>Ga0233440_1000798_pt1 | contig 32640 bp, 30 predicted proteins | sample SI_123_September_5_FD_182791 | JGI IMG/M metagenome (GOLD analysis project Ga0233440, IMG submission 182791) | Seawater microbial communities from Saanich Inlet, British Columbia, Canada - SI_123_September2016_120_MG | ecosystem: Environmental > Aquatic > Marine > Inlet | place: Canada: British... | reverse complement strand
AAGCCAAGCGCCGATGAGCTGGTCGCTGCGATGACCGGCTCCGAATGGGAAAGCCCCGGCGGACTGATCCAGATGAAGAACGGCGACGGCCATCAGGCCATCCAGCCGATCTCGTTCAGCCGCACCAAGTACAACGCCGAAAAGAAGCGCGTCGATCTGGTCGACATCGTCAATTTCGAAGCGGAATGCGTCAACCCGCCTCCGGGCGTGAAGGCGATCGACTGGATCAAGGGCGGAATGAAGAGCGACAAGTGCAAGTAATCACCTGCGCTTGATGGCCACCGGGCGGCGCGACGATTTGAATCTCGCGCCGCCTTATCGCTTCGCTGCAATCTCGGCCTGATCACCTGCATGAACACTTTTCTCACGGTCATACTCGACGGCCTGATCCAGGCTTCGTGGCTCTTCGTCGTGGCGCTGGGCCTGACCCTCGTTTTCGGCGTGCTCAAGATTCTCAACATCGCCCACGGCGGCTTCTACGCGCTCGGCGCCTATCTTGCCGCGACCGCCGTCACGATGGCGGCTGCACATCAGGTTCCGCCTGGAATTGGCTTCGTCCTGATGCTGGTGTCGGTGGCCGCTATCGCGGCGGCAATCGGCCTCCTGATGGAGCGCGGGCTGATCAAGCTGTTCTACGGCCGTGATGAAGTCGTGCTGCTGCTCGTAACCTATGCGGTGTTTCTTATCTTCGAAGACGCGACCAAGCTGATCTGGGGCGTCAATCCGATCTATGCCAACCAGCCTTATGAACTGTTCGGCAATGTCGAGTTCGCCGGGCTGTTCTACGTGGGCTACGATCTGATGCTGATCCCGCTGTCGGCGGCCATCGGGTTCGCGGTGTGGTTCGGTCTCAACCGCACCACCACCGGCAAGATCGTCACGGCGGTGATCCACAATGCCGAAATGAGCGCCAGCATGGGCGTGAAGATCAATCGCGTCTACGCGCTGGCCTTTGCCTTCGGCGTCATGCTCGCTGCATTGGCCGGCGGCCTGACCGCGCCGAAGATTTCGGTGCAGCCGGGACTAAGCTCCGAAATCATCATTCTCAGTTTTGCCATCGTCGTGATCGGCGGGCTTGGCAGCGTCGAGGGCGCCGCCGTCGGCGCCATCCTTGTTGGCATGGCACGTGCTGCGTCGGTCCACCTGCTGCCACAGGCCGAACTGTTCATGATCTATCTCATTATGGCCGCCGTGCTGATGTTCAGACCCGAAGGTCTGTTCCGCCGTGAAACTGCAAGGCGGATCTGATGAAATACGCCACAAATCCCTTCGTTCTTCTCGGCCTCGTCGTGCTCGCCGTACTGTTCGGCCGCGTCATCCCCGCTTGGACGCTATCACTCGCTACCGTTGCGGCCTCCAAGGCGCTGGTCGCGCTCGGCATCGTGGTGCTGGCGCGGACAGGCAACGTCTCGTTCGGACAAGGCCTGTTCTATGCCGGAGGCGGCTATGGCGTCGCTCTCATCGCCCACAGCTGGGGCCTGACGGATGCCGTCGCGCAGGTTCTGATCGGCGCGATGTTCGGCGGTCTGCTCGGCCTGATCATCGGCCCGCTCATTGCCCGTTACACCGGTATCTTCTTCGGCATGCTGACGCTCGCGCTGTCGATGGTGCTCTACGGCGCACTGGTCAAGACCACCGTGCTCGGCGGCTCCGACGGTTTCAACGTTGGCCGCCCCACCCTGTTCGGCGCGGTGTTCAACGATCCGCGCGAGGCCGACTTCATGCTGTACGCGGTGTCGGTGGTCGCCACCGGCCTTGCGGGTATTTTCGCGACGATCCTGTTCCGCTCGCAGTTTGGACTGACAAGCCTCGCAGTGCGTGAAAACAACCTTCGTGTCGAGTATCTCGGCACCTCCGCAAACCGCATCGTCACTATCAACTTCATCATCGCGGCAACATTCGCCGGCGCAAGCGGCGCGCTTGCCCTGATGGCCCAGCGACACATCGATCCGGAATTTGCTTATTGGACCACATCCGGCGAATTTGTCTTCATCGCGGTGCTCGCGGGCACGCAGAGCGTAGCCGCAGTATTCATTTCAGCTCTTGTGCTCGAACTGGTGCGCTCGTTCTCCAATCTCTATCTTCCGAATACCTGGCAGCTTGTGCTTGGCATCTTCCTGCTCGCCGTCATCCTGTTCCTGCCGCGCGGCATCGGATCGCTCTGGAACCGGAAGAAACGCACGACGGAAGCGCCTCCGGAATCGGCAACAGCCGGGAAAGGATCGGCGTCATGACGAAACCCGTTCTTTCCGTTCGCGGCCTGCAAAAGCGTTTCGGCGCGGTGGTCGCCGCCGACAACGTCAGCATCGATATTCCAGCGGGCCAGAAGCTCTGCCTGATCGGCGCGAACGGCGCAGGTAAGACCACGTTCGTGAACATGGTGACGGGCTACATGAAGCCCGATAGCGGCGCGATCGAACTTGACGGCTCGCCGATCGGACGACGCTCTCCGCGCGATGTCGCCAAGCTCGGAATTTCACGCTCGTTCCAGATTCCGCAGCTCTTCATCGAGCTCACCGCGGCGGAAAATCTCTCCGTTGCGGTCTCCAGCGCGGAAGGCGGACGGCTTTCAGCGACCTCACCGGCGGACAGCGGCGACCGCCGCGCCAAGGCCGTCGCGTTACTCGACCGTTTCGGTCTGGCCGGCCACGCGGACCGGCCGGTGTCTGAATTGGCCGGCGGTGTCCGCAAACTGGTCGACATCGCCATGGCCCTGGCCCGCCGCCCGAAACTGCTGCTGCTCGATGAGCCAACCTCCGGCGTCTCGGCGGAAGAGAAATTCGCAACAATGGACCGTGTCATTCACGCCGTCTCGGAGGAGGCCGCCACCATCGTCTTCGTCGAGCATGACATGGACATCGTCAGCAAGTATGCCGACCGTGTGGTCGCTTTCTACAATGGCCGAATCCTGGCCGACGGCGAACCCTCAACCGTGCTGAAGGATAACGAAGTGCGCCGTTATGTGACGGGAGGCGCACGATGACCGCTGCCCGCCCTCTGCTCGAGATCCACAATCTCGCGGTTGAAATCCAGTCGATGCCCGCACTGCGCGGCTTCACCATGCAACTCCCTGAGGGCGCGATGGTCAGTCTCGTCGGCCGCAACGGCGCCGGCAAAACGACGCTGATGCGCTCGATCATGGGGCACCTTGCGCCGAAGGCCGGTACGATTCGTTTCGGCGGCGAGGATCTGGCGGCATTGCCACGACACGCCCGCGCCGGTCTCGGCATCGGTTACATGCCGGAGGACCGCGGCCTTGTGCCGCAACTGACGGTGGAGGAAAATATCCTGCTCCCGCTATGGGTCGCGAAAGATATAGATCGCAAGGCGCGGCTGGACTTCGTGTACGAGGTGATCGGCGAGCTCGTGGCCATGCGCGACCGCAAGGCCTTGCTGCTCTCCGGGGGACAGCAGAAGCTGGTCGCGCTCGGCCGTGCGCTCGGCATTGGAACGAAATGCCTGCTGCTCGACGAGCCATTCGAAGGAATCGCACCTGCCCTGTCCGAACGCATCTCCGATGTTCTTGCCTCGCTCAAGGGCAAAGGTCTAACAGTGTTGATGTCTCAATCCGATTTGAACCACTCGCATACTTTGTTCGATGCTGAATTCGTGATCGAGCGCGGAGCCAACCTTTCAGCCTGACATTGCAGGACACGACGAGATGAACTGGTCGCAATATCCGATTCCAGCAATGCGACTGGAAACCCGTTTCGGCGATCGCGTCGTCCCAGCCTTCGAGAAACGGCCCGCAGACATCTGGGCGATGGTCGCCGATGCCGCCGCGCGAAATCCTGACGGCGATGCCCTGATCTGCGGCGTTGAGCGGATGACCTGGCGCGAGGTTGCGCAGAAATCCATGCAGATCGCGGCAGGCTTCAAGGAAATCGGGCTGAAGCCCGGCGACCGCATCGCACTGCTGCTCAGCAACCGGAACGAATTCGTACTCGCGTTGTATGGCGCAGCCCATCTCGGCCTTGTGAGCGTGATGCTGAGCACGCGCCAGCAGAAGCCCGAGATCGCCTATGTCCTGACCGACTGCGGCGCGAAGCTTCTCATCTATGAAGATGCGATGGCGGACCGTCTGCCCGACCAGGTCGAACTTCCGGAATTGCTTCACCGCGTGTCGGTCAGCCCCACTGAGGGTGCACTGGCGTTTCAGGACCTCGTCGCGACCGACGCCTCGCAATCACCGGCGGTGGTGAACGAGCAGGATACCGCGATGATCCTTTATACGTCCGGGACGACGGGCAAGCCCAAGGGCGCCATGCTGGCGCATTGCAATCTGATCCATTCGGCGATGGTCTATGAAGCCTGCCTCGAACTGACCCACAAGGACCGCTCGATCGCAGCTGTTCCGCTCGCGCATGTCACCGGCATCGCGGCCAACATCATGAGCATGGCGCGCTGCGCCGGTGCACTCATCATTGTCCCGGAGTTCAAGGCCGCAGAGTATCTCAAGATCGCCTCGCGCGAACGCGCCACACAGACGGTGATGGTGCCGGCGATGTACAATCTGTGCCTGCTGCAGGCCGATTTCGACTCTTACGACCTGTCGGCCTGGCGTATCGGCGGCTATGGCGGTGCGCCGATGCCGGTCGCCACCATCGAGAAACTCGCCGAGAAACTTCCCGGGCTGAAACTCGTCAATGCCTATGGATCGACCGAGACCTCATCGCCTTCAACGATCATGCCGCCAGAATTCACCGCGAGCCACGGCGACAGCGTCGGCCTGCCCTGTCCCGGTGCACATATCATGGTGATGGGCCCCGACGGCCGCGAAGTGCCGCGTGGCGACGTCGGCGAACTCTGGATCCATAGCGGCTCGGTCATCAAGGGCTATTGGAACAATCCGCGCGCGACAGCAGAGAGCTTTACCGCCGGTTACTGGCATTCCGGCGACCTCGGCTCGATCGACGGCCGGAAATTCGTTCGCGTCTTCGACCGGCAGAAGGACATGATCAATCGCGGGGGCCTCAAGATCTATTCGGCGGAGGTCGAGTCGGTTCTTGCCGGTCACCCGGCCGTTGTCGAAAGCGCCATCGTCGCACGACCCTGCCCTGTGCTCGGCGAACGAGTCCACGCTGTCGTGGTGGTTCGCTCCGATATCGATTCACCGACGCTGCGCGCGTGGTGCGCCGAGCGCATGTCGGACTACAAAGTCCCCGAAACCATCGCCATCGGCACCGAACCGCTGCCGCGCAATGCCAACGGCAAGGTCATGAAGAAGAACCTGCGTGAAGGTCTGGCGGACTAGGCGTCTCTGCGGGCCACAGGTGTTCCTGACGGACTAAGCGAGAATAAGGGACGCAATTTCGTCATTGCGAGGAGCTCTTGCGAAAAGCAATCCAGCTCATTTTGCTTCTGGATTGCTTCGCTTCACTCGCAGTTTGCGTGCGCTCCGGGAGCTACACAATTAGCGCTCTGCGAACGCCTTCTCGACAACGAAGTCAGCCGGTTCGCCGTGGTTGCCTTCAACGAAGCCGCGATCTTCGAGCAGCTTCTTGGTGTCGAGCAGAAGCGCCGGGCTTCCGCACATCATGACACGATCCTTCGCAGCGTCGAGCTGTGGCAGCGAAATATCCTCGAACAACTTCCCCGACGTGATCAGGTCGGTGATACGGCCGCGATTGCGGAACGGGTCGCGCGTCACGGTCGGATAGTAGATCAGCTGATTGCGAATCATGTCGCCGATCATCTCGTCCTGCGGCAGCTTCTCGGTGATCAGTTCGCCGTAAGCCAGTTCCCTGACGTGGCGGCAGCCGTGCAGCAGCACGACCTTCTCGAAACGCTCGTAGGTCTCGGGGTCCTTGATGACGCTCAGGAACGGCGCGAGGCCGGTGCCGGTGCCGATCAGATAGAGGTTGCGGCCATCGGTCAGGTTGTCGATCACCAGCGTGCCGGTCGCCTTGCGGCTGACGATGATCTGATCGCCTTCCTTGAGATGCTGGAGGCGCGAGGTCAGCGGGCCGTCAGGCACCTTGATCGAGAAGAATTCGAGGTTCTCTTCATAGTTCGCGCTCGCGACGCTGTAGGCGCGCAGCAGCGGCTTCTCGCCGACCTTCAGGCCGATCATGGTGAACTCGCCATTGCGGAACCGGAACGAGGAATCACGCGTGGTCGTGAAGCTGAAAAGGTTGTCGGTCCAGTGATGGACGCTCAGAACCGTTTCCTGATTGAAGTTGCTCATAACCGGACCCATGCTCTTGCAATCGGTGAGCGCATAATCGCCGGACTTGCGGGCGGTCACGCCTCACGCAGAACTTCTCGCCGATGAATTTTGCTGGATGGCCTGCCTCGCAGGCGAAGACGGCGGCAGCATTCACGACGCCGGTGAAATAGCCGAATTTCCGTTTTTGGTCAATTACATACCGCGCCTGCGTCATGCCTCGGAGGCAGACCGGCTTTGCATTCTAAGATCATGTTCCACAGGAGAAATTTCCTCCCGCACGGAGCCCGCCGGGAGGAAATTTACACTCAATCTAAACGCCCCCGATAACCACGGCCGGGCCAGCGCGCGGCCGTGGAAACCGGTCCTACTTCTTCACCATCGGGCAGTTGCCCTCGCTCATCGGCCGGAACGCGTCCTTCGCCGGGATGGTCTCAACCAGCTTGTAGAAATCCCACGGCGCCTTGGATTCCGCAGGGGTCTTCACCTGGAACAGATACATATTGTGGATGTGACGACCGTCCTCGCGGATCGTGCCTTCGCCGAACAGCGGGTCCTTCGATGGCATCTCCTTCATCTTGGCGACGACCTTTTGTCCGTCAGTCGTGTTCGCCGCCGCCGCCGCGCGCAGGTAGTGCAGCGTGCCGGCATAGACGCCGGCCTGAATGGCGGTCGGGCGCTTGCCGCCACCGACCATCGCAGTGAAGCGATCAGCGAACTTGCGGGTGCCTTCGTTGGTGTCCCAATAGAACCCTTCGGTCAGGTAAAGGCCCTTCGCACCCTGCAAACCAATGGCGTTGACGTCGGTGACCTGCATCAGCAATGCCGCCAGTTCCTGCCCGCCGGCCTGAATGCCAAATTCTGTCGCCTGCTTCACCGAGTTGACGGTGTCGTTCACAGCGTTGGCGAGCGCGACGATCTTGGCCTTGCTGGCCTGCGCCTGCAGCAGGAAGGACGAGAAGTCCGACGCTCCGGGCGGATGCCGCACGCCACCGAGAATCTTGCCGTTCTGCTCCTTCACAACGTCTGATGCGTCCTTTTCAAGCGAATGGCCGAACGCATAGTCCGCCGTGACGAAAAACCATGTGTCTTTCTTCGCCTTCAGCAAGGCCAGTGCGGTGCCGTGCGCCAGCGCCCAGGTGTCGTAGGTCCAGTGCACGGTGTTCGGTGAGCACTTTTCGCCGGTCAGCAGCGACGAGCCGGGGCCCGATGCAATGAACGCAGTCTTCGAACCGCGTGTGGCTTCCTGCACCGCCAGCGCCACCGACGAGAATGGCACGTCGAGAATGGCATCGATCTTGTCGATATCCATCCAGCGCCGCGCCAGCGCGCCGCCGATATCCGCCTTGTTCTGGTGGTCCGCCTGAACGAGTTCAACCTTGATATCCGGCTTCTCGGCCTTGAAGTCCTCGATCGCGAGGCGCGCGGCGGCGACCGAACCTGCACCCGTGGAATCCGTCGCGATGCCGGTGAGATCGGTCAACACGCCGAGCTTGATGGTGTTGTTGGCAATCTGCGCACTTGCCGGGCTCATGAGCGCCAGCAGCATTGCTGCGCCCGCCAGAAAAGCCGATTTCGATTTAAGCATTATTATCCTCCCGTTTGAATTCTTGTGTGGTTGTCCGGCTTCGCCGGAATGTCTAGCGACGAATGGTTTCCAATACCTCCTGCGCGACGTCGATACGCACCGTTGCGCGCTCGACCAGAGCTTTCGCCACGGCCTCGACTTCATCGCCGACGGCGCCGGCCATGATCGCAATGTTCTGCGCGTGAAGCGCCATGTGGCCGGACTGGATGCCCACCGTGGCGAGTGCCTTCAGCGCCGAAAAATTCTGCGCCAGACCCACAGCCGCAATGATCCGCGCCAGCCGTTCCGCCGTGGTGACACCGAGAATTTTCAGGCAAGCCTGCGCGGTCGGATGAATCTTGGTTGCGCCGCCGATCAGGCCGACCGCCAGCGGCAATTCGATGGAGCCCGAGAGATCGCCGTCGTTGTTGACCTCGTAACGCGTCAGGCTGGTGTAGCGTCCGCCGCGTGCCGCATAAGCATGCGCACCGGCTTCCACTGCGCGCGTATCGTTGCCGGTCGCGAGGATGACCGCACTGATGCCGTTCATGATGCCTTTGTTGTGCGTGGCCGCGCGATACGGATCGGCCTCGGCGAACTGATAGGCGCTGATGATGCCATCGCGCACGCTTTCACCGCCGATGTCGGCGAGTTTCCACACTGCATGGGCGCGCGCGAGCCGCCGGTCGGCGAGATTCGACAGGATGCGCAAGAACACGCGCCCGCCGCTCCATGTCGCGATATGCGGCGCGATTTTCTCCGCCATGGTGTTGACGGCGTTGGCGCCCATCGCATCGCGCGTATCGACGATCAGATGCGTGATGACCATCGGCCCGCCCAGCGTATCGAGAATGCGCACCTCGACATCGCGAAAGCCGCCACCGAGTTTCACCAGCAGCGGATCGCAGGCATCGCAGATCGCCTTGATCTCGTCGCGCTTCTCCAGAAGCCGAAGACGCGCCGCGTAAGGGTCTGCGACTTCGACCGCCTGCACCTGCGCGATCATCAACGTGCCGGACACCGAGGTGGTAAAACCTGCATCATAGGTCTGGCGCGCCGCGTTGCACACCGCGGCGACGACGGAGGATTCCTCGGTCGCCATCGGGATCAATACATCCTCGCCATCGACCTTCACGTTGGTCGCGATGCCGATCGGCACATTCATCGTGGCGATGACATTCTCGATCATCTTGTCCGCAAGCTGCGGCGACAGATTGCCCATGTCGGCGAGATGAGCAGCGGCGGCAGGATCGAGGCCCGCGAACGAAGCGACCAGATCGAGCCGCTCCTGCGGCGACTTGCGGTGAAATCCGGCGATCCGCGAACTGCGGTTTGCCCCGTGCCTTGCAACAGTCATTCAGCGTCTCCCGAACCGAGGTCCTCTTGAGGGGATTCTCGGCCGCGGAAACTGTATGGTGACGGGGGTACACCACAAGGAACACTTTGCACAATTTCAGGAAGGTCCGTACCATTCGCCACATGGGTACAGTTCATCAGTCCGGCGGCGGGGCCACGCGATCGCGCGTTGAAACCATCATCGATGCGATCGTTGCGCGGATCGAACACGGCGCGATCCGGCCCGGCGAACGCCTGCCGTCGATCCGCGGCGCGTCGGAACTATTCGGCGCATCAAAGAATACCATTGTCGATGCCTACGAGCGGCTGGTCGCGTCCGGCCAGATCGAGAGCAAGCCGGGCTCGGGTTTCTTCGTCTCCCTTCATCGGCCCAAACGCGCGGAGACCGCCGAGCCCGCCAAGGTCGGTGCCGTCGACAGCGTCTGGCTGCTGCGCGAGCAACTCGAAAAGCGCTACGAGGTTCGTGTCGGCGACGGCCGCCCGCCTGCGGCGTGGATGGAAGGTTCGGAGGTCGGGCCTTATCTGCGGCCGGTCAGCCGGCCCGGACAACGCAATCTCCCTGAAAGCTACGGCAGCCCCTACGGCCTGCTGCCGCTGCGCCAGCGCATCGCGGGTCTGCTGGCTGAGCGATCGATCGGCGCGGAGCCGACGCAGGTTCTTTTAACTCAAGGCGCGAACGACGCGCTCGACATGATCGTGCGTCAGTATGTCGAGCCCGGCGATCCCGTCCTGGTCGACAGTCCCGGCTACTATCCGCTGTTCGGCAAACTGCGGCTAGCCAAGGCGCGGCTGATCGGCGTGCGGCGGACCGCCGACGGGCCGGACCCGGACGATCTCGCCGCCAAGGCGGCCGGCACCGGAGCGCGGATGTTCTTCACGCAATCGCTCGCGCACAATCCGACCGGCTGCTCGATCACGCTCCCGATCGCCTACCGCCTGCTGCGTACCGCGACCGAGCACAACTTGCGCGTCGTCGATTCGGATCCGTTCGCCGACGTGCTGTCGAACACCAGCCCCCGCCTCGCCGCGCTCGATCAGCTCGACCGTGTGATCTATGTCGGTACCTTCGCCAAGACCCTCTCCGCCAGTCTCCGTTCGGGATATATCGCCGCCGATGCCGACACCATCGCGCGGCTGGCCGATCTCAAGATGATCACGCGCGCCAACAGCTCGGGCTATATCGAGCAGATCATCTACGACCTGATCACCAGCGGGCGTTATCGCGGCCATCTCAAGCGGCTGACCGGCCGCATCGAAGCGGCAACCCGTCAGGCCAACGACACATTGTCACGCATTGGCCTCCCGGTGTTCGGCCAGCCGCGCGGCGGATTTTATATGTGGTGCGAACTACCCGGGCACATCGACGACACACAGTTGTCGCGCGTCGCCGCCGAGCGCAGCATTCTGCTGGCGCCGGGTTCGGCATTCAGTCCGGACGCAACGCCCGCCCGCCCCGCGATGCGCGTCAATATCGCGCATGTCGGCGATCCGCGGTTCGCAAGCTTCATGGATGAGCATCGCGCGCCGTAGCGGCTTCTACCGGCCGCTTCGCCGAAGACCGTGCGAAAAATCAAACAGGCCGCGATGAATTCGTGGGCATCACGAAATTTCGGCATCGCAGCATTAACGCACGGCCCAATGGTTCTGCCGCGCAAAACGGAATTGCGTTTCAAACAGCTCCTCGCTGCAATCATCCGATCTTTGCTTGACTTGAACTTGTCCCGCCAGCAGTCTGTCAGCGCAAATAAAAAGCACCGAACACGAATTCGGATGCATCAGGGAGAAACGTCATGAAGTCATTTCTCAGCCTGCTCGCGACAGCGAGCATCGTCGGTGCCGGCGCCCTTCTCGGCCCCGTTCCGGCTTCCGCCCAGCAGCCCATCAAGATCGGCGTCCCGACTTCGGTCCAGCTTCAGGTCGGGCGCGATACGCAGAACGCCATTAAAATGGCCATCGAAGATATCAATAGCAAAGGAGGCCTCGTCGGCCGCAAGCTTGAAATGGTGGCCGCGGATGAGACCGAAAATCCCGAACAGGGTATCGCCGCGATCAAGAAGCTTACAGCCGACGATAAAGTCGATGTGCTGATCGGCGGTTACACCAGCGGCGTGACGCTGGCCCAGTTGCCGCACATTTCCAATGCAAAAACGATCTACCTCGGCGTCGGCGCAGCGTCTCCCGCGATCACCGCAAAGGTGAAGGCCGACTACGAAAACTACAAGTATATCTTCCGGGTTTCTCCGATCCATGCCGGCCATCAGGCCCGCGCGCTGGTCGATTTCATCAGTGGCAAGCTCAAGGGTGAGATGGGCCTGAAGAAGATCGCCATCGTCGGCGAGAACGCCAAGTGGGTGCAGGATCTTGTGCCGATCCTGAAGAAGGGTGCGGTCGATGGCGGCACCGAAGTGCCGATGGCCGAGTTCTTCGACACCTCGACCTCGGACTTCTCGCCGCTGTTTGCCAAGGTCAAGGCCAGCGGCGCGCAGTATCTGATCGTCATCCTGTCACATGCGTCGTCGGACATCTTCGTCAAGCAGTGGCACGACGCGCAGGTGCCGATTCCGATCGGCGGCATCGATGTGAAAAGCCAGGACGCGGACTTCTTCACCCGCGTGAGCGGCAAGGCGCTGTCCGAGACCGTCGGCCTGTTCGCGACCCGCGCCGCGCTGACGCCCAAGACGATCCCGTTCTGGGACGAGTTCGTCAAACGCTTCGGCACGGCACCGGTCTACACCGGCGTCGGCGCCTACGATGCGATCTACGTCTACGCAGAAGCCGTGAAGCGCGCCAACTCGGTCGAGCCGAATGCGGTGATCAAGGAACTCGAGAAGACGGACTATGTCGGCATCGCCGGCAAGATCCAGTTCGACGAAGTCCACGATGTGAAGACGGGACCCGGCCTGCAGAACCTGCTGTTCGCTCAATGGCAGAAGGACGGTGCCCGGATCGTGGTCTGGCCGAAGGCTTCAGAAACGGGAAAGATGATCCCGCCGCCCTGGATGAACTGAACAGTTTCACGTCGTGAGAACGCTGGCCGGTAACGATCTTACCGGCCGGCGATCCTGAAGGCACGCCTTCCCCTTACGCACGAGAACAGCAGACAGCAGGCGGTTATGCTCGAAATCCTGATCTATGGCGCTGTGTCCAGCGCGATCTACGCGATGCTCGCGGTAGGCTTCACGCTCATCTTCGGTGTCGCCCGCATCCTCAATCTCGCGCACGGCGCATTTTATGCCCTGGGCGCTTATGCGGCTTACGTCTTCACCTCCCTGCTGAATTTGCCGCTGCTGCTCGCCGCGCCGCTGGCCGTCCTGCTGGTCGCCGGATTTGGCGTGCTGATGGAACGGTTTCTGGTGCGGCCGCTGCGGGCCTCGCAACTGGCGGTGCTGATGATCACGCTCGCTGTGTCACTGGCTGTCGAGCAGGCGCTGTTCATCACCTTCGGCTCAGAATACAGGAACGTGCCGTCCTTCGTTGCCGACAAGATCTCCATCGGCGGCGTCGATATCGGCGGGCAGAGACTGCTCGCGCTGGTCGCCGGCATTCTTGTCCTTCTGCTGCTGTGGCTCTTCATTCAACGCACGCGCCTCGGCGCGGCCATTCTTGCGGTGTCGCAGGATCCCGAAGCCGCGCAGTACATGGGCATTCCCACCAACCGCATCTTCTCCATCGTCATGGCGATCTCGGCGGGCACCGCGGCGCTCGCGGGCGTGCTGGTGTCGCCCTTCCTCACGGTGCAGCCGACCATGGGCCTGCTGCCGATGGTGAAGGCCTTCGCCATCGTGATTGTCGGCGGACTGGGATCGATCCCCGGAAGCATCATCGCCTCGCTGATCCTCGGCTATTCCGAGACCATCGTGGCCTACCTTGTCTCGACGTCATGGACTGAACTCGTGTCCCTGGTCGCCGTCGTTATCACCCTCATGATCAGACCGTCCGGGATTCTCGGCCGGCGGGCGGCGTTCTGACATGCGGCAGATTTCCTCGATCGATCTTGCTGGCGGAATCGCCGTGGTGGCGGTGCTCGCACTCGCGCCCATCGTCATATCCAGCAACTATCTCACCGGCGTGCTGACCGTCTGCGCCATCTATGGCATCTGGGCCTCGAGCTGGGATTTCATGTCGGGCCTGACAGGCCGCGAGAATTTCGGCCATTCGCTGTTCATCGGCGCGGGCGCCTACACCGCCGGGTTCATGGCGACGATCTGGTTCACCAACCCATGGTACAGCCTGCCAGCAGCGGTCGTCATCGCGGTTGCGTTCAGCCTGATCGTCGGCTTCCCGACATTGCGCCTGCGCGGCCCCTATTTCGCCCTGGCCATGCTGTCGGCCTCCGCAATCCTGCAACGTCTCTGCCTGATCTTCTGGGAATACACCGGCGGCGAGGAAGGCCTCTACGGCCTCGATCCGCTGATCCGCAATCCTCTCCAGTACTACTGGTTCGTCCTGGCGATCCTTGTCGTGACCGTGATCGTGCTCACGTTGCTGGCGCAGTCGCACTGGGGCCTGTTGCTGCGTGCCATTCGCGGTGACGAAGCAACCTGTCAGGCGGCTGGCATCAATGTCACCTTCTACAAGATCGCATCGCTGGCTATCAGCGCAGCCTTCGCCGGCCTCGGTGGTGCACTCTATGCACACTATCAGCTTCAGGTCTCGCCGCCGCTGTTCTCCGTCGTGGTATCGATCACCATCATCATCATGTGCTACGTCGGCGGCATCGGTTCGATCTACGGCGCTGCGATCGCCGCGATCCTGCTTACGCTGCTCACAGAGTTGCTGCGGGGCTTCGGCGAATACCGGCTCTGGATCTACACCCTCACCCTGATGCTGATCCTGTTTTTCCTGCCGAACGGCCTGATCGCGCCGCTCTGGCGCAGAATGACGGAGCGCTTCCGATGACCGCGCTTCTCGAAGTCAATGACGTCACCAAGCGGTTCGGCGGCCTCACCGCCGTGAAGAACGCAACCTTCAAACTGGAAAAAGGCGAATTCACCGGAATCCTCGGTCCCAACGGCGCCGGCAAGACAACGCTGTTCAATCTCCTCACCGGCTTCATGGCGCCGACATCCGGCACCGTCAAGTTCAATGGCGAAACATTGCAAGGCCTCGCGCCCTACAAGATCGTCAACCGCGGCATGGCGCGGACCTTCCAGCTCTGCCGTCCTTTTGTGGGCATGAACCTGTTGGAGAATGTTCTCGTCGCCTGCATGTCGCCCCGTGCGCATCAGGATCATGACAAGGAAGAGCGCGCGCGGCACCTGCTCGAACAGGTCGGCCTCGGCGGACGTGGCGCGGAGCCGGTGGAAACGCTTCCCTACGGCGACCTGCGGCGGCTCGAGATCGCCCGCGCGCTGGCGACGCGACCAGACCTGCTGCTACTCGACGAGCCGTTCGCTGGTCTCGGCAGCAGCGAAATCGAACCGCTGGCGCAACTGATCAAGCGCCTGCATCGCGAGGAAAATCTGACCATCCTGCTGATCGAGCACAAGCTGCGCGAGTTCATGGCGCTGGTCTCCCGGGTGATCGTGATGAATTTCGGCGAGATCATCGCAGTCGGTCCGCCCGACGAGATCGTCAAGAATCCGAAAGTGATCGAGGCCTATATCGGAAAGACGGAGGAAGCTCATGCCTCTGCTTGAAGTCTCCGATCTGCGCGTCAGCTACGGCAAGGCGCTCGCCATCGAATCCGTTTCGATCAGGGTCGACAAGGGTGAACTGATCGGCGTGCTCGGCCCCAACGGCGCGGGCAAGACCACGCTGCTGAAAGCGATCTCGCGCTCTATCCCTTCTCAAGGCACGCTGACGTTCAAGGGCCAGTCTCTCGATGGTGTCGCACCGTACGATGTGGTGGCGCGCGGCATCTGTCATTGTCCGGAGGGCCGCAAGTTGTTTTCGGAACTGTCGGTGCTGAAAAATCTTCAGCTCGGCGCTTACCTGCGCAAAAACAACGCCGAGATCAATGCTGATCTTGAACGTGTGTTCACGCTGTTTCCGGTGCTGCGCGAACGGCAATGGCAGCAATCGAGCACCCTCTCCGGCGGCGAACAGCAGATGGTGGCGATCGGCCGCGCCCTGATGGGGCGACCGGAACTGCTGTTGCTCGACGAACCGTCAGTCGGCATCGCGCCGCGGCTGAAGGGCCTGATCTTCGATGCAATCCAGCAAATTCGAAAAGACGGCACCGCCATCCTGATCGTCGAGCAGGATGCGACCTCGACCTTGCGGATCACAGACCGCGTCTATGTTCTCGAACATGGCCGCACCATCCGCGAGGGCACGCCGAAAGACCTCGCGGGCGACAAGTACATTCAGCAGGTTTATCTTGGCGTGTAGGCCCGCCCGCCGAACCGTCATTGCAAGGAGCGGAGCGACGAAGCAATCCAGCTCTTTCTGAACGACTGGATTGCTTCGCTGGCAATGGATGGACGACTTATTTCTTGTCCAGCGCGCCTTCGGCCTTCAGCACCTCGTGAGCGGCCTTGAAGGCTTCGAGTCCTGACGGAATGCCGCAATAGACCGTCGCGTGCAGCAGGATTTCCTTGATCTCCTCGACGCTCACGCCATTGGTCAATGCGCCCTTGACGTGCAGCTTCAGCTCGGCGGGCTTGCTCAACGCCGTCAGCATGGCGAGGTTGAGCATACTGCGGGTCTTGCGGTCGAGGCCCGGCCGTGTCCAGGCGTAGCCCCAGCACCATTCGGTGGTGATGTTCTGGAACGCCATCATGAAATCGTCGGCCTTGGCAATGCTGCCGTCGACGTAGTCCTTGCCCAGAACGTCGCGACGGACGGCCAGACCTTTTTTGAATTGTTCGCTTTCACCGCTCATGACGCTCTCCAGACACTTCGACTGATGATGGGTAATCCAACAGGCTTTAGCGGCTGGGTGCTGATCCGACAATCGCCGGTTCTGCCGCGCCGGTATGACACATCCGATGGCGTCGCTAATTCCCCTTCGCCCCCGACGCCTGAATGACCGGCGACCATTTTGCGACTTCAGCCTTGAGGTGGGCGGAGAGCGCCTGCGGCGTCGCCTGCCCCGGCTTCACCGGCTCAATGCCGAGCGCGGCCATGCGTTCGATGACCTTCGGATCTTTCAGCGCGGTCTGCAAAGCATCGTTCAGTTTCTTCTGGACGTCAGCCGGCAATCCCTTGGGCGCCCACATCGCATGCCATGCGGCCACTTCGAAATTTTTCAGGCCGGCCTCGTCGAGCGTCGGAAGATCGGGGAGAATTTTCAGCCGCTCCTTTGTCGTCGCAGCATAGCCCTTGATCTTGGAATCCTTGATCTGCGCCGTGGTGGTCGTGGTCTGGTCGCACATCATGTCGAACTGGCCACCGAGCAGGTCCGACATCGCCGGCCCGGTACCGCGATAGGACAGCGCCGTCATTTGGGTGTCGATCGCGCTCATGAACATGATCGCGCACAGATGCGACGCCGAACCGATGCCCGCGTGGGCATAGGTCACGGCAGCTTTCTTCTGCTTGATCCAGGCGATCAAATCCTTGGCGGTCTTCGGCTCAAGGCCGCTCTTGCCAACGATTGTCATCGGCACGTCTGCGATCCGGCCGATGGAATCGAAATCGTCGATCACGTTGTAGCGGAGGTTGTCGTAGAGCGAGGGCGCGGTCGCCTGCGCGATATGCCAGACCGTGACCATGTAGCCGTCGGCGGGAGATTTAGCGACGCGGGTCATTCCGATGGTGCCGCCAGCACCGCCGACATTCTCGACCACGATCTGTTGACCCAGCGTTCGTCCCATCGATTCCGCGACAAGGCGGGAGACCGCATCGGTCGGTCCGCCCGCCGCGGCGGGAACGATCAAGGTGATCGGACGTGAGGGAAAGCTTTGTGCTGCGGCGGGTCCGATTGCCGACATCGACAGCAATGTCCCGACAACCGAGCCCGCAAACCCAACGAACAGCTTCCGCATGGCGTCCTCCCCTTGGTGTGTTTCCTTGCCTTCTTTCTTTGGCTTGGTGGTCCCGGCTCTGCGGCCGGTTCTGGTCGTCTTGTCTAGCTATCCTGGTTGTCTCCGGCCAATGCGTCGCACACGGCCTTGGTGACATCAGCGGTTCTTGCCTTTCCGCCTAAATCCGGTGTGTGGAGCGACTTATCCGCCGTGACTTTTTCAATCGCCCGCATCAGCCGCGCTGCGGCGGACGGTTCGCCGAGATGCTCCAGCATCATGACGCTGGACCAGAATGTGCCGATCGGGTTCGCGATCCCCTTGCCGATGATGTCGAAGGCCGAGCCATGAATCGGCTCGAACATCGACGGGAACGTGCGCTCGGGATTGAGGTTGGCGGTCGGCGCGATGCCGAGCGAGCCCGCCAGCGCTGCGGCGAGATCCGACAGAATATCGGCGTGGAGGTTGGTCGCGACGATGGTGTCCAGAGTTTCGGGCTTGAGCGTCATGCGCATGGTCATGGCGTCGACCAGCATCTTGTCCCATGCGACATCCGGGAATTCGCGGGCAACCTCGGCGGCGATCTCGTCCCACATCACCATCGCATGCCGCTGCGCGTTGGATTTCGTCACCACCGTCAGGAATTTGCGCGGCCGTGAGCGCGCCAATGCAAACGCAAAGCGCATGATTCGCGCGACGCCTGCGCGCGTGAACATCGACACGTCGGTGGCGACCTCCTCGGGCAACCCCCGATGCACACGCCCGCCGACGCCGGCATATTCGCCTTCTGAGTTCTCGCGTACGATCACCCAGTCCAGTTCCGGACCGGACACATTTCGAAGTGGGCTGACGATGCCCGGCAGGATCCGGGTCGGCCGGACGTTGGCGTACTGATCGAACGGCTGGCAAATTGCCAGCCGCAGCCCCCACAACGTGACATGATCGGGTACATCCGGCACGCCGGCGGAGCCGAACAGGATTGCGTCATGTTTCCTGATCAGGTCGCGTCCGTTGTCCGGCATGAACGCGCCGGTTGTCTTGTAGCGCTCTGATCCCCAGTCGAAATGATCGAATGCGAAGGTGAATCGGCCATCACGCCTGGCGCAGGCATTCAGCGCTTCCACGCCGGCGGAGATCACTTCGGAGCCGATGCCGTCGCCGGGAATGGCTGCAATTCGATAAGTTTTCACGCTGAATCCGTTTTTGGTTGAGCCGTCGGTCGCGAACCGCCGTGGCTGAACGGGCCGGCAGGCCTTCCAACCGTCCGTCATCCGCAGCGCGCTTAGGGATGCCATCTTCCATGGAAGATGGTATGGATGTCAAGAGACCTCGCGCGGAACACAGGCTTGCCTCTATAAGGAAGCGGTAGTCAGGAACGGACATGAGTCGCCTCAAAACGCCCCCCGCAGAGCCGCTTGCCAGAGCACCGTCGCTTGTCGCCGACGCCTATCAGGCGCTGAAGAACGCTATACGCGATAACGCCTTCGCCCCCGGCTACCAGGGCTCAGAGCAGGAAATCGCGCTTCGGCTCGGCATGAGCCGGACCCCGGTTCATGAAGCCCTGATCCGGCTTCAGGAAGAAGGCTTGGTGCGGGTTTTGCCAAAACGCGGTGTCACCGTTCTGGCGCTGTCGCCGGACGATATGCGCGAGGTCTATGACGTGATCATCGCTCTTGAAGGCATGGCCGCCGAGTTAATCGCAGGCATGAGCCCTAAAGACCGCCGTCCCATCGTTGCAACACTGGAGAGCATCAACACCGAGATGAAAAACGCGTTGCAGCGCGATGAGCTCGACGCGTGGGCGCGTGCGGATGATCGCTTTCATCGCACCCTGATCGACGGCAGCGGGAATATGCGCCTGGCGCGCGTTGCTAATACCATCATGGATCAATCACACCGCGCACGGATGATGACGCTCCGCCTGCGCGCCAAACCGACCAAATCGCTCAAGGAGCATCAGGCGCTTATCGCCGCCATCAAGAGCGGCGATGCGATGCTGTCGTGCAGCGAAGCCCAAAGTCACCGGCGGCGCGCGCGCAGCGAACTCCTGCCGCTGCTGGACCAGTTCGGGATGAAGCATCTCTGACCGCGCCGCGCGCGATTGCATAGGCGTATTCGCAAACTGCAGCTGCTCCTGACCGGCGAATTGCGGTTCATAGACATATGAGTCGCGATTTGTTCCCCGGGCGCGCCCGATGACCCCCATGACCCCGGACATGAAACCGGCCATGAAGCCCGTGCACATCGCGCTCAACGTGCTGGCGGTGTGCTTCGCGCTGTCCGTGCTCGGACGCGGACTCGGCGAAAGCTTCACGGTTTTCCTGTTGCCGATTTCCCAGAGCTTCAGCTGGGACCGGGCGGAAATCATCTCGATCTACTCGCTGGCAGCGCTGGCAGGCGGCCTCTCGGCTCCTTTCATCGGACGACTGTTCGATCGGTCTGGCCCCCGCGCCGTCTATTCGCTGGGACTGGCCTTGCTGGGTAGCGCGTTCCTCGCCGCCGCCTATGCGCAACAGCTTTGGCAATTCCAGCTCAGCCTCGGCCTCTGCGTAGGGCTCGGCATCGCTTGCATCGGCAACGTCCCGAACTCGATCCTGCTTGGACGATGGTTCGGCCCGAAGCTGCCCACCGCAATGGCCGTGGTCTACTCCGCGACCGGCGCCGGCGTGCTGATCCTGTTGCCGTTGTCGCAGGTCCTGATTGACCGCGTCGGCTGGCGCGGCGCGTATCAGATCTTCGGCGCGACGGCGCTGGTGATGCTTATTCCGCTACTGTTTTTGCCGTGGAAACTGTTCGCGTCCGGCTCGGCCACGCTGGCAAGGAACGCCGCCGCCGAGGTCATCGACGAGGGCTGGACGTTGCTCAGCGCGATGCGTCATCACGCATTCTGGGCCCTGTTCTGCACATTCTTCTTCACCGCGGTCGGCATGTTCGCGCTCTCGGCCCAGATCGTCGCCTATCTGATCGATGCCGGGTTTCCGCCGCTGCAGGCCGCGACCGCGTGGGGGTTCAGTGGCGTGGTGCTGCTGTTCGGCATGCTCGGCGTCACCTGGCTCGACGGAATTATCGGACGCCGCCGCTCGGTGCTGTTCAGCTACGCCCTGTCGATCATCGGCATCGGCCTGCTCTGGCTGCTGAAATCGTACCCCAATGTCTGGCTGCTGACCGCGTTCGTGGTGACATTCGGCAGCATGATCGGCTCGCGCGGCCCGCTGATCACCGCAACCGCGATGAAGATTTTCCGCGGCGAGCGGGTCGGTACGATCTTTGGAACGATTTCCATTGGCAGCGGCCTTGGCTCGGCCTTCGGCTCGTGGGCCGGCGGGCTGATCCACGACATGACCGGCGGCTACGACGCGCTGCTGCTGTTTGCCCTCGTCAGTGTGATCCTCGGCATGATCCCGTTTCTCGTGGTCCCCGCGCTGCGGCAGTGACCACATGCCAGTTGCGCCGATGTCCGCAAGTTGCAATCATCGCTGCATGATGGAGCTGGAGATATTGCCATGAGCGCGCCACTCGACGCACCGGATTGGCGCAAGCTGACGCAGGAACAGCTCGACCTCGGGTTCAATAACACAACCCACGTGCCCGAAACCGCATCCATTGTCGGCGAATGGGACAGATTGTCGGCCGAGATGCGCGCGCGGCATCCGCAGTCTCTCGATCTTCGTTATGGTCCGCGCGAGCGCAACCGGATCGATTTCCTCAAAGCGAGTAACGGCGGCCCGACGCTGGTCTTCATTCATGGCGGCTACTGGCAGACGCGCGCGAAGGAAACCTTTGCGTTCAGCGCCAGCGGGCCGATGGCGCATGGTATCAACGTCGCCCTTATCGGTTACACACTCGCGCCCGACGCGACGCTCGACCAGATCGTGGATGAGGTCCGCACCGGCATCGATACCCTTGTCAACGAACTTCCGGCGCTCGGCGGCAGCGCGGACAGACTGGTTGTGTCCGGCTGGTCGGCCGGCGGGCATCTGTCGTCCATGACGCTCGGCCATCCGCACATCAAGGCCGGGCTTCTGATCAGCGGGATCTACGATCTCGAACCGATCCGCCACAGCTACCTGAACGCCAAGCTCGGGCTTGATGAGGCCATGAGCCGCCGCAACTCTCCGGTGCTGCAACCGGGCGGCGTGGACAAACCCCTCGTTGTTGTCGCAGGCAGCGGAGAATTGCCGTTGCTGCGCAAACAGTCCGCCGATTTCGCCGCGCACCGCGCCACGCACGGATTACCGGTCGTCTACGAGGAAATTCCCGGTGCGAACCACTTCACCATGATGGATGAACTGGCATCGCCCTCAGGCCGCCTGACGACGCTGGTCCGTCAGCTTTTCGAGCGCTAGTTGCAGCTCACGCCGCGAGCGGCAACCGTTTCTCGATGATGCGCGAGAACAGGCTCGCCCCGACGGGCAAAATCTTGTCGTCGAGGATGAAGCCGGGATTGTGCAGCGGCACGCTCCCCTCGTGACCCAGCCAGAAATAGGCCCCCGGCACCGCAAGCAGCATGTCGGCGAAATCCTCGCTGCCCATTTTCGGTGTCGGCGTCGTCAGCACGTTCTCGCTGCCGACAACCTCGCGGGCCACGTCCGCCACGAAATGCGACTGCTCTTCGTGATTGACCAGCACCGAGAAGATATCGCGGATATCCACCTTGATCTCGACCTGAAACGCTGCCGCCATGCCGGCTGCGATGGTGCGCATCCGGTCGCGGATCTTTTCCCGGACCTTCTCGGAAAACGTCCGCACGGTGCCTGCCAGCATCGCCTCGCCCGGAATGACATTGTAGGCCGAGCCCGCATGGATCTGCGTGATCGACAGCACCGCGGATTTCAGCGGATCAACATTGCGGCTGACGATGGTCTGCAACGCCTGCCCCAGCGTCATCGCGATCACCACCGGGTCGCGTGACATTTCCGGCATCGCGCCGTGGCTGCCATAGCCGGTGATGGTGATGTCGAAGAAATCCGCGCAGGCCATGCTCGGCCCGGGAAAGATCGCGACCTGACCCGGATTAAGCTGGGGCGCGTTATGCAGCCCATAGACCTCGTCGAGCGGAAATTTCTCGAACAGCCCGTCCTTGATCATGGCGCGCGCGCCGCCGAGCCCTTCTTCGGCGGGCTGAAAAATGAAAGCCACCGTGCCGTCGAAGTTGCGGGTCTGCGCTAGATAGCGCGCCGTGCCTAGCAGGATCGTGGTGTGCCCGTCATGACCGCAGCCGTGAAAGCGATCGGGAATCGTCGAGCGCCAGCTCAGATTGGTCTTTTCCTCCATCGGCAACGCGTCCATATCGGCGCGCAGGCCGATCCGCCTGTTGCCGCCGCCCTTGCCTTTCAGCAGCCCGACCACGCCGGTGCCGCCGAGGCCGCGATGCACCTCGATGCCCCATCCCGCGAGCTTCTCGGCGACGATGCCAGATGTGCGATGTTCCTCGAAGCCGATTTCCGGGTGCGCATGAAGATCGCGGCGGATCGCGGTGAGTTCGTCGGCAAAGCTGTCGATCAGTTCAATATTGGGCATGCGGCGTCATCCGTTTTTAAGATTGTAGCCAGGCAAAGCAGCGCCATCTTGGCAAATCATTGCAGGGTGGCCAAGAGACCGGCCATCAAACGTCCGCGTTCGACCAGGCTGTCGACTTCGATATGCTCGTTGAGGGTATGATAATCCGCGCCGCGCACGCCAAGGCTGTCCAGCGTCGACAGCCCCATCGCGCCGGTGAAGTTTCCGTCTGAGCCGCCGCCCGAACTGCCGTGGATCAGATCGAGGCCGATTGTCTTCCCCACCGCGCGCACCTGTTCATAAAGCGCCATGGTTCCGGCATTGGGTTCCCAGACCGGCCGCGTCACGCCGCGCGTCACCGTGAACGTCACGTCATTCGTCGTGCCGTTCAGCGCCAGCATCCGCTCGACCCCGCGATCGAGATCGGCCTGGCGTTTCGCCATGCTGAGTGCCTCGCCGCGGCAGCTCGACGCCACGCAGTTGACCCACTGCCCGCCGTGAACGACGCCGACGCTGAAGGTGCAGTCGTCGCCGGTCATGCCGTCGATGGCGATGATCTGCCGCGCCATTTCGCGGATTGCGGATCGCCCTGCCGCTAGCGTCGCACCAGCGTGGCTCGGCTTGCCGACAGCTTCCAGATTGAACCGCGCAATCGCGTAGCGACCCGTGGTGACGCCTGCATTCCTGAACGCCGGTTCCGGCACCAGCACATACTTGTTGCGCGCGGCTTCCGCCTCGATGATGTCACGCGTGCTGGGGGTGCCGACTTCCTCGTCCGGCGTGAAGAGAACCGTCACTGGCAGCGGCGTTGCAATCGACGCTCTCTGCAATTGCCGGATAGCTTCGAGCGCGGCGTAATTGCCGCCTTTCATGTCGAGGATGCCCGGCCCGTAACATTTGCCGCCCTCACGCCGCCACGTCAGCTTTTGCAGCGTGCCGACCGGATGAACCGTGTCCATGTGGCCCGCGATCAGAATGCCCGGCTGTCCCTGCTTGGGGTGCGGAAATCGCGCCCGGATGCAGCCGCCGAAACCCTGCCGCCCGGCGACATATTCAATCGACGCGCCGTCAATCGCCATGTCGCGGGCGGCGAGCTCGAGCATTCGGTTGACCGCAGCGGCATCCCAAGTCGGACTTTCGCATTCAACCCACGGGCGCAGGCCCGCCAGCATGGTTTCAACATCGAACGGAAGCGACATGGGATTGAGCAAGGCGTTGTCCCCCTGGAGTTTGCTTTTCTGAATGGCGGAATCTGCGTCCCACGCTCCGGATCGTTGCAGGTTCGGCAACCGATGCAAGATGCAAACTTGCCGGGCCTGCTGCCAGTTTGGCGATGTTGCCTGCCGAAATCAGATTGCGTATGCAGGCCGTCCAATCAGGAAGGGCTTGCGATGTCGATTTGCGCTGCAACACAGGTGCGTTTGTGACGCAGTCGCTCGTCGCCGTGCCCCCGTCCAACGCGAAGGCCGCCAGCTGGATGGTCGGCTGGCTCACCCTGATGCTGGTCCTGCTGGTGGCGGGCCGCGAGCTCTCTCGCGAACTCGACGTGTTCCTGATCATGGAATTGCGTTCGGCCATCGGCCTGATCATGCTCTCCCCGCTGATTGTCATGAACGGCGGCTTTGCGAGCCTGAAGACGGCACGGCCGCTTCAGTATCTCGGCCGCAACATCGTCCATTACGCGGCGCAGTACGGCTGGTTTCTGGCCCTGACGCTGATCCCGCTGGCACAGGTCGTCGCCATCGAGTTCACCATGCCGATCTGGACTGCGCTGCTGGCGGTGGGTTTTCTCGGCGAGCGCCTGAATGCGTGGAAGATTCTGGCCATCGTGCTGGGGCTGGTGGGCGTGGTCATCATCGTGCAGCCCGGCGCTGCACCGGTCAGCCCGGGCCAGTTGATCATGGTTCTGGCGGCAGTCGGATTCGGCGTATCGATCGTCATGATGAAATCGCTCACCCGTACCGACTCGGTCGTCGCGATCATCTTCTGGATGCTGGTGATCCAGTCGCTGATCGGCCTGCTCCCGGCCTATCACTATTGGCGCTGGCCATCGGCGCAGGCCTGGCCGTGGGTCATCGTGATCGCGTTCAGCGGCACCTATTCGCACTACTGCGTGACGCAGGCGATGCGCTATGCCGACACCACGGTTGTCGTGCCGATGGATTTTCTCCGCGTGCCGCTGTCGGCTGCGGTCGGCTGGCTGATCTATTCCGAGCGGCTCGATGCAGCGACCATCGCGGGCGCTGCGCTGATCCTGACCGGCAATCTGCTGAACCTGAAACGCTCATAGCCGGCGGCCATTGCGAGTGAGTCTTCACCTCTCCCCGCCTGCGGGGAGAGGTCGGATTGCCATAAGCGCGTTCACGCGCGTCTTCGACGCGCTATGGCAATCCGGGTGAGGGGCTCTAGCGCAAACCGGATGCTATTCCCCCTCACTCCAACCCTCTCCCCGTAAACGGGGAGAGGAAGAAAATTCAAGCCGCGCTCGTCTTGTCCACCGACAGCACGCCGCGCCGGATCTGGTCTTCCTCGATCGACTCGAACAGCGCCTTGAAGTTGCCCTCGCCAAAGCCGTCGTCGCCCTTGCGCTGGATGAACTCGAAGAAGATCGGGCCGATCGCGTTGGCCGAGAAGATCTGCAGCAACACCTTGGTGTGACCGCCATCGACCACGCCCTCGCCGTCGATCAGGATGCCGTTCTTCTGCAGCCGCGCGACATCCTCACCATGTTTCGGCAGCCGCGCATCGATCTTCTCGAAATAGGTGTCCGGCGGCGGCGGCATGAACGGCAACCCGTCCGCGCGCAGTTTCTCGATGGTGTGATGGATGTCCTTCACGCCGCAGGCGATGTGCTGGATGCCCTCGCCGTGATAGGTGTTGAGATATTCCTCGATCTGGCCGGAATCGCCCGCATCCTCGTTGATCGGAATCCGGATCTTGCCGTCGGGACTGGTCAGCGCGCGTGAAAACAGGCCAGAGGCCCTGCCCTCGATGTCGAAAAAGCGGATCTGGCGGAAATTGAACAGCCGCTCATAGAATCCGGTCCACACATCCATGCGGCCGCGATGGACGTTGTGGGTCAGGTGATCGAGATAGAACAGACCAGCGCCATCGGGGCGAATGTCCTTCAGCCCAAGCCACTCGAACTCGGCGTCGTAAGCCGAGCCCTTCGCGCCGTAGCGATCGACGAAGTACAGCAGGCTGCCGCCGATGCCCTTGATCGCGGGCACGTCCAGCGTCTTGCGGGATGAGATCTCGTCCGCAGGCTCTGCGCCGAGCACCAGCGCGCGCTCATAGGCATGCCTTGCATCGACCACGCGGAACGCCATCGACGGCGCACACGGACCATGCGCGGCGACAAAGTCATACCCGTGCGCACCGGGCTGTTCGTTGACGAGGTAGTTCACGTCGCCCTGGCGATAGACCGTGATCGCCTTGGTCTTGTGACGGGCGACCGCCTTGAACCCCATCAGGCGGAACAGCGCGTGCAGCTTTTCCGGCTCGGGATGAGCGTACTCGACAAACTCGAAGCCATCGGTGCCCATCGGATTGTGCTCGGAAATGACGGCGGCCGGCGCATCGTGCGGAAACGGACCCATGGCGATCTCCTCTTGCCAGTCTTCGCTGGCGATTCCTGCTAATCTGGAGGTGATCATGAGCCGCTTTTGATGCAACAGGCGTGCAAAATATGGCATACTTTGCTAATATCGTGCACGGATCGTGCACAAATAGTGGATTTTCCGCATGACATCGCTGGACGGTTTCGACCTCAAAATCCTCGCCGCGCTTCAGGACGATGGGCGCCTGACCAATCAGCAACTGGCCGACCTCGCAGGTCTTTCGGCATCGCAATGCTCGCGGCGGCGAACGCGGCTGGAGGACGAGAAGGTCATCGCCGGTTATCACGCCGACCTCGCCAGCGAAGCACTGGGTTTCAACGTGCTGGCCTTTATCCAGATCACGCTGGCGACACACTCTCCCAACAACGCCAAGCGCTTTCGCGACCTGATGCGCAGGGTGGATGAGATCCAGGAAGCCTATTCGCTGACCGGCGACGCGGACTATTTGCTGAAGGTCGTGTTGAGCGATCTCAAGAGCCTGTCCGACATCGTCAACAACGTCCTGATGCCGCACGAGAGCGTGGCGCATGTGCGCTCGTCCATCGTGCTCGACCGGCTGAAGACCACGCGCAAGCTGCCGATACGGAAGTTATCGACCTAACCGTCATTGCGAAGAGCGCAGCGACGAAGCAATCCGGTCTTGCTTGTTGCTCTGGATTGCTTCGCTTCGCTCGCTATGACGATTGATACAACCCACTTCTAAACGGACGGCAGGATCGTCCCCTCAACCTCGCCGAAGCCGACGCGATAGCCGTTGCCCTGACACCAGCCGCGCATGGTGAGCGAGTCGCCGTCGTCGAGAAACGATCGCTGCACACCATTGCCGAGATCAAGCGGCTCGGCGCCGCCCCAGCTCAGCTCAAGCATGCTGCCGCGTTCGCTTTTATCGGGGCCGCTGATGGTGCCCGAGCCGAGCAGATCGCCGACATTCATCGCACAACCTGATGAAGCGTGATGCACGAGCTGCTGCACCGATGACCAGTACATGTATTTGAAATTGGTTCGGGTGATGCCCGCCGGCTTCTGCAACGTCTCCGTCTTGAGATCGACGGCGAGCTGCAGGTCGTAGTTGTTCGCGCCTTTCTGCTGCAGATATGACAGCGGCACCGGGTCCTGCGCCGGTCCCTTGACGCGGAACGGCTCCAGCGCCTCGCGTGTCACGATCCACGGACTGATCGAGGTGCCGAACGCCTTCGCCTGAAACGGACCCAGCGGCACATACTCCCACGCCTGAATGTCGCGCGCGCTCCAATCGTTCAGCAGCGTGAAGCCGAAGATCATCTCCTCGGCCTGCTGCTCAGTCAGCATCTCGCCCATGGCGGACGCCTGACCGATCACAACACCCATTTCCAGTTCAAAGTCGAGCCGCCTGCAGGGACCGAATACCGGCGCATCCGCTGTCGGCGGCTTCAGCTGCCCGCGCGGACGGCGGATTGGTGTGCCGCTGACCACGACGGTCGATGCGCGGCCGTTGTAGCCAATCGGAATCGACAGCCAGTTTGGCATCAAAGCATTGTCCTTGCCACGGAACATGATGCCGACATTGGTCGCGTGTTCCTTCGACGAATAGAAATCGGTGAAGCCCTGCACGGCGATCGGCATATGAAATTGCGCGAAGTTCTGCGGAATCAAAGCGCTCCTCCGCAAGGGCATGTTGTCGCGCAATTCCGGATGATCATGCCGCAACAATTCGCTGATCCGTGCACGGGTCCTGGTCCACACCTTCGGACCAAGCGCCATGAAGGCATTCAGCGACGGCTTCGCGAAAACACCGTTGGCATTGTCAAAACGGATCAGGCCCGCGGCTTCCAGCGCCGCGAGGTCTAGAACGAAGTCACCGATTGCGACACCGACCCGCAGATCCGGCTGCTCCGGCGTGAAGAACACCCCATAGGGCAAATTCTGGATCGGAAAATCCGAGGATGGATCAACCTCGATGAAAGAGCGCAGCTTGGGATCGTTCGGGTGCATCTTATCCATCCGGATGGTTATTCCGCGTCGGGCTGGCGGCCGGGTTCGGCGGCGGCGAAGGCATCGAGTTTCGCGGCGGCGGCATCAATCGCCACGATACGCTTGTAGGGTGTGAGGTCCACGCCGAAGCGGCGGGCGTTGAACACCTGCGGCACGATGCAGATATCCGCCAGTGTCGGCTGATCGCCGAGAGCAAACGGTCCGGGCAGATGCGACAGCCGCGCCTCGACCGCCTCGAATCCGGTCTCGATCCAGTGCTTCGACCATGCCGCGCGCGTGGCCTCATCGACGCCCATGCCGGTCAGCCTGTTCAGCACCCGCAGGTTGCCGATCGGGTGAATGTCGCTTGCAACCGCCAGCGCAATTTCGCGCGCTATCGCCCGCCCCTTCGCGTCCGGCGGCAGCAACGGCGGCTGCGGATGGGTCTCGTCGAGATATTCGATGATGGCAATCGACTGCGCCAGTTCGAGATCGTCGTCGATCCAGTACGGCACCAGCCCCGCTGGATTGACCTTGCGATAGGCCGGCTGTGTCTGCTCACCCTTGCGCAGATGCACGAAGCGATGCTCCGCGCTCAGTCCCTTGAGACCCAGCGCAATGCGCACGCGATAGGCCGCGCTGGAGCGGAAGTAGCCATAGAGAACAGCATCACCCATGCCGGTCATGCCTTATGGCTTCGACGGGTCGAAGCGGCGCTCCAGCCCCTGCCAGCAATCGGCATAGTCGTCCTGCAACGCGCTGGTCGTCGCGGCATATTCGGTCACGTGCTGCGCAAAACGCGTCTCGAACATGAAGGCCATGGTGCCGGTCAGTTTCACCGGCTTCAATTCGCCGTTGCTGGCGTGATCGAACGCCTCGCGGTCCGGCCCATGCGGCAGCATCATGTTGTGCAGGCTGATGCCGCCCGGCACGAAGCCCTGCGGCTTGGCGTCGTAGACGCCGTAGATCAGCCCCATGAACTCCGACATGATGTTCATGTGATACCACGGCGGCCGGAAGGTGTTTTCCGCCACCATCCAGCGCTCCGGGAAGATCACAAAGTCGATATTCGCAGTACCCGCCGTTTCCGACGGCGAGGTCAGCACGGTGAAGATCGAGGGATCGGGATGATCGAAACCGATGGCGCCGACCGGCGAGAATGTCCGCAGGTCGTACTTATATGGCGCGTAGTTGCCGTGCCACGCCACCACGTCGATGGGCGAATATGGCAATTTGGTCACGAACAGCGATCCGCCCCACTTCACGTAAAGCTCGGTCGGCGTTTCCTTGTCCTCATAGGCCGCCACCGGCGTCAGGAAGTCGCGCGAGTTGGCGAGGCAATTCGCTCCGATCGGCCCGCGCTCCGGCAGCGTGAACGCGCCGCCGTAGTTCTCGCACAGGTAACCGCGCGCCGGACCGTTGGGAATCTCGACGCGGAACTTGACGCCGCGCGGGATCACAGCGATCTCGCCGGGCTCGATGTCGATGATGCCGAACTCGGTGACGAGGCGCAGGTTGCCCTCCTGCGCCACGAACATCAGTTCACCGTCAGCATTGTAAAAGTGCTGATCCACCATCGATTTGGTGATGAGATAGATGTGCGCCGCCATGCCCGCCTGCGTATTGGCGTCACCCGCCGTGGTCATGGTGGTGACGCCCTGCAGGAAGGTCTGATCCTCCTTCGGCATCGGCACCGGGTCCCAGCGCAGCTGCGCGATCGGCATGTCGTACTCGGTGCACGGCGCGGTGCGCCAGTATTTCGCGTCAACCTTGGTGAAGCGGCCCGAATGCTTCACCGACGGGCGGATGCGATAGAGCCAAGAGCGCTCGTTGGTGCCGCGCGGCGCGGTGAACGGCGAACCGGACAGTTGTTCGGCATAAAGCCCGTAGGCACAATTCTGCGGCGAGTTGCGGCCGATGGGCAAGGCGCCAGCCAGCGCCTCGGTCTCGAAGCTGTTGCCGAAGCCGGACATGTAGCCCGGCGTGACATTGACGGCGTTGCGATTGACGGCGCCGGGAGCGGTGTTGATGTTCATCGCATTATCCTCCTTGCAGAGCAGCCCACATTTCGCGGTCGCGCTTGTCGGTCCAGATCACGGGATCGTCGATCCCGGATGCTTCATCGAACGCGCGCGAGACATTGAACGGCAGGCAATGTTCATAGATGGCGAAGCTGGAGAACTTCGGGTCCATCACCTCGCGCGTCGCGGCCATGGTTTCCTTCAGCGAACGTCCCTTCGCGACCGACAATTCCGCCGCGCCATAAAGCGACGTCACGAAGTCGCGCGTCATGGCGATGGCCTCGTTCACGGTCGCCGTTCCCTTCAGTGCATCACCGCGGCCGGGCGCGACGGCTTTCGGATTGAAGTCGCGAATTTCATTCAGCGTCAGCGGCCATTCGCGCAACAATGCGTCGCCGCAGTAACACGCCGAATGAAACTCGATCAGATCGCCGGAGCACATCACCTGAGCATCGGGCACCCAGGCGACGATATCGCCGGAGGTGTGTCCCGCGCCGAGATGGATCAGTTGCACCTCGCGCTTGCCAAGATAGAGCGTCATACCGGTGTCGAACGTCAGCGTCGGCCAGGTCAGGCCGGGAATGCTCTCAGCGTCGCGAAACAGCCTTGGAAACCGGCCATACTCGGAATCCCAGTCCTGCTGTCCGCGTTCCACGATCAGCCGCTGGGTTTCCGTTGAGGCGATAATGCCCTGCGCCTTGTAGGCGGACGCGCCGAGCACACGCACCGCATGATAATGCGACAGCACAACGTACTTGATCGGCTTGTCGGTCACGGTCTTGACGCGCTCGATCACGCTGTTGGCCATCGCGGGCGTCGCCTGGGCGTCGAACACGATGCAGCCGTCGTCGCCGACGATTACCGCCGTGTTGGGATCGCCCTCCGCGGTGAAGGCATAGATGTCCGGGCCGATTTCGGAGAAGGTGATTGTCTTCTCCGTCATGTCTCCGGTCGAGGCGAAACCTTTTGCACTCATTTTTGAGTTCCTGTTGAAGCCGTCTTGTCTGTCGCGTTTGAAAGTTGCCGTTTTGCCAGCGCGATCGCTTCGCGCAGCACCTCGGCATCCCCGATATGATTGGCCAGAATCAAGACCAGCGCCGTATCCAGCGATACGCTGTCCTCGTCGCTCAGGCCGCGATGCGCTTCCACCACCAGCCGGTAGGCGGTGTCGGGATCGGAAAAATTCGATTGCGTCGAGAGTGTCATGGCAAGGCTCCTGGTTGCGCGCTGGCGCGTGCGATGGCGGCCTCGACGGCCTCATGCGTCGGCTTCCGGAAACGCGCCGCGACATAGCCATCCGGCCGCAGCAGATAGGCTGCTCCCTCGGATGCATCGTACCGCTTCGCAAACAGCCCCGACACGTCGCGGAGCGGAGCGGCTTCGCCAATGGCGATGGAATGACAGCCTGGCAGATCGTTGTCGCCAACTCCGGATCGCAACAGGACGAAGTCGCCACTCCCCTGCCTGAAAACCTCGGTGAGATAGATCGGCTCGCCGCTTGCGGTCGCCAGTGGCGCGTCGATCATCTGCGCGCCGGGGCGAGGCCCCGCATCCCATGAATCGCTGTCGGGCGTCGACAACGGCGACTGATAGATGGACGGCGTCGAGAGCCGTCCACCGTTGACCATCCGCTTGGCGAATTCGGTTTCCCTGGCAAGCGTCAGCACCGCCTGGCGCATCCGGCGTTCCTGCTGCGAATGCGGCGCGATGAAGTCGGTCGAGCGGGTCGAGGCACGGATGTTTTCGTCGGCGGCGGCGCTGCGCTCGATCTCGTAGCTGTCGAGCAGCGACGCTGGCGCCCTGCCTCGCAGGATCAGCGACAGCTTCCACGCGACGTTTTCAGCATCTTCCAGACCGGAGTTTGCACCGCGCGCGCCGAACGGCGAGACCTGATGTGCGGAGTCGCCGGCGAAGATCACACGCTCATGGACGAAGCGTTGCATGCGGCGGCACTGGAATTTGTAGATCGAAATCCATTCGAAATCGAACTTTGCGTGACCCAGCATGCGCTCAATGCGCGGGCGTACATTCTCCGGCAGGCGCTCAACGGCGGGATCGGCATCCGGCCCGAGCTGCAGGTCGATGCGCCAGACGTCGTCAGGCTGGCGATGCAGCAGCGCGGACTGGCCGGAATGAAACGGCGGATCGAACCAGAACCAGCGTTCGGTCGGGAATTCCGCCGTCATCTTGACGTCAGCAATCAGGAACTGATCCTCGAACACCTCGCCGGAAAACTCCGCGCCGACGAAATCGCGCAGCGCCGAGCGCGCGCCGTCGCAGGCGACAACATAATCCGCCTTTAGCTGATAGCGTCCATCCGGCGTATCGATAGCCAGCACGACATGATCGTTGCGCTGGTCCAGCCCGACCACTTTGTTGCGCCATCGCAGATCGATCTGCGGCAATTCCTGCACCCGATCGACCAGAAAGGCCTCGGCGTAATACTGCTGAAGATTGATGAAAGCCGGCATCTTGTGCCCGTCTTCCGGCAGCAGATCGAAGCGGTAGAGCATGTCGTCGTTCAGGAAGATCTTGCCGACCTTCCAGACAACGC
>Ga0233440_1000796_pt1 | contig 32662 bp, 31 predicted proteins | sample SI_123_September_5_FD_182791 | JGI IMG/M metagenome (GOLD analysis project Ga0233440, IMG submission 182791) | Seawater microbial communities from Saanich Inlet, British Columbia, Canada - SI_123_September2016_120_MG | ecosystem: Environmental > Aquatic > Marine > Inlet | place: Canada: British... | reverse complement strand
CCAGTACAAACACATCGCCACCCAAGCCCATAGCGCCTGCTTGAATCACCAACTCCACCGACTCAGGGATGGTCATAAAATAACGAATCATATTAACGTCTGTTACTGTTATGCTAGCTTTAATCTGCCGTATAACTAATTAAAACTCATAAATATTAATGGTTAAATTTAAATCGCTTAGATGAAATATATTTAAAAACAATTGTATAAACAAGCATAAACACAAAAGCCCAAATAATAAGCGCTGTTTGATTATCAAACCAAATAATTGCAGGAATAATGCCGATTAATGACAACAGCCACATTACAGGGGCCACCATACTGTTGCATATAACTTTGTTGTATTTGAATCGATCACAAGATATTAGCTTTCTATAAACTAAAGAATGCAAATGATCAGCATCCGGCTGAGTTGCATCTGTATCATGAATAATTTTCCTTCTATAAATACTGAATGCGGTTTCATACAATGGGTAAATAAACAATAACAGAATAAACCAATGTGACACTTCATCGTTACGAATTCCTAACATCAGGCCAATAGTCGCCATCATAAAGCCGATAAAATACGCCCCGCCGTCACCCATAAATATTTTTCCAAAAGGAAAATTAAATATAAATACGCCTGACAAAGACGCTATCAATATTAAGCTTAGCTGAACAATCAAACCATCTCCAAGAATGTTAGCAACATATGCAATGGCTATTAATACAAAAATACTATAACCCGTCATAAGCCCATTATATCCATCAATAATATTTACAGCATTCACAACCCCGCCTACAATGAGCAATGTAAAAAGCAGGCTAACTATAGAATTAGATAAAAGATAATCAATTGGGGTAAATCCTAGAGAGGCAATCCCAACATTAAGCAAAATAAACACCATAACAATAGATACCAATATGCTGATCATCCTTTTAAGTGGCGACACTCGAACAATTATATCTTCAATTACACCGCTAATAAATACAGGCAAGGAGGCCAACAGAAGAAAGACATAACTCACCTCTTGTAAATCAATATACCAAAGTCCAATAAAAAAACTCATAAATACTGGAATACCTGCAATTCTAGGTGTAGGTTGATAGTGAAACTTTTGAACACCAGTCAAATCATCTAAGTCTGTTACCCATTTTTTGGGCAGTAGAATGATAATCAATGTTAGGATTAGTGAAGTTAGGATTGATAAGAACATAAAAATTATTATAGTTTGATATGATATATTTTATAAAAAGAATTAACTCTATTTTTTGTAGCGCCTTAAAAATTTTAACAAGAAATAATCATGCTACCTGATGTCATAAATATCAATATAATCCTCTAAATGCCCATGAAGATAAATTTTCAGACTATAATTCTAGAGACGGGAGAGTCTCAATCCAAAGGCAAGTAGCCAGCCTTAGCAGTATATTCAATCTTACTAAAAGCACCTGTAGTTATTCTCACTTTTAAAATATTTGAAGAATAAGTATCAACAATAAGAATATCGCATCTCTTGGTCTACGCCTTAAATGCCAAAAGTTTTTTATTAAAAAAAGTCTTTTTAAAGAAATATCTTGCTCAGAACTCCCCCTCAATAAATAAATTATTTTTTGTACCTCGTTGCGATACCATTTTGTTTTAATTTTATTAAAACGAATTAAATATGCCTTTAAACCAGAATTTAACCCGACCTGGTTATGCTCATGCTGACGATAGTGCATTAAAGATTTATTATCTATTTTCCATTTCATACCTCGAGAACGAAAATAAGCATAAAGCATCCAATCATGTAATTCAACTAAATTAACATCGCCCCAGTTTTTAATAAGGAATTTTTTAAACTTTTGTATGGGCTGTTGTTTTAATACATAAGTGCAACCTGGTCCGGCTGCTTCAAAAAAATAATCAAATTTCTTTTGGGGGAAGGATTTTTTTACTAACTTCTCTAGCTCATCACTCCAAAAAGCAATTACATTACTAGAATATCCATCTAAATCATCTCTCTTAATCACCTTAATTGCACGATGCAATTTATCATCATTCCAAATATCATCCTGATCTGCCAAGGCGACATAATCAAAACCTAAAAGATCAACATCACGAATTAAGCGAAAAAAATTTTTTGCCGCTCCACCAAACCGCTCCCCATATTTAAGTATTGTTATATCAATTTCTCTTTGTTCAAATTCTTTACATAAATCATAAGTATTATCAGTAGACAAGTCAACACTAATAAACAGATGCAGTTGCACACCCTGTTGCTTTAATATTGTATCAATTTGTTCTTCTATCCATTCTGATCCGTTATAGGCAGCTAACAAAACCGCAATTGATGATTTTTGAGTCATTTTATAAAAACACCATATAAGCAATATTGACTAATATTTTTATCAAACCACTTAAATTTGAATGGTGTATAAAACACTTTATCTACAAAAAAACCAGTATCAACAAGGCGTTTTATTAATCTTTTCTCATTATAGAATTGCTTATGATCAGAATCACTATCATAACCTTTTTCACCAGGAACGCCAATTAACAAAGACCCATCTTCGCAAAGGACCCTCTTAATTTCATTTAGTAAGGGGGTTGGCTTATCTAAATGTTCCAATACGTTATCTAATAGTACACTATCAAATGAATCATCATCAAATGGCAAAAAATCACTACTCATCAATTTAGCATCAAGTTTTTGGTTCTTGCAAAATTCAACTGTTTTTGGATTTATGTCAACACCTATAGAATTGGAATGAAATTTAAGCATGTCGCCAATACCGCAACCAACATCAAGAGTTTTACCTTTAAGATGTTTTATAAGGCGTGGATAAAGCCAGTATTCTCTATACAACAACCCTAACTTACTTCTTTGTTGCAAATATTCAAAATACTGCTTATGCTCTGCCATAATTATAAAATTATTGTGAAATTAAATTTAGATATGATTTTGCACAAGAATTTTGTCGAAACCTATTAGGAATTAAATTCTTCTTATAAAAAAATCCATCATGCGCTTGTTTTGTTACTTTTAAAATTAAATTAGGCAATTCTGAAGCAGAATTAAATAGTTCACCATTTACACCCTCTTGTATTAACTCTCTATTTCCATCTACATCACGTAAAACACAAGGTATACCTAAACAAAGCGCTTCTAAAACAGAGCGAGGAACGCCCTCAGAGAGAGATGGAAGAATCAATACATCTGCCTTAGCAATATATTCGTAAGGCTCATTAACATGCCCATGAAATACTATAAAACTTGCCACACCCAACTTTTCTGCCATTTTTTTAGAAGCATCTAAAAGTGGCCCATCACCAAACATATCTAAAACAAAATCAATACCCTGATTATGTAATTTTGCCGCCATATCAATCAATAATAATGGCTGCTTCCTTTCAATAAAGGCACCTGTAAAAATAAATCTAAATACATTGTTTATTTGTTTATTTTTCCGATATTTTACAATCCTGCCCTCGTCGATAAAATTACCAACTACAGGACTATCTCGACCTGTGTATTGTTCTACTTGTTCCGCCATAGAGTGTGTCATTGAAACCGTATAATTTAATTTTTTAAGCCTTTTAAGATGGGTATAAGCTATCAACCTACCAATAAAGCCATAAGTATCTGAATAATTCACCGGTAAATTTCCTCGAACACTGGCACATGTGACAGCATACTTGCTACATAAACTATTAATGAAATCTGCAGAAAAACTTGAGGATATGGTCGCAATATTTTCTTTACTCCCTGCTTGTTTCAATAATTTATACAAAAACTTAACTTTGTCATACCAAGAATATTCTGCTAAAGATATCCTATTCACATTTTCATTTAACAGATCAAAGTCATCTCTACCTGACTTTAAAGTAATAAATGTTACTAAAACCCATTCAGATAAAGAGTTGGCAAGTGCAGCAGCTCCCTTTATTGGACTATCATCGGTAGATGCAGGAACAATGATAAAAACTTTTTTTATCTTCATATTAAAGTAAGCATGCCTTTAGCGCGATGTCTCCAAGAGTATTTATCTTTATATAAATTATAAGCATTAAATCCTAGACTTTCCTCCAACTCCGTATTTGAAATAATACGCTGCAAAGCGTCAGACCAAGCATTGACATCATCTGGCTCTACTAACAAACAATTTTCACTATCAACCAAAACCTCTTTTAACACGGAAATATTTGAAGAGATAATTGGCACGCCAACCGATAAGTACTCAAACAATTTCATTGGTGACATCCATTTTGAAGTGTCAACTCCTTTTATGCCAATTGAAACAGACTTTTGATAGGGCATTAATAAAACATCCATCATCGCCATAGCTTTGCGTGCTTTTTTTGGATGAATATACCCCATAAAAAACAAATTTTTATTAGCATTTCTGCTTTTGTATTCTCTAATATCAGCCTCATTTCCACCATAAACTATAAATGCGCAACCAGGGTTTAGCTTTGCAAGCTCTTCAATAATTTCAATACCTCTGCCAGAATATAGATGTCCAAAATACCCTACAATTTTTTGATAATCATCTACATTAAATATATTAGATAGCAACTGTTGACTTAATTCCTTGCGCTGTAATAAGTCCAGCCTTAATTGACCAGACCTTGCAGCATCGTGAAATACATAAATATTTTCACTAGAAATACAATGAAAATCCTGAATTTTTTTCTTCAATGCCTCGGAAATAACTACCGTTTTAATTTTATTTGAAGTTAAAAGACATTTTTGTAATTTTTTACGAAAACCATACTCAGGTGAGTGGGTTTCATAAATAACATTCCTTCTAAACAATAGTCCCAGAAAAGTAGCGGCGTATAAATTTCTTGAAATGACATATTGCGGCATAGTGTTCTTAACCAAATCAAATATAAAATAGATTGAGGCATATAAGGCAATAAAAAACTCCAGCCCTCTATTTTTTTTACTATGAAAAATATTTAAATTTATCTTACTATTTTCTACACCATATATATTTTTTAACTGTTTCTGACAATTTAACGAGTTACAGGAATTAGAGTGCGCGAATAAAACAACCTCATGTCCCAATTGATTTAACCCTTCACACATATTTACTACATGAATTGAATTTGCTGAGCGTGACGGAATGGTTGAAGGTGATATATAATAAATTTTCATGTTGAGTCATTTACAAATAAGATATATGGAGACACTCTTTCCATTACAACATAATTAAGATATGCGGCTATCAACGATATACTTGCAATCACGTTCGCCGCAATACTCCTCTGTTTAAATGTTGTTACAATGTAAGTTAGTAAAATTGGTTCAACACTATAAAAATGTCCTCCAAAACGGAAAGCAAACAAAGCTAATTCAGAAAAAGTGATATAAAAAATAGTACTTAAATAATATGCGTGAAATAGTAGATTGTAACTTTTTGACGTGTTTATTTTATACCCAAATAAAAATATCAAAACTAAGAGTGTAATAATTTGCTGGATAGTTTTTGCATGCGATAAGCCTGCATCATAAACATAGACTTGATACCCTAAATACGAACTAGCGATGTCTGGAACGATATTAGCCGAATCTAAAAACCAAACAAAATTATAAACAATATGAAACTTAGCTAACAAAATAGATATAAACAACCCAAATAAAAGATATTTAGGTTTTATTTTTCTATTTAAAAAATATAACAAAAATGAAAGTATTGCTACATATTGAATCAAAGTTGCAATAACTACTAAGATAAAAAACTTTATTTTTTTACCTTGCTCTAAATAATAAATCATAGGCAAAAGTAAAGCACTAGCAAAGCCCATTCTAAGACCAACCCACTCTTTAAAGGCAATTTCATGACTTAAATACAAAAGAAAAGCAAGAAAATAATATTTGGTATATTTACGAAAAAAGAATGCATGTAAAAATACTGCTGAAGAGGAAAAAAAGAGGAAAATAGATTGTGAATTAAAATTTAGCGTTCTAAAAAATGAAGAAATAAATCCGAAAATCCAGCCTTTTGCATTAATTATTGCATGATTACCACTAAAAAAATCCTCCAAGGTTGGTATTATTACATAAATCCTTGTATATTCATCATCATTTCCCCTTAAGCCTATCGCTAAAGCGACAAATATAACTATAAAATAATAAATATAGACCTGCTCTTTTATAGGCTTAGTGCTATTAAACATTAATGTTAAAAAAAAGAAACCGCTAATAAAAGTAAAGTATTGCATTAAATATGTTTATTTATTATATTATTTTTTTAGCCACATAAGATAATGCCTCTGTAAATAGAATTAAAAACACAAGTGATAAATCTTGATAAAGTATAAACAACGTCAATCCTTCCTAAAATGATAAAGTAACAAGCAACGCTAAAATATTTAGTTTCTTAAATTTTACTATTTTTTATCTGTTGTATTTCTTTTGCAGGTATGCCACCATATAAAAATCCTGTTTTTAAATTTTTAGTTACCACCGAACCTGCGGCCACTACACATAACTTATCAACAATACACCCTTGTAATATTGTTACATTCGCGCCCAAGAAAACTCCATAACCAATTTTTATCTGCTCATACTTTGAACCTTGCTTACCTAATGGCATACTTATATCTGACCATATATGATCATTTGTTTGTATATGTAAGCCTGGTCCCAACTCAGCCTCATCTTCGATAATTACTTTCTCATAATTAAAAATTTTACTATAAGACCCTATAGTTACATTTTTACCTATAATTAAATTTTTTGGGTAGATAATAAATACATTATCTCGTACAATTGAGCCTTTACCAATTCTTGCACCTTGTAAGACAAGGGATTCAGTTCTAAGCACCTCGATAAAGTGAATATATTTTTTTGGTAATAAAAATCTTAAACTTATGTGTTTTAATATGACATAAATTAACGCGCCAAATAATCTTTTTAAAATGCTAATCATTTTTTACTATCAGTTAAATGATCTGCTAGTCTTAAAGATATAGCGGCAATAGTATAAAATGGGTTTGCATATCCAAAACTAGGGAAGGTTGATGGACCTGAAATATACAAATTATCAATACCGTGAACTTTTAGATTTTTATCAACTACTGAATCTAAGACTGAATCCCCCATTCTTGTACCCCCTATAAAATGAGAGTGCACACTATTAAATTTATCATTTAAAGGCCTTGTATACTCTATCTCTCCTATATTTAATTTTTTAAGCTCTTCTGAAAAAAGACATACAAAATCTTCTACTTCCTTCCAGTCTTCTTCATTAAATTCATATTTAATTTTGACCAATGGTACGCCAATCAGAGAGGCTTTATTAGAAAGTACAACTTCATTACTAGCCTTAGACCTTTGATCAAAAAAAGCCCTAACTAGTAATTGATTACTATTGGGTGAAAGAAATCTTATCCGATCAATAAACTGAAATAAATAAATTCCAATTTTAACCATGAGATTAGCTAATTTACCATTTTTAAATATGGATATATTTGTAATAAACTTTTGCATTATTCCAAATATTTTTGTAGCCCGATGATGAGACAATGAGTTAAATCTTAAACTATGATTCAATAGTTTTTTCTTCAGTAAAAACTCTTTACTAAACCCTAATTGATGCCAGTGAGTAATATCATCTATTTCACTTAATGCAATAATAGGGTGTGCGTACGCAAGAGGTTGAAAAAGTTTCAATATGCCTATATCGCCCTTTGGGTGTGTGGAAAAATATTTACCAATATTTCCATAAAGTAAGGGCATTTGATCTTTTGAACCCTTAAGGCTATTTAACAAGAGTTGTATATTCGATAAAGCTCCTGATGCCAAAACAAATTTCTCTGCAAATATTTTTTTGCAATCACCTAATATTTTATCATGCACCTCAACTGACTCTATATTGTTATTTAAGACATTCATGTTAAGCTTAACTACAGCACTCATACTCAATAAGGTTATATTTTTTATATTTTTAACCAATGTAGTCGTCACAAAAGGCTTTCTTAATACGTTTATATCTTTTAAATGTATATTAGAATCTTTTAAGATGTCAGATGATGTTTTCCTTGGATTGATATTAATATACTTATCTACCTTTTCATAATACTTATTCAGCTCATCCATTTGGAATGGCCAGCCATGAAATTCAAATTCCTTTCGTTTGACAAGATCTATCTCATCTAATCTAACCAATCCGCCAGCCCAAAGGTTTGAGGTGCCTCCTATTTGTTGCGAAAATCCAATACCTGGTGTTCCAGGTATATCACTACCATCTACATCTAAAATACTTTTAAAATCTGCATTGATATCATTCCCTCCAGATTCTATTACAAGAACTCTCTTACCATTGTCAGCTAAACTTTTTGCGGCAAAAGATCCTGCGGGACCACTCCCTATAATACATACGTCAAAAATATCAACTACTGACATTATCACCTTTTTTTAAAATAGTGATCAATCTACCCCACCTTCTAAAGTCAATAAATTGGTAAAAAGGAATAAATACAACCAATGTAAATGCGTCGATACTATTCTGAATGTTTTTACCTGATGAGTAGTACTCTATACTATCCATATAATCTCTTCTAAAGTTATTTATACCGGAATCATTCAGCTTTTTAACAAAGTTATCGGCATCTATTTTGCTATTCAAAATTAAAGCTAACCCTTGCGCGTAACCCCCTATTTCCGCTCTAGAGTCAATCGTTTGAACAGAGAAATAACTAGACTCTAGTGATATGCGCTCCACTTCTTTAAACCATGATGAAAATAAGCTATTCTTATTCTTTAAGTAATTAAAATCAATACCCGCCAGAACAGCCCCAAGTGGATGTATTCTCATTTTTCTTCCATACCCAAAAGAAGGTAAATTGTAACTACATTGATCGATTCCAAATTTTTTATAGCTTTCTTGATGCCCATAAGCAGCCATTTTTGCATAATACGTATTAGAATTTGTCACTGCTATTGCACCTTCGCCAGCTGATACAGTTTTAGCCCCTTGCAAACTAAATACACCGATATGCCCCCAACCCCCCAAAAGCCTTCCATTAAAGGTTGCACCATGAGCATGTGAACAGTCTTCAATTACAAAAATATTATGTTTTTCAGCCCAACTCATAATAGATTTCATATCACATGGATTTCCATAAAAATGAGTAACTATTAAAGTTGTAATACTAGGATTTTCCTTCTTAATCAGAGTTTTATAATCTAAATTCAAACTATGCTTATCAATATCAATAAACTCTATTTCCGCTCCTAAACTATGCGCTGAACAATAAGAGCTAGGTATTACAAATGCGGTTGTACCCACCTTACTTTCAGAATTTACACCTACGGAAAACATTGCGGCCTCTAATGCACTTGTGGCATTTGTGAACATTATCCCATTCCGAACTCCAATATATCTCGAAAACTTTTTCTCAAATAATTTAACTGAATTTGGATAGTAAGTAACTCTTCCACGTATTATCTCTATACTAACAAACAGGACTTGCTTTAATTTTATAACTATGTTTATAGCAAGAAATTTTAGGCTATTAACCATTTAAAGCTCCTTTTATTATTAGAATTTTTCGACCATTTTTATGTGGAATATCACAAGCTATTAGTTTATGCTTGTTAGATACTCTTGGGTGTAAGTCGCACCGAAGCGGCCCCCTGTATTTAGGATTATTTACAACATAAGCTATTCTATCCAATTTATTACCATTATCAGGAGAGCCTAAATACAATGACATAATCCCAAGTCGATTTGGGTAACTATCCACAAGAATCCTATTTGTAGAATTAATATATGTAGGATGGCCATCAAGTTCTGGCATGGAGTCTTTTATCGCAATCCATCCATGGTCTTTTGACCAAATAGCGAAGCAATATTTATTGTTTAGCCTTATGTAAGCTAATATTCGATTTTTGTCAATAAATGTATGGTGACTAAAATAACCATCTTCAAATATCAAATCAATTGTTTTAGTATTTATATCTATAAGCACTGGAAAGATCATTCTCCTTCCTTTACTTTTATCCTCATAATGAAAAATAGTCATTAATTTTGTACTACAAGGTGACCAAACAATATGATTTAAATAGATATCTTCATTTTTTAAATTCTCATAATTAACTGTTTTGATAATTTCATCCAATCCAATTTCGTATATTAGTTTATCATTGTCTAGGCTAAAAACTGTCAATACGTCCTTATCACCATCAGTATTATTTCCATTGTAACCATATCCTGGTCGCATGACTTTAATGCGCGAGAAATTTAAACTGGCACCAAATTTTTTATCCGGAGATATATCCCAAAATGACCTCTTATATATAAATAATTTTTCTTTTGTGCTAGTATTGAATTTAATAGAACACTGCTCTCCTTTAACAATATCATTATAAATAATCGTATCTTGACTTAGCCATTGAACTCTACTACCCAGTTGCCAATTCATTGCTTTAGTTACAACTAACTGATGAAATATATTATCATTCAAAGACAATAAACCTATCTCAGCACTCTTTGGCTCTATCATATTTTCATATTTAAACGGAACTTTATGACAAAGTGTATATTTCCCAAAATGATCTATAGGATCTTTATCATAATAGCCTATGAAATAGTGGCCATCCTCATGACCCAATAAATCATATGTAAATTTTTGACTAATTCTAATTTCTGGCAAAAAAATGGATGTTATTTTTTGTAACCCCACTCTTATAGCTGATTTTAATTTGTATAATTGAATTTTCATATTTGTAGCTATGTTTTTTCCATTCCCGTTTCAGAATCAACGATGTCAGAATAGGTTCCTTTTTGAACAATGCGTCCATTATCTAACTTATAGATAATATCTACATGCTTTAAAGTAGTTAGCCGGTGTGCAATTACAATTATTGTTTTTTTACCATGAAGCCTATCAATTACATCAACTATTTCTTTTTCAGTTTTATTATCAAGAGCACTAGTAGACTCATCCATTACCAATATATTTCGCCCATGGTAGAATGCGCGAGCTAATGCAACACGCTGTCTTTGGCCGCCTGATAGCTTAATCCCTCTTTCACCCAACTCTGTATTAATGCCATGAGGCATTTTACTTACAAGCTTAGTAAGAAGAGCCTGTTCTATTGCTTTATTCAATTTATCGTCATCTATTTCAGATTCAGTAATACCAATCGCAATATTTTTACGAAGAGTGCTGTCGATTAAAAAAACTTGCTGCGGTAAATATGCAACCTGAGAGTACAAACTCGAATCATTTTTCGATAACTTTTTATCATTATATAAAACATCACCACTTTGAACCTCTAACAAACCGAGAAAAATATCTACAAGTGTCGTTTTCCCTGAACCAGATGTGCCAATTAAACCCACTGTATCGCCAGAAAATATTTTAAGTGATATTTCATTTATTGAGAGGTCTTTTGCTTTCGGATATGAAAATGAAATTTTATTTAAAGTAATCGACTGAAATGGTTCGATTTTAATAAGTTTTTTCGAGGATGGGCTTACTTGCGACTTATTTCTAATGTTTTCAATATCATTATAAAGCTCATTGACAGTATGCCTTCCAGAGCGAAGCTGACTAACGCCACTAAGAATCTGATTAGTTGATGGTACTAATCGAATTGCAGCAAGTCCAAACATGCTAAGGACTGGCAACAATTCAGTAACATCCTGCTTCATAAACTGTGCGACAAAAACAAGTGACACAACAAATAAAATCAGAATCAATTCAATAATGTATCTCGGGGCAGTATGTATAACCTGGCTTTTTACAGACACCTCTGCGTAGTCTTTTGCTGAATCATGTACAGCATTATAAAAATACTTTTCTTTCTTTAGTATTCTTATTTCCTTTAGGCCATCCATCCCTTCTTGAATACCTTTAACCATGCGGGTTGAGTATTCATTTGAAAGGCGACCATACCGCTCCATTTTAGCTTTAAATAGCCAATCAAAAATATACATTGTAGATCCTAGCATAATAACAAGCATGACTAGTGCAGAAAAATTTGTCAGAGCAAGTAATACAAGTAAAGCCAAAGCAACTATAGCCTCACTCGCTAAGCGTAGAATCGACTGCAATATCCCCTGAGAGAATGAACCAGCCATCTGTTGAATATTATAGATATACTTTGAGCTATTCCTATCAATAAATTCAGTGTAAGGCAGCTGTTGATATGAATCCATAAGTAACGCCCTTAATATAACTCCCTGTTTAAAACTATATGAAAGGATTGCTTTATTAATAAGTATTGCAACAATAGCTTTAACACCAAATATCACTACTAGAACCACACCTATTAGAGTGATAGGGTCATAATACTGAAATGGAACACCCATCTTGATTGCTACATTATATATATGACTTTCATTAAAGCCAGCTGGATCAATAATTAATCCAACATATGGAGCAATAAGACCAATGCCAAGCAGATCTATCATAGATGAAGCTAAAAATAATAGTAATAATAATGGTAATTTTTTTGCTTGTTCACCAAGAATATACTTAATCTCTCTGAAATAATTAATCATATTTTTCATAAAAATTTATATTAATCTAGTTTATTTTTAAGGAATACAACAACTTGCTTAATATTTTTACTATCTTTCTCATTTCCAAAATATTCATATTTTTTTTCTTTTATGCTTTTCATATTGTTATCACTTAACGCTTGTTCTTTAAAGTCAGATATTTTTTCTTTCTCTTCATAATTAATAGAGATTAGGTCTTCTCGAGCAATTTGATCCAATGATTGCCCTCTTATTTGTCCGACACGATAGCTATTTTCTACTGGTAAATCAAGAAGTAATAACGGTCTTTGAAGGTATATTGCACTAAGAACAGAGCCGCCATAATCGGCAAGCACTAAATCTGCAGCTTGATATAAAAGACCCAATTTTCTATCTTCCTGGAGATCTACATGAAAACCAAATTTAAGTAAAGCATCAACAATTTCCGGATGTGTAACAATTGTCTTTGGATGCGGCCTGACTATAATATTATAATTGTTATTAAATTTACTAACAATTGGAGCCCATAATAAAATATTACTTAAACTTTCTTCCTTTAATTTAATGTCTGTTGGAATCCAAAATATCAGCTTATCCTTATTATCAGATATATTAAACTCTTTATTAATTAATTTTTTAGAGGAATGATGACTCTGTAATCTATTATAACGAGGGTAGCCAATGTTTAAAAATTCTTTATTTTTAAATTTAGCTTTGATAATCTTCTCATCATATATACCATGACAAAAATATATGTCAAATACTTTCCTCCATCGTTCTACTGGGTATGACTTTAAGCTTAAATCCATTCCCATTGGAAGACAAACATTAACCACGCCAAGCTCTCTTTCAATGTTACAGTTCGTATAATAATGATAATTCATTCCACCAGCACTAAATCCCCTTCCAAATATTTTTTTTAAAAGTAGTGAAATTTTTGTTTTTTGAAGAAACACCCCCAAGGTTCTCGAATAGGTCAACTGCATTATATTTTTAAAGCTAACAATCTCTTTATATGAAGCGCCAGTACTTAACAGCACTTTATATTTTTTATATTTATATACCTCGCTCAATAGCTCAAACTTCAGCTTTTTTTCATTCAATATTTTTATAATATTTCGTGATGATCCAGCTCTTTGCTTCTGGGAATATTTTTGGTCGTCCACAATCAATACTATCTCATTTTCTAATGCAGAAATAATCTGACCATACATATCTAGCTCTCTTGGCCATGCTATTATAATTGCGATTTTATTAATATTTTTCATAGAAAATCTCAGAAAGATAGAAAGTGGAGTGGGTCGTACATATTAAATTGTGATACAAAACAATTTATATGATTAAAATAGATGAAATATGGCTTTATTTAAGACATGCCTCTTTCTATTATCATGAATTACATTTTGACTTTTTTAGAGGCTATTACTCTAATTAATACAGGATCATCTTCATCGTGCACCGATAATCCACTAGTCTCAGTCATGCTAATTATTTCATAGCCATTGTCAATTAGGCGGTCATGCAACTCTTCAGGAATAATAAAGCGCCTATAATGGCCAAATAACCTCTCTGTAGGACTGATAACCTCACCTTTGCGAGACAGGGGGTCATTTATAGATCGACACTCTATAAAGATAAATCCGCCTTCATTTAGTACTTTAAAGGCTTTTTGTAATAAAATTAGCTCTTCTTGTAATGGCATAGCATGTATTACAAAACGACTGTATATGACATCGTAATTTTTATTACATATCTCATCTAATTGGCTTATTTCTCCAGCATTATAATTAAGATTTGTATTAGAATATTTTTGCTTGCACAGTTCAATGGCTGTCTCAGACCTGTCAATTGCATCAACATAATGCTCGTTGGAAGAGAAAAATGCTGCATCTCTACCATTGCCGCAACCAATTTCTAAAATATGACTTCTTGGTTTCAATTGATTGATTACATGCTCGGCAAATGACGATGGATACACTGGTGCAGTGTCTTTTGAGTAATAATTTTTCCAATGTGACGCTCTACTTCTGTCAGCTACCCCAGTTTCAAGCTGATTAAATTTTGAAACTATTTGTTCAGCTACATTGGCGGGTGTAACGCCTCCAAAGTTATCTACAACAAGGTCTGATAATTTAGGTATATCGTAATCATGGTCATTAACCTCTTTATTTATGTAGATTTTTTTTGTTTTGGCGTCTCTAGACTTTCTCTCTTCGATTGGAACATTTAGAAATACTTGTAATGAATTATCAATATTTTCAATAACCCATTTTTCTAAAAAATCAAACATTGCAACTGCAGATATAACAACAATATAGCCTTGTGATGACAAGTGGCTACACAATCTAAAATATACATGCGCAAGTTCGCTCCTGCTACTTTTATCGTATCCCCATTCATTGCCAAATATGCTTCTCAGATCATCACCATCAAGAGATATTACATTACACTCTTGCATTCTTAACAAATGTTCAACTTTACGAGCAACTGTAGTTTTACCTGACGCAGAAAACCCTTTTATCCAAATGACACCTTGTTCTTTTTTATTTATATTCATAGTTAATTTATATTCATAGTTAATTTATCTCATTAAAAAAAAATACGAGCTGAATTGATGAATTCGTAAGTACAGCTATGCTGTAAGGGTTATCATATTCAGTTTTATTGTTGGTTATATTGTCAACTCAATTACAGATTTTTTTCAAATTTCTTCCTCCCAATTAATAAAATTATCTGATACTAAAGTCAAAAATAGTTTCTTTGATATCTCGATATCTTCATTGTCTAATAATTCAATATCGCTGTAATATATAATTTGCTTGTCAATGAAATCTCTGGCGAAGAGTCTTGCAGGCATAAAATCTACACCAAGATGTGCCGCAACAGCAGTTCTATGATTCCCCCCTAAGACAATATAATAGGCAGTATTGTTATCATCGACAAATAAAAGGCCTATAGGGTGGCCATATTTTTTTACTCTCAATCCTTCTGATTTAATACTTTCGTACAAAATGATAAATTCATTCCACTCATTTTCAATAACCAAATCATCACTTGGTCCGCAATGTCTAGTATTCAGCCATCTTTCTTTAGACAATGGCTGAACCCATCTTGACCAAGGGTAGTTCCCCAAGGGATATGTAAACATCAATTTATCAAGATTTTCTTGCTCTAAATCCATTACATCAAAAATTGTTCTTGGCTTAAAGTTTTTATGAAATTTATACAAGGAACTTTTTTTATAATCTCTTAGTCCATCATCATATTCTTGTAGTGTTTTTACCCAATGATTACTATTATTAAACGGCTCTCCAAATGGGGTTCTTATGTTGGTGATTTTATAATTATATCTAATCAATCCTATTAACTTTTTACAAAATAAAGAAAGAGTCATTTACTCAACCTTCAAATTTAAATAGATATTTATTTACTCTCTTAACTTTCACATTGGTTCCATACTTAGTATTTATTTTATGCAAGATAAGATTAATCTCTTGCTTATTTAAGCCACTTATCTTCTGTTCAAAAAGCTTATTTTTCACCGGAAGGATGAATTTTATCAAATCCTTTATATTGCTTAAAATTTTAAAAAGCCACATATTTTTATTAGGCAAGTCATCAACTACTAGTGTATTGAAAATCTTATCTAAAATCATCTTTGAAGAGTCTTTACTGAATGAAAAGTACTTTTCAAGGATTTCTTTATCAATATAATTCTTTCTATAAATTTTATTATCAATATTATTAACAACATCATTAATATTATCGTATCGATAACTTATTCTAATAGGTATATCTGTAGTTAGTTTTTGATCAATATCTTTTGTATATGATATTGATGACTTCCCTAACATTGCTGCTTCTAGACTAGTTGTGCAATCATGATGAACCATTACATCTGCTGCAATAATCCAAGGTACAACGCTGCCATTGTAAACTACATGAATATTACTGCACTTTTCGAAGGCTATATTGTATATAGCATGATCTTCTTCAGGATGAGGCCTAATGATAATATTAAATTTATTTAGCTGAGATAACGCAATAGCCAAATCAATGAAATTATTAACTTGCATTTTGTGATATTTTATGATATCCAATAGATTAGGAATGCGAGAAAGGTATTTTTCTGTAACAGAATCTTCTCCAAGAACATTATTTCCTAATCCAAAATCGGTATTAATTAATATAAATTGACCATATTTCTCTTTATATTTTAAAACCTCCTCTTCATACAGAAAATGATATTGTGGCTTCAATATTTCAAACTTAGGATGCCCGTAACAAAAAACTTTTTCTTTATCAAAGTTTTTTCTTTTACCTTTTAAGAAATCACCGGCCGCCTCACCCCATAAAAATATTAAATCAAAAATTTTGAAAACTTTTTCTGGAAACCTGTAATTAATAGTAGAAAAATCCTCATAATCAACACCGTTCTCCTCGTCAAGGCTTACTATTTTAGCATTCCCAGTCAAATATGAATCATAAATCTTTTCAGATTTATCTGGATGATATCCTCTGTCAATATAAATTGAATTATTTATAAATTTTGGAAGTTGATATATATTAGGTTTGTCACCAATATAGGCGTCATGCCCTCGACATGCAAAAAGATAGCACATGTATACTTTCGATACTAGCTCTCTATTGCTTATTTCTATTGGTGAAATTAAAGTGAATTTTCTCATATAGACATACCATCATCTACTATTATGTTTTGTCCGTTAACATACTGACTTAAATCACTTAAAAGATAGAGTAAAGTGCCATTTATATCACTCTTATTAAGCATCCCTTTACCTGAACATTTTGCATTGTATGCATCTAAGAATGCTTTTGGTTGAGAGTCAAGAATTCCACCTGGACTAATTGCATTAACTCGCACCCCCGTTCCTTTCAAATATTTTGCCATATATTTTGTTAAATGAATTAACCCAGATTTTATTGCAGCGTACTCAACTGGAGTGGTCATATTGGTATTTTTATATATTTCAAATTTTGGGGTGATAACGCCATATATAGAGGATAAATTGATGATATTTCCATAACCCTGTTCTTTAAAATATTTTGAAAATATCTGAGATGTAATAAAGTATCCCCCTAAATTCATGCCAACGTTATTCACAAAATCTTCATAACTAACATCAAAAAAATGCTTACCGTAGTTATCATTCCTAGGGTATGCACTATTTACCAAGGCATCTATCTTTCCATATTTTTTACCAATATACGAGATTAAATCTAAAATAGAACTTTTTGAGGTAATATCTAATTCTGCATAATCAGTAGACGTAATTCCTAGCTCAGTATTTATATTAGAAGAAACTTTGGCGGCTTGATTTTTGTTTATATCTGCCACAACAGCAATACCATTATTTTCAGCTACAGCCCTAACAAACTCCGTTCCAAGAAGTCCTGATCCGCCAGTAATTACTACAACTTTTCCCGATAACATTTATAAAATCCTCTTGTAAAATTCAATTTTTCTATCTTTAATAGTGCCAAATTCTTCTCTATATTTTTTCTGATCCTTCTTTTTAATATCATAAATTTTTACACCAGAAAGTTCAATATATGCTTTTACTCTCTCTCCATTTGCATTATACATTGTGCTACTTTCAACATATTCCAAACCATTACCATCTATTCCTATGCGATTAACACCCGCCACAAATATTTGATTTTCAATAGCTCTGGAGCTTAACATTGTATTCCAATGAGCAACTCTCTTTTTTGGCCAGTTAGCAATATTAACTATTAAATCAGATCGCCTTCCTATAGCTGAATACAGCTCAGGAAATCTTAAATCGTAACAAATAGACATTCCAATTTTATAATTTTTATACTCAACTACAATTATCTCATTACCGGATTTTATAACTTTATCTTCTCCAGCATTAGAAAAGGTATGGATCTTCGAATACTCTCCAATAATATCCCCTGTACACGATATAAAAAAAACTTTATTAAAAAAACTTTTTTTCTCTTCCACAATCATTCCAAAAACAATAGCAATACTGTTTTTTCTTGCTTCTTTTTGAAATCTAGCCAAAGTTATGCTTTCTGATTTTTTTTCACTATTCTTGCTGACATTTGTTGAAAAGCCAGTCAAGGTCGTTTCTGGGAAGATAATAATTTCTGCTTTATGTTCCAATACTTTATAAATATAATGTTTACACTTTTTCCAATTTAGGTTTTTATCCTCCCAAACCTGATCCAAAGATACTAATGCAATTTTCATTAATTATATTTTCTAAAAACAGGCTTAATTACATCGCCATCTAGATATTTTTCAAACCCATTTTCAACTGCTTTTTTATACACCTCAAATGTTTTTGTAATAGCCAATTTTGTCTTTATTAGCTCTTTTTCACCATGGGAGTAAGATAAAGCAATCCACGGCATTAATACGCCATTTTTTACCATCTCCTGTGAAAATAATGTTCGCAATCCAAGAGAGTTTCGACCTAATTTATCAAAGGTTAGATAATATGGGCTACACTCAACGCCACCAGCAATAAAATTTTTCTCAAGGTTGAAATCTTTTGCTATCTCGTTTAGCATATTGATTAATTTTCTTCCATAGTCCCAAATATGTCCAACCACATCATTCTTTTGCATATACCGCATTGTCTCAACAAATGCACCAAGTCCACTCATTTCAGCACCATGCGTTGTTGATAAAAGAAAAAGTCTTTCACGCCCCTCGAACTCAATCGAGCCAAGTTCCATAATTTCTCTTTTCCCTGCGACTGCAGCTACTGAAAATCCATTAGCCATAGCTTTGCCAAATGTACATAAGTCTGCCTCAACTTTATAATAATGCTGTGCACCTTTCATATGCCACCTAAAGCCTGTAATCATCTCATCCAAAACAAAAACAGCCCCTTTTTCATTGCACAATTGTTTAACTTTTTGTAAAAAATTATCTTTAGGGTGTTCTGTTGCAGATGGCTCTAATATCACACATGCTATTTCATTTGGATATTTTTCAAATAAAGACTTAAGGGAGTTGATATCATTGTATCCAAATAACTTAGTATTTTTAACATCTTTCTCTAATACCCCTTTTTTCATTTCTGTAGACCCAATAAACCAATCATCGTAACTAAAAAATGGATGATCTTGGCAACGAGCGATTACCTGTCTACCAGTGTAAGCTCTACTTAATTTAATAGCAGCAGTTGTTGCAGTAGATCCATTTTTTGTAAACTTCACCATATCAACGCTATCTATCATATCAATTAATAATTCTGCAGCTTCAAGCTCTATCATACTTGCTCTAGTTAAATTATTACCATTTTCAATCTGCTTCCATGCTGCTTTATTAACAGTATCATTTGCATAACCTAAATTGATAGCTCTAAGAGCCATTCCATAGTCTAGAAACTCATTGCCAAAGTTATCATATGTATATGCGCCTTTGCCACTTTTAAGTATTTTTGGAGCGTTCAATGGGTACTGATCAAATCCTCTTGAATATGTATGTGCCCCGCCAGGAATTGCTCTTAATAGTCTTGCTTGATAATCCATATTTATCCTTTTTTTTAAGTTAGGGACTCAAGTGTATACAAATTTTGTAACACCTTGTAATCGTCGAAAAGAGTGTTGGAATAGCATGCCACTTCTTTTCTTTCTACCGCCTTAAGAAAGCTTCTAATTTCTTCAATATATGGCTCTTCAGGATTAATATATTGACTCTCTACAGTTCCTTTATTAAATACAGTAACCTCCCAGTCCTCCATTGATGAATTAATATATTTAACAGTACCGGCCTCTCCATCAAAAACAATCTCCCCATCAGTTCCTATTAACCTAAACTCTCTTGTAGTTCGTGGCCTTGAGATAACCTCAACTGTCAAGTTTCCAATAACACCTGCAGGGTATGAAAGCAGGCAATGATAAATATCATCAATATCAGCATTCATATCTGTCAACTTTCTCTTTACACACGCAAGGGGCTTTGGATATCCAAATATATCATTTAGCCATGTCAACTCAAATGGAACTATCTCTCTACATCCACCTGTTTCAGGGTTAGATACATAAAAATCTTCAATATCCTCCCATGGATGCCAATCTGGTAAGTATTGTCCCGTCTGATAATTGAAATTTAAAGGTTTTCCAACTACACCTTGTTCGACCAACTCTTTAATTTTCATTGGTCCAGGGTAAAAACGCATAGTGCAAGATGGAACAATAACCGTATCTGTTTCCTTAATTTTTTGACTAAGTTCTAAAATTTTATCTGCATCAACAACTGACCCCTCTATAAAGCAATGAATTTTTCTATCAAATGCAAAGTTGGCATACTCCATATGAAACTCTGGAGGAGTAGATATTATAAATACGTCAGGATTAAACTTATTAATGGCACTTTCTAGACTTTTAAAAGTTACTATATTGTATTCACTATTAGAGTACTTTCTTCTATCAGGTCTTATATCAAAGCCAGCAATATTATCACAATCTAGAGCGATTAAATTTCTTACTCTTCGCTTCCCCATAGAGCCTAAACCTATAACTAAAAATTTCACTTTACACACTCCATTCATATTTCATTATATTTTCTATTGATAGAAAATCATATATATCATCTATTTCATAGCATTGATATCTTTTTATTTCAAAAAAAGTATTTCTTTTAGTGTAGAAAGTTTTTTCACTTAATAATGAACCTGTTTTAACAATATATGCCACACCATAAGGGAAGTACGCCTCATCATTATCTTGCCTTCGTGATTTCAACTCTAATTCTTCACAATAATTATTTAAATAATCTTTACTCACTATTTTTTTCATTATAGATGGGTGCTCATGAACCTTGCCTATACTAACTATTGAATCAAATTTACCTTCATTGCAAATAATTTTCTCAATCATATTATCGATATCACCCTCTTCTCGCAAGGGTGATGTTGGCTCGAGTAGAACAATGTAGTCAAACTCTAGATTTAGCTCATTTTTATAATAATCTATGGCATGCTTAACTGCATCAAAACTAGTTGCTGTATCGCTAGCTAAATAATCAGGCCTTAAAAAAGGAGCACTCGCTCCATACTTCTTTGCAGTATCTGCAATATTTTGACAATCAGTTGAAACCAGGACCTTATCAATATATTTACTTTTAAGTCCAGACTCAATGCTCCAGGCTATTAGCGGCTTATTGTGCAATTTTTTTATATTTTTACCAGGAAGACCCTTGCTTCCACCTCGTGCAGGAATGATAGCTAAAAAATTTTTATCTTTATACACTAAACACCCTTCCATATTCTTTATTTGCCTTTTCAAATTCATTTATTTTGCCTATATCTAACCAGTATTCACTAATATGAAAAGAAATTATAGGCCGCTTATTGTCTATTAATTTTTCAAAAAGTGTCGGCATATCATAAAATTTATCATCGGGTATATATTTCAATACTTCTGGGTTTAATATATATACACCTCCGCTTACAAAGAAATTATGCACAGGCTTTTCTTCAATACTTTTAATATTAATTCCATCCATATTTACAACCCCGTAAGGTACTTGAAAGTCATACTCTCTCACACCCATTGTTGCTATAGATTTATTTTTTAAGTGGTAATCTAACATATGCTCAAAATTAATATTTGTTAATAAATCTCCATTCATAACAAAAAATGACTCATTTAATTTATTTTTTATAAGGCTTAATGCGCCAACTGTTCCCATTCTTTTATTTTCATAAACATATTCAATATTGACCCCAATGCAAGACCCATCACCAAAATAATCCTTAATTACTTCTGACTTGTATCCAACACTTAAAATAATATTTTTAAAACCATTTTTTTTAAAATTTAATATAATAGTTTCAAGTATTGGTCTATCGCCAACCTTAAGCATTGGTTTTGGTATATTGTCTGTAAGTGGTTTCAGTCTAGCTCCAAGTCCGCCCACCATTAGAACTACTTTATTAGGATAGCTTTTTTTTACAATCAATTCATCTAAGAGATCTATTCTAATAACCTTGCCAGTGTTATTAATAATTGGAATTTGATATACTTTATGCTCTATACAAAGTTTTATGACTTCCTCTTTACTACAGTTATCGGTTGCAGTAACAGGTTTTATAGAATACATATCCTTAACTGGATCCTCTAATGATTTTCCATATAGTAGTGCGCTTCTTATGTCTCCATCAGTAATTGTGCCTAGTAGCTGCTCATCTTTATCAACCACCAATACAATATGTCTTTCAGTGTTTTCAATTATTTGAATAACTTCTCTTATAGTGGCATCTTCGCCAATAAAAATATCTAATAAACTCATTAATTAATATCCTTCCAAATTGAATTCTTCAGTTTCCATTTTCCATCATTGTCTTTTATCCACAAATGAGGGGTTCTAAACTCCTCAATAACTTCATTAAAACGTTCTATTGTAATTCCCATATAATCGCAACAATCTTGTAAATATTGAGCAGGGTATTCTCCATCGAACCTCTTAATTAAAGCTATCCCCTCTTCTCTTGTAATGTCACCATTTCTAACCTCTTGTGCAGAGTCATACGTCGCTCTGCCAATTCCAAATTTAATGTATGTCGTATATAAATTTAACCAATCAAATTTATCATCTATTGAGCTATATTTACTATAACTTCCTTCTGTTCTTGTATCATTAGGCAAAAAATCTGTATTTTCTACAGAATAATAATATTCCTCTTGAGGGTGCCATCTTAAATAATAACCCAAAAAGTGCATTTTAGTCCCAGTTTTCCGTAGATCATAAGGATTTACTGGCAAGTAGGGCTTTAAATCAGCCAATGTAAAGCCATATTTGCCTATTATTTCTCTGGCGCTAACACCGCCAAGAAACACTTCATCCAAACTAGCATCAGATGAATAATATGATTCATCATGCGTAGGCTTTTCATTTTTCTTAATGTTCTCCCCATATTCAGCACCATTCTCTCCATACATAACTAAAGGTATATCCAGTAATGTAGACAAGTACATAGGGGTATGATTTTGCCCTAAAGTAAAGGGCTGGAAAGGATGACATAAATTTTCAAAAGATAATCTTGATAATAATTTATGTAATTTTTGATTTGGAGTAACTGTATAACAAGAAAACCCTGCATCAAGCCAAGATTCCATATTTCTTCGTCCCATTTCTGTCATTAGTTGTGGAGGCCAGGTAACTAATAAGGGATTCATTCCATAATTGTATTTTAATTCATGTGCAGCACGAACGCTATCTTTTCCACCACTACCAGGCACTAATACATCATACCTACCATCTGTTCTTCTATATTTATCACAAAGATTTCTCAATTCACCTTTCCTGTCATCCCAGTTTATATCTTTTTTTATCTCTGCCCATTTACAAGCTTCACAAATTCCATCTTTACCAAAACTGATTGCTCTTTTTACTTCATCTTTTGTATTTTTATACGCGATAGAAGCAGAAGGCCTTTGGTTATTTATTGTACATTTTTTACAATACTTAACTTCTAATGGTAGTCCATATCTTCCAAGTAGTTCACTCATTAGCTAATTCCTATATTTATAAAATTTTCAAATAATTTAATTCCAGCCTTTCTGCTTTTTTCCGGATGAAATTGCACTCCATAAATATTATTATTTTGAATTGAAGAAACAAACTTATGTCCGTTATAATCAGTCAAGGAAATTACATTTTTATAGTTTACTACCTCAAATGAATGCATAAAATAGAACTCTTTATTCTCTATACCATTCAAAAGTTCACTTGATTCTAAAACTTCTAATGTGTTAAACCCCATATGCGGAATTTTTGCATCAACTAAAATAGGTTTAACTTCAGCTTCTATAAAATTTAAACCTCTAGTTTTCCCATATTCAAATCCAATAGTTGATAGTACTTGCATGCCAAGGCAAATGCCCAATATAGGTTTTTTATTTGAGCTAAGCGAATCCAATAAGCAACCATTTTCAAGTTCTTGCATGGCATCTTTAAAGCTGCCCACTCCTGGTAAAACAATTTTATCAACATCATTAAATTGTTCTGGCTTATCTATTACCAGTACACTTCCACCAGCAGCAACTATTGCTTTTTTAATACTATGTATATTTCCCGCTACTCCATAGTTTACTATTCCAATTATATTACTCATTTTGATACCTTTATATTGTTAGCTTTTAGATATTTTTTTATATCGCCAATAGTCACTTTTCCATAATGCAACAAACTAGCTATTGCAACTCCACTTGGTTTGGCGTATTCTATAACTTCTTTAATATCCTTCAAACTCCCAGCCCCACTTGCAACAACAACTGGAATATCAACTGAATCAACTATCTTTTTACTTAGTTCAAGGTCAAATCCTCTGTTTCTACCATCTTTATCAACAGATTGTATAAGTATCTCTCCTGCACCTCTTCTCTCTACCTCTATAGCCCATTCTAGTACATCTTTACCAGATTGAACCCTTCCACAATCAGTATAGCACTCCCAGTGATTATCAATTCTTTTGGCTTCAATATTTATAACTATAGCTTGATTTCCAAATATTTCAGCAGCTTTATTTATAAGAGTAGGGTCCTTTTGCACTGCATATGTATTTATTGCTACTTTATCTGCACCAATATGAAACAGTTTAGATATGTCATCAATGCTCCTGATAGCTCCTCCAACACTAAATGGTATGAATAACTCATTTGCAGTTTTTTCAATCTCTTCAAAAATAATATCTCTTTGATAAAGCGAAGAAACTATATCAATATACATAACCTCATCTGCGCCTTGATCATAGTATTTTTTGGCCATTTGTGATGGCAGTCCCATTTTTCGCAAACCTTCAAAATGAACTGGCTTAACTACATAAGGAGGTTTAACATCTAGCTTTGCAATTATTCTCACGGTCATCGATTGATTCCTCTTAGTGATGTTTCTTTCTCTATTAGAAAAATTCTATAAATCATAAAATTTTTTTTTGAGTATATTATTTAAATCAAAATTTTTGATTATATTCATAATTAATTTGCTTGCACCGCCGTCCCCATAAGGGTTTTTAACGCCGCCAACTATATTTTTAAAATCATCAGAATATAATTTATTAAATGCCATACAAATATCTTTCTTATTTGGTAAACAACTTATAACACTGTCTGCTTTAATACGCCCTTTTTGTCTATCGCCTATATCAATGGTTCCAACCTTAAAGCTTGGTGCTTCAAGCAATCCACTTGAACTATTACCAACAACAGCATCCATAAATTGCAAGGCACTAAGATAATTCAGCTGCCCCATTGATGTAAAAGCTATAGTATTATCATGTTTAACAACATAGTTATCTATCATTCTATTTATAATTCTGCCATCGGTATCACTATTAGCTTTTGTGAAGATTATTTTTGTATTTTTTAATTCACCAATAGAATCTAATAATTCTTGAAATTGACTCTTTGATGTAGAGCTTTCAAGTGTCACAGGATGAAAAGTGACTAAAATATTTTTTTCACTAAGATTAAAGCCAATAGCTTTTTCAAAATAATTTTTATTCAATAGCTTTAATTTATTAATATTATCAATTCCCAGACCGCCCACATTAAAAACCCTGTCTGGCTGCTCTCCTAGCTGAATAACTCTATTTTTATACTTATTAGTAGCAGTAAAATGCAAGTGGCTCATTTTAGTTATTGAATGTCTAATTGATTCATCAAATGAGCCTTCCGTAGTCTCACCACCATGTAAGTGTGCAACAGGAATTCTCGCAATCATTGCCGCACTTACTGCTGAAAAAATTTCAAAACGATCACCTAAAACTACTATTAAATCAGGCTGAAGTACACTAAATGCATCTGAAAATCCAACCATTCCCAGACCCATAGATTTACTAATTGACAGCTCAGTATCAGATAAAAGCGATATATCTACTTTTTTATCAATAGTAAATCCATCTTTTTCTATTTGTTGGTAAGTATTTCCAAATTCTTCAGAAAGGTGCATACCAGTTGCAATAATTTGCAACTTTAAATCTTTATCAATATCAATTTCTTTCATTAGCCAGTAAAGTAAGCCATATTCAGCCCTTGTACCAGTAACAACACAGATTTTTCTCATTTCTTTTAACTGCTTCACTTAATTATTAAAAAATCCAAAATTTTTCTCATAATGATGCTTTAAGCTTATAAAATTATCTGAAATAACTATCTTATATAGTTGATAGTTATATTAAATCATCCATTTTATAATCTTTAATTGCAACAGTATCAATAATATTATCCCATTTCATTGGGCTAATGCCATTTCCTGGCCTCTTAACCGTAATATTATTTTCGGTTAAGAATTCACCTTTTGCAATGCCTTGACTGGCAACAATAGACTTTCTAACAACTTCAATATTTTTACTTTCACTAGGCGATGGCTTTTTCTTGCTACTTCCCAGTGCTTTTTCAGTATTTCTAATTGCGCTTACCATCGCTTTCAATTCTTGTGGATCTAATGATGCCTTATGGTCTGGACCCTCCATGGATTTATCCAAAGTAAAGTGTTTTTCTATTACACTCGCACCCATTGCCACAGCAGCTATGTCTACTTCAATACCTAATGTGTGATCACTATAGCCAACACTAACACTAAATTCTTTTTGTATTGTTAACATTGCATTCAGATTTACATCTTTCATTGGTGTTGGGTACATCGTATTCGCATGCAACACTGTAATACTGTCTTTAGATGTTCCTGCATTAATCAAAATATTTAATGCATCTCCAACTTCACCAAGATCTGACATACCTGTAGATAATATAACCTGCTTACCTAATGAGCCAATATGCCTTAAATACGGTAAATTAGTAATTTCACCACTAGGTATTTTGAAGATTTGCAATCCTAAATCACTCAAAAGATGAATACTATCATGATCAAATGGTGTAGATAAAAACATTATGTCTTTTTCTTGGCAATAAGCAATTAACTCTTTATGAGTTTCCATATCAAGCTCAAGTTTTTTTAGCATATCAAACTGGGACTCTGATACGCTGGTAGTTCGCTTTTGATATTCAGCCTTTTCGGTATTTTTTGATACTAGATTTTCCGCTTTAAAAGTTTGAAATTTAACTGCATCTGCACCAGCTTCAACTGCTACATCGATCAATTGCTTTGCTAAACTGACCAAGCCATTATGGTTAACACCTGCTTCGGCAATAATAAATACACTCATACCACCAAGCTTCCTGCCTTAATAAAGCTATTCTTAGCTATTATGATTGACTCTTTAGTTATCGCACCACTGCCAATAAAACAACCAGGTTTCACTGTAACTCCACCATTAATGGTTGCATTCGTAGAAATGTGACAATGTTTAGATATTGAGCAATCATGCTCAATCAACACTTTTGAATTAATAATACAATTATCGCCAATTTTAGCATTAGCATTGATCAACACATCATGCATTATAACTACACCCTTGCCAACCATTGCATGCTTAGAAATGTAAGCTCTCGGTGAAATAATACTCGGTAAGGTAAACCCAGACTTTTCTGCTAGTTCAAATAACTTAATCCTAAGAAGAGGGGATTTAATTTGACCAACCGTTATTAAGGCATATTGATATTTCTTTGCCAAGTTACCTAAATCAGAATCATTACCAATGACCGAATACCCTAGGATATCAGAGCCTAAAAATTCTGGCTTATCCACTATTCCTGCAATTTCAAATTGACCTTCTTGTTCAATAACATCAATTACTGATTTACAATGTCCACCGCCACCTATCAGGATAATGCTATTCATATTATTACACTACTAGGCATATTAACTACACGATCTTCTAACCACTCTGAATTTTTTAAATCGCCACATTGAGTGTACTCAAACATTGGTAATTTGTTCATCAGTATCCATATTGGACGGGTCATTACATTTTGTAAATTAGTTTCATTCAGAAATTCATCTCTCTGCTGTTTATTCTTAAGAACAATTGAATTTAGCCAATAATTTGATTTACACCCTATTGGCTCTTTAACAAAAGTATAGTCAGTGGCTTTAAAAAACTCTTCATACACATCTGCTAATTTTCGTTTACTGTGTATAAAATTATCTAAATTTTCTAATTGCGCAACCAATAAGGCAGCATTCAGGTTTGGCATACGATAATTATAACCAACCATGTCGTGATAAAAATCCCATTTATGTGGTACTTTAGCTGTCGTGGTTAAATACTTAGCTTTTTTTGCAAGAGTCTTGTCATTGGTAATAATGCATCCGCCACCGCCAGCTGTGATAATCTTATTTCCATTAAAACTCATTACACCTACCTGCCCAAAATTTCCAGTGTGTTTGTTTTTATAAAAACTACCAACACTTTCAGCTGCATCTTCGATTAGAAATATATGATACTTATCACAAATATCTTTAATTTCATCTATCCTGCAAGGATGTCCAAAAGTATGCATAGGTACACAAGCCTTAATCACTCTACCTGTTTTATTATTTACACACTGTTGATTTTTGACTGATGTATTATTTTCAAGAAATTCTTTCAATGCAGATGGCGATAAACCCATAGTATCCCTATCAACATCAACGAATATAGGTTGTGCGCCACAGTAACTAATGGCATTACAAGTTGCAACAAAGGTAAGAGGTTGGGTGATCACTTCATTATTCCGCTCCACATTAGCCAGTAGCAATGATATGTGCAATGCCGAAGTTCCATTACTAGTTGCAATCGCGTATTGGATGCCAGTATAGTTTGTAATTTTCTCTTCAAATTCATCTACAAATTTACCGACAGATGATACAAATGTCGAGTCGATACACTCGTTTAAATATTTTTTCTCATTACCCACAAACCTTGGCTCATGTAAAGGGATAAACTCCTTGGTTTTATAGGTTTTTTGGATGAAATTAATAACATCTTTAAACATTGTAAATTTCTGATTTATAATGCTTGATCTGGTTTGGTTGTGTAATCCAGTCAATGGTTCTCTGTAAGCCTTCTTTAATATCAACTTGTGGCTTAAATCCTGTGATTTTTATAATTTTAGAATTATCACACCAAAGTCGAAATACTTCTGATTTACCAGGTCGGATACGACTCTTGTCTATTAAAAATTCAACATCACTACCCATCAACTCTTTAATCAGATTAAGCGTATTGCCCACACTAATTTCAAAATTCGAGCCAATATTAACCACTTCTCCAATACTCTGATTAGACTCTGCCAATAAAATAAAGCCTCTACAAGTATCCTCAACATAGTTGAAGTCTCGTGTTGGCGTTACATCACCTAGCTTAATTTTTTTTTCGCCATTAGCAATCTGTGTAATAATCGTTGGAATTACTGCACGGGCTGACTGCCTTGGGCCATAAGTATTAAATGGTCGAGCAATTGTAACTGGCAGATCAAACGCATTGTAAAAACTCATTGCCATTGCATCTGCAGCGATTTTAGTTGCACTATATGGCGACTGTGCTTGTATAGGATGTTTCTCATCAATTGGTACATATTGAGCTGTACCATACACCTCACTAGTAGAAGTATGAATAACGCGTTTCACGCCATTCTCTTTAGCGGCCTGACAGATATTTAATGTACCTTTAATATTGGTATCAACATAACTATCGGGTGCAATATAAGAATATGGAATAGCTATTAACGCCGCAAGATGAAAAATTATATCAACATCTCTGGTGATATGCCTGCAATAATGAGGATCACGTATATCACCTGTAAGAATTTCAATTTGCTCTTTACAATTGACATCTTCAAGCCAACCCCAATTATTAAAAGAATTGTATTGAGATAGGGCTTTGACGCTATACCCTCTAAGAACAAGCATCTCTACTAAATGCGAACCAATAAATCCATCCGCCCCTGTAACTAAAACTTCTATTTTTTTATCCAGCATTTAATATACCTATGAGTCAAGCACTATTTCTTTTATATATTCTTTTATTGATGTAGTTGATTTCCATCCAAGAGCCTCTATTTTTGAAGTTAGAACATCACCAATCATTCTATTCCCTTTTCTCTCTGGCAACATTTCTACCTTTCCACCAAACATGTGGGCAATATCTAATACGCTATATGAAACATGGCAGCCTATTCCAAATTCATCTCCATAACCATTTTCACCAACTAGAATCAAGCCATTTATAATATCATTAATATGGGTAAAATTTCTTCTTTGCGTTCCTGGACTCACCACAGTAAGAGTCTCTCCATTTTTAAATTTTTCTTTAAATAAAGCGATGAGAGTAGCATACTTTCCGGAAGAAATTTCCCTACCTCCATATACGTTATAGAAATAAACAATTGCAAAATGGATGCCAAACCAATTGCCATAATTTTCTACGAGCTCAGTATTTGTAGCCTTTGTCCAAGCGTAAGGACTTTGCATTCTACCAAGCCCCCTATCAGCAAACTTTGTACTACTACCTGCATAAATTAGCTTAGCGTTTGTTTTCTTGCAAAACTGTAACACTGAAAAAGTCCCGGCTTTATTAAATTTCCATACTTTTTCAATATCATCAAAGCTTTGCTCCACCCTTGAATACTCTCCAAGATGGTATATAATATCCGGCTTGAAGTCAATTAGGTCCTCTATATTCCGAGTATCCCCTTGTACATACGTTACCCTTTCAATATGATTTTCTTTCTTACCAGTTGAATAATTATCTAATGAAAAAACACTATTATCTATATTTTTTACCAACTCTTCGCAAAGATGACTACCAATAAAACCCGCACCTCCTGTTACTAATATTCTCATTTCAACCCTTATTTTAATTAATCACTATTAAATAAATCTCTGGTATAAACCTTATCCTTAACATCGTTTAATTCATCTACCATTCTATTAGCAACAATGACATCACTGATTTGTTTAAAGCCATCTAAGCTGTCAATCACTTTAGAGTGGAAGAACTCACTCTCACCCTGCTCTATAAGTACTGGCTCATAGACAACCACTTCAATACCCTTGGCCTTAATACGCTTCATAATTCCTTGAATTGAGGACGCTCTGTAGTTATCACTTCCACTCTTCATGATAAGACGATACACACCTACAACTTTAGGATTCTTACTAATAATAGAATTTGCAATAAAGTCTTTACGCATTGAGTTGGCATCAACAATGGCACCAATTAAAGCATTGGGTACATCTTTATAATTAGCTTTAAGCTGCTTGGTATCCTTAGGTAGGCAGTACCCACCATAACCAAAGGATGGGTTATTGTAATGTGATCCAATTCTTGGATCAAGACCCACACCCTCAATAATTTGTTTAGAGTCTAGATTGTACGCTTCAGCGTATGAGTCTAGCTCATTAAAGTAAGAGACTCTCATGGCAAGGTAAGTATTGCTAAAAAGTTTGACTGCCTCTGCTTCAGTAGAACCCATAAATAGAACATCAATATCTTCTTTGATAGCGCCATCTTGCAATAGGTCTGCAAACACTTTAGCCCTATCTGATTGCTCACCCACAATAATGCGTGATGGATATAGATTGTCGTGTAGTGCCAAACCTTCTCTTAAAAACTCTGGTGAGAAGATGATGTTATCGCAATTAAATTTCTCTTTAATACTTTGAGTATAGCCAACTGGTACGGTTGATTTGATAATCATCACTGCATTAGGATTAATGCTAATAACATCTTGAATAACCGCTTCTACCGAAGCGGTATTAAAATAGTTGTTAGTGGTATCATAATCTGTTGGCGTCGCAATGATGACAAAGTCAGCATTTTTATAGGCTAATTCTTTGTTTAGTGTAGCAGTAAAGTTAAGGCTTTTATTAGCTAGGAAATCTTCAATCTCAGCATCAACGATTGGAGAGATTTTGTTGTTAAGTTGCTCAATCTTCTCAGGGATGATATCAAGGGCGACTACCTCATGATTTTGAGACAACAACATAGCATTGGACAAGCCTACGTAGCCGGTTCCGGCTATTGCTATTTTCATACTAAATAAAGACCAAGCTATTCTCAGCTCTTTTATTATTTTTAAGTGAATTTTTCATCTCTATTTCATTAATATCGTAACTTTCAAACTCAGTTGATATATTTAATTCTTTTAGCAAATTCCTCAATCTACTCGAGCTTAATTCGCCAAATATCTCTACCAGAGACTCATCTACAAAATTATACTCTCCTATAATGTTATCTATTAGCATAGGTAGTGTGAAACTACAGGCTAATCCATGAGGTATGCCTTTATTCACTGTAACATA
>Ga0233440_1000785_pt1 | contig 33080 bp, 48 predicted proteins | sample SI_123_September_5_FD_182791 | JGI IMG/M metagenome (GOLD analysis project Ga0233440, IMG submission 182791) | Seawater microbial communities from Saanich Inlet, British Columbia, Canada - SI_123_September2016_120_MG | ecosystem: Environmental > Aquatic > Marine > Inlet | place: Canada: British... | reverse complement strand
CGGGGTCGCGGACCTCGTTATATTTAGCCAAAGCGGGGTCGCGGACTTCGTTATATTTAGCCCAAGCGGAGTTGCAGACTTCGTTATATTTAGCCCAAGCGGGGTCGCGGACTTCGTTATATTTAGCCCAAGCGGAGTCGTGGACTTCGTTATATTTAGCCAAAGCGGAGTTGCAGACTTCGCTATATTTAGCCCAAGCGGGGTCGCGGACTTCGTTATATTTAGCCAAAGCGGGGTCGCGGACTTCGTTATATTTAGCCCAAGCGGAGTTGCAGACTTCGTTATATTTAGCCCAAGCGGAGTCTGGTATTACTTTCTCAAGCCAAAATATATCAAGATTATTCTTTCTAGCCTTTTGCAATGTGGCTAAAGTGACTCTCGTTCCATTTGGAAAAACAGAACAAAATAAATCAACTTGACCACGACAGGCATCGTTTTTTATAAGTAACTCTTTGGTGATCTTCATTTCATTTCTCCTCTACATTCCGCGCAATCAGGGGGACATTCCAAGCAAGCGGGATGCACGTTACCCGCCGCCATATTGTGCGCTATTTCTAGCATCTTCGGGGTGAAGCCACGATTGCAGATTGGGCACTTGCCAGCTTCTTTGACGTTCTTCGGTCTGCCGCCCTTGCGCCCGTTTGCTGGGCTGGTCAGCTTCTTTGCAGGTGTTTTTGCAAGCCCGCCTTTGCGCCCTATTTCTACCATGTGTTCGCGGGTTGGTTTAGTTTTCATTGTGCTGCCTCATCAAGAAACTTTCCGCAACCATCACAAGCAAGTACGCCTTCCGCATCCTGCAAATCCCATATTGAGATTTCAAACTCTTTGCCGAAGTCGTGGCAACCTTCCACGTTGCACACTAGCAGTATAAAAACATCTTCGACTTTTTGGTCATAAGCTACAAAGCATGAGTAGCACATTCCTTGCCACACGTTGTATTCTTCGCAAATCGGGCATTTCTTCGCTTTTTCAGTCATCGTCTTTCTCCTTCGGCGGGTTGCCCCGCCTGATTGGGTGGATGTCTCTATCTATAAAGATTATATACCTATTCGTTTAGGTTGTCAATAACCAAAGCGAGTAATTATCCTATAAATCCAACATACCTGCCCTTTGCGCTATCCCCCCGTTTCGGGTATGATTGGGGGCGAATCAAGGACGGTTAAATTGACAACTTACTTATTCACAAGTGACACTCACAGCGGGGGAAGTACCGCGCTCATGCCAGAGATAACGCACGACTTATCAGGCGATGAAGTAATGATGCTTCGAGATAGATCAGAAATACAGAAAATTATTTATGAGCAATGGTTAGATGTTGCCAGAAAAGTCAAAGAAACACGGAGAATTAGAGAACAAGTCGTTTGGATAATGAACGGGGACGCAGTAGAAGGGGATCACCACAATACACCGCAATTAGTAACAAAATACTTATCACATCAAGCATATATGCACATTCAGAGCGTAAAGGAAGCACGCGCCCTGATGGGTTGGAAAAAGACAGACCGCGCTTTATATGTTGCTGGTACACCGATTCATGTCGGGGAATGGGAGCGATTAGCAGCAGACGCGCTTCGAGCAGAGTTTCACCCTATTATCAAGATGAATACACCAGCTGGGCAGTTGTGGGTAACGCATCACGGGGCAAGCGGTGGGCGTGGTGCAAATGCTGGCAACGCTTTGACCAATAGAATCAGGGATGAACTTGTCACCGCCCTAACACACGGAAAAACACCGCCCCGCTTTGTTGTCTATTCTCACCATCATACGAAAAGGCATAGGCAGATTGAACTAGGTAATCATAAGGTAGACGGATGGATTTTACCTAGTTTTCAATATAAAACTAGCTTTGGGTACAGGGTTGCCCCTTTCGAGCCTGAACATATCGGCGGCTTGATTATGAAAATAAATAGAGATGGGACTTGGAGTTATAAGTGGGAAACCTTAGAATGTGAGGAGATAATATTGTGAACGTATCAGTAGATCGCATCAAAGAAGCAATGGACGAGTTTATTGCCGATAACATCCCCCATGATGACTACCACCCCGCAAGCTGGTACAGAGATAACTTTTATCCTAATATGACATCTGCAAAGGTTAGGGGGATTTTGGCCGCAATGGTGAACGCTGGGAGCGCAGAGCGGAGCGAGAGACAGTATAACGAAGTCTGGTACTATAAAGTAAAAGCCCCTTCTGAGTGAAGGGGCTTTACGGTTATAAGTGATTTATTTTATCTACGATAAGGCAATCCAGCGGCATCTGGAGCGTAGAACAAAGCTCTTGCAATATCTTCTGAAATCTTATCTCCTCTTGACGCTACTTCATCATCTGACCAATCGGTAAGCCCACGATAAGCAGCCCAATCATACGCGGTAATTACTGCGATGATCTTGAAGCCAAGTTTGTCACCTGATACTAAATCGTTTGGTATTACTGTAACTGGATTTAGGGTTGTCATTTCATTTTCCTTTCCCGCGCTCCACCTGCACGCGGGGGTTGTTGGTTACGGGAACGCAACGTCTACGTCCATTTCTGCATCCATTGTTTCAGCGGTTACAGGGGTTTGAGCGATTGGCGCGGTTTCTTCGGTTTCATTCTTCAACCAGCGTTTATCAGTCGCCCATTCTTTTGCTTGTTCTTCAAGTTCTGAGATTTTGCGAGCAAGATCATTGCCGACATAAACCTTTTCCAAAAGTTCTTTGTTCATCTTTGGTAAAAATGCGCTGATGGGGGTGATATTGCTCTTGATTGACTTGCCAACGGATTCCTCTACGAACTCACCAGAAGTGCCGAGTGCTTGCCAAAAGTACCAGCTTGGTACATTCGGGGCATGTTCTAAGCGCATTGGTTTTGTGTGTACAGTCCAAGCCTTGATTGCTTCGGATAAGCGGTCAGTAGCATATCCTTTGGCGGTCAGGACAATAGTTCCCCACACCTTGAAGCCACCGCCTTCCTTCGGTAAACCTAGAAGGCAAAGCGTCTGGCTGTGTGAGCGACTATCTACCCAGCGTTTACGCGCTTTGATTGGAACAACGGTCAATGAGCGGCGGGAATAAACAGAGTATGCGCCTTCATTGCCCATGCGGGAATCAAGTACAAAATCTTCTGGTAATTCACCGTTCTCGATCATAGCGTCTCGAATATCATCCTCGTTGCCTTCCCACCCACCGAAGTATTGAACGCCGTTATCGTGGCTCATGCGTTTATCGCCATTTTTCCACCAAAAAACAGGGGCTACAAAAGGAAGCTGTATGCCGTCCGCTTCTGGGTTTGGATTGATTGCTTTTACATCGTCTGGAAGTTGTATCATTTTATTACCTCTTGATTAGTTTTGATAAGACATTGTGGGCATTGTTTTCTGAGATTGATCTCCTTTGTCTAAAGTAACCCAGCCAGCCTAATGAGCAACTCATTTACACATCTTTGCTGACTGGGTTAGATTACCACTGCGGCGAGTGCCACAGAAAATGGTTATACTAATGCAACCGTTACGGAAGGCTTGCCAACGGTGCATGGTACATCTTCAATTCCAGCGTGTTTGCAGATTTTATGCCAGTCAATTTTGGGTGCTGGTTGCGTTGTAAAAAGGCTTAACGTTGCATCGCTTACCATTGGATGATCTTCTGCACCAGCTTTATAATCGTAAGACTTGCGCCCATTGCGGAAGGTCGCCTTGACGTTGCCGACTGTTTGCGTTTTCTCTAAATCTAAAACGGCGGTTTCGATTTCAGTTTTGAGCGCATTCGCTACTTCTTGCGCGTCACCATAAGCCAACATTTTTTCTGCTAATTCTTTTGCGTTCATTTTTTCTCCTATAATTTGGTTACTGTAAACCGATATGGTCGGTTTCAATCAGTCTGATTTCTTTCAATTCTTCGCCGTACAGCTTGGCATCTTGCGCTAGTTCTTCGGCTTCTTTTTTAACGGCTTGGCAACAGTCAGGGTTTGTTATTTTTCTCCCACACTCGAAGCATAAACCAAGATTATCATACATTTTTTTTGCTTTCTCTTCTGATAGGTTATTCATTAGGCTTATTCTAGGCATGTTCTTTTCCTTTTCTAATTATGAGCGGATAGCGGAGTGATCGCGCTTCCTGTGCTGTTCTCGAAGTAGACTTTATCTCCGCTATGAGCTCATTATACTCTTTTGCGGGGATGAGTATATAGTACTGTGGTCACAAATTTATGTTCTAATTATGTCCTGTGTGCAGAAAGTACGCTCTCCCGGGACTTTGGGCACATGGGGGCTAATTCTGTGCTTGGCAAATGTACCTTCTTTTCGGGGCGTATTCATCAAGACAAAAAACAAGACTTACAAAATATTTGTCACAGGTATATTCTTTTTTGGAAATATGTTCAACATAAGGGCAACCATATCCATCTGGTAGTATGCAAAATTTACCGCTTGGAATATCGTCATCCATTGTTTCAATATAGCATTTTTCACAATACGACTTTTCGTTGTACACCTTACAATCCCCAGCGTACACCAACACGCCGCATCCTTCGCAATCATATTCATTTTCTAGTGGGGCTTGTCTCATATACTCAATCATCGTTTTTCTCCTTTACTTTTTTGTATTGGTGCTGATTTCACGGACAATATCAGTATAAATGCAAATCCGCTTGTCGCAATGCTGGCATCTAGCGTACTGACCGCCGCAAGCCGCATCGTTCGGGTGCATCTGATTCGTGTCGGTTTCCTCGCCGCAATGGGTGCAGGTTATCATTGGAAGATAACCTTGCGCTTTGTCGCATTTTCAAACTTCGTCAAGTGCGGTACAAATATCAAATCAACAATTCCAACCGCTCCGTTCCTGTGCTTTGCTATTGCTAAGTCAATTATAAATGGATTCGCTTTGTCAAGTTGGTTTATAAGCATAACAATATCGCTATCTTGTTCTAGTGACCCGCTTTCCCGTAGATCTGATAATATTAGTCGCTTATCTTTTCTACCATCCACGCCCCTGCTAACTTGCGCCCCTGCTATAAGCGGGGTATTAAATTCCTTCGCAATCTGTTTTAGACCGCGCGAAATCTCGCCTACTTGCTGTTCCCGTGTTCCGTGCTTTTGTTCTGCTCTCATTAGTTGCAAGTAATCTACAAGAATAATATCTACTTTACCCATGCGGCGCAACTCCTGGCGCATCTGCGAGAGCGTGATACCGCCTAAGTCGTTTAGTTCTATATCGTAGGCTTTGACCTTCTTTGCGCCTTCGTGATAATCTGCCCATTCCGATTCTGTTAGTTTTCCGCTCTTTTGCTTGCTATAGGAAATACCGCTCTCAGCGGCAATCAGTCTCATGGCGACTTGCTGATTTGACATCTCAAGCGAAAATAGCGCGGGGCGTTTTCTTGCCCTAGCTACGTTTCCCGCAATGGTTGTCAAAAAGCCAGTCTTGCCGCTTCCTGGACGACCTGCAATTATAGCAAAATCAGGGGCTTCTAATCCCCCGCCGAAAAGATCATCTAAATCTTTGAAGCCTGTTTTGATGTATTCTATTTCTCCCCGTGAAGCCCTGTCCGTTCTATTGCTCGCCATGGTCACCGCGTCCGCAATAGAATCGGTGTGTTGTAAGGTCTTGGTGCTGAAGGTTGGGACATCATCCAGGAGTTGAGTAACGTCTGTTTTTATATCGGCGGCGTGCCTGCCATTTTCTGCCCAATATGAACCTTGACTAAAAACGTCTGTCATTGTCTTTTTAGCGGCATAGTCTACGACATTAGCGGCGTAGCTTACGGCGTTTCTCGGATTGCCATTGGTGCGAAGGTGCCCCAGACCGACCCTATCAGGCGACTTGGTATCATAGGTTTGAAACTCGCTCAACTTCCCCATGCGGTCAAGTTCATCGCCCACCGTGATAACGTCTATTCCCATTTTCTGATCTTCAAGTTTCAGGATAGCTTTCCACGCCCAGCCGTGCGGATGCCAGCCAAAGAAGCTGGGCCTTACAAGATCCTTGACGCTCTCAAGTTGTTTCTGGTCACGCATGACCGCGCCCAAAAGCCCTGCTTCGCTTTCGTATCTATTCATTCATAACTCCTACAGCAAAATCTAAAAAGTCATTTACATTCTCAAACTTTATACTTTCATCCCCTACCTTGATAAGTACACCGTTTTCAAATTTGAAGTCGGCATCTTCTAACTCTTCTAAAATATCGCAATGCTGCTGCTGCAACTCTATCGCCTGTGCTACGTCCCGATTGGTGGGGTTTTCTATCTCGCCTAATTTGTCAAGCTGATCTGCGATTTTATTTATTCGGGTTCGGTATGAAGTCATCTGTTTCCTCTTCTGGTACATATTTCTTGTGATATAGCTTTGTATCTTTTGGCTTGGCTTCGGTCATGTACTCATCCGCTTTCGCTTCCATCCAATCGCAAATAGACATGGGGTCTTTTCTAATAACGGCAAAGCGTAGGCAATTATAAGTCTGCTCTTCGGATATGTTCCATTTCCAAAACTCCTCTATTGTCAAGCCTTGCTCATCTTCTAGCTTCATCAGCTGCTTGACTGTTGCTTCACCCTTGCCATTCCCACCCATATTGAGCGTGTACCCTGTTTCAGATTTGACACGAGCAATCATTTTATCTTGACGTTTTAGCTTTGCGTTTAGTTTTTCATCACCAAGCCCCAAAAGATTGAAGGCATCTTTTGACATACTCGTATCGGGTGACAAGAGCGGCTTGATTGCGGCAATGATCTCTCTCTCGAAACACATGTATTCGTATCCGTCATCTTCTTCACTCATAAAATCACGGAGAGCTTCTTCTATTTTGAATTCTTTCAGCACTGGCTCAATCGCCTTGCGTATCTTTCTGGTCTGTGTTTGTGACATTAGTTACCTGTCTTTAAGGATTCGATTTGCTCTCTGAGATTCTCTTGCTTTTCTTTTTCTGTAACCATAATTCTCTCCTTTAATAATATGCTCGCCTCAAGCTTTAAGTTCTTGGTTTAAGTTCTTTTCTTTTGGTGTATTTATTTTAAGATACAATTCACCTATGGCGGCATAGCGTCTTTTTTCTTACTAACAAAAGAATTAAGCTCTGTTAGAGTCATCTCTTGTTTTGCATGAGGGCTTTATCAAAGCCTTAGCAATTGCAATCCGAGCGGGCATCTCGGTAAAAGACGGTCTTTGCTTTTTCTGCGTGCTAATCCGTTTTAGGGATTACAGAACTACTCTGCGCTGGCTTTGTCAGTAGCTGCTTTCGCAATTAGCGTTTGACCGCGTTGGTCTCTTAAGTGTCACAGTTGGGAGCGGTTTCGCCTACCAGTCTAAGCTGGCTATAATTTATTTGTAGTAGCAATGACCCGCTTCCGTCTGCCCTGCTACGTTGTGCCCGTTCTAATCTTAAGAAATTGACAAAATCAATTCTTTGAATTTGCTCCAATCAATCATAGCGTCATGGTTTATGAGTTTATATGGCGTGCCTGAACCTCTGAAACCATTTCGCTTTATGCGTTGCCAGTCCTCATGTTCTCTTGGACTTACCCAACCGTCTATTATTGGAAAACGACTATTTTTTATTTCTTTGAATGCAAGATTTTTTATACTATTGAACTTTATCACTCCGTTATTTTCAGAAACTAAAACAACAATAGAGCCACCGTCACTAATATTTTTATAATTGGTGTATGCTAATTTTTCTATAAACGGAGATGATTTGATTTCGATATATGCACTTTTGTTATTATCTCCAAATGCTATAACGCCGTCAGGCTGAAACCTAATTGTGAGAGATGATTGATCCTCGCTGTTTTTTAGATTTTTAACAAAACGGGGGTGTGTGTGTTCAGTTCCGTTTATCGCAACATGAAAACCCATTTTCTCCAAATCGTTAAAAATTCGTTTTTCAAGTTCAATCCCTTTTGATATGCGCTCAGAGAACGACATTATATAACCTCCCAGATAACCAGCCGCCTCGAAATGACTAAATTCAATTTCTTTTCTTTGGCAATGTTTACTTGTGTACCGTTGTATTGTTCGGTGGAGTACGGGGCTATAATGTGGCGGTCAAGTTCTAAGTGACTGCCAACGCGAGCGATTAAGTCCAGATCGTGGTAGTTGGTGTTTTTATCTTCATTAGGCCATTGTGTCGGGCTAATAATACAAGCGATGCGGGCACCTGATTTTAGTTTGCTTCCGTAATCGTCAATTATCCCCGTGAGAGTTGTTGTGAAATCGCGAAGAGACATGTTAGCTAAGTCGCTCTCATCTTCGCTGTATTTGCCTGCGGTTTGTTTCCAGTATGGAGGGTCAAGATAAACGAGTTTTACATCGCCCCAGTGGTAAGGACCCGTTACGCCATCATTCAAATCATGCTTGCGGATTTCCTCAGCACGCTCAACAATGGGCTTGCGGTCTGCCACCCAATAACGCCGCGCTCGCTTTTTGCAAACGTCAATAGTAGAGCCACCGCCAGCGAACGGGTCTATCACAATGTCAAACGGGTCAGTAAATAAATAGAGCAGATTATCTACAATGCGCTCCTCTGTGTTTCCATAATGCCCCACTTGGTTCGTCTTTTTCGCAAAGTTCCAAATATCATAAAGCTGGGGGGAGAAAGATTGCGACATTTTATTTTTTGTGCTAGATTGTCGTAATCTTTTAGTTTCACGCTCTATAGTTTTGTTTGTTGCGTTTATCTTTTCCGCAATCTCATCTATTGAATAACAAGCCATAAACATATCTTGGATGGTCTTATTGCGTTTCTCTTTCTCATCGTCTCGCTGTTTCTTCGTGGAGGTAGTTGCAAAACTTTTGCTCACAAGTGCTTTTTCTGCTACAGAATCTAATGAGTACCCAAGAGCGTACAATTTACGGCAGTATGACTTTCTGTCGTTGCTCGTGTATGGCTTCGCTGCTTTTGCGCCCATGCTGAAAGAAATGTCTGCATCTTCTTTACTGTCTCGCGTAACAATCACGTTTACAGTGATGAGCGGGTTTTCTCCGTCTGCTCTTTTGAGGTGCGCTAAGTGTCGGTGTCTACCGTTCAAAATCTTCAAATCTTGATTGACGAAAATATGTTCTGCTTCTCGCTCAATAGATTCTAAATTGTCGTATATAGATTGAACGTGTCGAGGGTCATGCCCGTCAACGCGCGGATAAACACTTTCATCGAATTTTATGTCTAACAAGTGGACTTGCTTTGTTTCATGTTTCATTTTATTTCCTTTTCCTAGATAACAAAAGCCCGTAGTTCATAATCACAATAACTAGCAAAACCGCACTGAGGACATCCTTTGTGTTGGTGCAATTTGAATATCCATTCACATTTTGCGCAAATTCTCAGGTCAGCGGTTTTACTCATCCTACACCTCCCCCGCTGCCCACAGTGAGAGAGCGGCGATGATTACGATTACAACTGCGGTTGTGATTGTCATGGTTTGCTCCTTGAAAATAAAGTATTTTGTTTTGGATTTTTTATCTGCATAAGTGCATTTGAAAAACCATGCTCCGTTATTTCTTCTTTTACTGTCCAGGTTTTTTCAATCCACTTAGACCCCTGATTATAAAAATCTTTGATTATCTCAAATCCATATCCCCTGCGCCCTAAGTTCTGCGCGGCTATGAGTGTTGATGCGCTTCCTGCTACGGGGTCAATGACGACTTCACCTTCATCCGTGAAAATAGTTATTAGTTTTTCCAATAATTTAACGGGTTTTTGCGTTGGGTGTATTTTGTCGTGCAGTTTGTTTTTTTTATCCTTTTCCCAATCTATGATATTGAAAACCATCTTTCCATTGTTGTTGAACTTTGGCAACTTGTCACGATAAAAAAGCAATCCGTATTCAGCGTTACCGACCACGCGCATATTTGCCTTTAATACCTGCGCGGAGAAGTTCTTGCGAAAGATAAGATTTATATAGTTCTTGAAGCCGTGCCTGTTGCCAAGTTCAATAAGCGGGAATTGTTGCTCAAATGAGCAAAAGACAATCATGCATGGGGCTTTGCCGCGTTCTTTTGGCTCTTTCACTAATAACTTGCTGGCAAAGTGGAAAAATTCATAAACATTGAAATTATGATCTCCGTTGAAAAAAGCCTTCCCAGCAAGTGCGCTTTCACCGTTTTTTCTATCCCCGCCTTTGTACCACCATGGGTTAGACCCATAGGCGTTTATGCCGATATTATAAGGGATGTCGGCTATAACGAGTTGAGCCTTTGGGATATGATAGCCTTTGAAGTTTTGAAAATTATCTCTGAATAGTTGCGCCTTTGTTTTCTTTTTTCTGTGTTCTTGTTTTGGTGTCATGGTTTGCTCCTATTGTGAAACTCTAAGGCTTTATCGCCATTCAAAAAAAACTCTACCGCCAACTTATGACAGCAAAGTCTTCCTTCTTGATGCACGTTGCCTAAAAACTCGCCAGAGCTATGCACGCATAAAGACTTGTGTATGTTAGGGAAGTGAACGATGTAATCACTCTCGCCACCTGAAACCGCAAATGTTTGAACGTCTATTTTCTCAACAATGCGTTTGCGTGCGCTGTTTCTCATTCTGTTTGTGCCTATGAATTTCCTACTCATCTTCTCTCCTAAAATAAAAAGCAACCCTTTTTCAAGTGTTGGTGCTAAGGGTAGTCGTTGTCATCCAGTAAATGACGCACACTCAGCACTTGAAAAAAAATTGCTTCGTTCTGGTTACTATTCGCGGCGACTACTCCGCTTTTTCTTACTCCAAAATATTACTACAGGTTGCCATAAGAGTCAAGATACACAAAAGAGCGCAGAAATCAAGGAAATTAGTACCAAAACACTATTTTGGTCGCTTTTTCTATTGACAAGCGAGTCATTATCAGTATAATGGAAGAATGGAATTAATAATTTTTACATTGGCTTGTTTTTTAGTTAGCTGTTTTGTGGGGATTTTTATAAACAGAAAAGATGAACGAGAGATAAAAGAAGCTGGTCAGTGGGAAGATTATAGCGCGTCTATGGCGCAAAGGAAGGAAGCATGAAGGATTTATCTAAATGGATTGGAAAGTTGATGTTTTGGGGAATGGCTATCGCGCTGATTACTTACGCGGCAAGTCGAACACTGGACTTTGTGTCTAACACCCTTCCACAAGAAGATCGAATGGTTGGCTACCTGGCTTTAGCGGCAACGACCATCGGTGCTATTGCGTGGCTTCTCACGTTCCTGCAAAACTCAGAAGGTATCGCGCAAAAAGGTATCGCTCTTGTTATGATCGTTTTAGATGTTGGCGGTGAAATCGTTTTGTTTACTGTTGATACCTTGATGCGTTCAGGTGAAGCGGGTTTGACCAGAGTATTGACCGCCGAAGAAGTCCGTATGACTGTTATGGGGATGTCTATTCTTATTGGTCTTAATATTATTGCTACTTTCGCTTTTCACATCATGGATATTGAGAATATGGAAAACATGGAAGAACAATTATCCGATTGGAAAATTCGACTAGCTATCCAAAAGGCAAAGCGAGAAAAAGCAACCAGCATCGCAGAAGAAATCGCTAATCGTGAAGCTGAAAAGTACGCAAAGACTCAGCGACAAAAAGACCGCACGGATAGAACTTTGCCAAAAGGTGTTCCTGTAATGGCGGCTGAGACTGAACAAGAAAATTTAGCAGACAGCCAACGGTAGACAGCCCCGCTCCGTTGGCAGATGGGGGAGTGTTGGCAGAATTGATGCGTGACCTTCCAACACTCCCTAATACCGTTGGCATTGACCTTTCAAAATTGCGCCCTGAGAAACGCGCACACCCGAAAGACCACCCAACACTAGCAGGTGAAATCTTTGGAGTTTATTACCGCCTGAGAGTGAACGGAGAAGATATAAAGAGTAAATATTATGGCAAAAGACATCAAAACTTCGAGTACCACAAAAGCAAATATATCGCTTACAGAGACAGAAAAAAATAAAATCATAGCGTTGGCAGTTCTCAAAGACGCTGTTGATAATGCCCTGAGTGTTGGCATCATCAAGAAAACATATTACAAGAAAGCCAACACTACGCTTATTGCTTGTGAAGGTGAATTATGAAAAACCGTTGGCTTATCCTAGTGTTGGCATTTTCTCTAGCTTGCGGCGTAACCGCGCCAACTGCCAACACTCTAACAATGGCAACCCGCCCCGCGCCAACAGAAATGCTAACGGTGCAACCTACCAGAAAGCCACAGGACGCGCCAACAATGACGGTAGCGCATGTAACGGGTAAATGGCACTTACGATATGCACCTGGCGGCGGTGGCGTGACAGTGGCGTTTTTAGAAAATGTGGAAGTTGTGATTATAGATCGGCGTGATGGCTGGCTACAGGTGCAAACGCTAACGCAACCGATACTATCGGGCTGGGTAAATGATGGAGCGATAAAATGAATAGGACTATAATTTGTGGCTTGCCTTGATACCGTCAAGCGTTATTTATGGGGCTTGGGTCGTAGGCTTGATGATTTCAGACACGATCCATATACTAATGGATGTAATAAATTGCGGTTAACCGTAAAGGTGAATAGATGATAAAAAGAATAACACCGCTAAAAAAGACACGGCGCGGAAAGAGCATATTGCCAAAGCGATACTGCGCAAGTTGCGAGAAAACACAAACACCGCTTATATCAGGCGAGTTGCACGGGGCAAGCATGTACAAAGGTGAAGTTGACGAGCATCTTGATAGCGTGGACGTTGGCTTAGCCTTGACTTGTCGAAGCTGCGGGGCTGTGATCGGCTCTGGGCGCGGTGATATAGATATAGTATAGGAGAATAAAATGAGCGAAAAAACCAAAAAGATAATCCTAGTCGCATGGGCTGCGATTGCGACCCCGTTTATTCTGCTAATGATAGCGTGGGGGCTTGCTAATGGCTAGACATTATCGTTATTACTTAAGGATAAAAAACAGCACAGAGCGCGCCGCTGAATTTGACGAGATGGTATCAAAACAGGGTGAGATTTCGCAAGCTATAGCTAAGAACGATCTGCGTATTATGCAAAATAGCGGCTTGGGCGAAAAGGGTGCAAAAGAGTTGTTATTGAAGGTATATAAATATTTGGCAAAAAAGAAGGCGAAGGATGAATAATCACAAACTCTTAATACACTTTCCTAGCAGGATATTGAGCGGCAATAGTGCGGCTCATTGGCGCAGAAAGGCAGAAGTCAAGAAGATAGAGCAACTCAAAACCTTAGAAGCGATAGGCAAGCACGGGAGCTTTTATCTACCAGATGCGCTTTACATAGTTCAGCGGATTGTATTTTTCCCGCCTGATAAACGCAAAAGGGACGATGATAATTTTATGATTGCGCTCAAGGCGGCGCGTGATACCATCTTCGCACAGAGTGACGAGCATGACGATAGTCAGATCAGGTTAACGATTATCGAGTGGGGCGAAGTCTGCAAAGGCGGCGCGGTTGGGCTTGAGTTCAGCCCATTGGTGGAATACGAAAAGGAAAGGGTGAAGGATTGGGAATAGTAATGTTTTTTAGTGTATAATAGGAATACAGCGGACAAAATTCGACCTCATGTCGTGTGGCTGGCAATCAGTCCTATATCCGCTGTATTTTACTCACCCCTATATAGGAGATACAAAAATGAAGTTGCCTTACAAAAGTAAAACTATCTTATTCTCGCTCTTGGCGTTTGTTATCGCCATTGCCGCTTATTTCGGTTTTGACGGTTTCGTCATGCCCGAAGAAATCAAAGAAGTCTACGATCTGGCTTTGCCTGTTGCGTTTTTCATTCTGCGTTTTGTGACTGAGAAGAAAATCGGCGCGTCAAAGGGATAGTAAAAGGTCGCCCTCTTCGGAGGGCGATTTTAGATTAAAGGAGAAACATGGAATACTACACCCCGAAAGATGTACTCGAAGGCATAGGACAGGAAAACGATGAAACACAAGCAAGCTATTGGAGACAATGCGAGTGGGTTTTATTAGGCTGGGAGTTATCAAAAGCGGGGAAGTGGGTCAAGGATAACCAACCACCTGATAAGCGAAAACATAACAGAACATGGGCAAATGACATCGCTGAGGAAATCGGCATAAAACGTAGAGCCGTCTATGAGCGCAAAAACGCTCTGCTCATGCGTATTCTATTCAACGGGGCTTTTGATAAAGAGCGCGTAGATCGTGCGGCAAAGCGCGGCTTCTCATATTTTACGATTGCTTGGCAATACAGAAAAGATACTATCCTGCTCGAATTGCTAGACGCTATTGAAATGGCTCATAATTTGGACGATTTGAAATTTAATCTTTCTGACCGCTTCGGCAGTGGCACGGATGAAGCGGGGCGCATAAACAAGTTTTCGCAATACGTCACGGACTTTCTCGGCATGGCTGAGTTCTTCAAAGCCCCAGAGCCAGTTCGCCACGCTCTCGCTAATCTGCAAAGTGCGCTGAGCGAATGGAATTATGGATAATATCAAGAAATGCTCACATGGTTAGCAGAAGTCAATCAGCACGTTATCATCCCGTATGTTTTCGATTGATATGGTATACTAAACTCGTTCATGGCTCTTTCTCCTTGCGGACTGATTACCCGCGCCAATTAGCTCCGTTTAGACGCTTGCGCCTATCGGGGCTTTTTGGTTGTGGTACAATAATATATGGTGTAAACTATGGCAAAACTATCAGATTTCAAACCACAAGAGAAAAATGCAAATAAACACAACGAATACGGCTTAACGCTATTAGAGCGTAGCATTCAGGAAAACGGCTGGATGGGCGCAATCACAACCGCCGCCGATGGTGAGACGTTCGCAGGGAGCGCAAGGCTTGAAAAGCTGGCTGAGTTGATGCCAGACAAAGAGCCTATTGTGATTGAGACAGACGGGGCGACGCCTGTTATCATCAAGCGAACTGACATCCCGAACGCAAAAGACAAAAGAGCGGTACGTGCTGGTATAGCCGATAACAGAGTGCAAGAAGTTGATCTTGAATGGGACACCGATATTATGGGGGATATGATAGCGGAAGATGAAACGATATTTGACGGATTATTTAATGACGAAGAGCTTATAGATTTTGGCGTGATGGATGAGCCAGAGAGCCAAGACGCGGAGCCGCAAGTGGACCGCGCCGCTGAGTTGCTTGAAAAGTGGCAGGTGAAAACGGGCGACTTGTGGCAGATTGGCGACCACCGAATCATTTGCGGAGATTGCACGGACGTGGCGGTCGTGGCGCGGGTTATGGGGGGGGAGATGATAGACTTAGTGTTGACCGACCCACCTTATTCTGTAAATTATGCTGAAAAAAACAAGGCTTTGAAAACGATTGCTCGGAGCAATCGTTTGACTACTGAAATTCAAAACGACACATTATCAACAGAAGAAACAGCGGAGACCGTTTGGAAGCCAGCGTTCAAAAATGCTTTTGATTATGCAAGAAACGGTGCTGTGATTTATAGTTTTTCTCCGCAAGGTGGCGACCAGATGATGATGATGATGATGATGATGATGCGAGCCGAGTGGAACAAGAGACTTCATCAACTTATTTGGCGCAAAAATGCCTCAACTTTTTCAATGGGGAGACTTGATTATCAATACCAGCACGAGCCTATTCACTATACTTGGAAAGGCACAAATCATGGTTATTATGGAGATGTTGGCAGAAGCGTTATAGATTTTGATAGACCAAGCAAGAGCAAGCTACATCCAACAATGAAGCCTGTTGAGTTAATCGAGTTCCTTGTGTCAAATAGCTCGAAGCGTGGAGAGATTGTTTTTGAGCCATTCGGGGGAAGTGGCACTTGCTTAGTCGCCGCCGAAAACCTGTTCCGCCGTTGCTACGCAATCGAGATTTCCCCCGCCTATGTTGCAGTAACGCTTCAGCGGATGGCGGACGCGTTTGAAGGCATTGAGATAAAGCGGATTGAATAATGTCAAAGCCAACTAAAGCCGAACTAACGCAACGCGTAGCCCGAATTTCGGAGCTGCTTTTGCGCGGCGCGTCCCGTGCTGTTATCTGTCAATATGTGTCAGAAAAGACAGATTGGGGAGTGACGGATCGAACTGTAGACCGCTATATTGAAAGTGCTACCGTTACGATAAAAGCGGGTGCTGAGACAGATTTAGAATACGAGACAGGCAAGGCAAAAGAGCGGTACGAGTTTCTATGGAATAAAGCACTGTCTACGCATGATTACAGGGAAGCGCGCGGCGTGCAGAAAGACCGCTCCGCGTTGCTAGGTCTCGAAGCCCCGAAGCGTACCGACATCACGAGCGCGGGGAAAGAGTTAAAAGGTTACGCAGTGGTAAACCCTGATGATTGGGACGATGGCGATTAAATCAATCTATGCGCCGCTTGATTGGCAGATTGCGCCCTTTCGTGATAAGTCGCCTGTCTTGCTACTCACAGGCTCGGCTGGTGGTGGTAAGTCAAAGATAGCGGCAGAGAAGGTGCACGCCTATTTATTGAAATATGCAGGTGCAACGGGTATCATCGGGCGCAAAGATAAAACAGCGGCGGGTAAGTCCGTTGTGCCTTTTTTGAATAGCAACGTGCAGGGGGATAGTAATTGGGGAAGGCTTGTCAAGAGTACAGGACTTTTCAAATATAATAACGGCTCTGAATTGTGGGTTGTCGGTATGCAAGGCAAAGACCAGCAAGAAGCTCTTAAGTCTATTGGTAAAGATGGGCGCGTGGATATTGCTTGGTTTGAGGAGGCTAACGCGCTAACAGAAGATGATCATAATCTTATTCTAACTCGTATGCGTGGCACGGCGGCTGATTGGACGCAGATTATATATACAACCAACCCAGACCGCCCGAATCACTGGATAAACCAAAGGCTAATACTAGGCGGTGAAGCATCCGTATATTACAGCAAGGCAACGGATAACCCGCACAACCCGAAAGCATACATCGAAACGCTGAATAAGCTAACGGGCGTTATGCGTTTGCGCTTGCGTGATGGGCTTTGGGTTATGGCAGAGGGCGCAATATATGAGATGTTCGACCCGTCTATCCATGTGAAGCGGCGCAATAGTGCTGAGATGAAACGATGGATGCTTGCGCAGGATGAAGGCTATACCAATCCCGCTACTATAATTTTAGTAGGCGAGGACGGTGACGGGCGTTGGCATATTTTCAGAGAGTGGTATGAGCGCGGCAAACTTCAAAGCGAAGTTGTGAAGCGTGCGGTTTATTATATGGAACTTGTACGCAGATACGGTGCTGAAATCTCAATTGACGCGGTAGACGCGGCGGCGGCTGGGCTGATTGCAGAGTTGAGAAATAACAACGTACCAGCGGTATCTGCAAAGGGTCGCGTACTGGATGGAATACAAAACGTGCAAGACAAATTAGCGGTACAACGTGACGGATTACCTCGATTGACAGTAGATCCTAGATGTAAAAATGCTATTATGGAATTTGAGAGCTATACTTGGAAGAAAACGAACACAGGCACAAAAGACGAGCCGAATAAAGAAAATGACCATATCTTAGACCCTATAAGATATTTAGATGATACGGCAACAAATAGCGCGGTTATCGCGTGGGAATGGTAACAATGGAAAATCTAAAGGCTGGTATATACATTCAGAACGGTGACGGCAAAGTGGACGCTCTAAAGAATTTCGGCGTTCTTGAGAGCATACTTGGGGAGACTGAAACAAGCGCGGCTTCGATGGCTTCATTAGTGCCTTACGTTTTCGCTGCAATGGATAGACGCGGGGCGCGAATTAGCGAGATAGAGCACGAATGGCGGCGCGGTGACGAGGTGACGAAGGACGCGCCATTTCCCGTTCAACTAAGGCAATTGCTTCGCCGCACGGATGAAGCAATGCAACTGATAGGAACAGCCTATTGGTATAAACTACGCAACGGCTCGGGCAAATTGGTCGGCTTGCGTTGGCTTGACCCGTCCAGCATGACCCCCGACCCTAACAGCATAGAAAACCCAATAGGTTATACCAATTATAAGCGAAGCACGGAAGGCGGCGAGATTGACGTTCTCGCTGATGACCTTTTTGTTTTTCGTAAGCTAGGCTTGAGAGAGTACCAAGCGGGCGGCATAGCAGGAACAGCAACGAGGCTAGCAACTGAAATATTATATAATCTTAGCCAAGCTGAAAACACGCTATACAAAAACCCGCTCCCCGTGTCTCTGATAGTAGTACCGCAGGGGACGGCGCAATCCGAGCGGGACAGGGTAAAAAATTTCTTCTGGCGCGTGTTCAATCCGTCTAGTAAATCAAGCCCTGAAAATAGGGTAATGCCAGTATTTGAAGGAACGGAAGTTCAGCGGATTAGCATGACCGCTGAAGAACTGGATTTCGAGGGCGGTAGGCAGCCAAACGCCGTAGCGGTAATCGCCGCTCATGGTGTACCTGTTTCTGAAATCTTTGACGATGCCGCGAATATGGCGACCGCTTCGGAGTACGGGCGGTCATTCACCACGCGGCTTGGTACGCGGCTCTTTGATATTGCGGACGTTATCAACTTAGATTTTGACATGGTGAAAATTGGGTATACTTTGGACTTCTTCCCAGAGCGGCACGCCACCATGCAGAAAGACGATTTAGATGTTAGTAACGCTTTTGTAAATTACGGCGTTGGCGGCTTGACCCCAAAAGCGGCGGCTTATTTAGTGGGCATCACGGACGATGATTTCCCGCAGGACTTCGGGGAAGTCTTTGCAACAGAAACAGAGCCAATCGAAGAAACAGAAGCAGAGCCAGACGAGCCGATAGAAACGAAGGCGCGGGGCGACTTGCTAAAATGGCGGCGTAAGGCTTTGCGCGTTGGCGGGTGGTGTGAGTTTGAGAGTGACAACATCCCGCAGAGTTTAGCGAAAGAAATCAGCGGCGCATTGAAGGCGCAGAAAACTGAGAGCGGTATAAGGTCGCTGTTTAGTGATTATTTAGAAGATGAGATCCCAGACGAAAAAGAAGAGTTAAACGGGCTAATGGATAACATCATCAAAGCGTTGCAAGATGATACGCCGCCCCCCCAACCAGTGACACAGGTTTTCAATATGACGGTAAAGGGCAAGGAAGGCGCAACACCCGAAGAAATCGCCGCAGAATTTGCGAAGGCGGTCAGCGAGATGCAACCCGCGCAAATTGTAGTCAATAACGAAGTGCCAACGCCGAACGTAACCGTAAGGAAATAATAATTCGTGAAGAAAAATAAATCACTGATAGTTTTGCGCGTTGTCTCTGATTACATGGCTCGAAAAGGTGTGTACTATAGGGACGCTGAAATCACCGAACTTATAAAGACCTTCACGGGCTACAGAAACGCTTTACAGCGTGCGGTTTATGATTTATACAATTACAGGGTGGATGAATTAACATTCGTTGGTCGTGTTGCCGATTTGATAACAGACCAGCTATCAAGAGCATACCGCGAAGGGCTGAGAGCGGCGGGACATGACCCCAAGCACATGACGGGTGCAATGGACCTGGAACTTAATAGCGTTATAAACAGCGAAGAGTTTTTTATTCTAGAATTTGCGAGCGAGATATTAGAAAACAGAGACAAAGACCCCCGTCCTCCGTCCACGATATTTAAGCCCAAGATTGAACTAAGAGCCTTTAGGTATAATGACGTTGTAAACATGGCGGCGGCGCGTGCTACGAAAGACGGCGACCTGATGGAGTGGACGCTTGGCGCAACTGAGGAACATTGTCCTGAGTGCGCTGGTCTGCATGGAAAGGTTGCGACTAAATTCCAATGGTCGAATAGCCAATACAAGCCGCAAAACCCGCCCAATGAGATGCTAACTTGTGGCGGGTGGCGTTGCGATTGTAAACTAATGCCAACGGAAAAGAAGGCGACAATTCCCGCCGATGGTATAATCACTATATGACAGATAATAACGAAGCATGGCATAAATATAAATTCGGCTATTCAAAAAAGTTTAGCGATAACTGGTCAAGGATATTCGGCAATGATAAGCACAAAGATAGTGACACGAGGCTTGGCGAAAAGAAACAACATGACGCGGCTAAAGCGTGGAATGAGTCCAGTGGCAACGAGAGCGGCGGCGAAGTACCTAGTCGGCAACAAAAGGCGCGGGCTAAAGCATGAGCCGAGATACAAAACGATAAAGCGCAAACGCGCCTATGGAAAAACCTTTTTTACTGACAAGCAGAGAAAGTGGTTTTTTTGGGCTTTGCGAACTGGCAAGATAAAGCCAGGACGAAACAACAGAACACATGAAATGAGCAACGGTTGGGAAGTTGTGAAAACTAAAAGCGGCGCAAACATAGTAAACCGCGTCAAACATGCCATATGGAGTTATGATAACAAAAGGCAAGCGCGGCTTAATAAATTAGTCGGCTGGCGTAAAATCAAAGACATAGAAAATCCTAGCAACAAAAAAGGCAACAAAAAAGGGATGCTGAGAGCAGCAGATCAAGCAGTTCAAAGATTTATAAACGATTTGCAAAAATAGAACGAAGGTGCTATAATGCCCTTAGTAAGAACAATTAAATAAATTGCACTAGAGGCAAATAACGATTTTGCGGTGCATGTAACAAAGCCTGAAAAGGTGATTTTGTTGCATGTGCCGCTTTTGTGTTATAGGAGAGACTTATTATGGAAAATATCTTTTTTGGTGATACCGTCAAGGCTTTGGGTGATGGCAAGGTCGTCGGGTATCTCGTCCGCTTTAGTAACCAAGAAATGCCAGACTTAGAAGACGACTTCTTTACTGCTAAAACTGAATTCGGAACGAATACAACCCCGCCAGTGGTTTATCATCACGGCATGGATAGCACGCTAAAGGCTAAGATCATCGGTACAAGCGAATTGAAGTTCGATGAGTTGGGCGTGTGGATTGAAGCGCAATTAAATATGCGTGATGAATACGAGCGTGCGGTCTATGGCATGGTTGAAGCTGGCAAAGTTGGCTGGTCATCGGGCGCAATCTCTCACCTATATGAGAGCGAAGAAACCGAAAAAGCACGTTGGATTAAGACGTGGGTTATCGGGGAAGCAAGCATCACCCCCACCCCAGCAGAGCCGCTAAATAATGTACTAACGCTGAAATCTTTCTTAGAGAGCGGTGCTACCGCTGAGAGTGACGAAGGCGAAAACGAAAATAAAACTATTGAAGAGGTCAAAATGAAACCCGAAGAAAAAGAATTGGATTTAGGCTATGATGAAACCGCCGAAACCGTAGATGTCACCGAATTGGTACAAGATGCGGTCGCAGAACAAATGAAAGCTTGGGAAGAAAAACAGGTCATTGATAAAGCTGGCGTTGCCGCCAAGCGCGTTAATGTCAACAGCAAAACCAAGCGCGGCGATAGCGAGACGAAAGCCTTTGCATATTTCGCCCGAACAGGTGACGAAGGCGCAATCAAAGCAAGCAATGATACTGATATGAATATCGGTACCGATGCAGACGGCGGTTATACCGTTCCCACTGGTCACTATAACGGCATCATCGCAAAACGTGATGAAAGTATGCTCTCTGCTAAATTGGGCGTACGGATGATTCCCGGGACAGGCACAACCGTAAATGTCCCGCTCGACAACGAAGCTGATGGCGAATTTGTCGTAACTGGCGAGGCAAGCGGTTTCGACCGTGACGCCCCTGCGCTCTCCACCGTAGCAATGACGCTACTCAAGTACACCAAGAAAATTGAACTCTCTTATGAGTTGCTCCAAGATGAAGATAGTCGATTGATGGCTTTCCTTGCTGATTTCGTTGGGCGCGGCATGGCTAAAACGCACAACGATTTACTCTTGACCGAAGTTGCCGCCAATGGTACGCAATTCAAAGAGTTTGCAAGTGCAACCGTCATTGCAGTAAACGAACTGGAAACCATCCCGTTCAATAGTGCGCTTGGTAACTATTTAGATGAAGCTGGCTCGGTTGGCTGGGTTATGCAACGCCCCGTACATGGTGAAATCGTGTTACTGGATGACGCGAATACCCGCCGCTATGCTTCTAATACCATGCCCGATAGCACAGGCGTGTTTGCCCCGTCCTTGCTCGGTTACCCCGTGCATTACAGCGCAAAAGCTGGCTTGACCGCCGCAAATGCTAAAAGCGTATTCTTTGGTAACTGGAACTTTGTGGGTAAGCGTGAAGCCCCTGGCTTTACCGTTCTGCGTGACCCATACTCCAAAGCCGCAAATGGTCAGGTAGTGCTTCATTACTACTTTAGAACTGTTTATGACGTTCTGCAAGCTGAAGCAATTGGCTATGGCGATCACCCAACAGCATAATGAAAACCGTTGCTCTGGTAGGCTTCAATAAAACTACGATGAAATACCACACCAAAGCCCCGAAAGGGGCTGAGGTGTGGACTGTGAATCACGCTTGGAAGTACGATATTCCCAAGATAGACAGGCTCTTTGAAATACACCTACCAGAGCATAGACTAACCAGCAACATAATAACAAAAGAGCATGATGTTTGGTTATCAAAAGAACACGACTTCCCGATTTATACGCTTCCTAGTACCTATGAAAAGATACCGTCAAGCGTAGCATACCCCTATGATGAGATAGTCGCAGAGCATTGCGGAAACCTATTAGCGGGCGACAAAGTTCAAAAAGTCTTTACATCATCTTTTGATTACATGCTTGCGCTTGCTATCCACGAAGGCTTCAAAAAGATTTATATTTACGGCTTCGCTATGCGTGGGAATAGCGAATACGGTTACCAGCGAGATGGATTAGCCTATTGGCTAGGATATGCTAACGCACGCGGTATAAAAATAATACAGCACGCGAAAAGCACGTTACTACGCCCTAAGGTTTACCATAAAGGAAGTCAGATGATTTCAAGGCAGATGGCAGAACATCATATTCAAACGCACGAAGAACAGGTTAAAAGATTAGAAAACCAATTAGCAGAGAAGCAAGGCGCGTTAGGTGTTCTTATCTCTTTGCATCAAAATAAAAAAGTCTCTGATAACGTGGTACAGAAGGCACAGACCGACTACTGGCAGATAGCTGAGAACTTGCAAATAGCACGCGGCGCGGTTGGTGCGGTCAAGATGCTTTTGGATGACCACGACACGGAAGGGCTAAATGGCGATAACTAACGGGTACATTACCCTAGCAGAATTTAAGAACGAGCTGAATATTACAAGCAATACTAACGATTCTTGGCATGAGGACATCATAGAAGCCGCAAGTCGCCTGATTGATAATCACACGGGGCGCAGGTTTTACGCCACCACGGAAACAAGATACTATTCGCCTGATCAATCCTATCTTTTACAGGTAGACGATCTCCTGACTGTCACCACGTTGAAAACAGATGATAGTACAAGAGCATACGCGACCACGTGGGAAACTACGGATTACGATTTGCATCCATTGAACGCAGGTGCAGACGGGCGACCCTATACAGAAATTGGCACAACGGTAAATGGTGATTATGTTTTCCCGCATTATATAAAGGGCGTTGAGTTAGCTGGCTCTTTTGGCTTTTGTACTCTTGTGAACGCCCCGCCAGACGTCAAGGCGGCGTGCATGATGTTATCGCTTCGCGTGTTCAAGCGATATGATACCCCGCTCGGCGTTACGGGTGGCTCGGTAGGAACGCAAGCAATCAGAATACCAAGCGTGATTAATGACCCTGACATTGTGGCTTTGCTTACACCTTATAGGCGGTTAGTATGACACTTCAAGCCGCTGTTGAGCAGGTGCAAGATTTGATGGGCGCGGTCAGCGGCGTAAAATCTGCCCCTGACTATCCCCCCGAAAATATCAATGAGTACCCTTTTGTAGTTGCGTACATGGGCGGCGGTGAGATTGTTTTCGACACTCCATCCGCTTATAAAGGATTGCATACAATCATTATTGAATTGCACATTGCGAGAAAAGACTTACCTAATGATATTGAGATTGCCGCGCCCTATGTGGACAGTATACCAGCCGCTCTAATGGCAGATGCTACGCTCGCTGGAACGGTGAATTTATTCGATAATATTACTTATGAATTTACAGAGATGCTATGGGACGCGGTAGAGACAATCGGCTTTAGATTTTCAATCAATGGTGTATCTCAAAGGAGTTGTTAGATGCTTAAATATATAGGCGGCGGGGACGCTCTTATTGGTGTACCCGCAAGAGACTTATCAAACGAAGAAGTTAAGGAACTTGGCAAAGCCGCCCTTTTGAATTCTGGCTTGTACCAAGAAATTAAAACAAAGGCTAAAAAGGCGGCAAAGCCGCAGGTGACTAAATGAGTGGTATTAAAGTATTACGAAAGATTCAACTTGGCGGCGAGACAACCGCAGGAACAGCCGTTGCCGCTGATTTCATTTGGCGCGGTATTGCCACGGGCTTAGAAGATACACGGGAGAAAGTACGCCCAGAAGAAAACGTGGGTTTGACTTCTATGACAACCCGCCAATATACGCCCAAGATCGCGGCACAATTGAGCATGGCGGCAACAGAAGCCACATTCGAGCAGTTGCCCCATATTCTCGAAGCGGCTTTGATGAATGCAACCCCAGTGCAAGACGGGGCAGGGTCTGGGTATCTTTATACCTACAACTTACCCACGACAGCGCGAGCGGTCACAGACATCAAAACTTATACGATTGAAGGTGGCGACAATCAGCAAGCCGAGGAAATGGCTTATGCTTTTGTTAGCGAGTTTGAAATCTCTATGAACGCTGGCGAAGCCTGGATGGTATCTGCCACCTGGCAGGGACGGGAAGCGAGTACAACCACCTTTACAGGCGCGCTTGCTATCCCTTCAATTGAAGAAATCCTGACACAAGAAACGAAGCTGTATATTGACGCGGTGGGCGGGACGATTGGCACGACAGAGATTGCTTGTACTTTGCTGAGCGCGACCCTGAATATAACCACAGGATTAATTGCACGCTTCACCGCGAGCGGAGAATTGTTTTTCTGCGTTGCTGAAGATGTCGGAATGCGCGGCACGTTAGAACTAACTTTCTTGCATAATACAACCGCCGTTGCTACTAAAGCCAATTGGCGAGCTGATACCCCCGCTCTTGTAAGATTAGAAGCGGACGGCTCTGCGCTCGACACGGGCGCAACCTATACTTATAAAACCGCGCAAATTAATTGCGCTGGTATTTGGAACACATTCGATGATTCAGACGGTGACGACGAAGGCACAAATACCGCCGTTGCTACTTTGGATTTAGGCTATGATGAAACCGCCGCGCTTCTTGGTAGCATTTTAATTGTGAATGAACTAACCGCGCTCCCGTAGTGCGAAAGGCTAGACAATGAAAGTCGAACATAAAAAGTTAAAAGTGACCGCAGAGATTCACGCGGATTTTACGCAGAAACAGCTTGAGACATATCAAGAAACTTTGCTTGAGAGAGCGAAGGAATACAAATCAGGCGCGGCTTATAATCGAATTATGGTAGAAGCCGCGCAAGAGGCGAAGATCGTCACAGACTTAGAAGGTGATGCAACCCGCCCCGCCGTTGTGATGTGGCTTACTCAAAAGATACGCGCTACAGTAGACGAAGCGACAAAAATCCCCCCAGAATGATTCTAGCGGCGGCTGATTATGCACTAGGCAAAAAAGATGCCGTCCCGCCGTTAGAACTCTCTGATTATTTCAAGTGCGAACTTTTTTCATCTTTGCCTAATGGCGGGGGTTGGAAGCAAGAGCCGTTTCGCTGGTTGCAACGTGTGACGGTTTTCGTCAATGTTTATAACGCGATAAAGAGCCACAGCGAAGCCACCAAGAGATTGAAAGGAAAAGACTTGGGCGAATGGCTCGCTAATAATAAGCAGACGCTTAATGTAATCTTGCATATCGAAGAACTAAGAGGCGAGCATGTCAAAAATTGAAATCATCGTCGAAGCCGAAACAAAGAAGGCACAGCGAGAACTTGAAAATCTCAATGATGAAATAAGCCGAACTGAAAACGAAGCCGAAAAGCAGAATGACGCTTTTGGCGGTACTGCCGTATCTCTGAACGCAATGATTGAGATTGCACAACAAGCAGTTGAAGCACTTAAGGCGATTTATGCAACGGCGAGAGAAGGGGCTGAACTAAACTTCTTGCAAGGCAAATTTGAAAACCTAGCAGAATCAATAAACACAACAGCGGATGCGCTACTCGAAGAAATGCACATAGCGACTAAAAACACGATGTCGGATATGGAAGCTATGGCAACTGTGACGGAGTTAGTCGGCTTGGGCTTGGCGGGTGATGCAGAGGAAGCTGTAAGATTGGCGCGGGTGATGTCTGGGTTAAACATGAATTCAAATCAATTGACATTGACCCTTACCAATATGACCACCATGCGCTTTGATGCTTTGGGTGTGCGCGTGGACGGCTTCAAGGAACGATTGCAAGACCTGAAGGATCAAGGGCTTGACACGGATTCAGCTTTCAAAGAAGCCTTTTTGCAACAGGCAGAAAGACAACTTGACTTAGTTGGTGATGCCGCCGACAGTCAGCTAGGAACATTCAAGAAACTAGAAGCGCGCTTCAAAAATCTTGGCGATGAAAACAAGACTTTCATATCGGATGCTTTAGAGCCTTCAATAGCTTTATGGTTAGACCAAGCCGAAGCGATAGACGAAGCAGTCGAAGCGTATGACGAATTATTCGGAGAAGCGTTAGCACCTGATTTGTATTTGCGCAACAGAGATGAGATAGACGAGACCATTAAAAAACAACGCGAATGGAATGATTTTACCGATAAAATGCCGCAGAGCTTCAACCGCATGGAAGCCGCAATCAAGGAAAGCACAGAGCCGATGAAAAGTCTCTCTTTCGCTTTTGGTGGGTTACTAGATGCCACGAAGCAATCAGGCGCGGAATTGGACAAGTTTCACGCAGAGCAGGAAAAGCTAAACACAAGTCTTGATGAAGGCAAAATAACGCTTGATGAATACAATCAAGCAATAGACGCTAATACCGAAAAGTTTGAAGAAAATACAAACAAGCGGATTCTAAAGCGCGTAGAAGAACGTCTCGCCGCTGATGGATTAACGGTAGCAGAGGAAGAATTTTTGCTTCGCCAAGGTCTGGCAATGGGGCTGTATACAGAAGAATATATTCTAGAAGCGGGGCGTGTTATTCAGGAAACTGAAAAGATGGTTGCTGATTTCAACGCTCTTGATGGTAAGCGTGTTTCCGTTTTTGTTACGACTTTTCTAAACTCAATCGGCGTTTCAGAGGGCGGTCTTTCAAAGATGCCTGGCTTTGCGCGGGGTGGGATTGTGAACGCGCCTGCCTCGGGTGCGCCTGCAATGTTGCACGGTCAAGAAGCCGTGATACCGTTAGAAAATGGGGCTGTTCCTGTGGACTTGGGGCGCGGCGGCGGTGCTAACGTGACGTTAGTCTATTCCCCCGCAATCTCTTTAGGAACGGAGCAAGAAGCGCAGGACGTTCTACTACCATTTATACAGCGCGGTATTAGAGAGGCTCAAGCCGTATGACGCTGAGAACTTATAAAACGAACAAATATGGGAGCGGTGCGCTTTACGGGGAGAGCGACACCGAGAGCCTTGCATGGGGCGTGGAAGTAGATTGGGATCAAGACGGGCTATTTGATGGCACGAATGAAGCCGAGTATATGACGAACATCCATATTGAGCGCGGCAAGCGGTCATTCATAAAACCACGCGGTCAAGGCTTTGAAGCTGTACGCACGGGGCAAGCACGGATAGAACTATCAAATATAGATGGGCGTTATGATGGGTTTAATGAAGATAGCCCCTTATACCCTAACGTGATAGCGGGACCAGACGTAAAAATCAGGGTCCGAGATATTGAAAACGGTGTAATCTACCCCGTGTTCTATGGCTTTATTACTGACATCAAAACAAAGGGCTATGGCAAGAGTGCTAAAGTTACTTTATATATCAGGGACGGGCTAGAATATCTCCGCAATTATTCGGCGCGTGTGGCGGTTACAACAGGCGACACCCCCGCAGAAGTTATCGCGTACGTTTTAGATTATGTCAATTTCCCGACCCGTTGGGGGCAGGACTTGACCAGTGACACGGACACAATTAATTACTTTTGGGCAAGCGGCAATAAGAACGCGCAAAGCGTAATTGATGACATGGTTGAATCCTTCTTGGGTTATTTCTATATGAGCAACGAAGGCAAGGCGACTTATATTCCAAGAACGGATATTACTGACAGCGGGATTGAACTAGACGAAGATTATCTCTTGAAAGACATCGGGCTTCCGCAACCTTTTGAGAATAACAAGAACGTAACCAGAATAAAGGCACATCCCCGCACGGTGGCTTCAACGGGCGTTATCTGGCAACTTTTGGGCGATGTGCCAGCGGTGCAAACGGGCGCGGGGAACGCTGAGATTATATGGGCGAATTATACTTATAATGACATCCCTGTACCAGCGGAGAGCGTTATAACGCCGCTTGCTACTACTGACTTTCTGGTTAATTCCCAATCGGACGGTGGCGGGACGAATTTGACCGCTTCCTGCACGGTTGGCATAACTGACTTCGGAGACACCGCAAAGCTAACGGTTACGAATACGTCTGGAAGCGTTGGTTATGTGACCAAGCTGCAAATCAGGGGCGATGCGATCTACGAGCAAAACGCGGCAGATGTCACCTATCCCAAAGATGAAAGCACGGTTACGCAACCCAGAGAATTAACGCTTGATTTGCTTTGGCAGCAGGATTTGAACGTGGCGCGTGATTTTGCCGATTTGATAGGCTCTTTCATGGAGACAAATTATCCTTTTCCTACCGTGAAAATTGAGCAACGTCCTGATTTGCAATACTCACTTGACCTTTTCGACATCGTGACCCTGACCATGCCAACGCTAGGAATTAGCGGCGAAAGTTACCGCGTGGCTGGGATTACACACGATAGCAGAACGGATAATTGCCAGAGCATTATCACAACTTATTACTTAGAGCCTTATATCAGTTTCGAGAACTTTTGGACTTTCTCAATCCAAAATTTCGGAGTTGATACCAAGTTCGGAGCGTAGCATGAAAATATATACAGCCTTAGATTATGCAATCAAACGGGACGGAGTAAAGACCGTTAAAGAGCGCGTGCAAAAATACCAGCGCGATTTCAAGAATAAGGGGATGCCCGTCAAGGTTACGTTTAAGCCCGTTGGTAAAGCTATCCCCGCTCGAATATATCAAAGCCACTGGATAGCCGATTGTGAATGTGGCGGGGCTGAGTTCGTAGATTACAACGAGCCTGTTTTCTTTTGCTGGGGATGTGGCAATCAGAAAACGAATGGCGCCGTTCGCCCTGTTTTGTTTCCTAGAAACCGTGAGAAAATCGAAGCTAAAATCTTGGAACGTCCTGTAGTTGCAAAGCGCGGGCTTGATGATATGGCAAAAGCCGAGAGCGCAAAGGCTGAAATATTGGCAGACGGTAAACCGTTAACCCGAAGTTGGGTACAAGGCGAAACTTTAGCGGTCTTAGGCAATCAACAGGATGAAGCAATCAGGAAGGTGAAAGATGGCATTCTCAAATAGTTACACCGCCGTTACTGGCGGGACACTTAGCGCGGCGCAATGGAATACGGGCGTTCGTGACAATTTTACCGCTATCTGGGTTTATACAACGGCGGGCGATTTAGCCTACGCAACATCAAGCACTGCGTTAGCGCGCTTGGGTATTGGCACGGCTGGTCAATCTCTAATCACAAATAGCGGAGCAACCGCGCCAGAGTGGGGGCAGGGGGCAGGAGCGTTGCATACTTGGGGGCAGGTAGCCGCTCCGCTTGTTGGCGGTCAAACTACGACCAGTACAACGGGCGTTGATATTACAGGCTTAACGCTTGACCTTACAACTTCGGTGACTTGCTCAATCTTTGTTTATATAGTTGCTTCGGTTGCTACATCTGGCGGGACGATTGTTTTCCCTGTTTTGATAAATCCTTTCATCGACGGGTCAAGTTTTGGGATTTCAAATGTACCAACTACGCAACAAGGCGCATTTACTGAAAGTTCCGTAAATTGGGCTAAGTCTGGCGTTGGCGCAGGAACGATTACTTGTAAGGGACAATTCCTAATAGAAAATGCGGCAAGAACGGCAAACATAACAAGAGCCTCGCTTGTGGCTTTGGCTTACGTTGATTAATGTTATACTTTGTGTATGATAACTTTGTTCTTTTTGTTGAGCAGTATACAGGCACAATTTCTACACGCGCCCGAATTGATACGCGGTCAAGCATTATGCGTAACCGCCCCGCTCCATCTCTGCTATATTGACGGCGGGGATTGGCAAGCGGTACAGATCGGTAAACGAAAAGAAGATATAGAAGTCGGTTTTTTTCTCCACGTTGGCGGGGCTGATATTGATAACGATAACCAGCCCGTAGGTTATAGAGTAGAATGGCGAAACGATCATAAATATATCGGTGAGATTTTATACCGAGAACATGGGCGCAAATTATGCGCCGCGAATTATGAAAGCAACTTACCTTGTAGGTGACTTATGACAGATTTAGATGATTTCAAGAAGACAGATTTAGTAGACGATGTTCTAGCGGCGCATGTAAACAAATTGCAAGCTGCGTCCATGCAGAGCGGTTTTGGTAATTTTGAAACCTTGACGGCTACAAGGGAATTAGTAGATAACGACACGGCATATCAGGTATTCACGCTTGCAGCTGCGGCTCAAGACGTGGAGTTGCCAGCTTTAAATACGGCAGCAAATCATATTTTTTTGATTATGAACGATGCGAGTTCAAGCTATGCTGCAACCGTAAAGACTTTTAGTGGTGCGGCTACTGTTGCCACGTTAGCGGCGGGTGAAGCTTCGTTATTTGTCGCCGATGACGGAACGTGGGCGCAAATCGGCGGCGGTGGCGGTGGAACTCCATCCGCTCAGACAGTAACAACGGCTGACGTTACTGGCGTTTCTGGAAACGAATACAACTGCACTATAGCAGGACTAACAGCGGATAGAAACCTGACCTTGCCAGTACCAAATGCGGCGGGTGAAGAAATACGTATCAATATTTTAGACGGTGACGATACATATAAACTAGGTATTATTGGAGCCGCTACTGTCACGATAAACGGCGGGAGCGCGGCTACTCGCTGGCTGTACATGCAGAGAAAAGGCGAGACAATTACACTCCGAAGCACTAGCATAACTAATTGGAACGTGATATTTGAAGACATTAACGTTACCAGTTACATCCTGTCGGACGGTGCATCCTCTGCACAGAGCATAAGTACAATCGCATACACAAAAATCACAACCCCGTTGGACAGCGTGGTAAACGACCAACAGGGCTGGTGGACGGGAGGGGGTACGCGCCGCTTTGATTTACCTGCTGGTATTTATACGTTTACTGGCGCAGCGGGGCTTGATGGCGTATCAGACCAAAACACGTGCAGATTCGTTTTGTATAAAAACGGCGCATTTAATCAGTTTATAGCAAGAGCATCGCAATCAGGTACAGATGTACTCGTCCTGACTGGGGCGTGTATTGAAGAGTCTGACGGAAATGATTATTTTGAGTTATACATCTTATCAACAGATGGTTCGTATGACGTTTTAGCATTAGCAGGATACGCCGCTTTTGGAGTTACGAGGTCTTCATTATGATAAAAATAAACGTAAGTTTTGATGCTCAAAAATTTATTGACAAATATGACGTTGAGCTTGAAGATTTTAGAGTTATTGATGATTATTTGATTTGCGACCTTCTGCAAGATCTAACAGAAGACGACATTGCAGACTGTATCATAACGCCACCTGACCCAAAAGTCGCAGAACATTTCGAGCTTCCAGTTATCGCACCTGATTTCATTGTGCAGTCACCTAAGCCGAAGCTGTTACTGAAAGCAAAAAGACAGATAAGTCCATTGCGCTGATAGTGTTGGATATGGCTGTTTATATTGAAGAACTTGAGAAGCGGCTAAAGAAGAAAGGAATATAAATGTGATATACGTTTACTTATTAATTGCATTAGTAATAACTGTAATTATAATGGACGGTGGAAGATTCAAATATTAGGATCTGTATTTTCATACTCTTCTAAATATCTTACAGCATTTCTAAGCCTTTCAAGTGTGACACCTCTAGTCAGTAGACGGTAATTACAGATGAAGCAAGCGATTCCCCTCACATATTTCTTCTTCTCTTCTGGAGGCATCTTCTTGAACCCAGGGACATGCTCATGCTCAATGGCTAAAGCTCGTGTGCTATTCTTCGGCTTCACAAGACAAACATGACGCTGTTTTAGGTAAGAATCTCGGAAAGCCCTGCTGGCTGATGAAGATCGCAATCCGCACTCAGGGCAATGTGATGAAGGTTCTCGCCAAGAACGGCAGCGAAGTTTTGCTTGATGGGCTTGATATGACAAAACCCGCACCGATGGCTGAGGATATTATCGACAAAGAATGGCTCGTAGGTTACGCAACCCAGCAAGAGCCAGAGATACTCCCAGACGGAAAACCAAAGACGACACACTTCCCCGTTGCCAGAAATTCAGACGGTGACGAAACAGGCACTATTGAGCTACAAATAAAAACCCCTTACTGGATCAACATGGGCAAGGTCGGTCTAGTCTGGGCAGAGAATAATAGGGTTTGCAAAGTCGTAAACCTGAAAAGAGATTACTAGGAGCAAAAACATGGAAGATTGCAACATTGAAAGCCTAGAAAAAAAGATAGATGATTTCATAAAAAAATACGAGTACGACATGCGCGGCGACATGAACTCTGCCAACGGTGGCAGGCATGGTTTGATTAGCAATCTCCGAGAAGTGCGGCGTTACCAGAAAGACTATCCGTCCCTAGACTGGAAGCTAGCCCACGAGCCTGTGAAGACATGGGCTAAGATCGTGGGCGTGTTCGTTGCTCTCTCTGCGTTTATGGGGGTAGGATTACTGAATATCTTTGGCTCTATGATTGGGATAAATATCCCCTAATTTGAAAATAAACATCTCGCATATTTTCATTTTTTGCGATATATGAAAAAGCCCCTCATAGCGAAGGACTTTTTTATTCTTTTAATCTTGAGCTGGTGGTTACGAAAAGGCTTTTACTAAAGCGGAGTCGCAGACTTCGTTATATTTAGCCCAAGCGGAGTCGTTGACTTCGTTATATTTAGCCCAAGCGGAGTCGTTGACTTCGTTATATTTAGCCCAAGCGGAGTTGCAGACTTCGTTATATTTAGCCCAAGCGGAGTCTGGTATTACTTTCTCAAGCCAAAATATATCAAGATTATTCTTTCTAGCCTTTTGCA
>Ga0233440_1000774_pt1 | contig 33390 bp, 47 predicted proteins | sample SI_123_September_5_FD_182791 | JGI IMG/M metagenome (GOLD analysis project Ga0233440, IMG submission 182791) | Seawater microbial communities from Saanich Inlet, British Columbia, Canada - SI_123_September2016_120_MG | ecosystem: Environmental > Aquatic > Marine > Inlet | place: Canada: British... | reverse complement strand
GCAAGCATCTAATTTAGTTAGTACTTCTTCTGTTATATAATTCATATCCATTTAATTATTCCTTTTATTTGTATTGTAATATTTTAGAATTTTGGTATATGTAAAATTTGCTCTCCATCTTCTTTTAATGTTAAACCATTGTCTGTATTATAAGACCATTTATGAGCACTAATATAAGGATATACTGCACTTAACATATTTCCTTTTGTATCATATGTATGTGTGTATACATCACCATTAGGATGTGTTTTACTCAACATATTATTATTCGAATCATATGTATATACGTATACATCACCATTAGGAAGTGTTTCGCTTAACATATTATTATTTAAGTCGTAAGTATATGTATAAACACTGCCGTTAGGAAGTGTCGCACTTAACATGTTTCCGTTTGTATCATATGTATGTGTGCATACATCACCATTAGGATGTGTTTTACTCAGCATATTTCCGTTAGCGTCATGTACCCATTTATACGCTCTACCACTAGGATATGTTTTACTCAACATATTGCCATTAGAATCATATATATATGTAAATACATCACCACTAGGGTATGTTTTACTTACTATATTGCTATTAGAGTCATAAGTGTATGTAAACGTACCACCACTAGGGTATATCTCACTTAACATATTATTATTCGAATCATAAGTCCATTTATGTACATTACCATTGAGTTGTGTTTCGCTTAGTACATTTCCATTTGTATCATAAGTCCATGTAAATACATCACCATTAGAATACGTTTTACTTATCTTATTTCCATTAGAATCGTATGTGCAATTATAGAATTTATCTTTTAACCATGTAATATAGCCCTCATAATCCCCTTTGATTTCTCTTAATCTCGATACTGGGTAACCACTTAATTCATTTCTTAACCACCAAGCTTTTCCATCTTCACAAGCATCTAACTTAGTTAGTACCTCTTCTGTAATGTAATCCATGTTCATTTTATTCCCTTTTTTTATGTACCTTTGTATCCTTTTAGAATTTTGGTATATGTAAAATTTGCTTTCCATCTTCTTTTAATGTTACACCATTGTCTGTATCATACTCCCATGTTGTTTTAGCACCATTAGAATATGTTTCACTTAACTTGTTATTATTAGAGTCATAAGTATATTTCGTTATTATATTATGTCGTACCTCACTTAACTTGTTATTATTAGTATCGTATGTATATTTAATAATATCACTATGCGGGTATTTTTCACTTAACATATTTCCATTAGAATCATAAGACCATGTTATTTTATCGCCATTTTGATATGTTTCACTTAACATATTGTTATTAGAATCATACGTCATTTTAAGCACATCACCATTAGGATGTGTTTTACTCAACATATTATTATTCGAATCATATGTATATGTTATTTTATCGCCATTTTGATATGTTTCACTTAACATATTGTTATTAGAATCATACGTCATTTTAAGCACATTCCCATTGGGACGTACTTCACTTAACATATTGTTATTAGAATCATAAGTATATTTAATTATATAGTCATTATAATGTGTTCTACTTAACATATTGTTATTAGAATCATAAGTACAATTATAGAACTTATCTTTTAACCAAATAATGTATTCTTTATAATCGCCTTTAATCTCTTTTAGTCTATCTACAGGAAACCCACTTAATTCATTTCTTAACCACCAAGCTTTTCCATCTTCACAAGCATCTAACTTAGTTAGTACCTCTTCTGTAATATAATTCATATCCATTTAATTATTCCTTTTATTTTCTTAATTATACCTTAAACTAATAAATTAGTCATATAAAATATAGCCTTCTTTACAATGTCCATATCATAGTCATAGTCAAAAATGTCATCCCTAGTAATGACCCTATCAAATAACATATTAGTTCTAGTCTTGTTATCACAATATGCTGATATAATTTCTTTGTTGTTTTTAATAATTGGCAAATAAGACACTTCGTTTATGTACCTAATTATAAAACCCTTGTATATATTTGGGTTTGTGTCTAACAACCCATAAGCGATGTTTATCATTCTAGCTACAAAAATATCTTTATTTTCCACAGATAACCATTCATCAATAACATCATAGGTAATCATGTCAATAGCAACACCAATCATCAAAAGCGACATTTTCATTTCGTCATCATACAATGTAGATTTTGTCACCATATCGTAGAAAATTGGGTCTTCTATCACGTTGTCAATAAAAGAAACTGTGTGGTCATCGATAGCTACTATTTTATATTTGTCAAAATAATCAACACTTACCGTAGGACATATTGGAAAGGTGTTTTTTGGGTTTTTCCAGTTACCACCAAAAAACAAAGTTTCCATCTTGGTAAAAAACTCTTTGTTGAACATAGAAGAAGAAAAGGCTCTTGATATAATAATATCCAAATCCAATCTATCCTTATTGTTAGCTATAAATGATATAGAACCAATATCAATCTCTATGTCCTCACTAATTTTATACCAATCTAACCTATTATCATTGACAGCGAACGACTTTTCTTTAAATAACTCTTCTGATGTCATATAAGGTAAAATCCCATCCTTTATTAAAACTTCTCTAAACATTATCTTTCCCTTTTCTTACTATCTTAATAGAACCTGTCGATTTTCTTTTTACATTGTGTCCTACTATAGGAGTATTGTTATTATGAGTATACGGTGTGTTCTCATGTCTATCATGTCGTTCAGTTTTGAAAAATTGTGTGTTTTCTATTTTCTTTGCATCTTTTTTAATTTGTGTTAATGTGTTCTCTGTATAATATCTGTTTTCGATTGGTATACGATTAAAACATGACTTGTTAGAATTATGAGCTAATACACTAACCACAACAAAAGACATAATATCATCTTTGAGATGATATTCTTTTTTTATAATTACGTGTACATAACCACATCCATTGTCTATGTTAAATTTAAGCACAAATTTTAACTCTCTTTTGTCGTGCAATTTTGGTACGATTGATTTTAGCCCTAGAGCAACATGTACCATTTCAAATCCTTCTGGTACTCTATCTTTCATCTGACTGTTTTTTTCATAAAACCTCTTAGTATCTAAGTGCTTTGTGAATAAAATTCTATATTTCATACCATCGTGTTCACACACTAGTCTTTTGTCGTGTTTCATAATTAACTCCTATTTGTACATTCTGTTTTTTATAAAGAAATCTTTGTAATCGATAGGTTTGTCATTGTACAAATGCATACATAAACTCATGCAGAACTCCATTTTGTCCTTGGTCAATATAGCAAAAGATTTTCTATCTAAATCTTTATTGTGAATGTGCCATTTTGTGACAGAATCGACCAAGTGGTTATATTTGTGTGATATGCGTACTTGCTCTTTTAAAATATAATCTATAGATACTTGGTCTTCTCTAAATGCACCTAGCAAATCATCTAAACAATCGTCTAATATAAGGTTAGCAAGGTTCTTTTTGTTTGATATTGAACCTTTTAACCTATGTAAATCCACGTATGAATTCACCTTTACCTTTATAAACTCATTGGCTGTGGTTCTTACAACATACCCTTCTATAGTAGGTTTAGACGTCTCCTGTGTATGTAATAACTCATCCCACGTTTAGCATATACAATCCCTTGTTGCTCACAACCATCCGAATCACTAGCAGGTACTTCGTGCTCACCTGCTTTACCTAGATATACTAAATCGGCATCTACATCGTATCGAAGTACTACCACATTTTGTCTACCAATCAATTCAAATATAGGAGTGTGCCCATCTTCTATAATACCTCTACAGAAGTTTTGTAGAGGTTTATTACCATCCAATAGGCTCTGTGCCAATCTAGCTTGTTCTGAATTGATTGAAGTTTTTGATTTTGTAATTAATGTATCTCCTATAACTCCAACAAATATAATAGAACCATCTAGTTTCTCATAAGAACTTAATGGTTGATATTGAGCCATATAATCTTCTTTTGGTATTCCCTCCGAAAGATTAAAAAACTTCTTGTATGCTCTCGTAAACACTTCCCATTTACCAGTTTCATCATCTAATACAAATGATGTACCTCTACAGTCTTTCGCAAAAGGGATACTAAACTCACTATATGATGCTAGTCTATAAGAAAAACTTCTAATTGTGTACCTTAAAAGATATTTCTGCTCACTAAAATAAAACGCTTCGTTTGTATCACATAGAGTGTTCAAACCATCAAATAGTGCTTGTTGTTTCTTATCCATTTTATATCCTTCTCTTCTTTGTTAGTTCCTAAGTATAACAATTACTTTCTTAATTATACCTTAAACCATTATTCAAAAATTAGGTATGTTTAAAATCTCTTCACCATTTTTAGTCAAAACTAATCCGTTGTCTTTATTGTACTCGTATATGTACTAATAAATTCATTACCAACAAAATCTTTAGAAGTTAAACAATTACCATAGGAATCATATGTTTTATCACAACTATAACCTTTAGAATTTTTATAAGTTAAACAATTTCCATAGGTATCGTATGTACTATAATAGAACTTATCTTTCAGCCACAAAATATAGTCATTATAATCTCCTTTGATATCTTTTAATCTTGATGTAGGAAACCCACTAAGTCCATTATACACCCCTCACTTCTACTATATTTGATATTTTATAACTACGGATACCTTTTGCTATTTTCTTTGCGTGTACTACACTATTTGCGAACACTTGGCACTCTTTTCTTTCTTTACCATAATCATCAAACACATATATTTGATATAATTTATTTTCTTTCATCTTATCTTCCTTCTTCTAGTTAGTTCCTAACTATAACAATTACTTTCTTAATTATACCTTAAACCATTATTCAAAAATTAGGAATATTTAAAATTGTTTTGTTATTTTTTTGTCAAAATCAAACCTTTGCCTTTTTTGTTTGTACTCGTATATATCTCCATTGTCACTTTTTAAATTGCCTTTTTCATCATAAGTATAAGTTAAACTATAACCATCAGATGTTTTATAAGTTAACCAATTGCAGTTTTCGTCATAAGTATAAGTCTGTTCATAACCTTTAGAATCTTTAAAAGTTAAACAATTACCATTGTCATCATAAGTATTGTTATAGAAAATTTCTTTTAACGATGCAATGTATCCATGGCAATCTCCTTTAATAGCTTTTAATTTTAAAACAGGAAATCCATCAAGTTCATTTCTTATCCACCATGCTTTGCATTCTTTATCAGCACCTAATTTAGTTAGTACTTCTTCTGTTATGTAATTCATATCCATTTTATTTTTCCTTTTTATTTCGTAAGTTTGTCATAGTTTAACCTTAAATATAGCTTAAACTATTGGTATTTCTTTACCATTCGTCCATATCAATGCTAGGAATAGTGTCAGTAGTCCAGCCCAAGCTATCAATCATAATTTGTAAAGGTTTAAGGAAATATTTCTCCCACATTATTTCTTTATCTAGGTATTCACTTAATCCTTCTTCTTCAATGAACATAGGATTGACAAACCCTACACAATCTTGATTACCACAAGGGTTTGGTTGTTTTAGATACACAAGTTTTATTTTGTCTTCTGTTGTTATAAGGTTAAACTTTGATAACTTTTTGTTTTTAGTTATATAATAGTTGTGTACTAAAGATGCTCTTGATGCGATAGGTATAGATTTGCTCTTGTGTAAATCAAATGAAAGATTAGAGACACCGGATACTTTTCCTATGTCCGCAACATCAGCTTCAAAGAATTTGTCTTTTACATCTACCAACCAAGTAGTCAAGTCACTTTGTTCCATATCCAACAACATAGGTATAGCATCTTTTAAATACTTTCTTGAAAATGCAGGTGTACTTGACCTAATGATTTCAAGACCCATGATTTTTGTTTTTGGTATATCGTATACTACACCCTCATTATCAAAAACCCTTGTGATGTATTTTTTTTTCGCTACAAATATACCACAGTCAGCAATAATTTCCCTATCCATAGACATAGCATCTTTATCAAATACGTTCAATCTATCACTAGCACTCATGAGATACTCTTGTATCTTAGGTTGTATGATTTTTTCATAAAATGAATCACAAAATGATATCTTATCTAGTACACTTTTACCTTCCAATTTTTTGTGGTTTTCTACTATATTTTCTAGTGAAAAATATCCGGAGTCGGTATCACCGTACACCAAATAAGGTTTATCAATCTTTGATTTTGCTCTTAATAAATCATCTATTTTGTATAATACTAATTGATTGTAGAATCTACCACCTGCGGTAATTGCATTAGACACATCAACATTATATAAAACAAAGTGCTGATTCCCTAGACTACCATATAAACTATTAATTAAAATCTTTCTAGTCATCTGTTCTGTATTTTCATTATTAGACAAATATTCACATTTATCAAACAATGTTTTTAAATCGTCCGTATTCATAGAAGAAATATCCGATTCGGTATATTCTAATGGGTTTTTTATAGTCGTAGATTCAGTATTAACATTATCTTTTGTCAGAAAACCTTTTATCAACTCACCCCTTACATTATAAGCAATCATCTTTTTCTTGTGTGTCTTTCTTTCTAAAAAAATATCCTTGACCATTGTCGGGATAAACCCGATTTCATCATTTTTTGTAAATACACCATTAACACTACAAGAAAGGTTTTTCTCTTTTAAATATGATTCGTATTCCCCCATCTTATCAAATGTATCGTATACATTCTTCCGTAAACCATCTTTTATCCCTTGTACCAAAGAATCTTTATTAAAATCTTTTTGTAGTTGTATCCCTTCACTGTCTTGGTGACCTTTTAAAAAATCACAGATTTCGGATAGAGTAGGGTCTCTTCTAATTTCATCATCGTGTAAAATCTTTTCGGCACTAAGGTTGTTCATTATGAGTATTAATGGGTAAAGTGATGCCCAGTCTACGGAAATTATATATTTGTGTTTCCCTTTTTCTGGTACCTCTACCCATGCACCCCTTGTGAATACTTTTTGATATTGACTCTCACTAACATTACCTTGGAAAAATTCAACATACTTATCTTTTTTCTTCTTTTGGTCTTTAACCCCTTGTATAATATCCATTTGTTCATGTTTAATAAATTGTTCCATCATCTCTTCGCTTGATAACGTAACTTTATTTCCACCATCATTAGGACAAATCATCCCTTTAGAATAAGCCGTATTGATTACGTATATACCCCATGGTGTAACAGTACCTAATGCTTCATCCATAGGAATCCCCATCTTAAAAGCAATCATAATCATAAGTGAACTAAGTGAATGTTTAGCATCTATCTCTTTTATCAACTCTACATCTTTAATGCCATAATCAACAAATGTCTTATAATCTTTATCGTACACTTCTTGTAAATTGTCAAATTCCTCGTAATTTACTTTATCATCACCTAGTTCTACTTTAGCAATGTTGCTAAGTGAATAAGAGGTCTGTGTTACAAATGTAAACTTCTTATACATAACCATTAAGTCTAGTAGATAAATCCCTTCAAATCTATATGTGTATTCTTTAACGACCTCACCATCTACCATTTTAGGAGAGTAATCTCTTAGTTCTTTTTTATTGACCATACCAATAGGTGATAATCTCTTAGCCCCTAACTTTAAACGCTCATATCTATTATAAAGATAAGGATAATCGTACTTTTCACCATTCCATGCAACCATTGCCGCAGGATTCTTCTCTTTGATATCATCCGCAAATTGTAACAACATTGTAACTTCATCCTTGAAACACATATGTGATATTACAGCATTTAATTCTTTTTCTAGGTCTTTGTTCTCATACTCTTCTTTAAAGCTATAAACATAATATATATTTTCGTGGTTGTCATAATATTGTATTAGAGTTATAGGGTTTCTAGCTAGATAAGGGCTCTCGAATGCACCCTTGATTTCTGTTTCAATATCTATGTACCAAATATTAAGGTCATTGTGGAAACCCTCTTCTTTGAAATAGAAGTGGTCTCTAATAAACTGGTACTTTGGTTTGGTCTCACCGTAAAATGGTTTATTATCCATAGAAGCAAATTGTTTTTTATAGTCATTTGACTCTTTTACCGAATCAAAGGTTTTCTCATCTAACATGATGCTTTGGTCAAGAATGTATCTATACTTAGCATTTGGGTTTGGTGACTTCACATACAACTTTGGTTTGTATGTTATAGGTCTATAAAAACTTTCCCCTTTTTTTGTATCATAGTATCGTATAACCGGTGTCTTCCCATCCACTATATTTTCAAATTGTATCATACAAGACCGTATCTATCAACATTAATGCTATTTTCTTTAAAGTATTTTTTGATATCACTTTTGCTTTTGTAGTTAAGCTCTATCATATCACAACCTTCCGGTTTTACAATAAGTAGGTTTTTCTTATTGTCATAAATGTATATATTAATAATATCTGTATTTTCCATGATAAAGTTATGGAAGTCTACAAATTTAATAGTATTTTTGTTGTCTACATTTTTGGTAACATCCTCATGGTATTCACTAAACACAATCTTATCATCAAAAAAAGACTTAATCATAAAGTATGATTGTAGTTGATGAATACTCCCTATAAAAGCGTTACGGTCTTCACGTAGTCTATTGATTACAGAAAGACCCGTGTATCGTAGTTCTGTTTCTTCCTCGACAATAATGTACATAATATCATCGTCTTTGTCTAGTACACCAATTAAACCATACCCATTTCTAGGTTCCGTTTCATAATCTTTTTCATAACTACAACTTGTGATCATCATATTCCTTTTTTTGTTTTTGGTCGTGAAGTTTACCACAAATCACATAATATATAGCTTAAAACTTAAGTGCGCTTGTGTCTATGTCATTTTCCATACTAAAATCATCGTTATTAATTACATTTTTTAAGTTGTCTTGTTGACCACTTGATAATTTCTGTTGGTCAAAATCACTAAATGTCATCCTTGGGTAATCTATATTGACGGTAAGTGTTTCTAGTTTACCCCTATTTCTATTTTTTACCCATTTCCATAACATAATACCCTGCTTTTTCATCTCTTCATTGGTGATTAAGAAAATACTATTATTAGCCGTTTGCATAATAGAAATAGCTTCACTAATATCTTGCATACCAGCATCTACATTTCCGTAACCATTTCTATTGAGTTGTGCAGCTGATACAATAGCAACCCCTACTTTACCATTAGAGTTTATAAGCTTCTTAGATGCCGTTAGAAGCTCTTCCGATACATATCTATAGTATGTATTGGTATTGCCTATACTTTGTAAGGAACCCCTACTAGAGGACATTAAAGTGATATAATCTATGACAATCATATCAGGTCTAAATTTATCCTCATTATATAAGTCATTAAGTATCGTTTTCATCTTTATTGTGTTGAATTCACCAGAGCCATATTCTTTAACTCTTAGCTCACCCAAATCCCCTTTTATATTGTCGAACTTTGTTCTAATGTCCTCTATGTCAATGGTCTCTAACTCTTCTGTTGTCAACCCCAATAAATTAGCATCAATTCGCTTTTCAATATCTTCTTCTGGCATCTCCAATGTGATAAACAACACATTCTTTTTGTTAGAAATTCCTACGGATGCAGTATGTGTTAACGCAATTGAATTGTGATGAACAAAACCTTCACTATCATAAAACCAATGTGGGGCTGCAATGCTAATATCATAAACATAATCGTTTGTGTAATATTCACACTTTGTTACTTGTTCCATACCACTTTTTGTGTTAATATAATCACCAACTTTTAACTCATTACAAAAAACACCTTGGTTGTCATGTGTTTCAAATATGTGTCTATCGGCAACGTGTACTTTTCTACCACTTGATGTGACCACTTCATATACGTCGCTTTTTGGTTTTTGTATTAAATGTGTTATCTTCTGTAAACCGTTATATGGGGTCTCCACCATTAATGTGTCAACCATAGGGAACATCTGTAGTTTGTCCTTGTTCTCTATACCATAGAAACCAAACAAATCTTCTATAGAAATAGTATTCTTCTCTATACGTGTACTAAGTGTATCTACTACCATATCGATTAATGATGAATCTAATCCCCTCTCTTTTATTATATCAACCATTGTACCGGCTAGTGCGTAATCCTCCGCCTTATTATAATACTCTATTTGTGAACTCATCAAAATCCTTTTGTTCTTTAAATATGTCCGTGCTAAAACACTCTGTGCTTTTGAAATTTGGAATGTCTATAATAACCCTATTTTCTTTATGTGCCCTTAATATCTCTTGTTCCATTTTGAAACAATTATATGCATCCATCTTAGTGTAATACAAATTGTTTTTTGATAAGTTATAATTATATTTTATATACTCATCACTACCGAACCGTTTGTGTATAGACCTTGTTGTTACTCCTATTTTCCAAAACACCATATCATCGTTATAAAACTTTACATAATACAACAGACATTCGACTTGTGTATCTTCTAGTACATTTGTAATAAACCCTATCATAATGTGGGGCGTTTTGTCATGTTTATTCTATCTTTTTCTTCTTGTGGTTTGTCATCTAATGTCTGTTGCCATCTCTGTTGTCTATCTTCAAATACCTCTATACCTTTAACGTCACCATGAGTTTCTATGCATTTTTTTAAGCTAAAAGTGGCTTGTCTCTCACCTAATTTTAAACAAGCTTCCTCATAATCAGTATCATCATCCATAAAGTATTCAGCTCTTGTGGGAATACCACAATCACTTCTCCATTCTAAATGCTTCTTTTTCCCTAATTCTTCACCATGAGTTTCTATATAGTATTCTATGGTATTAGTGTAAGCGTTTCTTCTACAAAAATCGTTAAATTTTTCAATCCCCTTATCTTTACCATACCTACGAATAAACCCATCTTTACTCATAGATTTCTTCAACAAAAGTTCTTGGTATTTCTCTTCGCCATGCATAACTCTATATGATTTTGCAGAATCACTAATATTCTTTGACCGCTCTTGGTATTTCTCTTCCCCTAATTCTTCGCCGTATTTCTCTATATACCACTTTTTGTCCATTGTGCATTTTTTTATCTTTATCTTATGTAATTCTTTTCCAAATTCTTCGCCGTATTTGATAGTATAGGACTTTAAGGAACTAGAATCTGCTCTATGGTCATTTCGCCATTCTATATAAATCTTATGCTTGTCAATACTAAAAGTTATACCATGGTTACGCATATCCTTCATGTATTTGTATATTTGATAGTTTTGTTCTTTTACATATAATATTTCCGCATCACTAAACCCATCATAAATCCCTTTTTTGTCTTGTTTTCTTTTTTGGTATACCCATTGTTTTCTCCAATCGTCACCATATAGAGCTTGATAATAATCGTCGGTTTTATCCATTGATGGGTTTATTCTCCTCCACTCTATATATGTTTTAAACATGACAAAATCAAAATCTATGTTATGATTTCTCATATTTCTCATATAAGTTGTTTTTCTACTGTATGGTACACTTTCTATATATTGTTTTTCTTCTTCGTTTTTATGCTTATAAAATTCCCCATGAATCATAAAAACATCCTTTCTACGTGTTGTTTTTCTTCTCCATGTATTCTAATATCTTTTTGCTTAAATCTATATTAACATATAGATTTAATTTTGTTTCTTTAAAAATCGATTTACCGGAATGAGCACTTCCGCAATACACACTTAAGGTTTTGTCAATAAAGCCACCGGAGATAGCATCAGCACTTGCTAATCCTGTAGTAATACCCATAGCCCTAGCTCTATATTTTTCCATTCTATCATCAAAATCTTTATTGTAGTTAGTGCCTACATCATTATCGATAGTGATGGAGAGTGCTTTTTCAAAAAGGTTTTGTATAGATAGTCTATCTCCATTGCTTTCAAGAATATCAAGACTTTTGTGTATAGCGATTTCAATTTCTTTATCTTTGATATAACCTTCTGTCATATCAATAAAGTTATCAATATTTTTAATTTTAGAATCTAGGTGAAGATTTTTAACTCCTGATATAACTTGTGATTTAATCTTTTCGGGGATTTTTCTATTCCCTTTTATAGACATAGCAACTTCTTTTGTCGTAGGTCTTTCGCCTGTTTTACCCACAAGTTCTTTAATTTCTTTAAATATTAATACATTTTCTGCTGTACTAAAGTGTGTAGTATCTAGTACATCAAATACATTACCAAAATAGTCTTCGTTAGTTATGATACTTTGTAGTATACTCGTTTCTAATATTTCGTTAGTAAGTGTCAATTAAATCACCTATTGTCTCTACTATTGTCTCTACTAAAGACATAGTATCCACCCCTTCTTTTAAATTTGCACCGTATGCTCTTAAATGACCACCATTGCTATCACAAAATGGTTCAACTTCTTGCATTATTGTATGTTTTATACTTTTACATTGTTCATCATCGTAATGCATCATTACACGGAATGAAAGTTTTTGATGATTTGTTATAATGATGTGAATACTATAGTCTGCATATTCTTGTGAGAAAAACGAAATGAAATCATCAACATAACCAATAACTATCTCTTTATTTTTGGACTTCATTATATGTGCTTTTTTTTCTTTATCTTTATAGTAATCATTTTTATTTTTTACTATCTTTTTATACACATTTCTATCATTTTGTTCTAGTTCATGATTAAAGAAGTATTTTTGGTTGAATTTATATAGACCATATTCCCAAAAAAGAGAATTATAAACAAACCCCATTTTATAATGATGTGTATCTATAAGATGTATATCGTAAGCATCAATTCTATCTACAAATGTATGAGTAGATTCAAGTGCATTATATGATAATTTTTTAGTCACATATTTTAAACATATTTTAGTAGCCGACATCTTCTCATTATGTAAAACTAAACATCGTGCAACTTTGAGTGATTGTAACCCTTCTAGTCTTTCGTCATGGTATTCATGGTGGTCTATGAATACAAAGTCAACATCAATGTAATGGTTTATAATCATTATCAATTTGTTGAAGTCGTTAGTTTCGAATAACAAATCTGTAATATAAACGACATCAACATTTGTAGTAGATAGAATATCATCAAGTTCTTGTAATTTCAAATAAATTTTACTATAACCACAATTAATTTTGTTATGATAAAAATTTTTATATGTATCATATAAGTAATTACCAATGACCATTTGGCAACCAAAACCATCTAAATCCCAATGGGAAATATGTATAGTATTCATTTGGTAGAACCTCCGTATTGATAATGTTTCTTTATCTTCTCTAATTGATGTGTCTTCAACATTTCTAGGTAGTCTATTGATTGTAAACGATTACACTTATAATGTGTCTGTATTAGAGAAATATCCTCTTCACTAAATGTTACTTCTGGTTTAGTGTACTGAATATACTTCACTTTTCCCTTTGTAAGTGCGCTAACTAGGCGATATTGTGAACCTATAGGTATATGTGAGTATACATTGATAACATTCGCAACAAGTGCACCAAACACATCATTAGACAACCATTTGGTGAACATAAAGCTAGGTACAGTTTTTATTTCATCATCTGTAGGTATAAACTTCTTATTCACAGAAGTAGTCATTATCTGCCAAGGGGTTCTCTTATTGACCTTAGCTTTTTCTTTTGCTACTTCTTGTTTTGTAGGTTTAGGTGCTTCATCATCAAAAAATGAGCTAAGACTTTCACCCACTACAAAATGCCTCGTTCTTGTGCTAGAAAATCAATATATACTTGTACTTTTTCCAAATCACCTACACCATTTTTATCTTTGTATCTTGTTATATATTTCACGATGTTACCTTCATTAAAATTTAGAGAGTTACTAACAATAAATTGTATAGGTTGAATCTCCTTATTGTTGTAATGTATAGGGTTAATTCCTTTTTCAAGGGTGTTATCGCCTGTGTTTGATTTGAAGACTTCTATCAACGATTGTATTTGTTCACAAGCACTATGGTAGTAACAGTCATCTTTTTCTAACACAAACTTAATAATATCGGTCTCTTCTACACTTAAGTGGTTCGCTTTGCTATATTCGTCTATATTAATCGGGGAAAGTTCCCTCAAATCTACTATATTTTTATGTGATTCTGTATTCATTGTAACCTTTCGTTAAATAATTAATTTATATTGTTAAGCTTTGTAGCCATCATTGTGTGTTTTGATACCTATTGAGTTCCAACATCTAGTCACCTTCTCTAAACAAGAAGGGCATATTTGTTCTTCTAACTTAGAATGTGGGATATTTACCTCAAACACTTTATCAACTTTGTCGCATTCTTTATTTGTACATTTAACATCAAACGTCATAAAACTTCCTTTTCCTCTATTGTACCAAAAGAACCTTTATCTAAGTTTAAGTCAAAAATAATATCGGAGAACCCTTCATTGTACAAAGGGTATTTAAAATTGGTAGTCATGCCAGTTATCACACTAGAAGATAACATATTTCCTTTTCTTATTGTGTTTCTCGCCAAGCATTTTTCAATACCAGGTAGTACCATATGGCAAGTTTTCTTCCATTCCTTACCAAAATATTGAAGTTTTCTTCTTCTTGATTTAGTAGATAAAAGATTCATAACAATCACCACTTTTTGGAAATTATCAACTCCTAAGAGTTCATGTTTCAAACGCTCATCTACTTCTTTTTGTAAATCATTATTGGTGATAAAATGGAATATTTCACTATACTCTTCGTGTACAAAACCATGGAGGCCTGCTACCTCTACAAGTGTTTTGTCTCTAGATATAACATGATACCCTTTGTATTTGTTTTTGATTATTGTTGATTTGTCACTCGCAGGAAGACCAACCATTAATACTACTTCTTTTGTGGTATTTGTTTCATCAACAGCACCATCAACAGCACCATTAATAAACACATCAGCGACTTTATCGAACTTATCATTGAATATGAACTTGTCGTCCGTACATACCCTACCCATGGTATCACAACGTACTAATGCGACCAAATCTTTTAATTCATTAATATCTTTTTCTTTAGAGAACTCTAACATAAACTTTTTTGTGTTTACTTCTGCTTTATCTTTATTGAACATTTCAAAGAATCTACCATGCATGGACACAAGCTTAACAACTCTTCTAATTTCTTCTTCTGTATAATCAAATTTGCGCATTACACTAGGAACCATTAACGCACTAATACTATCATGATTCCTAAAACTAACTATTTTCTTATCATGGTCTACGCTTCTTGATTTAGGTTTTCCTATATCATGTAATATACAAGCCACGCCTACCAAATGATTATATTTTAAAGGTTCATCTCTACTATATAACAAAAACGTATGATATACCATAGCCGTATGAGTCCACACATCCCCTTCTTGGTGATAAGGGTTTATATTATCCTTATCATAATGGTGGTTACTATTTTTCATAGTGTCCACTAAAGCAGACTCTTTTAACTGAAATGTTTCTAAATCTATTTTATTTTCTTGCATTTTATACCTTTTTATATTTATTCAAACTCTGAATCATCCATATCTAAGTAATATTGTAGTGTTTTTCTCTGTGTGATGCCTTTTTTCTTAATAACTTTCTTTATAGGTTTTCTAAAATGTTTTATGTTGTTTAAATCTGGTTTATCGTATAACAAATCACCATCATTAAATCTATTTCTCTCCCTATCTTTTTCTCCGATTTCTTCGGTTGTTAATAAAGGTTTAGTATATCCTCTTAAAAATATCCTATTGTGGTTACTCGACCACCCTATATCATCACCTGAATAAGACAAAAAGCTTATAAATGTTAATTTGTTATGGTATGTTAAATTCACACACAAGTATGATTTGAATGTTTCCTCTGTTGTTGAAGATGACAATGAATGAAAACTTATAATTGTGTCAACCCATTGTACATTGCACTTTTGAAAATATCAATATAGTGCTCTGTTGTAATATTGAAATCTCTTTGTATTTTGGAATTGTCACGTACTTCTGTTATATGTTCCGATTTATACAACTTGTAAGTGTCTCCAAAATAATCAATTGTTTTGATGTGCATCTATCTTCCTTCTCTTCAAGTTAGTTCTTAACTATAACAATAACTTTATTAATTATACATTAAACTCTGGAATGCTCAAAATTTCTTTACCATTTTTAAGCAAAATCAATCCATTCTTTCCATTCTCTTTTTTGTACTCGTATGTATAATCGTTATCACTTATTAAATTACCAAAGGAATCATAAGTTCTAGTCTCTTCATATCCATTTTATTTCGTAAGTTTTATTGTGAGCTTAGAGCTTACTTTAGATGTACTAATAAGTTTTTTGTAAAGACTTAGATTTTCCTCTTTTAATTTAGCAACATTAACTGTTGTTCTTATCGTTGCATTAGTATATCCGATATTACCATAATCATCAGAAACTCGTTTGACACCTTCACTTTCCATTTGTAATTTAAGGCTATCGGATAACACTTTCATTCTAGCGGATAGCTTGTTTTGTTCTTCTTTAATAGCAAACATCTCATCGATTGTTGTTTTTGTAGCTTTAGTAACTACTCCATTTTTTTTAAATAACATATTATTTTCCTTCTCTTTGTGATATATCATAGTTTACCGTTTGTAAACTTAAACCTTCCTTAAACCTTTATAAACTCTATCGAAGTGTTCTTCCGCGATACGTTGTTCTGCGCCTTTATAACCATAGAAGTCTTGTGCCGATACAATATCGTCCCATTTCATATATGTAAACTTTCTATTTTGTACGTGTTCTTGATACAGTGAAATTATATTAATAGCAACGGATGAATATATAACCGCTTTGTCACTAATAATCATTTCACTAGTACTATCAAACACTTTCATCGCAGGTCTTTTGTATATATTAAACAAATGAAAACTCTTATTTTTCACCATTTCAACAATACAATCTATTTTTTTATTGTCTGATATAATAGATTCTTCCCCTCTTAATATAGCGGATATCATAATTAATAATCTTAAATCTTTTTCCATATATATATATTCCTTTATAAAATAAGATAGTCCGGTCTCTCCGAACATGAAATTGCAAAAGTCGTTAGTAAACTTATACAAATTAGTATAAAGACGTTTCTAAATAAAGTTGATACATATAATCAACTTACCACTTTTTATAGTTATTATCTAGTTATCTATTTTCTAATATATAAATCCCATATACAAATATAAATATAGATGAAGACATGATAACTAAATCATACCAATAAAGTTCATTTGGTATTCCCGTGTAATTCTCAATAGACATCATTAAATAACCTATTGAATTATACAATATTACACAAAATAAACTCCATAACAGTAACCCTACTACACCAATACTTTGGACATTTTTAAAAATAGTTGATATAATTTTATTCATTTATCTTAATTTCCTTTTTTAACTTGGCTTTATATATATATATATATATATGTTTTTAAATACAATATACGCGTCATTGTACTTTATAATTCTATGCAAGTCTTTTTCTCCAACACCTTTTAATCATGCAATGTCACTATTGTGTTCTAGGTAAGCTATCTTACAAGCTCTTGCAATATGGTTAGGAGAAAAATACTTTGTCATCCATTAGTCAAAAACCTTCCCATGCTTCTTCGACTTCAATAGGTTTGTCATAGCGATTGTCTATTTTTGTTTGTATATCAAGTTTATCTTTTGGTTTAACCGCTCCAATAGCCAAATTGATATCTAGTACCTCTTCTATTTGTTCGGTTTCTATACCACAAAGGGTTTTGAAAAATTGGGTTTTCTCAATCAAACGAACACCCATATTGATAACCGCGTGTCTATGTAAACTAGGTACTTTTTCAAGGGTAGCTATACTAATAGCATCTAGTTCTACTTTTGCTGTTTTTGTTTCCATTAAAATCCTCTCACGTTTGCAAACTCATAAGGCTTCTGTGCAAATACAATATTATGCGGGAATTTCTCCGTATCTAATAGGTAAGCACCACCACCGGCAATAACTACTTTGTCCGACATAGACATTGTTTTTTTGTCTTCTACTAGAATACTCTTAAAAAGCTTAGTCACAAATTGTTTTTTTAACTCTTGAATCTTATCTAATACTTTGTCCTGTCTAATTCCACTCATTTTAAAATCATTTTCTAAAAAGATTTTAATACTTTCTTGTTCCGAGAATGGCATCTTATATGTGGCTTCTAGGTAATTCGTAAAAGGTTTTACAATAGTGGATACACCATGACCCGGATAAGATTTTGTTTTGTTTCTTACATTTTTCCCATTTTCAAAGTATAAACCATTGATAGTGTTGTATCCTATATCAAGAATAAAGATTTTGTTTTCTTTAGGATTATTACTTAACCAATCTTTGTATACGCCTCCACCCTGTGGTGTAAACACAGACTTTACATTGATAGTTCTGTTGTTCACTACAATCTTAGAAATTCTCTTAGCTATTTCGTCTTTATTTCCCCAATCTACAATAGCAAGTCCAGTCCTTAGCTCAATTGTCATATCATCTTCTACAACATTTAGTTTGTTTAATATGTGGTATATAATAAGTGGGATAAATTTGTGGATAAATTTGTAATCTGTAGTAGAGAAAGCATCTTCGGAAATGGCTTGTTCACCGACCATGTATCGGTCACCTTCAAACTCGTACGAGTTGTCATCTCCATAATTGATACCTAAGTCTGTATAAAAAGAAACGGCTGTTGGTATCTTGATAAATCGGTCTTCATATTCTATTTTACTAGAACTATAACCTAGGTCTATTTTAAGTTTAATCATGTTCTCCCTTATTGTTATTGTTTATAACCAATTGATTGTACAACAATTAAACTTAAATATACCTTATAACATCTAGTGTCTTGTTCTTTTAATCCAACCTCTAAAGTATTTAATCATTTTTGGATTGTTCTCTACTATAGATTTGTAACGTAGGTATTGTTCACCACTAATACAATCTATAATGCTATCTTCCCAAGACCCTCTAAAGGCGTTTAAAGAACTGATAGTCATATTACCAATCAATCCATCAACGACTAGGTCATCGTTCTTATTTAGTAGGTTTAAGGAGCTTTGTAGCATCTTAACAATAACTATGCTACCGAGATTAACACTTGCTTCAAATAGTTTGTTTTTTACTTTTGGGAATTTATCATCTATATCATCTAAACGCATATTATCCCAAAAATTATCTTTATAGAACTTTTGACTATGTATCTTAACTGTGTCATCTTCTTCTATTTTTTTAACATAATCATAAGGGTTTGTTTCTTTGATTGTATCGATTAGTTTCCAGCCACTCCAGCCACTCCAATTGTTACGTGAGATACCATATACAGTTTCTCCTCCTAAGTCGTCAGAGTCGTTTGAGTAAACCCCTTCTAATACCAATAGGGCTTCGAATGATTCTTTGATTCCCATATAAATACCTTTTAATAATATTTATACATAATTATATTCTATTATATAAAAACACCATTATAGATAGTTATTATAAAATAAGTCAAATAAGAGAAGGGTTAGTCCCCTTTTCTCTCATTAAAGTCTTTTTCTCTAACAAATCCAATGATTTCATCTTGTTCTTTTGTGTGGTTAATAACTACGTAATTTTCACCATCTCTTTCACTTACGGTTTGTGGTGATAAGTTCTTAGCATAAAACACAAAATCACCAATTTCAAGAGGTGTAGCTAAACCTTCTGATAGCTTGACAACTCTTGCTACTTTTGGCTCTCTTAAGTATTTCCCTTGTTTTACCATGTGGATACCTGATTCTGTCGTCATGTCCTGCTCAATCTCTAAACACATAACTTTCCCTATGCTTGGGGTAAAACTTAATCTATTTTCTTTATTCATCATCAACCTTTAAGTAATTCGTATAATCAGCTTTGTACCATAAAGATTTAGCTTCTTCTGTAGTAAATTTCTTCCATTTTTTATGTTCATCCGACCATGCACCAGTTCGTGAGTTAATCTCTTTGTGACATTCTTCTAAGCACAAAGCAGGATGTGCTATATAACTAAGAGCTTCTAATGATAATGATATAATGTCCAACAATAATACTATCTGTTCTTCTTCATCATCTGTATCTATTAGTTTACCTATTACACTAGTAAGATATAAATCATATGCAATACAAACACCATATTCGTGTTCCATTGCACCAATAATATTTTCCATATCACAACTAGAGTACATTGTACCAAACTTAGAAAGCTCTGTATTTGAAAATACTATAATATCACAAATTGCATCTACAATCTCATTTGCATCATCATCCTGAACACCTAACAAAAGCTCATATCTTTCTTCTGCAATATTAGTACAAAAGCCATTTCTATTGTATTCCATCTTATCTAACGAACGGTCAGTTGACCATTTCGTTAGTTTTTCCCATATATCCATCTTTTTCCTTTTTTTTTGTTTATAGTATAAATGTTTTGTTAGGATTATCTTTAATCAAAGCATCTACGTCTTTTTTGTCACCAACTAAAAACAACCCAGGTTTGCCTTTTTTAGTAAGTCTATACTCATAACCATCATATTTGCCATTAAAATTATCAGATGATAGTGACAAAGACAATTTCTCATAGTCTTTGCTTATTTTAACTATTTTAAGAATCAATACATCTTCTTTACTTAGTTGACCTAATGTAGCAACATATTTACCAACATAGTCTCCAACTTCTACTTCTGCTTTGGTCATGGCAGTTCTAGTGACTACTATATTTTCCCCGTAAACGTGCTCTTTAAATGTTTTCATTTAGTTCCCTTTTTATATGTATTTATAACTTCTATACCATGGTTTTTTAAAAAGACAATACCATCGTCTAGCCTATACGCTTCTTTATAGAACACACGTACAATACCAGCATTTAACATTAGTTTGGCACAGTTAACACAAGGAGACAATGTAATGTGCATATCACAGCCATTGGTCGGTATTCCATTTTTAGCACAAAAACTAATTAGATTAGCTTCGGCATGAGATACCTCTTCTTTTGTTACTAATTGCTTTTTGGTCTTAGAGTTTTCCAAGTATTCCGATGTTGTGTATTTGGTATCACAACAATCACAATGTTTCTGATGAATATCAACAGGTACTTCTATTTCGTCTTCGCAATTATTATCAAATCCCGGTGAAGTGCCATTGTACCCACAAGCTAAAATTCTATTATCTTTAGAAAGCACAGACCCTACTTTTTTCCTTCGAGAATGTGATAGTTTAGCCCACACTTCGGCTGTGTCCATAAATGCTTTATTAAACTTTCTCAAAACGCTTCTTCAACGCCTAGGAGACTATCTTCCGTCACAATCATATAATAACCATCTAAGAAGTCAAAATCAATGCCTACATGGATAGGAAACCTAACTAAATCACCTACTTTGTAATTAACAACATCATCACCAATAGCAATGATTTCGCCTTTGTCCGTTCTGTTCTCTACACTAACCTCTTCTACCATGATAATACCACTTGCTGTAGTCTCTTCTTTCTTCGGCTTGATTAATACGTGGTCAAAAACCATTTGTACTTTGTTACCATCAATCCTATACATATCTTGTGGGTCGATTTGTTTCATCTGTTTCCTTTATTTGTTTATGAAAAATCATATTTTAATATTAATGATTTGGCTTTTATAGTTTTGTTGTATTTATTTGTATAAGAAACATCTATCTCTTTTGTATATAACATCCGTATCTTTCATATAAGATATCACTAATCTCTTGTATATATCAAACTTTCCTAATGGACTCAAACTCCCTTGATGTATTTCTTTATTACCTTTATTCTATTTAAAATATCCTTAGAGTAAGCTTTACCAACAGTACTATCATAATTAAATCCTGCATTATAGCTCCCCCAAATATTGTTCCAATTGTTTTTATGATAGTTCTTCCAGTATAGAAGCTCTGATATAGCTTCGGAACTAGCAAAGTCCAAGTCTGTTATTAACTTAGTACATAACCAATTGCGTTTATATGATGTGTTATATTGGTTATTATGTCTTCTTGACACAGAAGATAGCATATTATGGAATACGCCACAACTAGGGTCAGCTACATTAATGGGTATAAGACCTGCTTGTGACTCTTTCCACGCAATGGCTGTAAGTGTGTTCTCTAAGTCAAAGTGTTTTCCTATAACAAATACCTTAACAAGCAACTGTTTTTGTTTAAATGACATATTCTTGAACTCTTTTTCTAAAGCCTTTGTGCTTGATGCATATAGTGAACTCATCATTAATAACAATACGATTAATTTTTTGATATCTAAATCCTTTTTTTTTAATTAAATTTGACAAGTATTCTTCTCAATTTACATTTGGTGCTTTTACACCATGTGTTTTCGTTTTGTTTAAACTCTATTTTCTTTTTTTCTGTAGTATGGTATAAGAATATATCTTTTATATTTTCTTTTTTGTTTAACCATCGTAACCAATTTTTCTTTGAATTGGAAGTTTGTAATGCATCACTCATAATGTATGTGTTTTTTATTTTTGAAATTGTACTATATAATTTATACATAATACCTTTGGTTTTACCACTACTTGCTACCAATATCTCTTCATAACAAGAGGTATTCATAATATTTGTAGCCACTAAGTGAGCACCTGCGTAGAGTTCACCATCAACCACATAAAATACATATATGTTTTGTTCCAATACATCTTTACTATACAAATATATATCTTTGTCAATGTTGTATAATCTCTTGTCTTTAATCCCTTTGTTGAATTCGTCAGAAATATACAACATATTCCCATTGCGAGATATATCATCTATATGTAAAGGCATTTCGTTTATGTACTCTTTAAAGCTTATAACATCAATTGACATAATACATCCTTTTTATTTGTTATTATAGTATACCAAATATAAGCTTAATCGTATAACTTATGTAATTTCTGTTCAATTTCTAACCATGCTGTACTTGCACTTTGATACATTACATCATCAAATTTATAATCATTGATATATTTAGAAGATTCCATGTTGTTCAAACAACTATACACACATAGACGAGTGCAGATATATTCCATTGACACGACCGCACCAGAAGTACCACTTACTACTATTGAGCTATTTTCGTGTTCTAGTTTTGAAAAAGCTCTATGCATATATTTGTACATAGGAGCTTGTCCACCAAAAAACACAATATTAGGTCTAGCATCACCCTTTTCTAAACAATTAGGACATTCTGTATCTATTGTAAAATCACCTTCTATGTCGTAATTGTTATGACATTTTTCACACGTCATTTGTGTAAGAGTACCATGTACATGTAACACGTTGGTACAACCGCCTTTCTCCAAAAGATTATCTACGTTTTGTGTAACAACCAATACTTTATCGCCGTATCTTTTTTGTATTCTAGCAATGGTTTTGTGTGCTTCATTTGGCTCTTTACCAAGCATATCAGCTCTACGCTCGTTGTAAAATCTATTAACTAGGTCTATATTTTTCTTATATGTGCGCTCATTACACACGTCATCAATTTTGTGATTTTCCCATGTACCATTTACATCTCTAAAAGTACTAATACCAGACTCTTGACTAATACCAGCACCTGTAAAAATTACAATCTTCTCTTCTACATCTGAATTAATATACATTTTTTTCCTTTTTTTTGTGTTGTAGTGATAGATGCTATAAATTGATATTTCTCAACTCATCACTACATCCTTTATATAATATTGTTTCTTAAAATAAACTTAATTGATAAATTTAATTAGCTTGTTTTATCTAAAATACCATTAAAATCTTGTGGTGTCATATCATTTAATTTTTGCAATCCCCTTTATCGTGAAAAACATATGGGTATCATCATCAGTTTCAATATTACCATCTTCAAAACTAAGGTCTACTATTTTTATTTTATCACTACGTTTAGAATCAAAACTAACAGTCAAAGGAAATTTCCCTAGCCCATTCCAACCCTAATAATTATTTAAAAAGCCATATTCTAATTTGACCATAGAAAAAAGCATAAGAGCTTCTGAAAGATCATAAGCATTTTTTCGTATTTGTCTACCAATATTTCTAACTTGATTGAGGTGTAAAATATTGATTACAAAACTTCTCAAAATAGAGAGACTAAATGCACCTTTGTTAATTTTGCATTTATCTTCTAAAAGAGCTGTATCTTTATAGAAATGCATTGTCTCAACAGACCACTCTTGAAGAATCTTTTTTAAAAAAGTTTCAGCATCATTGGTTTCATTAGAGATATAATAGTGTGTTTGAATATCACCATCATTAACACTCTTATCAACACGAATGACACTTGCAATAGAGATACCACCATAGAGATAGATGCAATTACTACAGACAAACACCTCTCTTTGTACAGTATCGTTGGATTGTTTAATTTCGCTAGAAAAAGAGGAGTCTATCGATGAACATGCTTCTATCTCTTTAGCGAATGCTAAAAGTCCTTTTTGATTCTTTTTTAATTTTGCAACAAAGAATGAATCTGCTTGCTCAATCTTGAGTAACGTTTTTTTGGGTGTTGAGTGCATCAAATCCATAACTAAAACTCTCATCAAGCTCTCCTATTAGTGTTTGTAATGCTGGTATCTCATTCGATTTCTTCTCTATCTCTTTATGGGCAATAATCAAGTTCGATTCGGCTAGTACAGCAGAAAGAATGGAGACTGCATTTTGATTTTTATTGGCACTTCCTCTTAGCACTTTACCATCTACTGCTAGTACTTCATTTGGGGTGATCTCTATAAAAGTACCTATCCATTTGCGAAAAGCTCTTTCTAGCTCCTCTTTATCTACAATATTGAAAAAATCATATACTCTTGATTTTTTGGGTGCTTTAAAAAACTCTACACCTAAAAGTCTTTTTATCTCTTTGCGTTTACAATTTGCTTGCATCCACAATGTTATCTCCATAGGATTTTTTGCCCCCATTAATATCGCTATTACTGATAAATACATCATCACTGGTAAACTATGTACTCTGCCTTGTTTTCTTGCTTGTTCTGATATCTCTTCTTCAAATATTCTTAATAATTTTTGGCTCATTCTTAACTACTAGCAATTTCTGTTCTCTTAGGGTTGGAAGGGGATAGCCCATTCGTATAAACTTTTTATCTCCATTTGTTTCAAAAACAGCATTTCTTATTACACTATCTACAAATGCATATTGACTAAGCTCTTTTACTTCATCATCGCTAAGCTCTGGGTATTTAACTTTGACAATTTTAGGAATTAAAACATCTTTAATAGTCAATGGGTCAATATCCCCAGGCATAGCACCTATCATGTCTTTGTCTTGTAAGATAGAAGCTTTTAAATCATTTAAGTCTTGTACGATTATCTCTTTGACTTTTTCACTTTTTATCTTTTTATAACCTCTGATTTTCAACTCACCTTTTTTAGGTGGCTCTTTATCATCTGGAAATCGTGGTTTAAATTTAAAACTAGGTGCTAGAACTTGCTCCATAAGTAGTGATGATGTAATAGCTTTTAACATGTTATTTACAGATAGTTTCACTTCATCATTATTGGCATCAGGTTGAGCTATGAGGTTTGTAAATTGTGCGGTTGTTTTATTTTCACTATCCCTAGTGGCACGACCAATAATCTGTATGATTTCAGTAAGAGAACTTCTATATCCAACAGTTAAAGCATGTTCGCAATAAGGCCAATCAAATCCCTCTTTAGCCATTCCAAGAGCGATGATTAAATCCATATCATCTACACTAGTAATATTTCTCAGATATGTAATGATTTTATCTCTCTCTTTTTGGTCATCATTAACTAAATCAGCAACTTTTAAAAGCTTACCATCTGTATGTCGTTGTAATATGATTACTCCATCTTCAGTAATCTCTTTAACTCTACCGATAATATCTAAGATAGTTCCAACTTCTCTATGTTTATCTTTTGTGGACTCACCAGAATTTACATTAGGAATATGTAAAATAGTTTTTTTATCAGTATCAAGTATTTCATCTAATGCAGTTGTATATCTACCTTGATAAAAGTGATACCCAATACCAAGTGATTTAAGATATTCATATCCATTTAACTGCTCATAGTAGTTGTAAGTAACTTTTGTAAACTTTGCTTCATCTTCAGGAAGTAGTACAGGAACACTATCTCCTCTAAAGTATGAACCAGTCATAGCTACAATATGTACCGATGATTTTTCAATTAGGTTTCTTAGAACTTCTCCAAGCTTATTTTCTCCATCTGCTGAAACATGATGAAATTCATCTATTGCCAGTAGAGTGTTATTAAACTTGGACTCATTTAGTTGTTCAAATGCAAATCGAAGTGTTGCATGTGTACAGATTAAAATTTTCTCATCACTATCTAAGAAATCTTTAAAAGCTTGAACCTTACTTTTACTATCTGATGTTGTACAAAGATTATATTTCTCATTTATGTCCCAATCTGAATAGAACCCATAAGATTTTAAATCAGTTGTGCCAAATGAACCACCAATAGACCTTTCAGGAACAGCTACAATCACTTTTTTAACACCTTGATTGATAAGTTTATCAAGTGCTATAAACATCAATGCTCTTGATTTACCAGAAGCTGGTGGTGCTTTAAGGAGTAAGTATTTTGCATCTCTTTGCTCGTAAGCTTTTTCCTGCATATCTCTCATACCAAACTCATTGGTAGATTTACTCTCTCCTGTTTGTTCGTAATTTACTTCTACTAAATTTGGCATTATTTATTTTCCTCTGCAATCATCTCTTCATAAAGTTTAAAAAGGTATTCAAGTCTTTCTTCATCATTTTCAAATGGTTTATTTCTATAGCATTTTTCTATTGCTAAATCTAATTGATGATGAGCTTCTTTTAAATCTTCTGGCATTTTATCTGGATCATACAGTTGTCCTAATGTTTTTTCTGAATACTGTTCTCTTTCATCTAAAATATTAAATACAAGTTCTGTTATTTGCTCTTTTTGATTATCCGTTATTTTGGGAAATGGAAAAGTGTTGTAGCATAAAGCAGATAAATATCTAAGTCTGTTTTCTAACCTTCCAGCAGTCATCCTCATCCATATCATATGCATATATGAGCTTACTATTGCGAATATATATGCTTCAGAATCATATATAACAGCAGCTGAACTTAAAATTACTGTATCATTTGATAAAAACCCAATAGGAATATATTTTCTTCGTTCAGAGGATACAATTGGAATAATAATTAGACTATCTTTTGCTGTATGAGTGTATCTAAACTGATGTGGTCTTTTTGCTATTCCTCTAGCAACTTCTCCACCGTTTTCTCTAAATGTTCGAGTATTATCAATTCTCTCTTTTATATTAGGAATTGACAATGCTAGTTCAAGGTCTTTATCCTCAATCCATAAGCACCATCTTTCTAAACCTTTAATAAATTCATTCGCTCCTGAGAGTTTTTTTATTAATATTTGTGCTTCTGGATATTCTTGAAGTAGTTTGTCTTTTTCTTCCGTTGATAATGAGAGATTTCCATTTTCATAAGGGCTATTACCCGTAATTATAGAAGGTAATATGGATATTGGTTTTAAACTTTTGGTAATAACCTTATTAGCACCATTTGTTAAATATCCATTAATATTTTTAACTTCTTTACGAAGCAAATTATCATATATAAATTTATTTTTATTGCTTGTATGATGTATCCCTATGATAGAGCATGATACTCCTGCTTTATTTTTAGCATTATTTGACCAAGGAAAAGGCTTATATGCAAAAAATATTTCTTGATTGTTTGAAAAAATATGTATCCAAAGTTGTTCAACTTGAGCACCTTGAGATATGGAACTAGTTGTAACAAATGAAAACTTTGAATTATGATTAATATATTTAGAGGCCTTTAAAAACCAACAGGCTATATAATCTAATTCTTTAAAATTTTTAATACCCTCAAATACAATTTTCATATCTTCTTTTTGTTCTTTTGATTGTGATTTTCCACCTAAATATGGTGGATTACCAAGTATATAGATTTCATCCACATCATCTTTAGGACAAACACTTTCCCAATCAATCCGAGTAGCATTACCATGAATAATATTGCCACCATCTTGAAGTGGTAAAGATGGTGCAGTTCTTCCAAATGCTTTGTAAAATTCCAAGTTCATCTGATGTTCTGCCAACCAAAGAGAAAGTATCGCTACTTCATGAGCGAAATCATCTAGCTCTATTCCATAAAATTGAGTTAGTTTTATCTCACTAAATGTAAAACTCTTTTGAGAAGATAAACTATCTATAGCTGATAAAATTTTCATCTCTAATCGTCTAAGCTCTTTATATGCAATAATTATAAAATTTCCGCTTCCGCAGGCAGGATCAAATATTTTTAGGTTTGAAATTCTATTGATTAACTCTTGAAGTTTTTTCTTATTAGTTTTAACTTTTTCAAACTCTTCATATAATTCATCTAAAAATAGTGGTTGCATAACTTTCATGATATTTGGTACAGATGTATAGTGCATGCCCATATCACCACGATGTTCAGGTGTTACAACGGTTTGTATCATAGAACCAAATATATCAGGATTTATTTCTGACCAATCTAAACCACCAATATCAATCATAATATTTCTAGATTTTGTAGTAAATTTTGGCAATGGATGTTTATCTCTAAATAGCCCACAATTTACATATGGAAAAGCTTTTAAATACTCAGGTAGATTAGTTTCTCTATCTTTATCATCAGTATTAAATACATCAAATAATCTTTCAAGATAACCATCTACATCACTTCCATCTTTTTGTGTATGGTTTGAGATAGAGTTTGTGAATACATTATCATCAAAGATATTTGAGTCTTCCGCAAAATAACAAAATAGAAGCCTAGTCAAAAATACATTGAGTGCATGTACCTCTTCATGTGTTTGAGTAGGATTATTTTTTAATATCTCATCATAAAGTTTTGCTAACTGATTTGAAGCTTTTACATCTGCTGGATTTTCATCTATATGAGTTGACTTCTCCATTCCAGCTAATGGTAAAAAGAAATCATAATGTTTAACTAGTTCCTCAAATTTAACATCTAAGGTATCCGCAGTTTTAGTATCGTATGCAAGTAGTCTTTCGTAGTCAGTAACAATTATAAACCTAGGCTTCTGCTTAGATTCTCCAATATCATTTTTAAGAGTATCAATTGTACTGTGAAGATTATTGGAGGCTTCTTTAAAAAATACTTTTTTTCTAAGTAACACCTCTCCCTTTGAATCCAACTGATTTAAATCACCTTTTTTTAATAATGTAATTGTTGATTTAGGCTCACCATAGGTAAGAAGAAAATCAAATACAAAAGTATCTTTTGAAAAGTTTTTTAGTAGTTTTTTAATGCCGTTTTCTATCTGTGTTATTGTCATTCATAATTTCCTATTTAATTTTCATCTTCTGTATCACTATATGGGAGTTCTAGTGCTTGAACATTACCAATAGCATTTCCAGCTATTCCTTTGATTGAACCGTACATACCAATAGTATTTTCTAGAACTTTATCAATCTGTTTTTCTCTTTGTTTCCATATACGAGCCATAGACCTTTTCTCTGTATCCAAATCTGTTTGCATGGTAGTAAAACCTTCAACAATAGCTTCTATCTGCATACTAAACTCGGTGCTTGTTAGATACCCATAAAGTAAACTCATTTTATCAGCTTTATTTTCATCTGATTTCTTGGCATGGTGGATTTTAATAATACTATCTCTCAAAACAGTTGATAAACCTTTGAACTCTTCAAATGTACATACCCATACACCATCAACTAAACCCATTCTGTCTAAGTCAGTTGGTAAAGCTTGTGTGACAAGTACACCTAAATCTACACCTTTATCTCTCATATCGGCTTTAAATTTTTCTATCCAAGTTTTTTGAAAATCTTTTGTTCTTTTACTTTCATAATAGATTTTTCCACAATTTTGCACTTCTCTTGTATGCACTACCTGAACACAGTCAGCACCTCTTGCCCCTTTTTTAATCTCTTCAATCACATCAAATGGGTATTTATCTGTAAGGTATTCTTCAATCGCTAGTTCTTGGACTTCTCCTTGAAGTTGCATACTTCCTTGTTCAGCTTTTCTTTGAGCAATTTGTAATTGCTCTTGAAGTTGTTTTAGTTGTTCTTCTTTTTGTCGAAACTTTAATTCGTTTGTTTCATCTAAAGACTTTTGCATTTTTTCTTTTTCTTCTTTTAGTCTTTGATTTAGTGCAAGTTCAGAATCAGCTTTAACCTTTGATTCTATCTCATCCTTTTCTCTTTTTAGTTTCACAATTTCAACCTTACTTTTGTTAAGTTCTTTTACTTGAATTGATTTTTCATCGAGTTCTTTTTTAAGTAGAGAGATTGATTCACTTTGTTCTTCTTCAAGCTCTTTTTTGATAGTTTCTTGTAGTTTTTGTTTTTCCACTTTTAATTGTAATTGGGTAAAATTTCCCTTTTGTTAAATTACTTATATCCAAACCATAATCAGTCTCATATCTTTCTATTTCGTCTTCTTTTGGTGTACCTTTCTTGTATCTTTCAATAGAATCATAGAACACAATCGAGTTGTTCATACTCTTATTTTTAATGACTCTTACTTCTTCTTCTCATAGAAAAACTCTTTAAAGTTACCCATTGTATTTCCCCTTTTCTAATTTACCAACTAATGTAGAAATTTCTTCTTGTTCTTTCCTATTAATATCTTTCATTGTTATAACATTTGCACCAAGATTCGGCATATTCAATAGCAAATAATCAATAGCAAATTTAACCTCTTCTGTTTGTGTCTCTTTTCTAAGCATATCTATTAACAAAGGGTAGTGTTCTGAATTGACCCCTTTTAAATGGAGTTTTACTAGACCTTTTTCCCATGCACCAAATTTTTCTTTTTTCTCATTTACCCAATCAACAAAACTAATCATTCATTCCCTCTTTATATTTTATTTTATATAATATAACCTTAAAGTTTACTTAAACTACTCTATGGTATTTACGAATTTGTCCATAACTTCTTTATGTTCTTTGTAATCATTGTACCAATGTGTGATAGCAAATAGTTCTGCGAACTTTTCTTCCCCACTTAAACTATCAACTTGTGAGTATTTAGTTGTCACCCAATCCCATGAGTCATAGTTCCATTTCTGTTTTTTTACTTTTGTAAGATACCTATGACCAAGCTCATGTATGGTGATATATTTAAGACTACCATAACCATCAGATTTCAAAGGCGATTGTAAGTTTAACCATAGCTCATCTTTAGATGTTTTATATAGTGCTTTACCTCTTAGTTCTGTTTTCTTAACAAATCTAATTACTAATTTTTTTAAAGGTTTCTTATGAAACCCTTTTAGTTTAGAAAGTAAAGTTTCTAACTCATCTATTGCTATAATAAATTTTTCATATTTAGATGCATCACTTTTTATGTATGTTGCGTACTTCTTCTTTATTTCTAATGGTTGTTCATCATTTTTACCAAACTTTACACTTATCTTTTCTATATCTTGTTTGCTAAAATCATCATTCATAATTCTATTGATTTCGTATGTATATCCTTCATCAGGTACACCTTTGTAATACAACTCTACAGACTCTATTTGTTTAGATAAATATTTTAATAATTCATGCTCTTTTTTCATCCCTTTTGGTGTACGAATATCTAGGTTTAACGTATCAACCCAATTTTTAGCTTTTGTGTAGTCATCCTCTTTGAAATTCTCATCCACAGTATCAATTAAAAAAGTTGAGAATGATGGGATTTTTTTTGTAGGCATAAGTTTGTCCTTTTTATAAATATTTATAAGTTGTTCTATAAGAAGGAAAAATAAAAATTAAAGGTTTTGTCTTGAAAAAGAAGAAATATCACCAAGGGGATTATATACCTGTAAACCCGAAGAAATATATTATTAGTGAACAGAGTTATACCAAAGGGAAAGGTATACGATATATGTCATCTTGGGAGAAGAAGTTTTTTCAATGGTGTGATATGAACACAAGTGTTGTTAGATGGGTATCAGAAGGGTTTCCTATTCCTTATATTAAACCAACCGACAATAGGCAACATAGATATTACCCTGATGTTTATATAGAAGTGTTGGTAGATGGTATTATAGTCAAGTATGTTATAGAGATTAAACCTAAGAAAGAGCGATACCCCCCTAAGAAGCCTAGAAGGGGGTCTAATAAGGCGTTAGAGCGTTATGCTAAGGAAATGGTCACGTATCAAGTAAATCAGTCAAAATGGAAGTATGCGGAAGCTTTTTGTAAACAAAAGGGTTTTATATTCAAAGTAATGGATGAGACAGATTTGGGAGTGTAGGTATATACAGAGTTATTTTAGGTAATATTTGTAAATTGTTTAAAAACTTTTTAAAACAAAAATCACTTCTTGTAAAGTTTCTAAAACAACCTTGTCGCTAACAACAGCCCATTTAACAATTAAAGGAGATAGATAGTCTCCCTATTGTATAGCCTATGTATAATTTTGAACATAGGATTGTAACAACTTATAGTGATAAGTTGTTTGCTGTAGACCGAAAGCCTAGGAACTTATCGTTTGTATACCACACGTATATAAACAACAAACCTTAATTTAATCTTAATTTATAGTACTAGATTTCTTTAGAATTAACCAAAATCTTATCAATACCCATACCATCTAGTACTTTGTTGATTTTTTTCTCGTCATAAGAGCCTGCTATATCTAGTGATATCACTCCTTTTTCAAATGAGAAATCACGAACTTTGTACCCAAGACCTCTAATAAGAGCAATTGGGTCTTCACCTTTTATTTCATTCACTTCATAATAATCAGGTTGATGTGTTTCTACATCAACCTTGTTCTCGTACATTTCTTTAGCCATTTCTTTAAAAGTCATCATAAACCCTTTTTAAGTGTATTTATGTATTTAGATTAGCTAGTAATAGCGCAATGTCAGAATCACTCTCTAGTGCAGAAATAACATCCTCTTGTTCTTGTTTCTCTAACATAGACATTTTTTTCATCGCTTTTAGTTTAGTAATTGCTTTGTGTGCAATTACTACGGGCACCCCGTTACTTTTAGCTTCTTTCTTATTGTCTTTGATGTTATCTTTAAGCTCTTTAATCTGTCCTTCAATAGTCAACACCTCTTTGATATAATCAACAATCATCGCGTTTGATTCTTCTTCTCTATTCTCGATAAAACTTTCTGTAGTATCCAATTCTTCCATTACTTTCCTTTTTTATTTTTTAACTTGGTAATCTTAAACTATTATTAAATCACCATTCCTCTAATCCTTCTTTTTTACCTAATGTGGGATTGTTATTAGTATATAATCTTTCTACTATTTTGTTTACTGCGGTAGCTGATAATGATGATGTATGTTCAATTTCCATAACACATTCCAAATGTGATTTATACGAACTCATATAAATTTTATAAGGAGAATCATCTACATACTTATACAAATCATCATGTGATATTTCCATTTGATAAGTTGCTGTGTTATCATACG
>Ga0233440_1000732_pt1 | contig 35016 bp, 58 predicted proteins | sample SI_123_September_5_FD_182791 | JGI IMG/M metagenome (GOLD analysis project Ga0233440, IMG submission 182791) | Seawater microbial communities from Saanich Inlet, British Columbia, Canada - SI_123_September2016_120_MG | ecosystem: Environmental > Aquatic > Marine > Inlet | place: Canada: British... | reverse complement strand
CTTTGCAACATTCAAAACATCTATTGCCAACTGGCTGGATCGCACTGATTTAACCACAAGAATCCCTGACTTTATCACCTTGGCAGAAGTGCGTATTGGGCGTGATTTGCGTGTACGTGAGATGGAAACACGCTCACAAATGTCTACCGTACAAGATCAAGGTTATTACGGATTACCACAAGGGTTTTTACAGGCAAGGTCTTTAAAGGTCATAACCGGTTCCTTAGATTATGACATGGAATATAGAACGCCAGAATCCATGGACCTGTTGAATACTAACCGCTTTGCGGGTGGAACCAATATCCCTCGTTATTATACAGTTGTTGCTGACGAGTTGAGGGTACTGGCAAAGCCTGCCGGTATTTATACTATAGAGGTTGTTTACTACAAAAAGCCTGATGCGCTTAGCACCACGCAAACCAGCAACAGAGTGTTTGAGAATTATCCCGATGTTTACCTTTATGCAACCCTCCTGGAAGCGGCTACGTACTTGCGCGACATTGAAGGCGCACAAGGATGGGGATTGTTGTACGGCAAGGCTATAGAGGCTTCACAGACCGCTGACGACAGGGACAGGCATTCAGGTGGTGCTTTGCATGTTGTCGGTGAGCAAAGAGGCATTTAATGGACACTACGTGGACACAAGTTGGTTCTGTTGTGCCTTGGTCGTTGTTGTCTGGAACATGGGCAGAACAGACCGATACGTGGGCAGATTTTAGAACAGAGTGGACGATGGGGCAAGGATTGAGTTGGGAAAATATGAGGGAAACTTGGAACACTATTGATGTAACCTGGGGAAATTTATAATGGCACTAGAAACAGGAACTAACATATCAGATTTAACCGCTTCTAACCCAACGTCTGGCGACAATGCGAGTCAGGGTGACGATCATCTGCGGTTAATTAAAACAGTTTTAAAGACAGACTTCCCCAGTTTCGTTTCATCTACCACTGGGGTTGTTGCTACACAGGCTGAATTGTCTGTATTGGGGAGTGTAACAGCGGGAACAGTTACAGCCTCTAAATCAGTTGTTGTTGATGCAAGTTCCAAGGTTGATGTATGGAACGTGGACAACATCACGCTGAACGGAAACACTATCACCACTACTGATACTAACGGTGATCTGTTAGTCGCTCCTAACGGAACAGGCGATGTGGATTTTGATGCTTGTTCCATAATGATTGACACGGGTGAATCCATCAAGGATGCCGGTGGAGATGAGTATATTGAGTTTACAGAGTCAACGACTCCGGTAAACCACTTGGGTGTGGAGTCAGCAGATACGGGCGTTAATATTAAGCTGAAGGCCTTGGGTGAGGCAGATTCAGGGATTATCTTTGAAAATGACCAATCCGAAGAACTGATGATTATGGAGTGTGTGGCAACTGCGGTGAATGAAATTACAATCACCAATGCGGCTACTGGTGCTAACCCTGTTATTTCGGCAACGGGTGAAGCAGATTCAGGTATCGACTTTGAGAATGACCAATCGGAAGAGTTGTTCATCATGGAAGCTACTGCTTCTGCGGTAAACGAGTTTACTTCCAACAATGCTGCAACGGGTGCTGGGCCTTCACTATCTGCAACAGGTGGTGATACGAACATCAACATTAACCTGATACCAAAAGGGTCGGGCAAGGTGGATGTACAGGGTGCTTTTATGACATCCGAAACTACATCATTGACGGGTGCTGGTGCAGTAGCAATCACTGGTTCTATCCATGAAATAACTACTGACTCTGCTGACGCATTAACGTTGGCTGACGGGGTAGAAGGGCAACATTTATATATCGTGTGCGTGGATCAATCTAGCGGTGACGCAACCTTGACTCCTAGCAACTTTGCACAGGGTACGACAATAACTTTTGGTGATGATGGGGATTCCTGTCACTTACTGTTTACTGCTGCGAAGTGGTACATGGTCGGTAACCAAGGCTGTGCTGTAGCATAATAGGAGAATAAAATGCCACCCAATGTATCTCAATTCCATAGTAGCTCGACAACTTCTGCTACCCTGGACCAAGTTTTAACAAGTGTTTTAACCATACACGCGGAAATGTACAAGCGTTTGTTTGTGCGTGTTACCGCATCTGTACAGGCTTTTGATCAGTTTCAGATTGATGCAAGCCCAGTAGCAGATTCCACGTTTGGCACTATTGCTGGGCCAACAACCAGCACAGACTTTACCGCACCACGCAGACCTTTATTGGGTGCAAGTGGCAACCTAGCGGCACTTTCAGGTGCTACGGGATGGTTCTATATGGATGTTGAGGGGATTTTTGAGGTTGATATAAAGTTGGCTTTCGCAGCAGACAACGGAACGTATGTAATCGAATACAGCTTACAATAAGGGGCAAAAATGGGTTTAGAAACTGTAGCACACATAGACGACCTTGATGCCACTAACCCCCTAGGAACTGACTCCAGGTCTAAGGGTGACGATCATATACGCAACATAAAACTTGCGTTGACCACTGACCTACCTAATATCAGTGGGGCTATGACAGCAACACACACAGAACTTAATGTTCTAGACGGTGTTACTGCTGGCACGGTTACGGCTTCCAAGGGCGTAGTAGTTGACTCTTCTTCCAAGGTAGATGTTTGGAACGTGGATAACCTTGTCATTAATGGGAATAGCATTACCGCAGGCACTGGGGCTGTTAACATAGTTCCTGCTGCTGGCTCTGCTGTTCTAATTGATGGAACTTTAAGCATAGATGCTGGTGTGGTTACTGGCGCAACATCAGTCACTTCCACAGTATTTGTGGGAGATATTACTGGTGATGTTACTGGCAACGCTGACACCGCAACTTCCGCAACTACTGCTGGCACGGTTACTACCGCGGCACAAACAAACATTACCAGCCTTGGCACACTCACCGCTTTACAAGTTGACAATCTCAACGTCAACGGTAACACAATCATCTCAACAGATACGGCTGGGGATATTAATATTACTCCTGATACTACGGGTGATATTGTGCTGGACGCACAGAAATGGCCCCAGGCAGATGGGTCGGTTAACCAACTCCTCTCTACTGATGGGGCGGGTCAATTATCTTGGGCTACCCCAGCTACAACTACGGTATTAACGACTCAAGGGGATGTGCTATTCCAAGATGCTTCTGGGCTACAGAGATTAGGCACGGGGACAAACGGGCAAGTCTTAACATCTGGTGGTGCAGGGGCAGACTTAACATGGGAAACATCTTCTGGTTCTGATGTAACCACCAAGGGTGATCTTCAGGGTTATGGTTCTGCTGGAGCAAGAATTCCTGTTGGTGCTGATGGAACTAAACTTGTATCTGATTCCAGTGATACGGAAGGTGTTTCATGGGTTCCAGATTCAGGGGCAAGAAACTTTATTATTGATGGAGATTTTACGCAGTATCCGCAAGGAAATATAACTGCTATAGCTAATAGTGCTTACGGTGCGGCATTGTGGGAAAACTTTCATGTTGGTGGTGAGCTTGTTCTGGACATTGACCAACTCTCTGATGCTCCTACGGTTGCAGAATCAGGACACTCATCTACATATTCTATGAGCCTTGATGTAACAACTGCTGAAACTGCGGTAGCCGCTGGTGATTATCAAGTTGTAGAGTATAAGGTTACTGGCTCTGATTTTGCTCAACTTGACCAGCAACAGGTTACGTTGTCCTTCTGGCATAAGCATACTAAGACAGGGACATTTTGTGGATACTTTAGTAACTCTGCTTCCGACAGAAGTTATGTATATGAGTATACACAAAGCACTACAAATACATGGGAGAAACATACGGAAACCGTAACGCTGGACACATCTGGCACATGGCTTCTGACTGATGCTGATATTGGTTTGCGAGTTGGCTTCTGTTCTTATGGTGGTGCGACATTTCAAGGAACTGCTGATACATGGGAAGGAGCAAAGGATTATTGTACCTCTAACCAAGTCGCCGGAATGGATAATGCCACTAACTTCTGTAAGTTTGCACAAGTCGGCCTATACCTCGGTCCAACGGCTCCCACGTTTACGTCACCTCCGATTGCCGTGGTGAGGGATCAAGTAGATTATTATGTTCAAGAGTTTGACTTCACAAACACAAGCAACGAGCCTATTACTATGGGGTGGACACCAACAGGGGGAGTTCATTATTATTATGTCCATTTTCGGAAAGAGTTTAGGGCAACTCCCACTGTTATTGAGGTATCGGCTGTTGGCACTTATAGAATTTGGTACGACAACACTAACACAGTAGCTACCTCATACGCTCAAGAAATGATCGGCAAAAATACCATGAGGTTTAGATTATCAGGTGGAGCTGGAACGGCTGGTAATGCGGCCGCTATGACTAGAGACACCACCGACACCACAAGAGTTGTATTTGATGCGAGACATTAAGGAGAGTTATGAATATTTTAGAGTGTGAATTTCAAGAGGATGGTTCGTTTCTTATAAACAAATCAACTAAGCGTACCACTATCCCTGATGATATGGGGAACAGACACCGTGTGATGGTTCAGGAATGGATAGATGCTGGTAATACTCCTGATCCTTACGTTGGCCCTTCTGCTTTAGAGCAATGGAAAGAAGGTATGGCACGATCTGACCAAACACTCCCTCGCTATGCAGAGGATATTATAACTGCTTACGGGACAGCAGGATTGTCACCGGAAACGCTAAAGAGGTATGCAGATAAACGAGCATTAAGGGCTAGCTTAAGTATATGACCAGTGAACCAAACATAGTTCTTGAGGCTGCCAAGTGGGGTTGGGTTGCCCTTGTTGGTGTTGTTGTTTGGATGTGGCAGAGGCTTACTGGGCGTGTAGATGACACGGCAGAAGCGTTGTCAGATCACATCATGGACGACCTTAAAATGCATGACGATTTTGTTACCCATGATTATATGCAGGCAGAAATCAAGCCTTGGCTAAACAGGATTGACAGCAAGATGGACACCCTAGTAACCCAAACGGCTGACGTTATTAAGCGAGATGAATATAAGGCTGACATAACGGCTCTGCATAATAAAATAGAAGCTGTTAAAGATTCTATGCATAAATAGTATGTGGGAAACAATAGCGAAAGCATTCGGTGTTATAATACTGATGGGTTTTACTGCTTGGGGCGGTTACCTAACCACAACTGTTATGGACCTGTCTAAAGAGATAGATGAAATGCAGGACACCTCTACACGCTTGGATCAGTTTAGAAACTGGAACATAAAACAAGAAGATTCCATCAAAGCACTAGACAAACGCCTTGATGCTATAGAAAAAGAACGGCACTAATGATTGGGCCATTAATGGAGGCTTTATTTATGGATATTATCGGGAAAATCTTACCCTGGGTAGTTTGCTTTAGTATGGGCATTCTGTTTGGGATTTACGTCTGCGGATAGGAGAATAAGAATGAAATCAGGATGGAAAACAAGTGAATTTTGGGCAATGATTATACCAATGATTGCAAGTATTTTTGGTCTGCCAGTTGAACCGCTAAGTGCGGTTGGTGCTGGACTGTATGCTGCTGCACGGGCAGGATTAAAAGTGAAAGAAGAAATGGGTAAAAAAGACTAAATGCCAGCAATTAGCAAATTAGGACAGTACGGGGTTATCAAGGATGTGTTGCCATACAACCTTCCGGATAACGCCTTCTCTGATGGTGAAAATGTCAGAGCCTATGAAGATTCTATTGAGAAGTTTCAGGGGCATATAGACGCTTTCGCTGACCAGGAAGTGGGGCGTATCTCTGTTGACCCGTACTGGATTACCTCTATTGTTCAAGGCACGGATGCGTATTGGGTTTATGCTGGGGTAAATCATATTTTTGCCACAGACGGAACCAACCAAGCCAACCTGACCAGAGCAAACGACCTTTATGCCATGACCACGGAAAAGGGTTGGACAGGTGGAGTGATGGGTGGTGTAATCTTCGCTAATAACGGAGTAGATACACCTCAACAGTGGGTGTCACCGGCATCACTAGCAACAAAGTTTTCAGATTTAAGTAACTGGCCTACTGGTGCAACGTGTCAATCTCTGCGTTCATTCAAGCAGTTTATGTTTGCTATGAACTATACACGGGGAAGCGGTGAAACCAATGCTGGGGTGAATTACCCACGGCTACTGAAGTGGTCAAACTCTGCTGCGTTCAATACCGTACCTTCCTCATGGGATGAAACGGATGCGACACAGGATGCGGGTGAGTATGAGTTAGCAGATACGCCTGGAAAGATTGTAGACGGGTCGGAACTGCGTGATGCGTTTATGATTTACAAAGAAGATTCTGTGTGGGGCGCACAGTTTATTGGCCCACCGTTTATCTTCCGTTTCTATAAGATTTCAGAGTCAACAGGTGCCATTAACAGGCGGTGTATGGCTGAATTTCCAAACGGACATTTTGTGTTTGGAGTCAACGATTGTTATATCAATGACGGGCAGAACCTAACCTCTGTACTGGATCAGCGTAACCGCAGACAGGTATTTGATGAGTTGGGTGGCGGTAACTTTACCAAGTGTTTTGTGACACCGTTCTTTATCAGGTCAGAGATGTGGGCATGTTACCCAGCCAATGGTTCAACCTGGGCGAACAGGGCGTTGGTATGGAACTGGCGCACGAATGCGATTGGGTTTAGGGATTTACCGGAAGTGGCGTTTATTCATCAAGGTGTAGCACCGACAGTAGCAGTAGGTGGTGATTCACCATCATGGACGGGTGGTACAGACTGGGATGATAATATTGGTTCATGGGATGATACGAATACCTACGATCCAACCCGTGCTTACCCGTTGATGGTTTCACCTACCAACCAGAAGATATTTATTGCGGATCAGTCAAACACGTTTGACACGGTAGCATTCACATCCCGCATAGAACGTACAGGTCTGGCCTTTGGCGATATGTCAATGGTTAAACAGTGTACGGGCGTTAGAATTAAGATGGAAGCAAGCGGGTCTGTTGACATTTATGTTGGCAGTCAGTTTTCCACGGATGAGGCTGTAACCTGGGAAGGACCGTTTGCGTTTAACCCAGCCACTGATTATAAAATTGATTGCCGTGTATCCGGTAGGCTACTGGCTTTCGCGGTAGAATCCACGGCTGACATGAGTTGGAAGTTGGTTGAATATGATATGCAGATTGCACCGGCTGGACGGAACTAATGAATGGTAGATTATTCAAAATACAAAGTAATAAATTACTTCCAATACGAACCACCAGAAGAGTATGACAGAAAGTATTTTATAGATGAATTTAATAAAATCTCACATGCAATTGACCAGTTTGCCCAAGAGTATTACCCCTCTAAGAATGCTTCTTCTCAAACTGGGGATTATACGGCAACGGTACTGGATGATGTGTTGTTATGCTCCGGTAATATTACCGTAACGCTGTATGACGCGGCTGGGCAGACAGATGCTAATGGCATAGCGCAGAACGCTGGCAGGCGTATAACGATTAAGAATACTGGCACAGGCCAGATAACTATTGATGGGGCTGGCACACAGACTATTGATGGTGAAACAACGTGTATTATCAACAAACAATATGTTGCCCTTGAACTATTTTCAGACGGAAGTAACTGGTATATAGTATGACATTTAATGAAATTAAATGGACCATTAACCAGAGGTTAATGTGACTTACATCCCAAAACAAGTATTGCAGACTGACTCTTTTCAGCGTTTAAGAACGGCTGATCCTGAAACTATCTTTGATAGTAAGCAGACACTTGATAATGCTCCGCTTCTATGGGACGACCAAGAAGTGAGTGGTAGTGGCACATCAAGCACACACAGTGTCAACAAGGCCAATTCAATATTGGCTGTATCTGCTACTACTGCTGGGTTGCGTATGAGGCAGACATTCAGACGTTTCAACTACCAACCTGGCAAGGGACAGCTTATTTATATGACAGGCAATTTAGATTTGTCTGGTGGTGGCACGGGGATAACCACTGGGTTTGGTTACGGTGACGATAATAACGGGATATTTTTAGTAAACAAAGAGGGTACACCAAACTGGCGGTTACGCACAAAAACATCTGGTGCTGTAGTAGACATGGATACGCCAGTTGGCACGGCAGAGGGTAAAACTACCGGTTCCAGTGGTGCAGAATTACATGTTATAGATTCGCTTGATGGCAGTGGTCCATCAGCCAAGACCGTTGATTTTTCCAAATCAATTATACTTGCCATAGATTTTGAGTGGTTATCTGTAGGTATTGTCAGATATTGTATGGTGCTTGATGGTGAAATAGTCCCAGCGTTACAGATAAATAATGCTGGGTATTTAGATGGTGCATATATGTCAACGCCTAACCTACCAATACGCTATTGGATAGATAATGACGGTACGGGTGTGGAAAGCAGTATGTCTCATATTTGTGCTACGGTTATTTCAGAGGGTGGTGCTAACCCAAAGGGTATTCCGCAGTATGAATCAAATGCGGCATCTGATACGGCTGCCGTAGAAGTTTCTGCTAACACAGCGGATACTTGGTACGCTGTTGTTGGTTTGCAATTAAAGGCTGCGGCAATACTATCTGGTTCTGGGTCACTAGAAATTAATGGTGGTTCAATTATTGCTGAAACAGCAGACGACTTTGAATTTGCCCTGTTCCATAGTCCAACGGTCACAGGCACGTTTGCTTACGCAGATAAGACAAACTCATCTATGCAAGTAGCCAGAGGCAGTACCGCTACAATAACTGATGGGCATAAAATCATTGGTGGTTTTTCTAGGGCAGAGGGTGGCGGGGGGAGTATACAACTTCACAGTTCCCTGTCTCTTGGTGCTGCGATAGACGGAACTGCTGACACGGTTGTTTTTGGTGTAAGACCATTATCAGCTAACGCTAATATTCAAGGTGGTATGAATTGGACGGAACTGTAAAAGAAATACAACTTGTCGGTGTACCTTATTCATCTATTGACGATGTGTGGGTTTCTGTTGAGCCGATGTTGCAAAAGGGAATTGAACACGGTGACGGTGAGCTAGACACCCGTGATATTTTACGCCTGTTACTTGAACGCGCTATGCAGTTGTGGGTGCTATGGGATTATGCAGAAGACCGTGTGGTAATGGCTGGTGTGACAGAGATTGTCAACTACCCCAAGATGAAAGTTTGTCGGGCTGTAGTGCTGGGCGGTGAAAGACTCGGTGAGTGGATGAACTACATTCAAGAGATTGAAACGTGGGCAAAGAATAAAGGTTGTGAACGAATGGAAGCATACGGGCGCAGAGGGTTGGCTAAAAAAATGGAAGACATTGGCTACAGTAATACCTATGTCGTAATGAGGAAGAAAATATGAGCCTATCATTTAACGATTGGTTACAGACTACCTACAACCCCGTGTCTGGTGGCCTAGCTGGGTACGGTGGCAGGGGCGAGATAAACACCAATGCGTCTGGTCTTACTCAGGGCAAGATGCAACACGCATACGACAGAGATATATCTGGTTCAATCCAGGGGAATCTTGTCTTTGATGATAGGAGTGGTGCTAGACAGACCTACCAAAGCCATAACAATTATGCTGGCATACCACAAGCGAATTACCAGTTTGGTGACACCAATGTGTTGGGTGGGATTGGCGGGCAGTCGTATATGAAATCAGGGGATGGTGGATTTTTGGGATATGGTAATCTGGCTGACCTTAGTAACAACGTGGCTTTGAACAACCAATATAGTTCGTATGTTGCACAAGACCCACAACTTGAAGCACAGCGGATTGCTAACGCACAGGCAGAGCAGGATTTATTTGACCAACAGCAGGCGGCTAGGGCAGCACAAATGGCTGCGTTGCCATCAGTTGGAAATGTTGGTGCGTCACAACTTACAGGTACACCAACAAACAATCAGTTTGGCGGGGCAATAGGTGGTGGCGGGTTACTTAATTTTGGTGGACTACACCGTGGCGCATCTGGCGGCACAGGATTACTAGGGGGTGGTGGACAATGAAGCGTGATTTTCTAAATGAGGAATACGAGCAAACATCCTCTAAACTATTCAAGACCGCCTTCTTTAAGGGTGGCGGTGGGTCAAGCGGTGGTTCTACCAACACGGTAGAGAAAGCTGACCCGTGGGAAGGTCAACAGCCTTTTCTTACCTACGGTTTTCAGGAAGCACAGGACAGGTTTCAATCGGACAGTCCATCGTTCTTCCCTGGCAACACCATCTCACCGTTCAATCAAAATGAACTTGCATATCAGCAGAGTGTTGTAGATTATTTGGGGAGTGGAAGACCACAGGGGTTGCAAGCTGGAGCCGAGAATGCAGTCGGCAATGAGTTGTTGAATACGAGCAATAACCCGATGCTTCAGGCTACCAGAGGCTTGGCCCCTTACGGTCAAGAATCATTGGTTGCGGCTAGTAACTTCACCGATTCTGCTGTAGGTGACCAGACAGGTGCATCACCGTTGATGCAACAGATGTTGTCTGGTAGTGTGGCACAAAATCCATTCATTCAGAATGCGAACAACGCCATGGCTGCTGATGCAGTCAGTAACTTCCAGCAACAGGTAATGCCAGCATTAAGGGCTAGTCAGATTGCTTACCAACCGGGGGGTTCTTCTCGCGGTGACATTGCCAGTGGTATTGCTGCGGGGAACGTGGGCCGTAGCATCACAGACTTTGCCAACACAAATTATATGAATGCCTTTAACTCTGCACAGCAACAGCAGATGCAGGCTGCACAGTTACTTGAAGGTGGACGGGGAGCTAGAGCCGGTGAAGCCTTGCAACAGGGAACAGGTGCTTTTGGATTAGGTCTTGCAGGCGAAGGACAGATCAACCAGAACCTTGGTACTGGCCTTGGTGCTTACGGTGCTGTATCGCAACAGCCGATTGACGTAGCTGGCAACTTGAGTGATGTTGGAATGCAACAGCGTGAGTTGAGTCAGCAACAGTTGGATGAAGATATTAACCGCTTCCAGTTTGACCAGAACATTGGCGATCAGAAACTTGCCAATTACATGAATCTGATTCAGGGTAACTTCGGTGGGACACAGACCACAACCGCAGAACGTGGTGGGTTAGGGTTGGCTGGTAGCATGGGTCAACTTGGTGGAGCCGTTGGTGCGCTAGGAGGATTGTTCGGATGATAGATTGGTTACAATCTAGGGGCAGACCAAGGCAGATGACAAGGATAGGTGGTAGGCCACCCGTTCACCAAGGCGTACAACTGCCAACATTTGGTCAGCCAACACCGGGACAACAGGGTGGTAACAGGTACATGGGTGGTAGCAAGACTACTACTGGTGCAGGGAATCAGTTTGCCACAGAACAAAGTGATAGCCCATTAACAGGACTACTCGCTGCCAAAGGTAGTTATGATTCTGTTCAAGATTCAATCCGTGGCGGAAAGAATATAAAGAACTGGTGGAACAACGATTCCGATGCGTTCTTTGACAAGACAGGACAACAGTTTAGCCAGTCGTTTGATAGTTTAGGAACGGGGCTTAACAACTTTTTTATGGGCAAGGCAAACTTGCCAGCGTTTCAACAGCAGGCTTTAAGTAACGAAGTCATTTCAAATGCGTTGGGTGGGGGTGGCTTGCGTGGTGGATTAGGGAAGGGAAGCCTTAGCTTGGGTAGTAAAACAGCAGAACTTGGTCAGGGGATGAACTTCTCCCAAGCGGAATTGGCTAATATCAACCCATCAATTTCTGGTGGGATGCCAGGTGTTGACCCAGGACTGATAAAAGCTGGCGCACCGTTACCGCCAACTTCAAACGTAACTGGTTTAAATAGTATTTCAACTGGCCCTAAAGCTGCCGGTGCTGGCGTTAATGGTTTCGGTGCTGCCATGTCTGGCTTGGGTGTTGGCATGAACGTGGCTGACATGTTTGACCAGGGTGTAACTTTTGGTAACGCAACAGGTGCTATTGGTTCTGGTATAATGTTAGGGACAACCGCACTGGGTTTAGCTAATTCATGGAACCCAGTTGGTTGGGCATTACTCGCGGCTTCAGCAGCCGATTCAATTTTTGATATATTTTAGGTGACATAATGGGATTAAATAACAGACAAAATGTGCCACAAGGACAACCGGCACAACTGCCAGATTGGTTGATGCAACTAATTAAGACTGACCCCGTTAAAGCCCAACAGGTAATGGGTGGCAGAGTTGGCAATAGACCAACTCCTATGGGGCAAGGTGGTTCTGTAGATGTGCCGATTAATGTTCCAATACAGGCACCACAGATGATGGAAGGCCCGTCAATAGGTGGCATGGGTAATACACCAAGCTACCCACAAGCAATTAATGAAGTTGGGGCTAGAGCGAATATGCGCCCAACGGCTGATGTGCAGAATAGGTTTTCTGCTGGCTCTTTCCCACACCTAAACGACAGACCCACACCACCTGTTATGCCACAAAACCAAAGTTTGCAGGGGCAACTTAGTGATGCAGACAAGATGGTGAACCAAGGGATGCGTGATCGCCAAAGAAGACCGGAAGGGTTGATGGGTTACATGAAAAATATGGGGCAAGGAATGAACGGTTACATGGGCAAACTGTTTAACGACCCTAACCGTATGGCTATGCTACAAGGTGGCCTGTCAATGATGGACCCTAATAGTTACTACGACAAGCAGGGCTTTGGTAGTGCTTGGACGGGCCTGAACCGTGGCCTTGGTGCTGCACAGGCTGGGCATAAAGGTGTGATGGACAGGCGTGAGGCTACCCTTGATCGTAAGTTGAAGGGTGCTAAAACTGCAACGGAATTGTTGAAGGCTTACGATGATGAAATTTCCATTGCTTCTACAAATAGTGAAGTGATGACGTTGAACAAATCACTGGCTGGAAGATTAAAACGTCACTATATGGAACAGGGTGATTCGGAAGTTGTTGCTTACCGCAAGGCACAAGCACAGGCAACTTCTAAACTTGCCGACAAGGGTATGAAGGGTAAGGATGAGGCTAAAATGCGTGAGTCTTACATACACGATGAGTTGACCCTGAAAAAGATTAAGGAAGCTAAAGCATTAGTGACCCCCGCCAATATGTCTTTTGGTGCCGCAATTAAACGATTCACTGACAAGGGATTAACCTTTGCCCAGATAGCACATGATCCATCTTCAGCCACGAAGTTGAAAACAATGATGGATGAACTGGCTTTCCCAATGATGCAATCAATCATGGGTATTCCACTTAATTCTAAGTTGCTTGACTCTAAGGCTGAGAAAGATTTCATCAAGGAACTGGCTGGTAACCCAACAAAATATACTGACCCAACTATCCTTATAAAGAAGTTGGAGATGATTGAAGGGTTATACACTAAGCAACAGGCACACCGCAGGAAAGAACTGGGATATAATGCCAGGGAATCAGACCAATCGTTGGGTTCAAAATACGACTACTAGAATTAAGGGATATAATGGCTAAACCATTTAAAGAGATATTCAACTCTAAAAAATATAAAAGTGCGCCACTGTCAGAGCGTGAGGCAGTGAGAGAAGATTATTTTAATAAAATAATACTTCCAAAGGTGGAGGCTGGCGGTGATGATCCTGCTCTAGTGTATGAGGATTTTCAAAAAACATACAACTTAGAGGGTGTCCCTAAATCCAGTCCTTCTATAGTGTCACAGATCAAGGGTAAGGCTGGCGATGCTATGTCGTCTATGCAAGAGAAGTTGAACAACATCATCAACGATGTTGATAGGGACACAGGAATCAACCACATTGCTTTCCGTGGTGACCTTTCCTCTATGACCGGCATCAAAGAGAAGGCAAACTTCCTTGACGATATTATAGGACCGGAAAACTGGGGAGTTGGTAACCAGGGGGATATGGATTTTACCATAACCACTAAGGCTGGTATGGACCGCTTAGAAATGGGTGATCTTTGGAAGGGTAAACCCATAGCCATTGATGAACGTGGTATTACACGGTCAGATATATTTGGTGACACACGTTCTGCTGCGTTACCGATGCTTGGTGCTATTGGTGCTGGTGCTGCTACAGGTGGACTGGGATTCTTACCCGCTATGGCTGCTGTTGGTTTAGGTGGTGCTGCTGGTAAGGGACTGGATGAAGCAAGACAATCACTCCAAGATGGTGGCAAGTATCAGTTGCAATCAGGTGGTGAGGTAGCAAAAGACATGGCTGTTGAAGGCGCGTTAGCTGCTGGTGGTGAAGGTTTTGGTAGAATGTTACGCCCGTTAGGTCGAGCGTTGATGGGGCCAAACCGTAGAAGGGGTTTCAAGGCTGTTGGTAAACAACCCACAGCTAAGTCTATTGTTGAACCGTCTAGGCGTTCTGCTGTCAAACTTGCACAGGAGAAGGGCATAGCCCTGCCCGTTACACAGGCTACAGGCAGGAATAAATTACTGGGATTCTTCCAGCGTATGTCTGACACTGTGTTTGGTGACCCACGGGCTGTGTTAAATGCCAAAGCTATTGCTAAGTGGGGCAAGGAATTAACAGGTAAGGATATAGGTGGCAACGTATCCCAACAGGCTTTTGGTGAAGGGTTGGGAGCTAAGTTTGCTGGCGAAGCCAAGAGACTTGCAGCATCTAAAAAGATGTTGGAAAACTCATTCAGGAAGAAACTTAGTTCTGTTGGTCAGATGCTAAGGGGTAATAAGGCTAAGCCTGACCCAGAGTTGGGAACCAAAATCAGGGAAACCATCTCAACAGCGCATGATGATTTTATGGAATCTAGCTCATTGCTTTATGCCCAACCGATCATGCGTGTAGGTGGTGGCATCAATGCAAAGATATTTAGCTCACAAGCTATCAAGGCGGTTGCCAAGGGCAAGCTTTCTACCATGATGAAAACCCAGACTGGTGATAAGTTTTCTGTCGCTACCAATGAAGTGGTTAGCAAACTAAAGAAGTTTTCAGAACTTGAAGATACGGTTAGCTTTGAACAACTGACAGCCTTACGCAAAGATTTAGGAAAGTCAGCATACACGGGCAACCTACATTCAGATGTTGCATCCCACGATGCTATGGATTTCTTGCGTGCCATAGATGACACGATTGATAATTTCGCAGTTGTTCCAAGGGATGCTAAGACGGGCAGGATTGTCAGGTCTGACTGGAAGGATGTAATCAAGGGATTCAGGGAAGCCAACAAACAATACAGCAAAGGCATCCAACCTTTTAAAGACACTCTCGTAAAAACTGTTTCTAAAGACTTGACGGAACGCGGTGCTGTACAGCCTAGTATGATTGTTGATGCGATGGCTGGTGCGCCCAAAGAGAATGTCGGACAACTAATGGGCATCTTGGAACGCAGTAACCCAAAACTGGCTAAGCATGTACGTGGTCAATTCTTTGATGATATTATATGGAACAAAACCTTGGTTGGTAAGACTATCAACCCAGGACAACTCTCAAAGAATATTGAACGCCTGAAACCTGGGGTGTTGGAACGTGTGTATGGCGGGGAAGCCAAACAGATTCGTAAACTTGCACAACAGTTGGATGAGTTTGGTCATGGCAAGTTGGATATTGACGAGGCTATTGATGAGGGTGGTGTAGCACAGATGATGGGCAAGTTGTTACAGAAGACCAAACAGGAAGAACAATTCCTTAAAGGTAGGTTCGCACAGATCGCCCAGCAGGGCAAGAATGTTGGTGGTAGTGAGTATGGCAAGGTAGTTGACTTGGCTATGAAGGATGCTGGGTATGCCAAAGAACTGATAGCCATGTCCACGCCACAACAGATGCAACAGGCACAGAACATTGCCATGCAGAAACTACTCAATAAACTGGTAGACAACTCAAGTCCTATTGCTACCGTCTTAAAGGAAGATGCACTTCAAAAGACACTGGCTAACATGGGTGCGTTTACAAGTAAGGGTGGGGACAACGCTCTGAAGATTTTGTTGGGGCCTGGGAAGTTTAAAGAGATAACAGAACTTGCCAAGGTTGCATCACTTTCAGTGACCCACGGCAACAGTGGTCTGGTAGCTATGAGCATTGCACTAAATCCCGTTGCACACTTAGGCCGATTAGCAGAGTTGAATGTAATGGCAAGTCTTTTAATGAAACCTGGCTTTATCAACTGGATGGTTAAGGGTTGGAAAAGTAGGGCGTGGAGACAGGGTGGTGATGCGTCTATCCGATCAGCGGCACAGTTCATTGCGACACAAATCCAACAGGTATCTTCTGACTTGTCATTTGATGAGGAAGTGAAACAATTACAGGCGCAACAGAAATGACAATCCGTGGTGATGAAATATTAAGACAGCAGCGTGAGAAAATACGTCAACAAACAGGCAAAAGTTTTGAAGACCCCAGAGCGAGAAGTGAGAGGGTTAATGAAATGTTTAGGCGGGGTGGTCCTAGTTTTGGATTATGGGATGGTATTATAGGAAAGAATAGTCCACACGGCATCATCCCGCAAAGCGATCTTAAATTTTTACCTAAAAAAGGTGACAAGCCGTATAGCCTTCCTGGTAACCCCAGTAACACAGGGGCATTATTGCCAGACTTGCCGTTGGGGGTGTTGAATACACCCCCGCCATCTCAAGACATAGGAGACAGGGCCAACGCTAGAAAAACAATTAAGAAGTATTTTAAGGATGACGCTGTGGTAAATGGGATTATGGCGAATGCCTTCCATGAGTCTGCTTTTGACCCGTCTGTTTTTCAGTCCCCCCGTAGAGGATATTGGGAACGGGGAGAAACGCAGGGGTATGGTTTATTCCAATTTTCTGGGGGGCAACTTACTGACTATGTTGATTGGTTGGATAAGGAGGGGATTGAAGATAGTTTGGATTCTCAGGTTAAATTTGTTCACAAAAATATATACACTTCCGGCTATAATGCTAAGGGGCAATACAAGGGGCCACATGAACTTGGGCCTACGGCAAGAAACAGATTGAAGGAGGCTTTCAAGTCTGGGGACGCTGGGACTGTGGCAAGATCATTTTCCGAAGATTATGAAAACATGGGGAAGGCAGGACAAGCTGATGCCCGTGAAACAACGGGCGATAATTATGCTTTAGATTTTAATTTACAAAACAACAACATGCAACATATTGGCGGTAGCACTACCGCTATGCCCATGATGGAACCTACCATGCAGATGGCACAGGCACCGAAACAAATAGCACACAAGCCTGACGCTGCTTACCGACAGTCCCAGTTACCACCTTCTGCACCACCCAACCCATACGGGAATGCCGGTGGTGGGTATGCTGACGATGAGATGGCTAGGATGGTAAAAATATCACAAGCACTACAAAACAGACCCAGAGGAATTATGACGTAGAGGTTTCCTCTACGAACCATTTAACGGAGTTAAAGGTGGTTTGAAATAACACTTGACAGCGGTCCAATGGTTTGGTATCTTACTCTCAGTTATTGAGAAGTAGTCCTGCCATGGACAGATAGGCTTTAGTCACAGCTAAAGCATTAACTAAGGGGATTCACCGTGTCATGGCAGACGGTGTTTCCCCTTTTTTATTCGGAGACAGTTATGAAATTCGCATGGTTAAACGAGGTATCCGGTAGTTACCAGTATGTATTGGAAAATCTGCCTTGGTTGCAGGAAGTTGCGGGAGTTTATTTAGGATGACGATCACACCAGAACAACTCAAATTCCGCAAAGGGAAACTTGGTGCAAGCAGCTACGGTCAAGCCTTGGGTCGAGGGTATGGTTCGAAAACTAGGGCCGAACTGTTTCACCAGATGAAGGGGAATATGCCTCCTGTGAAGGAAACCATGGCTATGCGTGTGGGTAACTTCATGGAAGCCTTCATTCTGTCCGAATATTCAAAGCAAACGGGCAGGCAGGGGGTGGAATTCCCCGAGACACAGATTCACCCTGATGAACCACGTATTATCTGTCATTGTGACGGCATCATAGCCGATAAGAGCCGTTTAATTGAAATAAAGAACGTAGGGCCAAGGATGCACAGTGCGTGGGACGATGGCGTACCTGACTACACCTGGATACAAGCCTGCGGGCAGTCTATGGTAACGGGTATCATGCAAGTGGATGTCGTTGCTTACTTTGGGGGGTCCGAACTGCGGGTATATGAGCTTACCTTTACAAAGGAAGACCATGCCAAGCTATTCGATGGGTTGATGGACTTTCTGGGCTATCTGGATCGTGATGAAGAACCACCACACGAACAGGCTGACCTTCCTAACCTTGATAAGTATTATGAGGTTGAGGATAATGATGACAGTGTGCAAGCTACCAAACAATTCAGGCTGATGGCCCAAAGATTAGCCTCTCTTAAATATGTAAATAAGGTGAGCAAAGAAAATGCTGATGAAATGAAAGAGTTGGAATTTTATCTAAAGGAATACATGGGTACACGTACTAGCCTTCTAGGTGACGATGAAGAAACCCTGTTCACCTGGAAACAAGGCAAGGATAAGACTGTCACGGATTGGGAAAATATGACCGTTGATTTGTGTGACCAATATAATATAGCCTCTGATGATTATGTGGCTTCAATGGAAAGAAACACAACAACCAAAAAAGGTAACCGCACATTCCTGTGCAAAATAAAGGACTAAACTTAAGATGCCTAAAAAGAAAGAAACAACTCCCGAAGTGGAGCCAAAAGAACCTACAGTAGTAACACATGAGCGTGTAATTGCCACAGCTATCAACCAGATTAAGAATAATGTCAAGTCTGTGAAGATGACGGGTAAGGTGAACTATGGTAAAACCAAGTACGACTATGCCAGCGAAAATGACGTTATCAAATCCTTACGTCAAGCGTGTGTAGACACAGGGTTGGTAGTTATGCCTTCTTATGTATCTCATCAAACAGATAGCCGTGGGAATGTTGAGTGTGTAATGGATGTCAAAATCTCTCACATTACTGGCGCAGTTTGGCCTTACGAAGTACGCACGGCTGGAAACTGTGGAAATAATAACCTGTTAGGCGCACAGACAAGTGCTATGCGGGTATGGTATTTAAAAACCTTCCACATGTATACGGGTGACGAACCAGAAATGGTAGATCAGGCTAAAGGTGATGGGTCTATATCCACCTACGTTATGCCACCTAAAGACATCGTACAAAAGAAGATTCTAAAGGAATTTCCAAGTGCTACCCTCAAAGATAAGGAAAACAGGCTGGCGGCACTTAACCAAAACCTACTTGCAGTAGGCGGTAACCCTGTGGACAGCCCAGACAAGGTTACTGACGATGAATGGGCTAAGATCGCAAGGAGTATGCAATGAGTATTGCAATTAATCAGTGTAATTTCGCGGGTTATCTGACCCGTGACGCAGAAGTCAACACAACCGGTGAACGCGCCAGAGCTAATTTTGGTATCGCCATCAACGGTTACAAAGACTCTGTTCTTTTTATGAATTGTACGGCCTGGGGCAAACTGGCAGAGAATGTCGGTCCCAACCTGAATAAAGGTCAACCCATTTATGTTACCGGTGAACTGGTGATGAACGAATGGAACGACAAGGAAGGCAATCCAAAGTCTTCTACTGACCTGAACGTGCGTGGTATCCAGTACCTTTCAGCGAAGGGTGAGACTGTATCGGCTGGGAACAACGAAAGACTGTTCCAACCGCCACCAAAGGAAACGGAAGATATTCCCTTCTGATCAATCAGCGGAAGTGACCATCTGCTATACCTCGTAACCCTTGCTAGGGGGTTGGTCACATAGCATTGTTTGTAGATGGTATGGGGGTGTTAGCGCACCCCCGTATTTCTTTAACACGGATACGGAGACAACAAATGAAAGTAACGCTGAATGAGCATGAAAAAGCAATAGCAATACACACAACAAAGATGCGAAGGAAAGAGGATCGAGCAAAGGGCAGGAAAGATGTAATCAAACCTGAAGACTCCTACGATTGTGATGAACGTGGATCGCTGGGAGAAATGGCGTTCGCCAAACACTTCAATAAATACCCTGACTTCACCATGGTACCTGGAGACTATGATTTTATAGTTGACGGGTACAGGGTAGATGTCAAAACATCCAAAGGCCATAACAACCACCTTGAACTAAAGAAGACAGCCCGTAAGGGTCGCTGTGACAGGTTCGTGCTTATCACGGGTGTATTCCCAGAATACCATTTCCGTGGCTGGATAGCGGATCGTGACTACTGGACGGTGTGCTTTAAGAAACCCTACGATAACGGTGACTGGTCCTGGTGGGTAAAACAAGCCGACCTAAACCCTATGGAGACATTTCTACGATGAACGAACTTATCATAACAATTCTGCTGTTGGTGCCAGCAGTTAATTCTGACAAGGTAACAGGCTGGAACGTGGGAGCCGTACACAATCAGGTACAGGTTTCCTTTGAGCATGGGTTAGAGGCATCATATTCAGCTACGATGGTGCCGTGTCATACCCGCCCAACCAAGGAAGGCTTTATTGTTTATCACACAGAATCCATGGGCCAGGAAGTTTGTTATTTGACGGACATTAGCAGACCAGTGTTGGTGCGGTACACGGTTGACCACTGGTTTCCTGCAACCTATAAAACATATAAGGGGAGACAATGAAACCACAGAACTTTGAAGGATGTTGTTACGAAGTACGTGTGTACGATAAAGACATGAAGTTGAAGTACACCATCCCGCACAAGGATGTTTTGCTAAAGAGATTTAAAGAGGCGAAAGCACCTAAATACAAACCCTATGGAATGTTTGGAGGTGCCGCATGAGTTATCTCGATTGGATAATCGCTGTAGGTGTAACTTCGATAATTATATTCACTGGTTGGACTATGTATCACAAGCCTTACCCGCCAGATGCAAACATTACGATCCGTGTTACACCCTTACCTGACGGGTCTTTTGAGGTGACAGACAAATGAATAAAGAAACCCGTGCAATTTTAAAGAGCCTTAAACATCTCGACATGGTTATGGTGGAGTGGATAGATGCCGAGCAGGAGTCTTCTGGTTGGCAGGATATTACCGCGCCCATCGGCACACGGGTTGTAGTAGCCAGGACGGTGGGATTCTATTCGATCCACAACAAGTCACTACTGCGTACCTACTCTAACTACGACCCCTCTAACGGCATGGGTACAGGCAGGGATGATATACCCCTGTCAGCTATTAAGGGTATCTTCAAACTTGAGGTGAAGAATGCTGTGGATTGAACTGGCAATGTCAACCGTCACCCTGTACAGCATTTGGCTTGTTTGTTATGGACACTTGCTTCCAGGCATATCTTTGGGTATACTACTACAGTTTTTTTGGATAACACTATGGATCGTAACGGCACAGCAGGGGATTATACTTTTAGATTTTGGAATACTGGGTATTTATATTAAACGGATACATGACTTGAGGTTTTGCGATGAGTGATACATTATTATGTAACTGGTGCCACAGGAGAATGGATGCGCCAGAGCATTACAAACATGAGGGTGAGGATGCCTGGAAATGCCCGAAGTGTAAGAAGAGAATTTACATCGTTGGAAATGTCGGGTGTATGGGACCAGCTAAACAAATTTCTAAATCAGTTATGAGAAGAGTCAAAATTCAAAGTGAGGAAGAATGAAACATATAATTTCATTGGGGGCAGGCGTTCAGTCAACAACTATGGCATTACTAGCCCAGAAGGGCGAGATAACCCCCAGGGTAGACTTTGCAGTATTTGCTGACACTGGACATGAACCCGCCCATGTCTATACTCACCTGAACTGGCTTGAAACACAGGTGTCCTTCCCTATATACCGCACAAAATATGGCAACCTGTCGGATGATATGGATATGGTTCCGTTCTATATCATGAAGGATGGCGTGAAGGGTATGGGACAGAGGCGTTGCACCAAGTATTATAAAACCATGCCTGTAGAGAAAAAGATCAGGGAACTGTTAGGGCTTGAGCCGAGGCAGCGAACAAAGGGTCCAATCGCTACGGTGTGGGTTGGCATATCTATTGACGAAGTTCAGAGGATGAAAGACTCTACTAACAAGTGGAGTTTGAAACGCCATCCCCTCATTGATGCAGGCATGAACCGCCAGGATTGCTTGAACTGGATGGAGAAAAACAACTACCCAGAACCGGCAAAGTCAGCGTGTATCTTCTGTCCCTACACAGACAATATGCGCTGGAAGGATATGAAACAGAACCAGCCCAAAGATTTCAAAGAAGCGATTAAATGGGACAACGAGGTGAGAAATATGTCTAAAGATTTTACTAGCTACTTACACAGGAATGCCATACCATTAGAGGAGGCTGTTTTCACCGATGATGATATAGGACAGACCAATATGTTTAACGATGAATGCGATGGAGTATGTGGAATATGAGGAATGTTAAATTCAATGAACTACTAAAAGAAATACAGCAGATGCATGATAAGAAAAACACGGACTACGCCACCAAGGAAGACCCACTAGCCAACATTATGGGTTGTGTAAGGTTACACCTTCCCCCTTTGGCTGGCGTTACTATCCGGATGCAGGACAAGTGGGAGAGGATTGAAAACTTCTTCCGGAACAAGAAACTACTTAACGAGCCGGTGCGCGATGCGTACCTCGACAACGCTATCTATTCTATGATGGCTGTGTTGATTATTGACAGAGAAAAGGAGAAAATGGATGCCGTGCAAGAACTTGGGAGACGAGCGATTAAACATGATAAGCCAGATGCAAGTCCAACTTTTGCAGGAGATGGTTGCGATCCGGACGGAAATTGCACACCTGAAGAATGGACAGAAGGAAGCCCACAATACGGAAAACCCAGTGGTCCCAAAATCCAAACCGAAGCCGAAATACTCGGACCAAGATTTGCAAACAGCCAAGTTCATACTGGACACGATACGGGCAACAAATGATATTGTTGAACCTAATATGGATATGTGGGCTAAGGAAGTTCGTCTGATGCGGGAGATTGATAAGCGGAGCCATGTTAGCATACGTGACGCTATTATCTACGCTCACCAAGACCCGTTCTGGACCATTAACTGCCAAAGCCCGAAGAAGTTGCGTAAACACTTTGACCGTTTCCATAACATGCGGAAACAGGAAACCAAAAAGCAGGGGGAATCACTAGAAAACTACAGGCGTAAACGATGAAAGAGTTAGACGGTGTACCATATCACCGGGAAGCGGAACGGGAATTAGTCTGTAGCCTGATGGCTGGGCCAGACTATATTTTCCGTGTAGCTTCAGAGGTTGACCCGTCCTATTTCTTCAACGAAGATTTCAGGGCGGTATATACCAAGCTGTTGCAGAAGGCCCAGGCTGGTGAGAAAATAGAAGAAGTAACATTCTCTGATGGTGAGAGTGAAGACCGTAAAATCTTATTGATGAGGTTGTTTGACAATGCAATCACAGGAACCACAGCCCCGCACTGGGCTAAAAAAGTTCGCGAACACGCGTATGCCAGGGAAATCTATCAGCTTGGCGTTGCCTTTTCTCAACATGCGGCTCAACTTGAGGATTTTCAAGAGGCAGATTCATTCCTACGATCCAGAACAGATGCGGTACTGGAAAAGTTCAATATGGGAAGTGACGATACATACAGCCCCACCGACATCGGGGAAATCTGTAACACCATACAGGACAAAAGGAACAACCCTGGAATACATGGAATTAGAACGCTGTTCCCGATCTTTGACAATGTGGTGAAAGGCTTGAAGATTGTTAATCTCATAACTGCCCCGTCTGGATTTGGCAAGACCGCACTGGGGTTACAATGGGCTTGGAACATAGGTGTAAAGCAACGTATCCCTTGCCTGTACATAAACTTTGAGATGGGTGAGGATGAGTTACTTGAGAGGATGCTGGCATCTGGATCGGACACATTACTTGATAACATTCAACTAGGTGAAACAAGTGAAGACGAACATAATAATGTTTCCAACGCTAGTGCCGCACTTTCGGACAGCAAACTACACGTTACTGGCTGTGAAGAAAAAACTATTGACAACACGATTAATCTTATTCACCAGTATCATGCTCAACATGGTATTAAGTGCGTATTTATTGACTATATAGGAGAGGTGTCTAAGAAAGATGACGAACACACACTCAACACTTATGCGTTATACGGGAACTGGGTTCAACGAATTAAAGGAGCGTGTAGCAGACTTGACATTAAATCCGTCATCCTTGCGCAACTTAATAGAGATGGTTACGATGGACCACCAAGTATGCAAACTGTTGCTGATTCAATGCAGCTTGTCCACAAGGCGCACGTTGCCTGTGGTTTGTACGAGAGTAAAGCTGGGACTACGCATCTTAAGATATTTAAGAACAGGGGTGGAGCAATAGTACAGCCTATCCCAATGAATTTTAACCGAAAAACCCAGCGAATTACTGAGCTATGACACCACACAAAAGTCACAAAGAATTATTTGATTTGTCAATTACAGTAGACGAGGTGGACGGTCAGGGGATATATTTTTTTTGGGATGATGGTGTGTGTGTTTATGTTGGGAAGTCAATCCACATGGTCAACCGTGTAACAACCCACAAGTATGGGATTCCTAGACATATAGGGCTTGATGGAAAACTTGTACTACCTGGGCAGAAGGGTCGGAAAAAAGGACAAACTTGGGTAGACCACAAACGCCCTAAGAAAAGAGTATTCAAAATATTTGACAGGGTTACATTGTTACGGTATGCCGGTACACACAAATCCCTGATAGAGTTAGAGAATTACTATATTAAAAAGTTCAACCCAAAATACAACGGTAACACATCAGGAGAAAATAAATGAACGATGATATTTACAAACTTGAACCTGACCCTTCACCGGAAGACATTAAGGCAATAGAGGATGGTTTAACGGACAAGCGGCTGGGAGAAGTACCAGCACAGGTTGATATGCAGTATGTGTTGGGCAAATCCGCAGACTATATCCACACACAGGGCGATATGTCCATGCAAAGGATTATAGAGGCTAACCAACCAGACTGGCAACAATGGCCTGTTAGGTTGCATCTGGATGTCATTCTCAAACAGTTATTGAACACGGTGGGTATGCTACAGGCACAGATGATTGAACTTGAGCGTAAAGTGGAGAAAATGAAAAATGAAGGGAATTAAATTTGATCACTTTGTTTTTAATAATGACGGAACAAGTATTACCGAAGATCAACACACTCAATTATTAAACAGGTGGATTGAAGTTGTTGAGTCAATGGATATGATGACAGGTGGCGGTTCAAAATTAATGGATGAAACAGAAATGGAGGATATGCAGGATGTGTAAGCGGGGCGAGTATGAAATTCTTAGTGTCCCATACGCGACCTGGATTGTCAAAGATACGACCCCAAATCCCAAGGAAGTCAAAATTGATAAATGTCTTGTTCCACAAATTAAACAACTGTGGCTGGGGGGAGTTAGAACATATGGTTGTTGTTGCCAACATGGTAACCCAGACCCATATATGCCCCAAAATGGATTTATTTCAATACACTTTGATGATCTTAATAAGGCTCTAGTGCTGGGGTTCGAGGAATTAAAAACTAGACGAAAAGACCCAACCGCCCCCTGCTACGCATTAAAAATTAAACAGGAGGTTGACAATGAATGAACTTGAATTTGACCTGTACGTGCCGGTAATATCTCAAGCTGGTGCTTACGACAAACGCCCTATTATGAACGGTCTGGGTGAAGTTGTAACTTATATCTCTTTTGGCCTTGCGGAAAAGGCTGGTCATGCCTATATTAGTGAAGCTGACAACGGGTTTGATATGGCTTTACATATCTGCCGCGTACAGCCAGGTGATATGGACGAATCAATTAATCATTGACTGAAATGGAATTTCTTGTAATACTTTGGCTCGTTATGATTGATGGGTCTACAATAACCTCTAAGCATAGAACCATGCCGGACTGCAAGACTGCAATGCTTCAAGCTCATCTGGATTATCCTCAACTGGAACGGGCAGGCTGTATGAGGCGTAGACTACCAGACTACAAGGAGACAAAATGAATCCTGAAAAACTAGATGAATTATTCTTTACTAAGGTTAAGGGGTGGAAATGGTGTCATATTGCTGATTTAGGGCAATCATTCAAGGGCTGGCATGATGAAAATATGGAATATCAAAGAGAATTACCTCCCCTCCGCAAATCCCTTGATCTTCAAGAGGAATGGCTGTGGCCTGAGTTGTGGAAGAAAGGGATAGACTACGCCCACTTTGTATATGAGGTTGGCAATAAAAATATCATTTGCAGAATGTGTACGATGGTTGGTGGTGAAAGTCGAAAAGCTAAAATAATGTATGGGAATTTATCTCAAACAAAAGCCATAGTCCAACTCACAGCGGGATTAAAGGCTTTGGGGATTGAGGTGACTGATGAATGACAAAGAACTTGCTGAAAAGGTTGCTAAGAAGTTAGGCGGTGAATTTGTTGAGTGTGGTGATGAGTTACACTTCTCAAAAGACGGTTTTATTGAAGGAGCTAATAGTTTCTACGATTGGCCCACATTCGGTCTGATGGTTGAAGATGCTGAACGGAGAGGGTGGTTGCCAACTTGGAACTATGGACGATTTCAGTTTGACGAAATTGCAGGAATCGGACACACAGAGGTTTATCACTCGGTGCAACACGGTCACATCAAAGCCTGTGCCTTGGCATACCTCCAAATCCCTGATTTGGCTCCTTCAGGAAACCTGAACGATGGAGATACCAGATGAATAATTGGCAACCGATTGAGACAGCACCAAAGGATGGAAGTTATGTAATTGTTGGAAAATCGACATGGAGAATAAGCTGGCAAGCATCATGGGGTGAACATAGCCTTGCTAAAACCACCTATGGATGGAGCAGATTTAATTCACAAGGCCAAGATTTTCTACTACCCACCCACTGGCAACCTTTACCGGAGCCTCCAAAAATAGAAGATAAAGACACCGAATGTTACAAAAACGGTTGCCCTGACTGCTTCCCTGAACTAACAGAAAAGGATGGCAACAAATGAATAACTGGAAACAAATGTCAGAGCAAGAGCAAGCAGAATGGTTGGCTGGTTTCTGTGGGTTTGAGTTATTACATACCGCATGGAAAAATCCTTATGGTCAGCCAATGTGTGTTGATGAGCTAACAGACTTCTTCAATTCCCCCGCAGGATTTATGGCGGTTAAAAATGAAGTTGTAAAGAGAAATTTAGAATTTAGTATTCACTGGTTCAGGCATGGGGAGCTTGGAGATGTTTACGGAGTTACTGTCGATATTATGATTGACTCTAACACGCCCTTTGCTGTTAAGCATAAAGACTTAGAAGAAGCATTTTATGAAGCTGTTTTTATGAGTATGGAAGGCGGTGAGTGATGAAAGTTCATATAGAAAACTTTGAGCCAGTTTGGGAAGGTGGCAAGCCTTATCATTTTGAGAAGGTGGGGCCTGCGTACCTCAAAGTATCACCAAAATTTAACAATAAAGAAAAATATATTGCTAAGGCAACGGAAGGCCATTTTACGCTTTATGTCCACGACTTCCCGTATAAGGGAAAGACTGGTGCATACAGGCTTGTTCCGCCAAAATTCAAACTCGGTGATGAGTTGTTTAGAGGGGAGGAGCGGGCAAAAGTTTACACGGTAATTGGGATTGAGGTGATTGAGAGACAGACACCCGAAGAAGTAGGCACTATTCTTTCATTGACAGAAACCAAAACTATATGGCGTGATAAATGGCACTTCAAATATCAACTTGAGGAAAAGAAATGAATGAAAAACTTGTGCTGACGGATGAGGAGTTTGCAGGACTGAAAACAGACCTTGCTAAGTATGTGAAACAGGTGGTGCTTAAAAGAAAAGAGTTTGACAGCCTAATCGCCACTATTGAGAGTTTGAAGGAAGAAGTCCTATTAGAAAAACAATCTGCATCTTCTTATAAATTTAGCAACGACCTACTAAGGGGGCGGTATTGCTTTGAAAAGTATAAAGAATTTGAAAGAGAAGTTGAGAGTTTGAAGGAACAGGCAAATCAAGACATGGGAGCTTTTGTTTCTATGCCAATGCGAAGGGATGAGCTTGAAGAAGAAAACGAAAAACTCAAACAGCTAACGTGTGAACTTGAAGATGATAGGCGCAAATTAGATATAGCAAATTACAAGCTCAAAAGCCGTTTGTAGACTTTCAGCATTAAGCAAGAGGGAACAAACGGTTGGTAGGGGGGTTGGCCCTGAATCGGTGGGCGAGAGTCAGGTACTAGGCTATGATGCTGAATGTGCTTATAGCTGATGATGGGAGTTGGCACAGCCCCCTTGCCTTAAATTCAAATACCACAGCATCCGGTGGTTTGCTAATAACCTGGGGCAGCAGGGTCGGATGCACTAGCCCAAAAGGGCCATGTCTATCGGGGAGCTAACACACTCCCCGTGGCCTACTTTCAAATTAAGGAGATAATCAAATGGAACTTAACAGGCGTAGTTTTCTAAAGAAGTTGGGTATAGGAACGGCTGGTGTCGCGGCTGTATCTGCTGGCTTGAATCCTTTAAAGGCTGTAGAGGCTAAAACGGGTGCTGGTTGTTATGAAACTATTATAGGGGTTGATCCTGGGCGTGTTGAGAAAGGATACATGTCAACCGTATTCAGGAGTAAAAAAGAAGATTTAACAGACGTTATCTACAATATCAGCCCCATAGAAACACCGATGACACGTAATTATGAATGGCAGACTGACAGCATATCAACCAATGCTGATCGGTTGTCGCAGTTTGAGAAGGATAGCTTATCCAGGCAAATAGCTATCGCGGGTAGGAAAATGCGTGAGGATATGATAACCCATTTTAACACTAAAAAGTAGAATTTATAGGCTGGCCCTGACCGTACAACCCAATGTGTGGGTTGCAAGTCCGATGAACAGTGAAAAGGGTACACACCAGCTTAGTCTTTTTACTCCTAAAATGAAGAAATCACCAAACACTGTCAAACCAGAAACACCCTATAAACCCATGAAAACAAAAGCCCTTAAAACTTTCTTCGCAAGGTTCCCATTTCTGTGATACTATGTAAAAGAGATGTCCAGAAATTTAAGTTTATCGCTAAAGGACAAATCCCCTAAAAGAGGCTACACCTAACTGGTTTTGAGTTAGGTGAATGAGATTTAGATGTTTTGACTGGTTTAGATTTTAATGGAGAGTTGTATGCGTAAGATAGAATTGACACAGGGGTTGTTTGCGGTTGTTGACGATTCGGATTATAAATATCTGAATCAATTTAATTGGTGCGTTAGTGGCAAAAAAACATCCGACAGGCGGTATGCTACAAGAACGGAAAAAGGGAAAAAGGTTTCTATGCACCGGGAAATTATGAATGCCCAACTTGGGGAATGTGTAGACCATATTAGTAGGGATGGCCTGGACAACAGAAAATCCAATCTGCGTATTTGTACCGTTTCACAGAATGGCATGAACCGTAGAGGGAAAATCGGTGGGACTTCAAAATTCAAGGGCGTGAGTAGTCCGTCAATGACTTCAAAGTGGGTGGCGAATATCAGGGTCAACGGTAAAAACAAGTGTTTAGGTCGGTTTGAAAATAACGTAGATGCCGCTAAAGCCTACGATGTTGCGGCTAAGGAATACTATGGTGAGTTTGCAAGGACTAATTTCTAATGGGTGGTAAAGCATCCAGAGACAAAGGACAAAGGGGTGAACGTGAGGTATGCCAGTTACTAGGTGACCTTTTAGGCGTTGACCTTTCCCGCACTTTGGACCAGACTCGCGATGGTGGTGCTGATATAGTCTGGGAGTTGTGGGCCATAGAGGTTAAAAGGCGCATCAAATATACCCAAGGTGACGTAATGAAGTGGTGGGATCAGGCATGTCAGCAGGCCAAGACACTTGGTAAACATCCCGTTTTGCTTTACAGGGCTGACCGTGAAGAATGGGAATGCCTGATGCCGTATAGTTTAGAGGAAAACCCTAGCCTGTATTATGTGCATGGTGATATGAAACTGTTGGTTTCAAGGATCAGGAATGATTAGAGATGATGAAGATAGCCCTGACCAAGTCACCTCTAATGTGGATAAGTTTATGGCCTGGGCTAAGATGTATAGCATGGAAGAACCTACCCTAAACAACGTCTGCAGGATTGAGCAGAAAAACTTTCCTAACGTATGCCTAGCATTTCCATCCGGAGATGGTGCTTTCCCTTGTGGCTTTCTGATGATCTGTGACCACAAACTACCAAAGAATGTGGATAAGGTGATGGAAGGTATGGCAGAGGATGGATATTTTACCGTGCCAACCAATGACTGGGAAGCGGCTAGGGATATTGCTCTTGAATACCTGAAACATCAAAGGGAAGCAGGTGACCCGTATCCGGACCAACGCTACCTCCCCGATGAAATCAGTCTAAACTAACCACACTACCAAACCCCAGTTTATAGAAAATACCAAACAATCCGGTACTGAATCTATCATACTGGGACACAAAAAAGGTTCTTCCGGTGGTTCTTTAATCCTACCAGACCAAAACATTCTTAACTTCCACCTGTAATATACCCATCGACACATTTTAGTTCCTTTCAGTCAGACCAGTTCAAAACTTCGTTTTTCTCAAGTCTTCCTGTTAGTCAGACCACATGGATAATACCAGATAGATAATTATAAAGTAAATCATGGTTAATCCTCCAAATCTTTAAATTCTTCTTCAGGGTCAAACCAATTATCAGACACGATATGCCCTATAGCTGTAATTGTTGATTGGCTATCTTTAACCTTAACACGAATGGTTTTACCTTTTAAATCACACCATGCCGTGACCCCCGCTATTTCCATAACACGCCAAATCCAATGTCCTGCTGCACCAGTTTTCATGCTGTGGTGTTTAAAGGATTTTGGCAAATATAGGGCGTAACCACCAAAACACTGCCCAGAATTATCACCATAATCCAAAGCCACCCACGAACCAAGGGAACCGTGATCATCGGTTGTTATTGTTGCGCTTTTTATAATGGCATTTTTAATAATTAAAAAATCTTCTTTCATAGCTGTTTCTCCTTTAATTGCATCTCCTTATTGTGCTGTGTACCCCTGGCCTTGTTACATTGACCACAGGCTAACACAGAAGGGATAGTATTGTTGACCCTGCGTGGGTCGCCTTTATGGTAAAAATGGTCGATGGTTGCAATATTATTCGGCTGTTTAAACTTCTCACCCCTGCCATAATCAATCCAGACCAGCTTACAATTACACCAGTGACAGAAGGGATTGTTTTTAAATAGTCGCAACCTTCTCTTTTTTCTTCTTTGTTGGGAAGTCATATTAAAACTCCAATTAAAATTGGTTTCTTAAAAACTGCGTTTTTAAAATTCCCAGTCGTCAACGTCAACTTCTTTCCTGTTTCGCTTAGAGCCTGGCGGGTTAGGTACATCCGACAATAAAGGCTTTTTAGGTCTTTGCGTTAATACCATCCTATCCATAGCAAGGTTCACCATACTACCCTGATCAAAGCATTTACCCACTATCACAGCACTTAACCCGCATGATTTGATTAAGGTGTACATATCAATAGAACAGGACTTGGTCATTTGCAGGCGACATTTAAAGAATGTTCCCATTGGCAGATCGGCAAACTCAACTTCACACATTCCAGAACGATTAATTCCCGCTATGTACTTCGCTTTAATGGCTTGTACTTGGTCGATATACTCTTGAGTTTTGTAATGCATGGATTTTCTGGGCTTACCGTGTCGTTCTAATGATTTAGCCCTATCCTTAGCATTCCTAGCCACTTTAACAGGGTCGGTAAGTGCTTGGGCCTGTTCTGCCAGTTGAACCTGTAACTCACCTAGTACTTTATCGCATTCGCCTATTGATTTGATGGTTGAGAGTGTTTTCATTTTTATACCGCCATTGTTAAGGTTAATTGTAGTCCATCCTCACTTACGTCCCAATCTTCATTCATACTGAAATAATCTATTAATCGCCTGCTTTTATCGTCAGAATCGTATACCAGCATGGTATCGTTTGCCAGTAATACATGCAATAGATATTCTTTATCGTACAGACTAAGGGTAGGGTAAAGCATTAACATTTTTACCCGTGCTTCTTCTTTGTGGTTATATTCGGCATCGTTCATTGTATCCCCTTTATTAAAAGATTAAGAAATAGATTCTGGACTGCGACAACCACGGTATAGACTGTCAGAATGATTGTCAAGCCCCATAATGAACCAGTTATGAACCAGAATGTTTTAGCTTTCATTTTTTATGTCCCTTATCATTTTTAAAAGTTCAGGGTCCTTGATCTTCGAGAGAGTGTGAGCTAGGCTTCGCCTGATCAACTCGCTCTTTGACTCAATGCCCCAGTACGAAACCACTAGATTAAGTATGCGGTCTTGCATAGTGCTTAAATGGAACTGGACCAGTCTGGTCTTTTTCTCTGTTTTTACGTTTTCAAGCTGTTTTCTTATAGATGCCATAATATTATCCTTTTTGGAATGGTTTTAAGTGTTGGCTCTTTTTAATACAAGCTTTACAGGAAGTCAAACCTTCACCAGTTATTCTCACCCATCCATTAATATAGTCTGGTATTTTACCGCATAATGTTCTACCACTACTGTAGTCAGTAAGGTGTATTGTGGTATTTGACTTAATGTACTTCATTTTGACCCTGTGAGTTGTCGCCTAGTCCATTATTCCGGACCAGGCTATAGGTTAGTATTAGATTAAATTGAGCTGGCGTGCCATATTCTTAATAACGCCATATTTGATGTAATGACAACCGGCTGTTAAGTTGCCATGGTCGTCAATCTTTGAAACCTGAAAATGACCCGCGTGTATAGTCTTACCATTTGGCTTAAATACTGTTTTCGATGATTTGCACTTAGCGACCATCTGCCAGATAGCTTTGGCAAACTTGACAGGCATCTCTGCGTTTTGAGATGTTTTAACCGTTTCATTATCCAAGCGCAGTAAGACAGGGAAACTCATTCCATAACCTACAAAATTGTTACCGTTACGGAAACGGAATACCCTATCTCGAATATCATTAATATTCTTTTTACGTTCTGCCCGTTCCTTAGCCAGCTTAGCCTTCTCACGTTTCGCAACTTCTTTGGGATTATCCCATTTCGCATCGTTAGCCTTTTTCTTAGTTAATATTGTTTCGCTTTGCTGTGTTGGGAATTGATACTCGGTATAAACATTAAATGTTTTAGAATAGGACAACAACTCCTGAAAATGATCGCCAGCTCTTTTAATATGAAACATAGCCGAATCATAGGAGTTTAGATAACTTGATCGTTTTGATCTACTAGCAGTATTCATAGCTGATTCAATCATATCAATATAATGCCTCATATTTCCAGCGTGATTATCCCGATATGGTACGGTAAAGGTTTTAAGATGATCGACTGCCGATTCTACAGCCCATTGATGCGAGCTTGTGGTTACTGAGTATTTAGAACTATTCAATAGAACTGCATCTCTTTCAGCGAAATAACCTATCCAGAAATGCTTACCATAAGAATAGATTGTGTCGCCTTCAAAGAATATTGAACTTTTAGCATTCCGGCCATTATCCTGTGTTTGTTGCGCCCAAACATGGCATACCATGTCATTATTAAATACAGTTTTCATTATTGTATTCCTTATAAGATAGCGGGATTATGGATTGTATCTAATAACAAAACCGTAACATCATAGGTTTTTTTTGCCTTTAATAGTTTGCTAGCAATTTGTTGCGCTTTATAACTTGTTTCCGCCTGTACTTCTACTGTTTTGTTTCTATAAAATGCTTTGTAGTTATTCATTTTGTCTCCCTGTATGATTAATAATCCAATATAGAATATGATGGAACACGGTTAGTTCTAAAAGGTAAAGGAATATCAATACAACCGTGATTGGTGGATTGGTAATCCGGATGGAATGATAGGTAATCTCGGCCTAATATTCTGCGTAACAAACCATGTTCCCATTTACCATCAATCTTAATATAGTAATAATTTGCTTTATTATGTTTTATGCTTTCTATTTCGTGGAATCGTCTCATTTGTTTAGTCTCCTTGTATGATTAATCGTCTTTAACTATTAACAATATAAATCATCATAATGCTGCTGTCAATAGGCAAAGCAAAATAAACTGAAAATAGTTGCTGATAAATGAGACAAACCTGGCTAGCCCAACGTGTCAGATAATCGTTGCGTTACAATCGTTTAACTGGTAGTTTGATGGGGAATATTAATTGATAAGGGAAAAGACATGGGTAAGCAGGAGAAGAAGAAGTGCAACATACAGACTAACGAACCATTGGATGCTCACCTCTACGCCACAACCTATGAAGAATTAAGCCTGTTAATAGAAGACAGCCTGCTCCACGCCTATCTAAACACTAAACAGGAAGGAATGAAACGTGCTGTCGTCCGGGCCGTTGCTAGTTCAATATTAATTGTGGATATTGCGAAAATTGCGGGGGTGGGGGGGGAGGCTGAAGGCGGCCGGGTTGGTGAGAATGGGTGTCTACCACACTCAAATTCTCCCGAAAAAATCCCATATTTTACGAGCAAGGGTGAGATAGCGTATATTGACCCCCCAGAAAATCCCCCAAAAAATTTAAAAAATTACGAGCAAATCGGAAGGCGTATCTGCGGTATGTTAGAATCTTTGGCAAGTGTTGAACTAACGGATGAGGAATGGGAAGACAGTTACAGATTGTACGTGAAAAGACGCAACACAAAAAGAAGGAACGAGTCTATAGCGCAGGAGAAGCCTTAATGACTGATCCTTTTGATGAGGAGACAGGTGTGCCAAGTACCTGGGGTACTATGGTAGAGACTATGGTATTACAGAGAGGTTACGACCATAAAGGGAATATCCAAATCAACTGGAAGGAGTCGGAATGAACAGGCGTGAGAAGATTGAGGCTGTTGTTTATGAGCGGTTGAGGTATTGCCATGATTTAGATGCCCCTGAATACTACGCTGACAAGATTGCCGGGGACATAGAAGACCTTTTACACAACCCGCAGTCCGACATCTGGAAGCAATACCATGAGGAGAAGAAATGATCTGGTTGTTATTTATGATACACATGAGCATTACCCCACCCGATGTTGGGGTTGAACATGCCGAGATAGTTAAGACGTTCCATAGTGAACAGGCGTGTATTCAGGAGTTACAGAGCATATTCAAGGATGCTAAGGAGAGTGGTATGCCGGTG
>Ga0233440_1000729_pt1 | contig 35063 bp, 33 predicted proteins | sample SI_123_September_5_FD_182791 | JGI IMG/M metagenome (GOLD analysis project Ga0233440, IMG submission 182791) | Seawater microbial communities from Saanich Inlet, British Columbia, Canada - SI_123_September2016_120_MG | ecosystem: Environmental > Aquatic > Marine > Inlet | place: Canada: British... | reverse complement strand
GAAGCCGTCCACGTTCATCTGGTGCATGGGCGGCACGCAGCACACTGTCGGCACGGCGAACGTTCGCGCGTATTGCAACCTTCTGCTCGCGACCGGGAACGTCGGCGTTTTCGGAGGAGGGGCCAACATCTTCCGCGGTCACTGCAACGTGCAGGGCGCGACCGACATCGGCCTCGATATTACCTCGCTGCCGCTCTATTACGGTCTGGTCGAAGGCGCCTGGAAGCACTGGGCTCGCGTGTGGGAAGTTGAGTATGACTATCTGCAGGCGCGGTTCGACGAAGTGCCGGCCAAGGCCGGGCGTCCGGCCCGTACCCGCAAGCAGAACATGGAGTTGCCGGGGATCCCGTGGACCCGCTGGTTCGATGCGACGCTTGCCAAACCGGATGACGTCGATCAGCGGGATACCGTGAAGGGCGTGGTCATCATGGGACACGGTGGCAACACCATCCCGCGCATGACCGAAATGGTGAAGGGCCTTGAAGCTCTCGAATTGCTCGTGGTCGCGGATCCGCATCCCACCACCTTCGCGGCGATCTCCGACCGCAAGAACGGCACGTATCTGCTGCCAGCCTGTACGCAGTTCGAGACGTCGGGCTCGCGCACAGCGTCGAACCGTTCGCTCCAGTGGGGCGAGCAGATCGTCAAGCCGATCTTCGAATCCAAGGATGACTACGAAATCATCTATCTGCTTTCGAAGAAACTCGGATTCGCCGACCCGATGTTCAAGAACATCAAGGTCGAGAACAATCATCCGTCGGCCGAAGACCTGCTGCGCGAAATCAACCGAGGCGGCTTCTCGACCGGCTATTCCGGCCAATCGCCAGAACGGCTCAAGGCGCACATGAAGAACCAGGGCAAGTTCGACCTGGTGACGCTGCGCGCCAAGGCGGACGAACCTGAAATAGGCGGCGACTATTACGGATTGCCGTGGCCTTGCTGGGGCACGCCGCAGATCAAACATCCGGGAACACACACACTCTACAACACCAATCTTCATGCCAAGGACGGCGGTGGTACGTTCCGTGCGCGCTTCGGCGTGGTGTACGAGGAGAAGCAGCCAGACGGCTCGGTGAAGAACGTCAATCTTCTGGCCGAGGGCTCCTACAGCAAGGGCTCGGAGCTGACAGATGGTTATCCCGAGTTCACCTATGGTGTGCTGAAGAAGCTCGGATGGGACAAGGATCTCACCGAGGCCGAACTCGCCACCATCAACAAGATCGGCGGCAACAATCCGGATGGCGTCGGCTGGGCGGTCGATCTGTCGGGCGGCATCATCCGCGTTACGCTTGAGCACGGCGTAATGGCCTATGGCAACGGCAAGGCCCGCGCGGTGGCGTGGAATTTGCCGGATCCGGTGCCAGTGCATCGCGAGCCGATCTACACGCCACGTCCTGAACTGGTCGCCAAGTATCCGACACGTCCGGACGGACGCCAGTTCCGCATGGCCAATCTCGGCTTTTCGATTCAGAAGGCGGCGGTGGACAAGGGACTTGCCAAGCAATTCCCGATCATCCTCACATCCGGGCGCCTCGTGGAATACGAAGGCGGCGGCGAAGAAACGCGGTCGAACCGCTGGCTTGCCGAATTGCAGCAGGACATGTTCGTTGAAGTGAACACGTCCGACGCGGCCGAGCGCGGCATCAAGGACGGCGGTTGGGTTTGGGTCACAGGACCGGAAAACGGATCGAAGGCGCGCGTCAAGGCGCTCGTTACCGATCGCGTCGGCAAGGGCGTGGCATTTATGCCGTTCCACTTCTCCGGCTGGTTCCAGGGCGTCGATCAGCGCTCCAAATACCCGAAGGGAGCTGACCCGATCGTGCTCGGCGAAAGCGTGAACACAATCACATCCTACGGCTACGACCCGGTCACAGGTATGCACGAGGGCAAAGTGACCCTGTGCCAGATCCAAACGGCGTGAGAGGAGAATAAACGATGGCTCGCGTCAAATTTCTTTGTGATGCCGACCGTTGCATTGAGTGCAACGCCTGCGTGACCGCCTGCAAGAACGAACATGAAGTGCCTTGGGGCATTAACCGCCGCCGCGTCGTCACCATCAACGACGGCAAGCCCGGTGAGCGCTCGGTGTCCATGGCCTGCATGCATTGCACCGACGCGCCTTGCGCAGCGGTCTGCCCGGTGTCGTGCTTCTACACCACGGCAGACGGTGTGGTGCTTCACTCGAAGGACCTCTGCATCGGATGCGGATATTGCTTCTACGCATGTCCCTTCGGTGCACCTCAATATCCGAAGGTCGGAAACTTTGGCTCGCGCGGCAAGATGGACAAGTGCACCTACTGTGCGGGCGGTCCGGAAGCTGACAACTCGCCGGCCGAGTACGCCAAATACGGCGCGAACCGTCTTGCCCAAGGCAAGCTGCCGATCTGCGCCGAGATGTGCTCGACCAAGTCATTGCTTGCCGGCGACGGCGCCATCATCGCGGAAATCTACAAGGAGCGGGTGATGAAGCGCGGCTACGGTTCGGGCATGTGGGGCTGGAAGACAGCCTACAGTGATTCACCGACTGGTTAGCGCGCGTTGCCCGGGGCCCTAACGGCCTTCGGGCAACGTTCGAAGTTGCTCTTGATTGAAAACTGGAAGGTCGTGCCGATGTCGATCTCGCTCTCAACCCTCAAAACCTTGTGTGTCGCGATCGCGTTGCTGTTTGTGCTCGCGCAGCCAACAGCGGCGCAACTGTCCTTCAAGCCTACCGCCGATGCTGTGCATGAAGACCAGCTACTCAAGGCGCTGAAGGAAGGCGACAAGATTACGGGGCGGATCACCATTCCCGATCCGATGGCGTCGAGTCTGATCCAGCCTGCTGGAAAGGACTGGCGCGATTTCCAGCGTCATCAGCTCCCCATCATTGGCGGCGTCGCTATCATTGGAATGCTTGCGTTGCTAGGCATCTTCCTGATGATCCGCGGCCGGATTCGCGTGGAGCACGGCTTCTCAGGTGTCAAGATTCTCCGCTTTGCGAGCTTCGAGCGTTTCACGCATTGGTTGACTGCAAGTTGCTTTATCATTCTGGCGTTGTCGGGCCTGAATATCAGCTTCGGGCGCGTGCTGATCCTGCCTGTGTTCGGCCCCGAGGCGTTCTCCACGCTGACGTCGTGGGGCAAGATCGCCCACAACTATCTCGCATTCCCGTTCATGCTGGGTCTCGTGATCATGTTCCTGATCTGGATCAAGGATAACATCCCTGGAAAGGTCGATCTGCAATGGGTGAAGCAGGGTGGCGGCATTCTGAACAACGGCAAGCACCCACCAGCCAAGCGCTTTAACGCCGGTCAAAAGGGAATTTTCTGGATCGTTATCATTGGGGGGGCGCTGATGTCGTTGTCGGGCTGGTTCCTGCTGTTCCCCTACATTCCTGCCAATGTCACAGCGTTGCAGTTCTGGACCGTCATTCATGCCGTGATCGCCATGCTGTTCATCGCGGCCATGCTCGCCCACATCTATATCGGTTCAGTGGGCATGGAAGGCGCGTTTGACGCGATGGGCACCGGCGAAGTGGATCTCAACTGGGCGAAGGAGCATCACTCGCTCTGGGTTGAGGAGGAGCAGACCAAGGGCCGGGCTCCCGACACCGGCAGTCCCCGGGCCATGCCAGCCGAATAATTCAAGCTATCGATAGGGCTCATATCTATATAAAGGGACTGTCCGGCACAGCTGGGCGGTCCCTTGATTTTTCGGAGTTCGGAATGAGGGTGATAGGTCTTTCGGGGTGGAGCGGGGCAGGCAAAACAACGCTGCTCGCGCGCCTTATCCCGCATCTGATCGCCGATGGCTTGCGTGTCTCGACGATGAAGCACGCTCACAGCAATTTCGATGTCGATATTCCCGGCAAGGACTCGTGGCTGCATCGGCAGGCCGGCGCGACCGAAGTTCTGGTCTCGTCCGGGCGTCGTTGGGCGTTGATGCATGAACTACGCGGTGCACCGGAACCGCCTTTGGCCGAGTTGCTCGCAAAGATGTCGCGTGTGGATTTGCTGATTGTCGAGGGTTTCAAGGCGGACCGGCACCCCAAGATCGAGGTGCATCGCGCGGCGAACGGCAAGCCGCTGATGTTTCCAAAGGACCCGACCATCGTTGGCATTGCCGCCGATATCATGGTGAATACGGAACTGCCCGCCGCCCATCTCGATGACATTCCAGCCATCGCGCGCATTATGCGGGCGGCTGCAGTGCGGATCGAAGATGTACTTGCCCACGAGGCGGCCGGAGCCTGATCACCGATGGCACAACTCTCGGATGACTGCTTCGCGTTTGGCGGACCGATGATGTCCATCGATGAAGCTGTCGCCACTATTGCGGCGCGAGTCACTGCAGTTGCAGACACAGAATGGGTCGATCTCGTCGAGGCCGACGGTCGCGTCCTCGCATTCGACGTCATGGCGCCGTTGGCTCTGCCGCCATTCACCAATTCAGCCGTTGACGGGTATGCTGTGCGCAGCAGCGACCTTCCGCTTGAAGAAGAACAAGCGTTTCCGGTATCCGGGCGCATTCAGGCGGGCGCGTTAATTTCAAGCGCTATCGTACCTGGAGAAGCGGTTCGCATTTTTACCGGTGCCCCGATGCCCGCGGGCGCCGACACTGTGTTTATGCAGGAGGACGTTCGGATTGACGAGGCAGGCAAAGTTATTTTGCCGCCGGGTCTCAAAGCCGGCGCCAATGTCCGTCCAGCCGGCGAGGATATTCCGGAAGGTCATCCGGCGCTGCCCGCAGGGCGGTTGTTGCGACCTCAGGATATAGCACTCTTGGCGGCACTCGGACTGACGCGCGTTGAGATGAAACGCCGACTCCGTGTTGCGGTGTTTTCGACAGGAAATGAAGTGGTGCCGCCCGGCACACAGCGGGGGGCTGCACAACTCTTCGACTCAAATCGCTTCATGCTTACGGCAATGTTGAAGCGGCTCGGCTGTGACGTCAGCGATCTCGGTATTCTGCGTGACGATCGCGCTTCTCTTGCGTCCGGTCTGAAAGACGCAGCAACTCGTCACGATTTGATCCTCACATCGGGGGGCGTCTCTACGGGGGAAGAGGATCACGTCAAAGCCGCAGTCGAGAGCGTGGGTACTCTGGTGCTTTGGCGCATGGCAATTAAGCCGGGGCGCCCTGTGGCGATGGGCATTATTGGCGGTACGCCGTTTATCGGGCTGCCGGGAAATCCGGTGGCAAGCTTTGTGACGTTTACCTACGTCGTCCGTCCGACAGTCCTGGCGCTTGCCGGTACGGCACAACGAAACCCGGTGCCGATGCCTGTGCGCACGGCCTTTACCTACGCCAAGAAAATCGGACGCCGCGAGTATGTCAGGGTGAACCTGCGCAAAGCTGCCGACGGCATGCTGGAGGCGGTGAAATTCCCGCGAGAGGGTGCAGGGCTTCTCTCTTCCCTCGTGGATACAGATGGCCTCGTTGAGCTCGGCGAAGACATCACGTCAGTGAAGCCCGGCCAGATGGTCGGGTTTCTGGACTATTCAAGTCTGGTCTAGTGATGTTAGCCCGGTCCTATCAAGTTATGGCCGGGATCACCCACGCGAGCTCCACTGGTCGTGAATGCGACGTAACCAGGCTCCTGAAACTTATTGAGGAGCACCGACACCGCGGCAGCGGAGAGGCCCGCGAAAATCAATGCGACGATAAAAATTCTCATGGCGTTCCCCAGCAATCATTCCGTCCGTCTATTTTATGGGCGTCGGTACTGCGCAAAGCAAGTTACCCGTTGTCGCGCTTTCGTCGCAGAGTGGCCTTGGAAAGGAGTTTTGAAAATGATGCAGTGCGAGAGGTCGCGTCTGTTCCCCGTTGACGCTGGATTGAGCCTCCGCCATTGAAGAAGCATGACCATGACCAAGCTCGATCTGACCGGTCTTAAGTGCCCGCTGCCGGTGCTGAAGACGCGAAAGGCGCTGAAAGCTTTGCTCGCGGGCGACCGGCTTGAGGTGCATTGCACCGACCCGTTGTCTGTCATCGACATTCCCAACCTGATCCGGGAAACCGGTGATCGCGTTGAGATCACCGAACGCGCCGAGCAACGCATCGTGTTCATAATCGAGAAGGTGGACGGAGCACCCGCTTGAGTGGCCCTGAAACTTCGCCGGCCTGGCCGGTCGAAATCCGGCTTGCCAAAGACAGGCGCTCTATGACCGTCGCCTTCGATGATGGCCAGAGCTTCACTTTCTCCGCGGAACTGCTCCGAGTGACCAGCCCTTCGGCCGAGGTACAGGGGCATTCCGAGGCGGAGCGGAAAACCGTCGGTGGCAAGCGCAACGTTGCCATTCTTTCCGTCGATGCCGTCGGAAACTACGCGGTGCGGATCGGCTTTGATGACATGCACAACACCGGCATTTATTCTTGGACATTCCTGCACGATCTCGGGATCAACGCCGAGCTTCGCTTTCAAAACTATCTCGATGATCTGGCCGCCAAGGGCCTAAGCCGCGACAAGCCCGGCGTCCGCTAGCTTTCGTTATCCAGGCTTGGTGTGCCGGGCGGGCCGGCGGCCATCGGAACTCCGTTTCATATTGCAAGGGACTACAGCAATCGGCTGTTCTGAGCTAAGACATTGGAATAATTCTTGGCATACGAAATGCCAGAAGCTATCGTCCAAAGCTCGAAGCACCTGCAAATGAGACATTCGAATGAGCCATAGCGTCCAGACAGTTCAGCCATTCGAACACCCGGGAGAGGGGCGCAAACGCGCCAAATCAACCCCCAAGGGCCGCCAAATTGACCCCCAAGCGGCTGAAGAAATTGAGATTTTGCTCGGCGACCGGTCGCGGCAGCGGGACCTCCTGATCGAGCATCTCCATCTCATCCAGGACACCTACAACCAGATTTCTGCGGCTCATCTTGCAGCCCTTGCCGACTCGATGAAGCTGGCTTTCTCGGAGGTGTTTGAAACCGCGACCTTCTACGCGCACTTCGATGTGGTCAAAGAAGGCCAGCCCGACCTTCCGCCGCTGACCATCCGGGTTTGCGATTCTCTCACCTGCGCGATGCTTGGCGCGGAAACGTTGTTAGGCGAGTTGAAGAAGAGCGCCGGGCCGGGCGTACGCGTGGTGCGCGCGCCTTGTGTGGGGCGCTGCGACACGGCGCCGGCTGCGGAGGTGGGGCATAATTTTGTCGATCATGCGAGCGTTGAGAGCGTTCTGGCTGCCGCGAAAAGCGGCGACACGCATGCGCACCTGCCGAAGTACATCGATTACGATTCGTATGTCGCCAAGGGTGGCTACGCGTTGCTGACGAAGTTGCGCTCCGGTGCGATGACGAAAGAGGATTTGCTGAAGGCGCTTGATGACGCGTCGCTGCGAGGTCTTGGCGGCGCAGGTTTTCCAACCGGCCGCAAATGGCGCGCCGTGCTTGGCGAGCCGGGGCCGCGCCTGATGGCGATCAATGGCGACGAAGGCGAACCGGGGACTTTCAAGGATCGCTATTATCTTGAAACCGACCCGCATCGCTTTATCGAAGGCATGCTGATCGGCGCGCACGTTGTCGAAGCGCCCGATGTCTATATCTACCTGCGCGACGAATATCCGGCATCGCGCGAAATCATTGAACGCGAAATCAAGAAGCTGCCACCGGGCGGTCCAAAGCTGCATCTGCGCCGCGGCGCAGGTGCGTATATTTGCGGTGAAGAATCCGCACTGCTCGAAAGCATTGAGGGTAAGCGCGGACTGCCGCGCCATAAGCCGCCATATCCGTTCCAGGTCGGGCTGTTTGGTCTGCCGACGTTGATCAACAACATCGAGACGTTGTGGTGGGTGCGCGACATCGTTGAGAAGGGCGGCGACTGGTGGAAATCGCAGGGTCGCAATGAACGCCAGGGCCTGCGCAGCTATTCGGTCTCCGGGCGCGTGAAGAACCCCGGCATGAAGCTCGCACCTGCAGGTGTCACGGTACGTGAGTTGATCGACGAATTCTGTGGCGGCATGGCCGATGGGCACACGTTTCGCGCGTATCTGCCGGGCGGCGCCTCGGGTGGCATTCTGCCGGCGTCGATGGACAACATCCCACTCGATTTTGGCACGCTGGAAAAATACGGCTGCTTTATCGGGTCCGCCGCGGTTGTCATTCTGTCCGATAAGGATGAGGTCAAGGATGCAGCGCTGAACCTGATGCGCTTCTTTGAGGATGAGAGTTGCGGCCAGTGCACGCCATGCCGTGTCGGAACACAGAAGGCTGCGACGCTGATGGAACAGCGCGTCTGGAACCGCGATCTGCTCGATGAATTGAGTCAGGCGATGCGTGACGCATCCATTTGCGGTTTAGGGCAGGCGGCTTCAAACCCGCTAACCACCGTCATCAAATATTTTCCCGAGGAATTCGCGCCCAAGGAAGCTGCAGAATGACGAAGATCCAATTTGAGCTGGACGGGAAAATGGTCGAGGCCCAGCCGGGCGAGTCGATCTGGCAGGTTGCCAAGCGTGAAGGGACCGAGATTCCGCATCTTTGCTATTCGCCGGAACCAGACTATCGCGCCGATGGCAATTGCCGCGCCTGCATGGTCGAGATCGAAGGCGAGCGCGTGCTGGCTGCTTCCTGCAAGCGTATGCCGAATGTTGGCATGAAGGTGAAATCCGCGAGCGCGCGTGCTGTCTCCGCCCGCAAGATGGTGATGGAGTTGCTGGTCGCCGATCAACCGGCACGCGAGACGTCACACGATCCGGATTCCAAATTCTGGAACTGGGCCGACAGGGTCGAGGTCACGGAAAGCCGCTTTCCTGCCAATGATCGCTGGGCGGGCGACAGCAGCCATCCGGCCATGAGCGTCAATCTCGATGCTTGCATTCAGTGTGGGCTGTGCGTGCGTGCGTGCCGTGAAGTTCAAGTCAACGACGTCATTGGGATGGCGTACCGCAATCACGACGCCAAGATCGTGTTCGATTTCGATGACCCCATGGGAGAGTCCACCTGCGTCGCGTGCGGCGAATGCGTACAGGCGTGTCCGACCGGCGCGCTGATGCCGTCCGCGTATCTCGACGCCAACCAAACCCGCACAGTTTACCCCGACAAGACAGTCGCTTCGCTCTGTCCGTTCTGCGGCGTCGGTTGCCAGGTGGAATATCAGGTCAAGGACGAGAAGATCGTCTATGCCGAGGGGCGCGACGGTCCCGCCAACCACAATCGCCTCTGTGTGAAGGGGCGATTCGGCTTCGACTACATTCATCATCCTCATCGGATTACGAAGCCGCTGGTGCGGCTGCCGAATGCGAAGAAGGATGCCCGCGATCAGGTTGATCCCGCCAATCCCTTCACGCATTTCCGCGAAGCGTCGTGGGAAGAAGCCCTCGACATCGCGGCGAACGGCCTCCTCAAGATCCGGAATGAGAAGGGTCTGAAGGCGCTCGCGGGGTTTGGCTCGGCGAAAGGATCTAACGAGGAAGCCTATTTGTTCCAGAAGCTGGTGCGGACCGGCTTTGGCTCGAACAACGTCGATCACTGTACGCGGCTGTGCCACGCGTCTTCGGTCGCGGCCTTGATGGAAGGTCTGAACTCAGGCGCTGTGTCGGCGCCGTTCGCTGCCGCAGCGGATGCGGAGGTGATTATCGTCATCGGCGCCAATCCGAGCGTCAATCATCCTGTCGCCGCGACCTTCATCAAGAACGCGGTGAAGAAAGGTGCGAAGCTGATCGTCATGGATCCGCGCCGGCAAACCTTGTCGCGTCACGCCACCATGCATCTGCAGTTCAAGCCCGGCAGCGATGTTGCGATGTTGAATGCTATGCTGCACACGATCATCACCGAGGGTTTGACTGACGCGCAGTACATCGCCGGCTACACCGAGGGATTTGACGATCTCAAGGAGAAGATCAAGGAATTCCCGCCTGAAAAAATGGAGCCAATCTGCGGTATTCCCGCCGAGACGCTGCGCGAAGTTGCGCGCATGTATGCGAAGGCGAAGTCCTCTCTCATCTTCTGGGGTATGGGCATCAGCCAGCACATTCACGGCACCGACAACGCCCGCTGTCTGATCGCGCTGGCTCTGATCACCGGGCAGATTGGGCGGCCGGGCACCGGACTACATCCGCTGCGCGGACAGAACAACGTGCAGGGCGCCTCGGATGCCGGCCTCATCCCGCTTGCCTATCCGGACTACCAGCGCGTCGAACAGGACCAGGTGCGCGAGTTGTTCGAGAAGTTCTGGGGCCAGCCACTCGACCCGCAGCGCGGGTTGACTGTGGTCGAGATCATGAACGCGATCCACGCCGGCGATATCAACGGCATGTATATTGAGGGCGAGAATCCGGCGATGTCCGATCCGGATTTGCAGCATGCGCGTGAAGCGCTCGCGAAGCTTGACCATCTCGTGGTGCAGGATCTGTTCGTGACGGAAACCGCGTTCCATGCCGATGTCATCCTTCCCGCCTCCGCATTTGCCGAGAAGGTCGGCACGTTCACCAACACGGACCGGCGTGTGCAGATTGCGCGCCAGGTGATCAAGCCGCCCGGCGACGCAAGGCAGGATCTCTGGATTATTCAGGAGATCGGCAAGCGCATGGGTCTCGACTGGAATTACAGCGGTCCCGCGGATGTCTTCACGGAAATGACGTATGTCATGCCGTCACTGAAAAACATCACGTGGGAACGGCTTGAGCGTGAAGGTGCAGTGACTTATCCGGTCGACGATCCCTTCAACCAGGGCAACGAGATCATTTTCACCACCGGTTTTCCGACGGAAAGCGGGCGCGGCAAGATCGTTCCGGCGCGCGTCACGTCGCCCGACGAAATTCCGGACGACGAATACCCTATGGTGCTCTCGACGGGCCGCGTGCTTGAGCACTGGCACACGGGATCGATGACGCGCCGGTCTGAGGTGCTCGACAGTATCGAGCCGGAAGCAGTTGCTTTCATGTCGCCAAAGGATATGCGGCGGCTGAACGTGTGGCCGGGCGATTTCATAAGACTGGAAACGCGCCGCGGCGCTATCCAGGTCAAGATTCGCTCCGATCGCGACGTGCCGGAGAACATGGTGTTCATGCCGTTCTGTTACGCCGAGGCGGCAGCAAACCTTCTGACCAATCCCGCGCTTGATCCGTTCGGGAAAATTCCTGAGTTTAAGTTCTGCGCTGTGCGTGTGGAACGCGCAGAGATTCGCACTGCGGCGGAGTGAGAACCAGTAGGCCGATGTAGAGGGCACGACGCTCGATGCCGCCGTACCCTTTATTGTGCGGCGCCGGACCGGATAATTCACAGTTGAGTATCGGCTGGACCACGCAGCCGGATTTCCCGCGGTCGCATATCTGCATAATCGCCAGATCTTGCCGCGCGTGCGCGGCTTTATCGATTGGCGTGCGTCTGAGTTCGCTCACAGTGGCAACAGTGGCACATGACTCGTTCAAGCCTAAATCGCTCGCTGATTGAGCATTTTAGGCAATCGTAGGCAGGTGACCGGCTGGGAGCCCGTCAGCTTGACCAGAAGCGCTCAGCCATTCTGCACGGAGCTTCGGAATTAGCGCCGATCGCGGGGCGTACACAGTTGTTAAAAATTCCTTTCGGCCCACATTTTGAACGGGCAAGATGAGGTGTAATTCGTGAAATATATCAATGTGATAAGCGGGTGAGTTCAGAAGTGTTCTGTGCCGTCACACGGTGTCACACGACTGTCATCCAACCTCCATAAAAGCTCTATGCCGGACCTCTAAGGAGACGGCCCCGGGAAACAATCTCCGATGATTGTGCACCCGCTCACACGATGGAGAGACCCAGTGAATTTCGTCAAAACAGTCGTCGCTGCTGGCCTTGTCGCCGTATCGACCTCGGCCTTTGCCGCCGACATCACAGGTGCGGGTGCGACGTTCCCGTTCCCCGTCTATTCGAAATGGGCTGACGCTTACAAGAAAGAGACCGGCAATGGTCTGAACTACCAGTCGATCGGTTCCGGCGCCGGCATCAAGCAGATCCAGGCCAAGACCGTGACCTTCGGCGCGACCGACGCGCCGCTCAAGGCTGAGCAGCTTGAGAAGGATGGCCTCATTCAGTGGCCGATGGTGATGGGCGCGATCGTGCCTGTCGTGAACCTCGAAGGCATCAAGCCAGGCGAACTGGTGCTCTCCGGTGAACTGCTCGGCGACATCTATCTCGGCAAGATCACCAAGTGGAACGATCCTGCCATTGCCAAGCTGAACGCGAAGCTTACCCTGCCTTCGGATGCCATCACCGTCGTGCGGCGCTCGGACGGGTCGGGAACAACCTTCAATTTCACCGACTACCTGTCCAAGGTCAACGCCGAGTGGAAGGCCAAAGTCGGCCAGGGAACCGCGGTTGAGTGGCCCACCGGCGTCGGCGCCAAAGGCAACGAAGGCGTTGCAGGCAACGTCGGCCAGACCAAGAATTCGATCGGTTACGTTGAGTATGCTTACGCCAAGCAGAACAAGCTGACCTATGCAGCGATGACCAACAAGTCTGGCAAGACCGTTCAGCCGACTGTAGCGTCATTCCAGGCTGCGGCGTCCAACGCCGATTGGGCCAAGGCTCCCGGTTACTACGTGATACTGACCGACCAGCCGGGCGAAGGCTCATGGCCGATCACCGCTGCGACCTTTATCCTCATGCACAAGGTTCCGGTCGACAAGGCTGCGTCCGCGGAAGCGATCAAGTTCTTCAAGTGGTCGTTCGAGAAGGGCGCCAAGATGGCTGAGGATCTCGATTACATTCCGATGCCCGAACCGGTCGTCAAGATGATCGAAAAGACCTGGTCGGCAGACATCAAGAGCTAAGCAAACGTTCCGGAGGAGAGGCCAGCCTCTCCTCCGCTTTCTTTGACGGCGACCGGCGCCAGACGTGTACGGCCAGCAGACATCAACTAGAGTGAGTGGGACAGGGGACGAGCGTGGCAGAGATGGCCGTTCAGAGCACCTCGATAGACGAAGCCGGGCCTTACGACCGCGCGAAGGCACTGAGCGCCTTCAAGTTCGGTGACAGGGCATTCTACTGGACCACCCGAGCCTGTGCACTCGCGGTCCTTCTCATTCTCGGCGGCATTATTCTCTCGCTGATAGCGGGCGCGTGGCCTGCGATGAAGGAATATGGGTTTGCGTTCCTTTGGACGCAGCGCTGGGCGCCGTCCGCCGATCCACCGGTTCTCGGTGCCCTTGGCCCGATTTACGGCACGCTGGTGACGTCAGTGATTGCGATGATGATCGCTATTCCGATCGGTATCGGCATCGCAATCTTTCTGACCGAGTTGTGTCCGCAGTGGCTGCGTCGGCCGATCGGCATGGCAGTCGAACTCCTCGCCGGCGTTCCGTCGATCATCTACGGCATGTGGGGTTTCTTCGTGCTTGGCCCGTTCCTGGCAAATACCTTTCAACCCTTCATGATCAAGATATTCAGTGGCGTACCTATTCTCGGCACGATTTTCGCGGGGCCTCCGTCTTATCTGAGCCTGTTCAACGCCGCGCTAATCCTCGCGATCATGGTGCTGCCGTTCATTACCTCGATCTCGGTTGACGTGTTCAAGACGGTCCCGCCCGTGCTGAAGGAGGCCGCTTACGGTGTCGGTTGCACTACCTGGGAAGTCGTTCGTAACGTCGTCATTCCCTATACGCGGGTCGGCGTGATCGGCGGCATCATGCTGGCGCTCGGCCGCGCGCTCGGCGAGACGATGGCCGTCACCTTTATTATTGGAAATTCGTTTCGGATATCCTCATCGGTCTTTGCGCCCGGTACGACAATTTCAGCTGCAATCGCCAGCGAATTTGCCGAAAGCGACGGCCTGCACCAGTCCGGCCTCATTCTGCTTGGCCTGCTCCTGTTCGTTCTGACGTTCTTTGTGTTGGCCGCCGCGCGGTTGATGCTGATGCGTCTTGAGAAGAAGGCGGGGAACTGAGCCATGAACCCGATTTATGCTTCCCGCCGCCGTTCTGACATTGTAGTCCAATTTCTGTGTCTCGGCGCCGCACTGTTCGGCGTTACCTGGCTTGCACTAATTCTGTTCACGCTGTTCTACAACGGCCTTGCGGGTCTGAATCTTCAGATCTTCACCGAGAACACGCCGCCGCCAGGATCAACCGAGGGCGGACTGCTCAATGCCATCGTCGGTTCGATCATCATGACGGTCCTCGGTGTCGGCATTGGCGCGCCGATTGGACTGTTTGCTGGCACTTATCTCGCTGAATACGGCAAGCACGACCGGCTGACGTCGGTGATCCGCTTCATCAACGACATCCTGCTGAGCGCGCCGTCGATCATCATAGGCTTGTTTGTGTACGGTGCAGTGGTGGTGCCGATGGGCGGATTCTCGGCGTTGGCGGGCACACTGGCGCTGGCGGTCATCGTCATTCCAGTTGTGGTGCGTACGACTGAAGATATGCTTGGCCTTGTCCCTAACCCGCTGCGAGAAGCGGCGTCTGCGCTCGGCTTGCCGCGCTCGCTGGTTATCAAACGTATCGCCTATCGTGCTGCGCGCTCAGGTCTCATCACCGGTGTGTTGCTGGCCACCGCGCGCGTTGCCGGTGAAACCGCGCCACTGCTGTTCACGGCGCTCAGCAACCAGTTCTTTAGTCTCGACCTTACCAAGACGATGGCCAACCTTCCGGTGACCATCAACAACTTCGTCCAGAGCCCATACGAATACTGGAAGCAGCTCGCATGGAGCGGCGCTCTGCTGATTACCCTGACCGTACTTGCCCTTAACATTGGCGCGCGCATTCTTGGCGCCGAGAGGACATCGAAATGAGCGAACAGCTTTCAGTGAGTGTTGATCTTCCACGCGGGCACGTGCCTGGGATGGCTGGCCATGCCGAACCGCGGGCCAAGGTGACAGCGCGTGACCTAAATTTCTACTACGGCGAACATCACGCCTTGAAGAACATAAACCTTACTCTCGGCGAGAACCGCGTCACCGCGTTTATCGGTCCGTCTGGCTGCGGTAAATCGACATTGCTGCGTATCTTCAATCGGATGTACGATCTCTATCCGGGCCAGCGCGCGGTCGGACATCTCATGCTGGATTCGACCAACATGCTTGATCCAAAGCTCGATCTCAATCTGTTGCGCGCCCGGATCGGCATGGTGTTCCAGAAGCCGACACCATTTCCGATGACGATCTATGAGAACATCGCGTTCGGGATCAGGCTCTATGAGAGGATTTCAAAGTCGGAGATGGATGGCCGCGTCGAGGCCGCATTGAAGGGCGGGGCGCTCTGGAACGAAGTCAAGGACAAGCTGAACGCCAGCGGTCTCAGCCTGTCGGGCGGCCAGCAGCAACGCCTGTGCATCGCGCGGACTGTCGCCGTTCGCCCCGAGGTGATCCTGTTCGACGAGCCTTGCTCGGCGCTCGATCCGATCTCGACTGCGAAGATCGAAGAACTGATCCAGGAGCTGAAGGAAGACTACACAATCGCCATTGTGACGCATAATATGCAGCAGGCGGCGCGTGTGTCGGACAAGACCGCGTTCATGTATCTCGGCGAACTGATCGAATTCGACGACACCAACAAGATCTTCACATCGCCGACCGATCGGCGCACGCAAGACTACATCACCGGCCGCTTCGGCTGACGCGTATTTCGCGGGAGAGAAATATCATGGGTTCAGATCACACAGCCAAGGCGTTCGATGAAGACCTTCAGGAACTCAATCGGCTTGTCGCCGAGATGGGCGGCCTGGCCGAACGACAGATCGTCGATTCCGTTGACGCGCTGATCCGGCGTGATGTTGTGCTCGGCAAGCGCGTGGTCGCTGCCGATCTTGATATCGACAAACTGCAGCATTTGATCGAGGAGCGTGCGGTCCTGACGATTGCACGCCGTCAGCCGATGGCGGTCGATCTGCGCGAGATCGTCAGTTCGATGCGCGTTGCGACTGACCTCGAGCGTATCGGCGACCTTTCCAAGAACATCGGCAAGCGCGTTGCTGCGCTCGATAGTGATTTCCATCCGCTGAAATTGATCCGCGGCCTCGAGCACATGACCGACCTTGTGCAGTCGCAGGTGAAGTCGGTGCTGGATGCCTACGCGGCGCATGATCTGCCTGCCGCCATGGTGGTCTGGAAGGGCGACGAGGAGGTCGACGCGATCTGCACCTCGCTGTTCCGTGAGCTGCTGACCTATATGATGGAGGATCCGCGCAACATCGGCTTTTGTATCCACCTGATGTTCTGCGCGAAGAATATCGAACGGATCGGCGATCATGCGACCAATATTGCAGAGACCGTGTTCTATATGATCGAAGGCCAGCAGATGATCGATCAGCGCCCGAAGGGTGACATGACGAACTTTGCAACGGCCGCGTCAGGAAGCTAACGTGTATCAACTGAAGGATCGAGCATGAGCGCCCGAATTCTTGTGGTCGAGGACGAAGAAGCGCTAACGACGCTGCTTCGCTACAACCTTGATGCCGAGGGTTACGACGTCGAAACGGTAGCACGTGGCGACGATGCAGATACGCGGCTCAAGGAGCACATTCCTGATCTTATCGTCCTCGACTGGATGCTCCCCGGTCTGTCCGGCATTGAGCTTTGCCGTCGGCTGCGTGCGCGGCCCGAGACCAAGCAGATTCCGATCATCATGCTGACGGCGCGCGGCGAGGAAAGCGAGCGGGTGAGGGGGCTTGCGACCGGTGCGGACGACTACATCGTGAAGCCGTTCTCGGTGCCTGAACTGCTCGCGCGCGTGAAGGGTCTGTTGCGGCGCGCCAGTCCTGAGCGCCTCGCCAGCGTGCTTGCATTTGGCGACATCGAACTGGATAGAGACAGGCGGCGCGTTGCCCGCTCGGGCCGTCCGATCGATCTCGGGCCGACTGAGTATCGGTTGCTGGAATTTTTCCTTGAGCATCCGGGGCGCGTGTTCAGCCGCGAGCAGTTGCTCGATGGCGTCTGGGGACGCGACATCTACATCGACGAGCGCACGGTAGACGTTCACATCGGCCGGCTGCGGAAGCTGCTGAACCTCGGACGCGAATCGGACCCGATCCGCACCGTCCGCGGCGCGGGCTACGCGCTCGACGATCGCTTCGCCAAGGCCGAGTAGAAGGCGTGTGGTCTGTTGGACGGAATCTGCCGACGGCCAGATGCAGCTTAGCGATCTGACGATTCCATGCGTCCGGCATAGCGTGGCAATTCGGCTGACTTGTCCGGTTTGAGGACGCCCATCACAGCGCGCGCGTGCCCAAGGCTGATGACTGCGATGTCGCGGGTGGGCTGGCCTGCGCGGGGTTGCGCTTTTTCAACCAGCAGCAATCCGCCTTCCTCGTAGATTTTTTCCGTGCCGACACCTGTCCAGAGCGTTTCTCTCGCGTCGTAGAAATCTTCAACGCTTTCCGTAGTGAACGCGATTTGATCAATATCGAGTTTATAGCCGAGCCGCTCAAACCGGCTGACAATGTCTGCGTCCGACATTTTGATGCGCGCGCGAGGCAAGCTCAACGTGGATTTCCTCCCTGTTGCAGGCTTTCTCACCGTGGTGCGGCGGAAGGCTGCATGGACCCATGATGTTGTGGAGAATCGCGCCGTTTGCGGCGTCATTATTGGCGACAGGTTGGGTGTGGCGGGTACGGGTGTAAAGTCCCCTTTCTGAGAAACCGGCCTTTCGCGTCGCAGCAGGGTCCGAGCCCGGCGTTGGTGCGTCGCACACGCCAGCGTGCTTCACTCACAAACTTGTGCCGCCAGCGGCTGAAATTCGATGGCGGGGTTTGGAAACTCCATGTTAGCCTTGCCCTTGACGAGGATGCAAAGTCCCGTCCCGCTAATGGGCAAGGAGACCAAAATGGCCTGGAAGACCCCAAGGATCGTCGAAGTGCCGGTCGGCATGGAAATCAACATGTATGCCTGCGCGGCGCGGAAGTAGCACGCAACGCGCTATCAAACTCGCAGTGAAGCGATCCAGTTTGCGTCAGGAATCCCTCGAATGACGAGGTGTTCGTGCGCGGTGTCGGATTTGTTGGCGTCTGTGATGCCGACGTCTGCCATCAACCAATCCGGTCATTGAATCGAAGGCGGAGCCTAATGCGCGTCGTCGTTCTTGGGGCTGCGGCGGGCGGCGGAGTTCCTCAATGGAATTGCAATTGTGAGGTCTGTCGGGTCGCGCGCGATGAGCGTCCCGAACTGCGTGCGACACAGGCGTCGGTCGCCGTTAGTGCGGACGGTGAACACTGGTTTCTGATCAATGCCTCGCCGGATCTGCGCCAGCAGGTGATTGCGACGCCGCAGCTCCACCCCAGGGCAGGCCAGCTGCGGCACAGCCCCATTGTCGGCGTCATTCTGACCAACGGCGAAGTGGATGCTGTGGCCGGACTGCTGTCCCTGCGGGAGGGATGGCCGTTTACGATCTACGCCCACCAGCAGGTTCTTTCCATCCTCAAGTCGAACAGCATTTTCAATGTGCTTGATGAAAAGCGCGTGCGGCGAGAGCCGATTGAGTTTGACGTGGCATTTGAGCCGAAACTCCCTGACGGTTCTCCGTCGGATCTCGAGGTTCTTCCATTCGCCGCCCCCGGAAAGCGGGCATGGTACCTCGAAGGTGAGACACGTGCTGACGGCACCGAAGATCTTGGCGATACACTAGGCCTCCGGATCTCCGACAAGCGGAGCGGGGAGCGCCTCTATTTTCTCGCTGCCTGCGCGGCGCTGACCCCAGAGTTGAGGCAGCGTCTTCAAGGTGCGCCCCTGATTTTCTTCGACGGGACATTGTGGCGCGACGATGAACTGATCGCCGCAGGCCTCGGCGTCAAGACTGGACAGAGAATGGGGCACATGGCGATGTCTGGCGAGGACGGGGCGATGGCCGCCCTTGCGGACCTCGGTATTACCCGCAAAATTTTCCTGCACATCAACAATTCGAATCCAGTCCTGCTTCCAGGCTCTGCGGAGCGTCAGGCTGCCGACCGCGCGGGCTGGCAAATTCCTTCGGATGGGATGGAGATCATCATTTGATCGCGACGAGTGTGTTTGCACTAAAGGCAGGAACTTCGCTTGCGACAGCGGATGAACTCGAGACTGCGCTACGAGAGATTGGCGCGACGCGCTACCACAACCTGCATCCGTTTCACCGGTTGCTGCATGGTGGCAAGCTCAACAAGGGACAAGTGCAGGCTTGGGCGCTGAACCGTTACTACTATCAGAGTTCCATTCCGATCAAGGATGCGGTCGTGATTTCGCGGTTCCGCGATCGCAATATCCGGCTCGAATGGCGGCATCGGATCGAGGACCACGATGGCGATGTCGACACGGAGGGCGGGATCGAACGCTGGCTGAAACTAACCGAGGGGCTTGATCTGGACACCGCTTACGTCGAATCCGCCGAGGGAATTCTCCCCGCAACGCGCTTCGCCGTGGATGCCTATGTGCACTTCGTCCGAGATCGGACGCCACTTGAGGCAATCGCATCATCCCTGACCGAGCTGTTTGCCCCGAACCTGCACGAGGAGCGCATTTCGGGAATGCTCGCGCATTACGATTTTGTCAATCCGAGTATCATGAGCTATTTCAAGCGGCGCATGGAGCAAGCACCGCGCGATGCCAATTTTGCCCTCGATTTCGTCAAGAAGCATGCAAAAACGCCGGAAGAACGTGAAGCCGTCTGCAATGCACTGATCTTCAAGACCAACGTGCTTTGGGTCCAGCTTGACGCGTTATATCATGCCTATATCGATGGCCATGTTCCGCCGGGTGCTTTTGTGCCGGAGAAGGGCTGAAGGCATTGCGAAGCCGACGGATCGACATAACTGAGCAGAGCCGGCCGGTGCTTGCACGGCATGCGAAGCTGAAATTCGACGAGGCGCGGCAAGTCTGGGTTATTCTGGTGCCGGAGAGGGTGCTTGCACCGGATGAGATTGCGGTGGAAATTTTGCAGCTCTGCGATGGCGTGCGGAATGTCGATCAGATCATCGACGTTCTTGCCGCGAAGTATGCCGCTGATCGTAGTCTGATCGGCGCCGATGTTATCGCAATGCTGCGAGACCTCGCGGAGAAGGGCTTTCTCGCGGAGGCACAGGACACCAAACCATGAGTCCGACGCTGACCGATGCTTCTCGTGTACGCGCCGATCCATCCGATGGATTGGCGGTGCTGGAGGCGCGCAAGTCGCAGGCGGAAACTTTCGGCATTCCATTGGCGGTCCTTGCAGAACTCACACATCGCTGTCCGCTGCAATGCCCATACTGTTCGAACCCGCTGGAGCTTGAGCGTGGCGGCGCAGAACTCACCACCGATGAGTGGAAGCGCGTTCTGAGTGAACTCGCCAAAATCGGCGTACTCCAGATTCATTTTTCCGGCGGCGAGCCGACGGCGCGTAAGGATCTCATTGAGATCGTTCAGCATGCCACCAATGTCGGACTATATTCAAACCTGATCACGTCTGCTGTGCTGCTCACGAAGGACAAGCTGGCCGCTGTGGCCGATGCGGGGCTGTGCCATGTCCAGATCAGCTTTCAGGGCAGCGAGTCGGGCGTGGCTGATCGTGTCGCCGGATTGAAAGACGCCCACACGAAGAAGATCGAGGTTGCGGGTTGGGCCCGTGAGCTTGGTCTGCCGTTGACGGTGAACGCGGTCATGCATCGCCAGAACCTGTTTCAGCTTGCGGATGTTATTCAGATGGCCGTCGATCTCGATGCCGACCGGCTCGAAGTTGCCAACGTTCAATATTACGGCTGGGCGCTGAAGAACCGTGCAGCGCTGATGCCGACAATGGAACAGATCGATGAAGCCTCGCGCATCGTCGAGGAGGCGGAGGTGCGGCTGAAAGGCATCCTCGCTATCGATTATGTCGTGCCGGACTACTATGCGTTGCGTCCCAAGAAATGCATGGGTGGCTGGGGACGGCAGTTCTTCAACATCTCGCCGTCGGGCAAGATCCTGCCGTGCCATGCGGCGGAAACGATCACGGGTCTCAAATTCGAGTCGGTGCGGGATCATCCGATTGCGTGGATCTGGCAGAATTCGGAAGCATTCAACCGGTATCGCGGCACTGGCTGGATGCCGGAGCCGTGTCAGAGCTGCGAGTACAAGGAAGCCGATTACGGTGGCTGCCGCTGCCAGGCCTTTGCGTTGACCGGGAATGCCGGCAACACCGATCCGGCCTGCGCGCTCTCGCCAGTTCATGAACAGATTTTCAGGGCTGCGATGAATGAGGCGGCCGGTGGCGACCGACGCTTCATCTATCGCAATTTTTCCGGCGGCACGCTCGAGGCAGATACGCATGGGGCCTGACGCCGCCGACATTGTGACTTCGGGTAAACAGGCAGGTCGTTCTGCACCGCTCTCCGCACAGCATATGACGGTTGGTGACGGTCACGAGATTTATGTTGAGACAGTCGGACGCGCGGATGGCATTCCCGCGGTCTATCTCCACGGCGGCCCCGGCAGTGGCTGCCAGCCCGATCATCGGCGATTGTTCGATCCGCTGCGGTTTCACGCGGTGCTGTTCGATCAGCGTGGCGCGGGCAGGAGCCGCCCCAACGGCGCGCGCGATGCCAATACGCTGCCGCATCTGATCGCGGACATGGAAATCATCCGCGAAAATTTTAGGTTCGAGCGATGGCTCGTAGTCGGCGGCTCGTGGGGGGCGACGCTGGCGCTGGCCTACGCGCAGGCTTATCCGCAGCGCATTAGCGGGATCGTTCTACGCGCAACGTTTCTGGGGACGCGGGGCGAATTGGAAGGCGCGTTTCTCGATCGGCTGCCCTGTCTCTATCCGGGTTTGAACGAGGACTTCCTGGGTCTGCTTCCTCCTGAGGAACGTTCGCGACCGCTTGAGGCCTATTGGCGGCGTATTCTCGATATTGATCCTGCTATCCACGGACCCGCGTCTCGCGCCTGGCACGACACCGAGCGCATTCTGTCGGAGCATAAGCCCGCGAAAACACGGCTTGATCTTGCTTCGGTGAAAGATGTTGCGCGCGGTCTTCCGTCGACACCATTCATGGAGGCTCATTACTTCCAGAACGGATGCTTCATGCAGCCCAGACAACTCTTGAAGAATGCCGGACAGTTAAAGGGGATTCGCGGAACAATCGTGCAGGGACGTTACGATCTGCTTTGTCCGCCCTCCACTGCGCACGCGTTGCTGAAGGTCTGGCCGGACGCAACCTTCCGGATGGTCGAGGCTGCTGGCCATTCGCTGTATGATCCCGGTGTGAGAGATGCGGTCATAGCGGCGATCGATGAACTGTCACAAGCCTGAGAGGGAGGACGAGCACGTTTTCCGATTGAAGACCGGAAGAGAAGTAGGGGAAACTGTAACCTTAGGTCCATGCGTGCCTGTTACGGCACGTAATAAGGGCCTTTTCGCAGGGAGAAACGAATGACGATGCTATCATCCGCGTCACGTAGCGTGTTACTTGCAAGCGTTTTCGCCGGGTTGTTCGCGTTCAACGCGAATGGCCAACAGCCCACCGCGCCAAGCGACTCATCGCCACCCACTGCAGCGCCGGCACCCGCAACTCCGACGACGCCCGCCACGCCTCCGCTTCCCGCACCAGCGGCCGCAGCACCGGCTCCCGCGCCGACTGCGCAAGCTCCCGCAGCTCCAGCATTGCCGCCCGGTTCACCGCTGATCGGACGTCCGGACAATGCCGCCGCCGCCAAGCTTGCACCCATGTCTATGCCACCGATCGCGGCTGCGGCAGACAGGTTGCCAACAGCCAAGCTGAAGCTGCCGCCTGGATTCAATATCGAGGTTTATGCCTCTGGCATGGCCAATGCTCGCTCACTCCGCGAAGGAGACAAGGGCACGGTGTTTGTCGGTAGCCGCCTCGTCGACAAGGTCTATGCCATTACCAGTAAGGACGGCAAACGCAGCGTCAAGGTTCTTGCTTCAGGTCTTTACCGTCCGAACGGTCTCGCGTTCCACAAGGGGACTCTTTACATCGCTGAGCTTTCGAAGATCTCGAAGATAGAGAATGTCGAGGACAAGCTCGATAATCCGCCAAAGCCGACGATGATCTATGACGACCTTCCGAAGGACGAGGCGCATGGCTGGAAGTTCATCGGCATTGGTCCCGACAATAAACTTTATGTGCCGATTGGCCAGCCGGGCAACAACGTGCTGCCGAGCGACAAGCACGCGCAGATTCGCCGGATGAATCTGGACGGCTCTGGTGTCGAAGTCGTAGCGCTGGGCGTGCGCAACACTGTCGGGTTCGATTGGAATCCGGTAAACAAGCAGCTTTATTTCACCGACAACGGCCGCGACTGGGCCTCTGAGGACATTCCGGAGGATGAACTGAATCGTGTGACGAAGACCGGCGAACATTTCGGAGCACCGTTCTGCCATCAGGGTAATTTTTCTGATCCGGAGTTCGGATGGGGCCGATCCTGCAAGGAGTTCACCGCCCCGGTGGGCTTGATGGGACCGCATACCGCCGTGTTGGGCATGCGTTTCTATACGGGAGATATGTTCCCGAAGACATACAAGAATACGATCTTCGTGGCGCGCCATGGATCCTGGAACAAGAGCAAGAAAGAGGGCGGTGACGTCATTGCCGTCAGGTTAAGCAAGGACGGCACTGTCAAATCGATCGAGCCGTTCATCACCGGATTCCTGGAGGAAAACAAGTACATTGGCCGCCCTGTCGATGTGCAGCAGATGAAGGACGGCTCGCTTCTGGTCTCCGACGACTGGAATGGCGCGGTCTATCGTATCACCTACGGCAAGCAGAAGACGGCTGCAAAATAGACGTCTTGGTTTCACTCATGACCGGAAGCGGAAACGCTTCCGGTCGCTTTCTGAAGTGGTGCCTGTTAGCAACGCTACGGTATTGCTGGAATTTCGAATGCGCTGTTTTCTCGTTTTTCTTGCCCTTGCCATTATACCGGTGGTGGCATGGGCCGAAACAGTTCAGGAGCGCGCCGCGCCGTGTCTGGCCTGTCACGGCGAAAGCGGAAGGTCCGAAATCGAAAATACGCCATCGCTTGGGGGGCAACAGCCAGCCTATGTGTTGATCCAGCTTTACATGTTTCGCGAAAAAATGCGGACCTTCGACATCATGAACGAGATGGCGAAGGATTTGACGGATGACGATCTACGCGCGTTCTCCGACCATATTGGAACTTTGAAGAATCCGCCTCCACCGGATGACGCGGGCGATCCGATGCGTATGCTGCAGGCGCAGGATCTGGCGCAGCGGTACCGCTGCAACGCCTGCCATAACGTCGACTTCGCTGGCCGTGACAACGTTCCGCGCATTGCCAATCAGCGTGAAGATTATCTCGCTAAGACCATGCGCGAGTACAAGGACAACAGCCGCCGTGGCTATGATGCGACCATGGCCGATGTGCTTCAGTCAGTGACCGATCAGCAAATTCTTGATCTAGCCTATTATATCGCCCGGGTGCGCTGACGTTTTCGTACACAATGATCAGTTTGGCAGCGTCACGTCGACTGTTAGCCCAGAATACCAGGCCGCAAGATCGGCGATGTCCGTGTCCGACAGCGGCTTAGCTACCACATTCATGGTCTCATCCTTGCGCTCCTCGGAGCGGAAGGCCTTCATTTGCTTTTCCAGATACATCGCGGGCGAGCCCGCGATGTTGGGCGCCATTGGCATCTTGGAAATTCCGTCGATGCCATGACATGCTGAGCACATCTGAGCCTTTTTGCGTCCGGCCTTGGCATCGGCGGCCTGGATTGTACCGCTAGAAGAAACTATCACGCTCAAGACAAGCAGGCCGACAAATACGCGCACGCTCATTTTCTTGTTTCCGTTTTGCGTCGTCACGTTATGACGCCTATAAAGACCCGCCGCGAAAGAGGTTAGGCTCGTTCGCAGCGGGTATATCGTTATGCCTGATGCTTACTTGCCGTCGTAGGTAATCCTGTAGAGCGCGCCGGCGAGATCGTCGGACACCAGGATCGAGCCGTCACGCAGAGTTGCGATGTCGACAGGACGTCCCGTATATTCGCCGTCCGACGTCAACCAACCAGACGCGAAGACTTCTGTCTTGTCGGCACTGCCGTCAGCTTTGAGTGACGTGAACATCACCCTTGCGCCGACCGGATCCGTGCGATTCCACGATCCATGCTGGGCCGAGAAGATGCCGCCGCGATATTTGGCCGGAAACGACTTGCCGTTATAGAAAGTCATGCCGAGGTCGGCGGCATGGGCGTCCATCTCGACTTCCGGATACACGACGTTGGCCGGGGGAGTATCGGTCTTGTACTCGACGGTGCGAACCTTGCCGCCGCCGAAATACGGGAAGCCGAAGTTCTGCCCCATCTGGGTCGCACGGTTCAACTCGCCGGGCGGGATGTTGTCGCCCATGCCGTCGACCTGATTGTCCGTGAACCAGAGCTGATTGTTCTTCGGGTTGAAATCCATGCCGACCGAATTACGGACGCCCTGGGCATAAACTTCGCGGTTCTTGCCATCCTGATCGATGCGGATGATGCCGCCGATCCCGTGCTTCGCATAGCCTTCAAGTTTGTCTTTCGCGGGCACGTTGAATGGTTGCCCGAGCGAGACATAAATCTTGTTGTCAGCGCCGACGCGGCAGACACGGGCGGTGTGATTGAAGCTTTCGTCTTCCTTGGGGATCAACTCACCCTGCGGGACGACCACAGCGACAGCGATATCCGGGCTCTCATAGAAGAACTCGGCGGCAGGGAAGTTGAGGATACGGTTCTGTTCTGCAACGAAGAGGAAGCCATCCTTGGAGAAGCAAACACCGTTCGGAATGGTGAAGCTGACAGACGGAGCGAACTCTTTCACTTCTTCCGCAAAACCAGCCTTGCCACGATCCGTGACGGCGTAGACCTTACTCTTGCGTGTTCCGACGAAGGTCACGACACCTTGCGGTCCGACGGCGATATGCCGGGCGTCCGGAACGAGCGCATAGAGGCTGATTTTGAAGCCAGGTGGCAGTTTGATCTTGGCAAGGTTCGCCTTGATCGCGTCGACCTTGCGGCCGGTCTGCGGCACGGTTGGAATTTCAGTGACGCCGGTCTTCTGGAAATTGCCGAGCTTGTCCAGATTGTTGTTGGGAGTTTGAGCAGATCCGGAAATTGCCGATGCGTAGACAAATGCAACGGCAGCGACTGAAGTCAGGGCGTGATTTTTGAAAGCGTAAAACATGATTTATCCTCCCGGTAGGGTCTAATTTTTGGCGTTTTACGGGCGAGAGCCTATCGCAGCATCACCGTTACGCAAGGTGATGCGCTTCAGAAGTTTTTCTGGCGGCGCAGCATTTCGCCGCGATGGTATCGCGTGATTGTGATTTGTTATGGAAGGAGACAGCCGTTTGAGCGGATGACGCGAGGCTTCCAACCACCAATATTGCGATCGCGAGGGCCGATACACTGCCGGCTGAAGCGCGCCCTTACCGAGATAGATTACGGCTGTGTGACACCGACGACCTCGCCATCCTCTTTGACGAAGGAGGTGACTGGATTTTGCAGCAGTTCAAGCACCAGCTCCGACGGGCGGCAGAGGCGCACGCCTTTGGGTGTCTCGACGATCGGTCGATTGATCAGGATCGGATGGGCCATCATCGCATCCAGCAACTGGTCATCGGTCAATGCCGGATCGGCAAGACCAAGCGCCTCAAACGGCGTACCTTTTTCGCGGAGCAATGCGCGCACCGGAATGTTCATGGCCTTGATCAGGGAGGCGAGTTGGTCGCGGGAAGGCGGCGTATCGAGATACTCGATGACCTTCGGATGTTCGCCACTCTGCCGGATCATTGCGAGCGTGTTGCGCGACGTTCCGCAGGCAGGGTTATGATAAATGGTGATAGTCATGACGAGGTATCCAGTTTTGCGCTTCCAAACGGGACGGCAAGATCGGTGACCTGCTCCGGCGTTAGAGTGCGCGGGTTCATGCCGCGGGTCATCAAATAGAGCTTTGCTGTTTCTTCAAGCTCTTCCATGGCAAAGACGGCAGCTTCGAGTGTATCGCCGGCAACAACTGGACCATGATTGGACAGCAGCACGCAGGAGTATTGTCCGGCGAGCCCGCGGATCGCGTCCGCCACCGCAGAATCGCCCGGACGAAAGTAGGGCAACAGCGCCGTCGCGCCACAGCGCATCATGTAATAGGGCGTCAGCGGCGGAAGCGCCGCCTTCGGGTCGATCTCGGGGAGCATGGACAACGCGACGCAGTGGGCGCAGTGCAGATGCACGACAGCCCGTGCGCCACGCCTCGTTTCATACAGGGCTGCATGGAGTGGAATTTCCTTGGTGGGAGCGTCCCCCGACAGCAGGCGGCCGGATCCGTTCAGCCGCGAAATACGGGCGGGATCGAGAAAGCCGAGTGAGGCATTGGTCGGTGTAACCAGCCAGCCGCCATCGTCAAGGCGGACACTGATATTCCCTGAAGACCCCGGGGTCAGGCCCCGTTCAAACAATGAGCGGCCGAATTGGCAAATTTGATCGCGAAGCCGTGTTTCCGTCATGGGGCCGCCTTTCGGCTCGCTTTTTCCCACGGTTTTGAACGCGGCTCAAATGCCATTTTGGACGCGCCACGAGCCATGCTACCAAACCTCTAACCGCTCGACGCCAACGTACGAGCAAGCAACAAAATGAGGAAACATGTCCATCAAAGTTGGGCGCGTCGGAGTCGTCGGTCTCGGGTCGATGGGCTTTGGCATGGCGTTGTCGCTCATGCGTGCCGGATTCGACGTGGCGGGCTGTGACGTTGCATCGGACATCATTGCGCGCCTTGCCGCAGAGGGGGCCCGGGGCACATCGTCGCCGGCAGAGGCAGCAGACGGCGCCGATGCCGTGGTCAGCGTTGTTGTGAACGCGGCGCAGACTGAGGCTATCCTGTTCGGTGCTAAAGGCGTCGCCGAGACGCTGCCGAAAGGCGCGGTTTTCATATCCTCGGCGACGATGGACCCGGACGTGGCCAGGAGCTTGGCTAAACAGCTTGAGGCGAGCGGCAGGCATTACCTCGACGCGCCGATCAGCGGTGGGGCGCAACGTGCAGCGCAGGGCGAATTGACCATTCTTGCGTCCGGCAGTCAGGCGGCATTTGCCAAAGCGAGGCCGGCGCTCGACGCGATGTCCGCAAAGCTCTACGAACTTGGCGATGAGCCGGGGCAGGGTGCCGCGTTCAAGATGATCAATCAATTGCTGGCCGGAGTGCATATCGCTGTCGCCAGCGAAGCGATGGCTTTTGCGGCGAAGCAGGGCCTCGACATTTGCAAAGTTTATGAAGTGATCACGGCATCCGCAGGAAACTCGTGGATGTTCGAGAACCGAATGCCGCATGTGCTGGACGGAGATTACACGCCGCGTAGCGCGGTCGATATCTTCGTCAAGGACCTCGGTATCATTCAGGACATGGCACGAACCGCGAAATTCCCGGTGCCCGTATCGGCGGCTGCCTTGCAGATGTTTCTGATGACGTCCGCTGCCGGTATGGGCCGCGATGACGATGCCTCGGTGGCGCGAATGTATGCGCGCGTGACGGGAACGAAACTGCCTGGGGAAAAGAACTGACTGTGTATTAGGAGCCGAGATGCCTCACTTTGCCGCCAATCTCAGTATGATGTTTAACGAAGTACCGTTTCTCGATCGCTTCGACGAAGCGGCGAAAGCGGGCTTCGCGGCAGTGGAATTTCTGTTTCCCTATGAGCATTCGCCTGACGATGTTGGCGAGCGGCTTCACCGCAATGGCCTGACGCAAGCATTGTTCAACTTGTTTCCAGGTGACTGGAACAAGGGTGAGCGTGGGTTTGCCGCCTTGCCGAACCGCTTCGCCGATGTGCAGGCTAGCGTCAAGCAGGCTCTCCCGTACGTCAAAGCGACGGGCGTCAAGCGCCTGCATTTGATGGCGGGCATCGCTGACCGGAGCGACCCAAAAACGGTCGATGCATTTTGCCGCTCTGTGGTATGGACCGCGGAGGCGCTGGCCAAGGAAAATGTCGATCTGATGCTTGAGCCGATCAATCCGCGTGACGTGCCAGGTTATTTTCTCAACGATTTCGATTTTGCCGCAGGCGTGATTGGCGACCTCAACATCCCGAACCTGAAACTGCAATTCGATATCTATCACCGGCAGATCGTTCACGGCGACGTCACCATCGCCCTGCGGAAGATGATGCCGATAATCGGACATATCCAGATCGCCAGTGTGCCCTCACGCAACGAACCGGCGGGAGAGGAACTGAACTACCCGTTCCTGTTCGATGAACTGGACCGGCTCGGTTATAACGGCTTCGTTGGTTGCGAGTATCGACCGAAGGGAAATACGGTCGATGGCCTCAGCTGGTTCGGGCCGTATGCCGCGAAAACGGGAGCGCGCGCGTGACGCTGGCGCTGGGCTGCATTGCCGACGATTACACTGGGGCATCTGATCTCGCCAACATGCTGACCCGTTGCGGTTTGCGCACAGTGCAGACCATTGGCGTCCCAAACGATGCGCTGGCGCTGCCCGATGTCGATGCAGTAGTGGTGTCGTTGAAAAGCCGTTCTATCGAGGCATCTCAGGCGGTGACACGGTCGCGCGAGGCCGACAAATGGCTTCGGGCCCACGGTGCATCCCATATCTTGTTCAAGATCTGTTCGACATTCGATTCCACCGACGCCGGGAATATCGGCCCGGTGATGGATGCACTGCGCGCGGACTCGGGCGACGACATCGTGCTTGTGACGCCCGCGTTTCCAGGCACGGGGCGCACGGTCTATCAGGGCAACCTGTTCGTCGGCAGTGTCCCGCTCAACGAAAGCCCGCTGAAGGATCATCCGCTCAATCCGATGCATGACTCCAATCTGGTGCGCGTGCTGGCGCGGCAGAGCAGGTCCAGGATCGGTCTTGTCGATCTCGCGGCTGTCGCAAAGGGTCCCGACGCGATCCGAGCGCGCCTCGCCGAGTTAGCGAAGCAGGGGGCTGGCGCTGCCGTTATCGATGCTGTGTTCGATCCCGAACTTGAAGTTATTGGTCAGGTTGCCCTCGATCATCGGTTGTCGGTTGGAGCGTCCGGGATGGGGCTTGGACTCGCGCGAGGATTGGTCGCGTCGGGCAAGGTAACGCCGGCTTCATCGGGCTCGGATCACAAAGCGATTGGAGGGCCAGTTGCATGCCTTGCCGGAAGCTGCTCACAGGCGACGCTGGCGCAGATCGCGCAGGTGGAAAAATCGATGCCGGTGCTGCACCTCGATCCGGAAGAGATCGTTGCGGGTGAAGCGGAAGCGGAACGCGCGCTTGAATGGGCGCGGGCGAATATCGGCAAGGGACCCGTGCTGATTGCCAGCAGTTCGACGCCTGATCAGGTTTCAGCGCTTCAGGCCAAACACGGTCGCGATGCCGCAGGTCACGCCATCGAGCAGACATTGGCCGCGATCAGCGAGGGGCTTGTTGCCGCCGGTGTGCGGCGTCTCGTTATCGCGGGAGGCGAGACATCCGGCGCCGTGGTGGACCGTCTTGGCATCCCGGCGTTTCTGGTCGGACCAGAAATCGCCGCTGGCGTTCCGGTCCTTCGTTGCGTCGGTTGGGGCAAGGGTGAGGCCGTGATGGCGCTGAAGTCCGGTAATTTCGGCGGTCCGGATTTCTTTAACGACGCCATCCGCCTGATGCCATGATCTCGCGGAAAGTCAGCCTTCCTTGAAGCCGTACTCTTGCTGATTTCCGGTTGCGCCGTAATATTTGTACGGCAGGAATTTGCCCGACATTGTGATTTGCACGAAACAGGAGGTGAAGCAGGGGCGCTTTCGCGAGGATCTTTACTTCCGGCTCAACGTATTTCCGGTTGAGACCGTGCCGCTACGTGATCGTCGCGAGGATATTCCGTTGCTGGCGCAGCATTTCCTGGCCAGCGAAAGCAGATCGTTCAAGTCCGATCTGCGATTGTCGGAAGGCGATGTGCGCCGCCTGATGCTATATGATTGGCCTGGCAACGTTCGCGAACTGCAGAATGTGATCGAGCGCGCGGCGATCCTGGCTCAGAACGGCCGGCTGCGGATTGATCTGCCGATCCAGCAGGGCGAAACTGAATTACTCGCCGCATCGCGCCGTCCCGAGAATTCACCGCAGCCCATCATGACCGATGATGAAATGCGTGAGCACGAGCGCAACAACATTCTGGCGGCGCTGAAGGTGTCCGGCGGCAAGGTTTTCGGAAAGGGCGGCGCAGCGGAACTGCTGGCCATCAAGCCGACCACGCTGGCGTCGCGGATCAAATCGCTCGGAATTTCGGCACGAAACCTCGATTCGCCAATGCGTTAGGCAGTCCTTGCCCGTTGTTAGCGCTTGATAGCGGCTTGTTCAGGTGTTCTGCTCAAAAAACGAGCCATCGAGGTTGTCGCGTCGTGTCCATTGCCGTCGCCCTGCACCACGTCACACGCTATAAGTATGACCAGCCAGTCAGCCTCGGACCGCAGGTCATCCGGCTGAGGCCGGCGCCGCATTCCCGCACCCGCATTTCCAGCTATTCGCTGAAAGTTCTGCCCGAGACGCATTTCGTCAACTGGCAGCAGGATCCGCAGGGGAACTGGCTCGCGCGTTTCGTATTTCCGGAACCGACACGCGAGTTCAAGATCGAGGTGGGTTTCATCGCCAACATGGCGGTGGTCAATCCGTTCGATTTCTTTGTCGAACCTTATGCCGAAACGTTTCCGTTTCTGTATCCGCCGGATATCGCGGACGAACTCGCGCCATATCTGAAGACCGAACCTGTGACACCATCGCTTGCGCAGTATCTTGCAAGCATTCCGCGCGAACCGACCAACACGGTGAACTTCCTCGTTGATCTCAACGCAAAGCTGCGCGACAGGGTCAGCTACGTCATCCGCATGGAGCCAGGCATCCAGACGCCCGAGGAAACGCTGCAAAGCGGTGCAGGTTCTTGCCGCGATTCCGCGTGGCTTCTGATCCAGGCGCTGCGCCATCTCGGATTGGCCGCGCGGTTTGTCTCGGGCTATCTCATTCAATTGCGTCCCGACATCGACCCGCTACAGGGACCGCGCGAAGTCGAGACTGATTTCACGGATCTGCATGCATGGGCGGAAGTCTATCTGCCGGGCGCTGGATGGATTGGATTCGACGTGACATCCGGTATGCTGACAGGTGAGGGGCACATTCCCGTGGCCGCGTCCCCGCATTACCGAACGGCCGCGCCGATCAGCGGCAACGTCGGTTCGGCGAACGTCGAGTTTGGCTTCGAAATGAAGGTGACGCGCATCAATGAAGCGCCGCGCATCACCAAGCCATTCTCTGATGACTCCTGGCGACGTCTCGATTCGCTCGGCGAAAAGATCGATGCTGATCTGGCGGCGGACGACGTGCGCCTGACGATGGGTGGTGAACCGACGTTTGTCTCTATCGACGATCTGGAATCTGCCGAGTGGAATACCGCTGCGGTCGGCCCGACAAAGCGCGGTATCGCTGACGACCTCATCCGTCGTTTGCGCACGCGGTTCGCGCCGGGAGGCTTGCTGCATTACGGACAGGGCAAATGGTATCCCGGCGAGAGTCTGCCGCGCTGGGCGTTCGGGCTTTACTGGCGCAAAGATGGTGTGCCGATCTGGCGAAATCCGGATTTGATCGCGCCGATGGAAGGTCCGCGCTCGGCGAAGATTGAGCAGGCGGAAAAGTTTGCAGCGCATGTTGCCGAGAAACTGGGCGTGGATGCGAGCAATGTACTTCCCGCTTACGAGGATCAGGCACACTGGTTGCTGAAGGAGAACAGTCTTCCCGGCAACGTTGATCCGAGCGATTCAAAACTGGCGGATCCCGAAGAGCGTTCGCGGATGGCGCAGGTGTTTCAGCAGGGATTGAACGTGCCGCGTGGTTTTGTGCTGCCGGTGCAGCGCTGGAACGCGAAAGCTGCGAGCCGCTGGCGCAGCGAGAAATGGAATTTGCGGCGTGGAAACCTGTTTCTGATGCCAGGCGATTCGCCGCTCGGGCTGCGGCTGCCAATGAGTTCGTTGCAATGGATTCCGCCGGAAGACTATCCCTACATCGTCGAGCAGGATCCAATGGAGGAACGCGGACCGCTGCCGGTGTTCGATGGCGGCTCACCACCACCCGAACCGGCCGCGCGACCTCCCGTATTCGACGACGGCTCGCAGATGGGCGTCGCGCCGCGTCAGTTCATCCAGGAGCAGCAGGTTGGGGACGGCAAGGGCGGTGTCCGCACGGCCTTGTCGATCGAAATCCGTGACGGGATTCTGTGTGCGTTCATGCCACCGGTCGAGAAGCTCGACGATTATCTTGAATTGATCGCCGTGGTCGAGGCGACCGCTGAGGACATGAAACTTCAGGTTCATGTCGAAGGCTATGCGCCGCCTTACGACCCGCGTGTCGAGGTGATCAAAGTCACCCCTGATCCCGGCGTGATCGAGATCAATGTTCATCCGGCAAAAAACTGGCGCGAGATTGTCGATACGACAATCGGTCTCTACCAGGAGGCGGCGCATGTTCGCCTCGGCGCGAACCGTTTTCTGATCGACGGCCGCCACACCGGCACCGGCGGCGGAAATCATGTCGTGATCGGCGGCGGGACTCCTGCGGATTCGCCCTTCCTGCGACGGCCTGATCTGCTCAAGAGCGTGGTGCTGTTTTGGCAGCGCCATCCATCTTTATCGTATCTGTTCTCGGGCATGTTCATCGGTCCGACCAGTCAGGCACCGCGTATCGACGAGGCGCGACACGATGCTCTTTATGAACTCGAAATCGCCATGGCACAGATCCCGCCGAAAGGCGAAAAAGTCCCGCTGTGGCTGGTCGATCGCACGTTCAGGCATCTGCTGGTGGATATTACCGGCAACACCCATCGCGCAGAAATCTGCATCGATAAACTGTACTCGCCGGACAGTCCGACGGGTCGCCTCGGTCTGGTTGAATTCCGCGCGCTTGAAATGCCCCCCGATGCGCGCATGAGTTTGGCGCAGCAACTTGTGATCCGCGCGCTGATCGCAAAGTTCTGGCGCGAACCACAGGACGGTCGTTTTGTGCGCTGGGGCACGACGCTGCACGATCGTTTCATGCTGCCGTATTTTCTCTGGCAGGATTTCAAGGACGTGCTGTCGGATTTGGAAGAGGCGGGCTACGACTTCGAGCCCGAATGGTTCGAGGCGCAGCTTGAATTCCGCTTTCCACTTTTTGGCAGGGTGCAGCACAGCGGCGTGACGCTGGAGTTGCGTCAGGCGCTGGAGCCCTGGCATGTGCTCGGCGAGGAAAGCACCGGCGGTGGCACGGTGCGTTACGTGGACTCCTCCGTGGAGCGCCTGCAGGTCAAGGTCAGTGGTCTCGTCCAGGGACGGCACGTCGTCACCTGCAATGGCCGTCGCTTGCCGCTGACAGATACCGGGCGCTCAGGTGAGGGCGTTGCCGGCGTGCGCTTTAAGGCTTGGCAACCATCGTCCGGGCTTCATCCGACCGTCCCGGTTCATGCGCCACTGACCTTCGATATTATCGATACTTGGAATGGACGCTCGCTCGGCGGCTGCGTCTATCACGTCGCTCACCCCGGGGGGCGCAGCTACGAGACCAAACCGGTCAATAGCTACGAAGCTGAGGCGCGGCGGCTGGCACGGTTTCAGGATCATGGCCACTCGCCCGGCCCAATATCCGTGCCTTCCGAGGAAAGAACCCTCGAATTTCCCCTGACTCTGGACCTCCGGACGCCACCCCCGCATTGAGGCCGCCGCCATAATCGGCGAAATTATCGCGGAAAGCAGAAAGCGAGTCGGGATGGCGGACACGAGGAACGGAGAGACCGGATCGCGGCGGGTGCAGCAAGACCTTCTTGACTGCACGCGTGGTTACACACCACTCCCGGGAATCCCCGACGAGTTTCTCGACGCCAAAGGCGAGCCCCGTGAGGTCTGGGCACGGTTCTTTGATGCGTTCTCCACGCTAGCGCCGGGCGAAATTGAGCGCCGTTTTGCGTCCGCCGATCAGCACATGCGCGAGGCTGGCGTTACCTACCGGACGCCGGGGGACGCGGCAGACCGGATGTGGCCGCTCAGTCACCTGCCTCTGCTGATCGATGAAGCCGAATGGAATCAGATTTCGCAAGGTGTCGCCCAGCGGGCAGAGCTTTTCGAGCAGATTTTGCGCGATCTGTATGGCGAAGGCCGATTGATCGCCGATGGGGCGTTGCCTGCGGCCGCTATCGCAGGAAGTTCAGAATATCTGCGCTCCGTCAGCGGCGTGTCGCCGCCCGGTGGCCAATATCTCAATCT
>Ga0233440_1000725_pt1 | contig 35297 bp, 26 predicted proteins | sample SI_123_September_5_FD_182791 | JGI IMG/M metagenome (GOLD analysis project Ga0233440, IMG submission 182791) | Seawater microbial communities from Saanich Inlet, British Columbia, Canada - SI_123_September2016_120_MG | ecosystem: Environmental > Aquatic > Marine > Inlet | place: Canada: British... | reverse complement strand
CGTACATGCCGGAATGCATGTAGCTGAGGCCGCCGCCATTGGTGTTCATCGGCAGTTTGCCGCCGATGGCGGTCTTGCGGTCGGCGATGAACTTGCCGGTTTCTTCATGCGGCATGAAGCCGAGATCGCCGAGGCCGAACAGCGGCAGGTGCGCGAAGGCGTCGTAGATCATCAGGTGATCGACATCCTTGTGCGCGATGCCGGCCTCGCGGAACGCGGTCGGGCCCGCCACCTTGAACGCGCGGGATGAGTTGAAGGTCTCCATCTGGCTGACCATCGGCGTTTCGACGCTCTCGCCGGTGCCGAGGATATAGACCGGCTTTTGCGGGAAATCCTTGGCGCGGTCGGCGCTGGTCAGGATCAGTGCGCCGCCACCGTCGGTGACGAGGCAGCATTGCAGGATGCGGAACGGATAGGCGATCATCCGCGAGTTGAGCACATCCTCGACGGTGATCGGATCCTTCATCATGGCGCGCGGGTTCTTCGCGGCCCATTCGCGTTGAACCACCGACACCATCGCGATCTGCTCGTGGGTGATGCCGTAGGTCCTCATGTAACGCAGGACGGGAATCGGAAACATGCTGGGCGGGCCGTAGACGCCGAACGGCGCCTCGAACTGGCCTTGCAGGCTGTCCGCCGGAATCGAGCGCGGCAGCTTACCGATCATCGACTTTCCGCTCTCGGCATGGGTGATGAGCACCGTCTTGCACAGACCTGCCTCGATCGCTGCCGCGGCGTGGCGAACGTGCAGCATGAACGAGCAGCCGCCGACGGACGTTCCGTCAACCCATGTCGGCGTGATGCCGAGGTAATGTGCGAGTTGCTGTGGCGTTTCGACTGCGGTGGCGATGCCGTCGATGTCCGACAGCTTCAGTCCCGCATCCGCCAGCGCGTTCAGCGCGGCGTCCGCGTGCAACTGGATCTGCGACATGTCGGGAATGACGCCAAGCTTGGTGGTTTCTGCCGCACCAACGACGGCAACTTGATTTCTGCGCATGGTTTTAACCCTTCGCCGGGCGGAACTGGGAAAGGGTAATCTTGTCGCTGACCTTCTCGAATGCGACTTCGAGCTTCATATCGAGCACGAGTGCCTCGGGCGTCTGCGGGCAATCGAGGATATTGCTCATCATCCGCGGACCTTCATCGAGTTCGACGACGGCGATGGCATAAGGCGGCGTGAATCCCGGCGCGGCGGGACGGTGATTGATCACATAGCTGTAGAGCTTGCCCTTGCCGCTGGCCTTGAACACGCTGACCTTGCGCGAGGCACAGGACGGGCAGAACGGGCGCGGCGGAAAATAGACGTTCGAGCAATCGTCGCAGCGCTGCAGACGAAGTTCCCCTGACTGTGTGCCATCCCAAAAGTGCTGGGTTTCGGGTGTTGGCACCGGCAAGGCGCGCGAAGGTGCAGCCATCTGCAGTCTCTCCCTGATCATTTTGCTTTTGTTAATTGGTCGATTAACTTTATGCCGGTAATCCCAGCCGCAGGCAAGTGGCGTCCCCAAAGCGAAAAATAGGGGCAGACATGCACGGTTGCCGAACGGCGCTCGGCTATTTCCCGAGAAGTTTCAGGGAGGCGGCTTCGAACGTTTCAAGCGGCTTCATGTTTGTCAGCATTTCGCGATGCTCATGGCCGGCCTGCGCTGCACGGTGTCGCATGCCATCGTCTGCAAGGATTGCATCCAGCGATTTGGCAACATCGACCTGCGGCTCGAAACTATCAATGACCTTTCCGAGACGTGCATTCTCGATTTGGAGGCCGTTCAGAAGCTGCTCGATATGAGTTGCCATAACAAGTTGGGGGATGCCTGCGGCGATTGCGTGAGCTGCCAGTCCGCCGCCGCCAAAGTGAATAACGAGGCGTGCTGATGCCAGCGTCTCGCTTAGCGGCAAATGCTGCGAATGGACTTGTGCTCCGCGGCGCACCAGTTCGTCGGACTGTCCGCTCGTGATGTCTGGAGCAGAGATGATGAGGCGGCTTGCGAGGGGAAGCAAAGCCGGAACGATGTCGAACGGCAGCGCGGATAATACGCCTCGCGACAGGTAGACGAAGATGTTGTCCGCATCTTTCCGGCCTTCGAGCGGTGGACTGTCAAAAATAGGGCCTGCTAGTGGCGCCGATCTCTGTAGATCATAAGGATCGAGTACCGGAAAGGTGAGAACGATCTGCGCGTCGCCGGAAAATATTTGCGGCAGTCGTTCAAGGGGAGGCCGCCCCAGAGATCGCAGCACGCGATTGACCGTTCCCAGCGTTTCGTCCTCGTTCCAGCGCGGCGGATGGACACGATGAAGCAGCGGAAAGCGCTTCATGTCGCCGGGCGGTGCTGTGTATCCGTTTCCGACGACAATCAGCGGAATTCGCCCAAGCGACATCATGCTTGCTGCGGGCGCAGAATCCGCGACGACAAGGTCCGGGGTAATAGTTTTGAGAAGGTCGTCCCACGATTGGAGCAGCGATCGCAAGTTATGCTCGTCGGCCAGACCCGCTGAAACTAGTTGGTCGTGCATCGTCGCTGTCGAGCGAAGGGAGTGATTTTCGTTAGATGCAGTCGCCAGCCACGGCGGAGCCTGAATGATCTCCGCCTCGGTCTCCAGAAGATGCGCGGCTTCCGGATGCTTCAGCGCAAAGACCGGACGGATATCGTGGTGCTTAAGTAGTGCTGCGAAACGTCCCAGATTTGCGATATGGCCAAACCCACCACCTTGCTCCCAGGCAAAAAGAACCGTCTTCATGGCGAGGTTTGCTTTCCACTTTGCGTTTGACAACGCAGGTCGGAATACTGGCTATAATGATTGATTATCACAAGGCAATCGACATCGCATGCCCACGAAGCATCGCCAGGAAATGCGCACTTTCTGGACGGGGCCAAATCCCAGCTATTATGAAGAGCTGTCGTTGCGGAGCGCGGTCGCGTCAGGCGCGCGTGTTTTGTTGTACACCTACAATAAAAATCTGATCGTGCCCGAAGGTGTTGAACTTGTGGATGCGCGCGAGGTTCTGTCCGGCCCGCTCTACCAATTTCATCATAATGACGGCGACCTTTCGCTTGCGTTGCACTCCGACCTGTTCAGATACCTCGCTATCCAGAAATTTGGCGGCTGGTATATGGACCTCGATATCGTCGTGATGAAAACGGTGTTGCCCGACGACAAGCTCTATCTCGCCTATCAGGAGGAGGGCGTCGTTAATGCTGCCGTCATGAAGTTTCCCGCTCAGGCACCGATCATGACGGCTGCAATCGATGAGGCGATGAGGCTTTTGCCGGCAGCGGGGACCGCCGCGCCGGGAGCCGATCATGGTATTGTTGGACCGAAGCTCATTACACGCCTTTCGTCCGAATATGCGATCGACCATTTGGTTCGCCCGAAAGTCAGCGCTTACGAGATACACCCCAACGAAGTTCTGATGTTCTTCGATCCCCGCCAATGTGAGGCCGTTTTGGAGCGGCTGGCTTCAAGCGATTTCGTGCATCTCTGGAATGATCTGTGGCGTGCTCTGCGCATTCCCAAGAACCTCGGACCACCAGAAGGCAGTTTTCTGGATTCGCTGTTCAAGCGTTTTGGAATCGTTGTTCCGCAGGGAGCGCGTCTGTCCTACGAGGCCGTTGAAGGATGGTTTCGGGAATTCTGGGTGATGAAGGAAATGAAGCAAAAGCTCGCCACCCAGCGCGTGCCGTACGACGCATTGGATCATCTGGCCCGATCAATCCAGATCAACGGCTGGCAGCCGGGCGTGCGTCCTTTCAGTCATGCCGCGGTTCCATCGCATGGAGATCATCCACTCGCCGCCGAGCCCCAAACGCTGAGAACATTCTGGTACGGTGAGACGATCGGCCCCTATCAGTTGATGTGCTTGAAAAGCTTCGCGGCCAGCGGACATCGCGTCGAGGTATTTTCTTACAATCGCGACTTGAACGTCCCGGACTGGATACGTGTCGAGGATGCAGCCGAAGTCCTGCCACGCGAGGTTGTCCTAAAGCCATTGGGCGAAGAGGGCGCTTTCGCCATTCACGCAAATCTGTTCCGGTATGCGCTGCTTCAGAAGGTGGGCGGATGGTGGATCGATCCTGATGTCCTGTTGCTGACGCCTGATCTTCCATCGGGCAATGTCTTCTTCGCCGGTTTGGACGTGTTCGGCCGGGTGCCGACCGGTGTTTTGAAATTTCCGGTGGGGCACGGGTTGCTGACGGAGGCGCTGGCGGAAGTTGAAGGTCTTTCCGGTTCTTTTGAGGACTGGGAGAAATCCGGCTCGGCTTTGCTCACGTCGCTTGTCGAGCGGCACGAGCTGAGTGGTAAAATCCGGAATCAGGTGCCTCTCGGCCCAGTCTCCTGGTTCGATGTGGCGGACCTGTTCAATCCGGACAGCGCCGAGAGATTGAATCGATTGTGCAAGGATTTTCATTTCCTGCACCTTCATGACGATGTTTGGCGCCGTGCCGGGATACCGCACGATCTTGCTCCGCCTGAAGGCTCATTCCTTGATGGTCAAATCCAGAAGTACAGCGTAAATGCGGATTTTCCGGCAAAAATTTCTTTCCGCGAACTGAACCGATGGGTCGCGCACATGTACCAATCCCTAAGCCAGAGGCAGACCTGATCGAGTTCAGCAAGGCCGCGTTTTCCAGCGGCTGTATCAATTCGGCCACGCGATGCAGGCCGTACGGCGTTGATTAGATGCCGCTTTTATGGTTCTTCCGGGGGCATTGGCGACGGGAATTTTTGATATGTGGTTTCGAGTATTGCTCTCTTTGGGAGGGCCGCGGGCGCAGGTTGTGTCGGCCCGTAGCATCTGGGTTGTGTGCGCACTTGTCTTTTTCGCTCATGCGGGAGCAGCGCGCGCGCAGGATGCGGCAGAGCAGCAGCAGCTGTTTCAGCAGATGGTGCGGAATCCCGCAAATCACGAAGTGACGTTTGCTTTCGTCAAGGTTGCGACCGCACGCGGGGATTACGAAGCTGCGATCGGTGCGCTCGAGCGGCTGCTGTTCTACAATTCCAAACTGACGCGCGTGAAATACGAGCTCGGTGCGCTGTATTTCCGGCTCGGCTCCTATGAAATGGCAAAGCGTTACTTCAAGGAAGCACTCGCCAGTCCCGATATCGATGCCATCACCAAGGAGCGCGTCGAAACCTATCTTCCGGATACCGAGAAGCAGCTTCAGCCGAGCCGGTTCTCCGGTTTCGCGCAGACCGGCATCCGCTCGCAGAGCAATGCGAGTTTCGCGCCCGGTGGCGGTGTCCTTCGTCTCGGTGGTCAGGATCTCGCCCTGCTGCCGACCGCACGGCAGAAGAGCGACATCAACTGGTTCGGACTGGTCGGCCTGAGCCACGACTATGATTTGCAGAACCCGCGTGGTGACATTCTCGAAACGCGCGCGGTTGGATACCTCACCGAGCAATCGCGCCTGAAGGATCTCAACGTCGGCTTCGTCGATGTCAGCTTCGGTCCTCGGCTTGCCCTCGCACCTGAACTTCTGCCAGGCGTCACCATCAAGCCCTATGTGGTGGGTGGAAATACCTGGGTCGGGGGCTCATCGTACTTTTCGACAGCAGGCGCCGGCGTCGGCGTGAAGGTCCCGGTGAACGACAAGTTCTCCTTCGGCCCCGATTTCGAATGGCGTCGCTCAGATTTCAGAACAACCGATCCTGTCGCTGGCTTCAACTCCGGCGATTGGTACACGACCAGCCTCGCGGCAAGCTGGAACATCGCACAACAGATCAAGCTGGATGCGCGTGGGCTATATCGGCGGGGCGACTCTGCATTCGCGTTCCAGTCCTTCGACCAGTGGGCTATGGAAGCCGCCCTAACGCTGGAGTTCGCGCCGCCATTCGCCTGGATGTCACGTAACTGGAGTGTGGCGCCGTTCGTCCGGTGGATCGAAACGCGTTTCGATGCGCCGAATCCGTTTATCGATCCGCTGATTGCACGTAGCGACAACCAGTGGTCGGTGGGCGCACTGTTTAACGCGTCTGTGACGAAGAACTTCGGCATTTCGGCTGCGGTCCAGTACGACAAGACCAATTCCTCGCTGCCGAACTATCGCCTGGATAATTTCTCCGTGATGTTCGGCCCGACCGCTCGCTTCTGAGGGTGCAGCAGATGTTATTTTCCAAAGAGACATATTTCACGTCGTTTCTGACGGTGCTGCTTTCCACGACTGCGCTTATTCCTGCGGCCGAGGCGCAAAACTCGGGGCGGGTCGGCGCGGTCAATCTTGACGCAACCGGAACTCCGCCGGGCGCAGGTACCCGCACGCTCACCATCGGCGCCAACGTGATCTACAAGGAGCGGGTGCAGACGTCTGCGCAAGGGTCGACGCAGATCATGTTTCCCGACACATCGACGCTGAATGTCGGCAGCAACAGCAACATCGTGATTGACGAGTACGTCTACGATCCCAATGCCGGGACCGGCAAAATGGTGGCGACCGTCTCCAAGGGCGTGATGCGCTTCGTCGGCGGGCAGATCAGCCACACCGCGGGCGTCACGGTGAAGACACCGGTTGCGACGCTCGGCATTCGCGGTGGCGTTGCTACGGTTGTTTATCCGATCCCGCCGGGTTTCACCGGCTCCGATCCGAAACTGTCGCAGGCGAGGGGCGAGATCGTCATCGGCCACGTCGGCTCAGTCATTATCAAGAACAATGTCGGCTCGGTGATTGTTCGGCCGGGCTATATGACCTGGGTGTCTGGTCCGAACGATCCGATACCGGAGCCGTTCCCTATCCCTGATTTCCTGTTGCAGAAGATCATGGCTGCGCTGACCAGCGGCCCGGGGCAGACTGGCGGTATCAACGATTTGCCGACCGACCAGATGGCCGCGCGGCTTGGCTTCGGCAAAACCATCGTCACGGATCCGGCGAAGCCGCCGGGTACGGATCCGCTTGGATATTTCTCGATCTTCGACGGCGGCAATGCGATCGCGAAGAACAAGTCACAATCCAACCAGACCAATCAAGTCAATCAACCCAATCAGGTCCAACAGCCGCCGCCGAATACAAATCCGGGCGGCTGTTATGGGTATTGCTATCCCAACTGATCTGGCGATCACGGGAACGACATCGCCGTTCTGACTCGTATAGCGGCCGCAGCCTCAGGGCCGATTTCACTTCTGGCTTTTAGGCAGGAACAGCGCCTGAGCCTCGCTGACCTGTTCGGCTATGAAGTCCGCAGTGACCCTGACGCGCGCGATGTTGCGCAGGTCGCTGTGCAGCAGCAGCCAGAATGTCCTGATCAAGCGAAAGCTCGGCAGCACTCGCACGAGCTCCGGCTCCGGTTGCGCGATGAAGCATGGCAGGACGCAAAGGCCAGCGCCGGCGATAGTGGAATTCAGTTGTGCAATCAGGTTTGAACTCTTGATCGCGGGTCGCAGATCGGGTGAAACGAAATGCGTATATTCCAGCTCCGGCGAGAAAATCAGATCATCGATGTATGAAATGAACCGATGAGAGGGGACATCGGCAACGGTCTCGATAGCGGGATTATTGGCAAGGTATCCGCGCGACGCGTACAGCCCGAGTTCGTAATCCGTCAGCTTGCGCGAGTGCAGCCGCCCTTCGCTCGGCTGCGTCAGGCTCACGGCGATGTCGGCTTCACGCCGGGAGAGGCTGAACTCGCGCGGCATCGCGACGAGTTCGACGGTGAGATCGGGGTGGCGGTTGCTGAGTTCGCCAAGGCGCTGCGCCAGGAACTTCGTTCCGAAGCCGTCCGGCGTGCCGATGCGGACCGCGCCGTTGGCTTGCAGCTTTGCATCGCCGATCGATTGCGCTGCCGACGTCGCGAGTTGGTCCATCTGTTCGGCCATTTCGAGCAACCGGTCGCCGGCCTCTGTGAGGGATGATCCGCTGGTCCGGCGATCGAACAATTGGGAGCCCAGCGATGCTTCAAGTGCGGCAATCCGCCGGCTGAGCGTCGAATAGTCGATCTTCAGTCGCTTGGCGGCGGCGGTCATGCTGCCGGAGCGTGTAATCGCCAGAAACGATCGGACGAGATTCCAGTCAAACTGGTCGGTCATCGCAGTTGCTCTCGATATTGCCCGGCGAACCCTCTGCCGGTCCGCCTTGCGTAGTCCATCCGGTGCCATTGGCCAAGGTTCATATAGCGACGGCGGGCACGGCGCCGTCTGTATTGACAGCCCAGCCTTCGCTCGCCTCTACTCCCGCTCGAACAAAACCCGCGGGCCAGGCGGCCGGAAAAGAAAGGGGAGAGATGGGATGAAGAGCTTCAAGGTCACTGAATTCAACGCTCCGTTGACGGAAGTCGACATCGCGACCCCAAAGCCGGAGGGCACGCAGGTCCTGCTGAAGGTCAAGGCCGCCGGGGTCTGTCACAGCGACCTCCACATCTGGGAGGGGGGATACGATCTCGGCCATGGCCGCAGGTTGTCGCTGAAGGATCGCGGTGTTTCTCTGCCGCTGACGATGGGACACGAAACGGTCGGCGAGGTCGTGGCGTTCGGGCCCGAGGCCAAGGGCGTTGCAGTCGGCGATGTGCGGCTGGTGTATCCGTGGCTCGGTTGCGGCAAATGCGACACCTGCCTCGCTGGCGACGAGAACATGTGCATCGTTAAGCCGAATTCGATCGGCGTTTATTGTGATGGCGGCTACGCCGATCACATCACGGTTCGCCATCCGCGCTATCTTATCGACCTCAAGGGTCTCGATCCGGTGACGGCTGCACCGTATGCCTGCTCTGGCGTCACGACATACAGCGCGATCAAGAAACTCGAATCTGTTCTGGACCAACCTATCGTGATCTTCGGAGCAGGCGGGCTCGGCTTGATGGCGCTGTCGCTTCTCAAAGCGATGGGCGGCAAGGGCGCTATCGTGGTCGACATTGATGCCAGCAAACGTAAGGCTGCCGAGGAGGCGGGCGCGTTGGCATCGGTCGACGGCGGCGCGCCGGATGCCCTGCAGCAGATCACGTCGAAAGCGGGTGGGCCGATTAGGGGCGTGATCGATCTGGTCGGCAATGCAGCGACGGCGGCACTGGGGTTCGATTGCCTGAGCAAGGGCGGCAAACTCGTCGTCGTTGGCCTGTTCGGCGGCGGAGCCCCGTGGGCATTGCCGCTCATTCCAATCAAGGCGATTACGATTCAGGGGAGCTATGTCGGTAATCTGCGTGAGACGCAGGAGTTGATCGATCTCGTGCGCGAGAAGGGGATCGCGCCGATCCCGGTCACCACCCGGCCGCTCTCTCAAGCCGACGCTTCGCTGAAGGACCTGCAGCAGGGCAAGCTGGTCGGCCGCGCGGTGCTGGTGCCCTGACGATGCGCGTTCAGAGCGGCGCTGCGGCGCCGCTCAATGCGTCAGGATACTGGCGTAAGCCCAGAGGATGATGGCCAGCGCGATCGTTGCGGAAATCACAATTCGTGCCATGATCAATCTCCGGGAAGCGGCATCTATTTCGCGTGCGTACCGAGCGGAAGAACGACGAGTGAAATATCCGAGTTCTGCGGATCGGGACGAACTTCGAATCCGAGCCGCCGACACATGTCCAGCATTCTGTTGTTTCGGCTCAGTACTTGGCCCCGGATAGCGCGAACGCCTTCCGCCTGGCCGTACTCGATAATCATTTTCATGAACAGTAAGCCGAGGCCGACGCCCTTGAGGTCGGATCGCACAAGCACTGCGAATTCCGAACTAGCGAAGTCGGCGTCGGTATGAAGGCGCACCACGCCCAGTATTTTTCCGGTGGTTTCCTCGATGGCGACGAAGGCCATTGCGCGCGCGTAGTCGAGTTGCGTCAGGCGCGCGATGAAGGGATGCGTCAGCTCTTTCATCGCGGAGAAGAACCGCAGCCGGATGTCTTCCTGGCTGACGTGGGAAAAGAACTCGGGATAGAGATGCTCGTCCTCAGGCCGGACCGGGCGCACGAAGATCCGCGTGCCGTCCTTGAGCGTTGTGTGCCGCTCCCATTCCTTCGGATAAGGCCGGATCGCAAATCGGTAGTGACCGGAACCGCGTATCGCATCGCTCAGCGGCGCGATCGACACCTGGGCGTCTGCAGCGATCACGCCATCCTTGTCCGCAAGCAGGGGATTGATGTCGAGTTCGCGAATCTCGGGCAAATCCGCCGCCATTTGGGCGATCTTCACCAGCAGCAGCGCGACCGCGCCTTCATCTGCCGCCGGGACGTCGCGATAACTCTTGAGAATGCGCGAGACGCGGGTACGCGCAATCAGGTCCCTTGCCAGATTGAGATCGAGGGGCGGAAGCGCAAGCGCCTTGTCATTGATGACCTCTACGGCGGTGCCACCGCGCCCGAATACCACGACCGGACCGAAGCTTGGATCGTCGGCAAGGCCAGCGATCAGTTCGCGCGCGCGTGGACGCAGGATCATCGGATGGATGGTCACGCCGTCGATGCGTGCCTTTGGGCGCATCTTGGCGGCACGCTGCAGGATTTCCTCGGTTGCGACATGGACAGCGCGCTCACTGGTCAGGTTCAGACGCACGCCGCCGACGTCGGATTTGTTCAGAATGTCGGCTGAACTGATCTTGACGACGACGGTGTTGCCTGCCGCCAGGATCGCGGTTGCGGCGCGCGCGGCCTGATCCGGATCGCGCGCCAGCGTGGCCGAGGCAATCGGGAGCGCGTAGGCAGCGAACAGTTCGGTGATCTCGATCGGATTAAGCCAGCCGCGCTTGTCTTGCAGGGCGTTCTGGACGATTGCGCGTCCAGCCGCCACATCTGGCGCGAAGTCTTCCGGCAGGCTGGGCGGCGTCTGCATCGCAACGTCCAGCCCTTCGCGATAACGGACGATATGCATGAAGCCACGCACGGCATCTGCCTCGCTGGAAAAATGTGGGATGCCGGCTTCGCCGAAGACGCTGCTGGCGGCTCCGCTATCGCCCACCCAGGCAGCGAACACCGGTTTGCGGGAATAGGTCTCGGCACGGTACTTTTTAACGGCGCCAACCACAGCCTGTGCGGATTCAACCGGGGGGGCCAGCGTGTTCGGTGCGTTCATGATCAGAACCGCATTGTTGGCGGTATCGCCCAACACTTGCTCGCAAGCCTGCGCGTAGCGTTCGCCATCGGCGTCGCCAAGAATGTCGACGGGATTGGCGCCGGACCACCGCTCCGGCAGCACCTTGTTGAGGCTCTTTTTCACGTCTTCGGAAAGCCCAGCGAGTTCTCCGCCGAGATCTATCAGGCGGTCCACTGCGAGGACGCCAAGTCCGCCGCCGTTGGTGATGATTGCAAGCCGGTGTCCATGCGAGGATTGGAGGTGGCCCAGCGTTTCCGCTGCGGAGAATAATTCGTCGAGGTCGAGCACGCGCAGCAGTCCCGCCCGGCGGAACGCGGCATCGTAGACGGCGTCCGATCCTGCCAATGCGCCAGTGTGAGTTGCCGCCGCCCGCGCGCCTTGGGTGTGACGACCGGACTTAATGACAACCACGGGTTTCACGCGCGCGGCGGCCCGTGCCGCCGACATGAACTTTCGCACGTCGCTGATCGACTCGACGTAAAGCAGGATCGCGCGCGTGTCGGTATCGAGCGCAAAATAATCAAGCAGGTCGCCGAAATCGACGTCGAGGTTTTCGCCCATCGAGACGATAGCTGAAAATCCGACGTTGCGGTTCGCGGCCCATTCGACTAGCGCCGTCGAGATCGCGCCGGATTGCGAAATCAGCGCGAGGTCGCCGTCTTGCGGTAGGCGGGATGCGAAACTCGCGTTCAATTTCATACGCGGCACCATAATGCCGAGAGACGGTCCGATCAGGCGCAAGCCTGTCATTCGCGCGGTCTGGGCGATGGCTTCCGTGTACGAGCCGGTGCCGAGGCCCAGACCGGCGGAGAGCACCATCGCAGCCGGGAATCCGCGCGCGCCGGCTCTCTTCACGACCCCCGGAATGGCGGAGGGCGGTGTGGAGATGATCGTGAGGTCGGGCGTCCCCGGAATGTCTTTGATGTCGCGGAGCGTCTTGATGCCTTCGATTTCGGAGTACTTGCGGTTGACGATGTGGATCGGTCCGCTGAAACCGCCGCCGAGTAGATTGCGCAGCGTTGCTCCGCCGACGGAGGCGTGCTTCGGGCTTCCGCCGATGAGCGCAATCGAGCGCGGCGCAAACAGGTGGTCGAGGCGGTACGTACTCATGAAGGGTCTCGGGCCATCGTCGTTACAGGCTATCGCAATTGTGCAGGAAATGCGTCGGGGGCGGTCCAAGGGCATCGGGTCGCATGCGATTTCCCTGGTGCTGGCGTTGTGCACCATGTTCCGGAACATGGTGCAGAGCAATAAAATTCACCACGACGCGGTTTCCGCCGAAAGCCGATTGGCATCAGGCCCGACATGCTTCTAGACTGAGCGGACTGCCTCGATGCGGAGCAGTAAAGCGCGTGTTCAGTGAAGTTGCTTGCCCGGGCAGGTCGCAATGACAGCTAACGAGAGCCACCTCGCCGAAAAGGGCCGATTGCGCCCGCCAAGTCTCGGTTTGTTTCTTGCCGAGGGGCGGGGTGTTTTCGAACTGAACGCAACATTGCTGATGGCGCCCGCGCTTCTGACGGCTCCGCGCGGCGATGGCCATCCGGTTTTGGTCTTGCCGGGTCTGCTGGCGAGCGATGTCTCCACCCTCATCCTGCGGCGCTATCTCGACCTGTTGGGGTTCTCCACCCATCCGTGGGGCTTTGGACGGAACACCGGTGGCGTCTACAGCATGCGCGACAGGCTCGGCAAATTGCTGGCCAGCGTTCACGCTGCGACCGGCCGCAAAGTCAGTCTCGTCGGCTGGAGTCTCGGTGGCGTCTATGCCCGCGATCTGGCGTTGCGAATGCCAGACATGGTTCGCTATGTCGTGACGCTGGGCTGCCCGTTTGCCGGCGACATCACGGCGACGAACGCGAAACGCGTCTACGAAATGGTGTCGGGCGAAACCATTGAAGACGCGGACATCAAGGATATTCAAACGCTGGCCGGCGATCTGCCGGTGCCGACGTCCTCGCTCTATACGCGCTCCGATGGGATCGTGAACTGGCGTACTTGTCTTGTTCGCGAATCCGACACAGCGGAGAACATTGAGATTTCACTCGCGAGCCATATCGGAATTGGCGTCAATGCCGCGGCGCTATGGGCCGTCGCCGATCGTCTTGCGCAGCGGGAAGGTGAATTTCATCCGTTCGATTGCTCGGGGCCGTTTGCACTGGCCTATGCGCGTCCGGACAAAGTTGACGCGTAAAGGAATATTGCCAAACGAGACTCGCCGGAAAGGCGACGGTGGCAATCGGATCATGAAGCCGAAACGCGGACGAGAAACTGTCCGCGGGCGTCATGGTCTCGTTGAAACGGGAGGGTAACATGAGCCACGCCAAGAAGCTGTCCTCAATGGACGCATCGTTTCTGTATCTCGAAACGCCCGAGATGCCGATGCACGTCGGAAGCATGGCGATCTTCAAACTGAAGGACGGTTATCAGGGCGACTTCTACGAAGACTTCAAAAAGATGATCGAAGGGCGGATTCATGTCGCTCCGATCCTGAAGGCGAGGCTGGAGAAGGCGCCGCTCGACATCGATAATCCAAGCTGGGTCGAGGACGACCAGTTCGACATCAACCGTCATATTTTTCGCGGCAGCCTTCCGGCGCCGCACAGCCGCGCCATGCTGGAGCGCACGGTGGGCTGGATTCATGCGAAGCTTCTTAACAGGGCGCGCCCCCTGTGGGAGTTCTACGTTTTCGAGGGAATGGATAACAACGAGGTCGGGCTCTATTCCAAGATGCACCACGCCTGCATCGATGGCGGTGCGGGTGCTGCGCTGACCAACATGATCTACGACATCACGCCGGTGCCGCGTGAATTCCCGAAGGTCGTTCCGAGCAAGCCTGCCAACGAACCGCGAGACATCGCGGCCAACATGCTCGATTCTTACACCCAGCTCTGGCGTCAGCCGCTGGACGCGACCAAGGCGAAAAGCTTCGATCTGCCGCGTACGGGAAAAAGCGATCTCGGCTCTGTGCTGTTCGACAACGCGATGTTCCAGATCGAGAGCGGGATCAGGATGATCGGTGGTGTTCCCGAAACCGTCAAAAGTATCCGCGACATGGTCGCCAAGATATCCGACCCGAAGTCACGCGACAGTCTTGCGAGCATGGTGTCGCCCTCGACAATGCTGAACAAGTCGATCTCGTCGGAGCGGAGCTTCGCGGGCGTCTCGGTCTCGTTACCGGAATCCAAGGCAATTGGAAAGCAGGCCGGCGGAAAACTCAACGACGTCGTGATGGCGTTGTCGAGCGGTGTGTTGCGCCGGTATCTGCTAGAGCACGGCGGGTTACCGAGCCGTTCGCTGACAGCAGCCGTGCCGATCTCGCTGCGCGAAGAGGGCAACACCGACGCCAATAATCAGGTGTTCGGAATGATCTGCTCGCTGGCGACCAATATCGAGGACCCGAAGGAACGGCTGGAGGCCATCATCGCGCAGTCGGCCAAATCAAAGGAGATGTCGCATCCGCTGCGCGCGCTGATGCCCTCGGTATCCAACGTCGCGATGCTCGGTGCGCCGATGCTGATTCAGGTGCTGGCGCTGCTCTACAGCCGCTCGAACCTGTCCGATGTGCTTCCGCCAACGGCGAATGTGACGATCTCCAATGTGCCCGGTCCGCGGCAGACACTCTATGCGGTGGGCGCCGAGCTGTTGCATATCTTCCCGGTGTCGATCTCGACCCATGGGCTTGCTTTGAACATCACGGTGCAAAGCTATCGCGATCAGCTCGATTTCGGCTTCATTGCCGGCGCGAACATCATTCCTCATGTCGAGGTGCTGGCGGACATGCTGCCCAAGGAGTTCGAACTTCTCGCCGCGGCCTTTGCAGCGCCCGGCAACCGCGCAAGTGCTGCAAGCTGAACGTGGCTCCTGCAATGATGGAAATGCCGCCGCTTCAGTATGCCGAAACCAACGGCATACGTATGGGCTTCTATGAGGCCGGTCCTAAAACAGACGCGCCACCACTGGTGTTGTGCCACGGCTGGCCTGAAATCGCCTTCTCATGGCGGCACCAGATCAAGGCGCTAAGCGAAGCGGGCGTCCGGGTCATCGCGCCCGATCAGCGCGGATACGGCGCGACGGATCGTCCGGAGGCGGTCGAGGCCTATGATATAGAAAACCTGACGGGCGATCTCGTCGGCCTGCTTGATCATCTGAAAATCGACAAAGCGATCTTCGTCGGCCATGACTGGGGTGGATTCATTGTCTGGCAGATGCCGCTACGGCATCCGTCGCGCGTCGCAGGCGTGATCGGCGTCAATACACCGCATACGCCACGCACGGGGAGCGATCCGATCGGACTGCTGCGCAAGCGTTATGGCGATCACCTTTACATCGCGCAGTTTCAGGACCCAGAGCGCGGCGCCGACAAGATTTTCGACAGCCGGGTCGAGCAAGCCTTCGACTTCTTCATGCGCAAGCCGATGCCGCAAAGAAAACCGATGGAAGCCGGCGAGGGGCCGCCGGCGGCGGGCCTTGGCGCTTCACCGAAGCTGAACATGGCGTTTCCGCAAATGGTCGCGGGCTACGACGGCAAGCTCGATCCGCGCGAGAAAATCCTGACGCCTGAGGAAATGCAGGTCTTCGTCGATGCATTCAAAGTGTCGGGGTTCACTGGCGGGATCAACTGGTACCGTAACATGACTCGTAACTGGGAACGTTCGGCGCATATCGACCACACCGTGCGCGTGCCCTCACTTATGATCATGGCGGAGAATGACGCGGTGCTTCCGCCGTCGTCATGCGACGGGATGGAGAATATTGTTCCGGATCTTGAAAAGTACATGGTCAAGGACAGCGGGCACTGGACCCAGCAGGAGCAGCCCGACGAGGTCAGCGCCAAAATCCTTGAATGGCGCAGGCGGCGTTTTGGGTAACGCCCCGGGAGGCCGAAGCCAAAAACCCTTGCACTACAAGTCCTTTGCAAAAGAAGCGCCGGAACAGTAGCTTGAGTGAAAAGCTCCGGGCCAACCGGGCATCAAAGTCACGTGGGCAGGAGATACCCGAGCGATGTCGTCCCAGAACAAGCTGAATCCGATTCCGCATCCGCCGAGGAAACCGGTCGTTGGCAATATGCTGTCGCTGGATTCGACCGCGCCGGTGCAGGATCTGGTGCGCAAATCCAAGGAGCTGGGGCCGATCTTCTGGCTCGACATGATGGGGCAGCCGCTGGTGATCGTCTCGGGGTTCGACCTCGTCAACGAACTGAGCGACGAGAAGCGTTTCGACAAGGCGGTGCGGGGAGCACTACGCCGCGTGCGTGCGATCGGTGGCGACGGACTGTTCACTGCCGACACCACCGAGCCGAACTGGAACAAGGCGCACAACATTTTGCTCTCGCCGTTCGGCGGTCGGGCGATGCAGTCCTACCATCCCATGATGGTGGATATCGCCGAGCAGCTCGTCAAGAAATGGGAGCGCCTCAACGCTGACGACGAAATCGATGTCGTCCATGACATGACCGCGCTGACGCTCGATACCATCGGGTTGTGCGGCTTCGACTATCGCTTCAATTCATTTTATCGGGAGGACTATCACCCGTTCGTCGGCGCGCTGGTGCGCTCGCTTGAGACCATCATGATGACGCGCGGCCTTCCGCTCGAAGGGCTGTTCATGCGCGCGCGCCGCACCGACATGGCAGCGGATGTTGCGTTCATGAACAACATGGTCGACGAGATCGTCGCTGAACGGCGCAAGAACGCCGAAGGGGCTGCGAGCACGAAGGACATGCTCAATGCGATGATGACCGGCGTCGACAAGGTGACCGGCGAGCAACTCGACGACGTCAACATCCGCTATCAGATCAACACTTTCCTGATCGCGGGCCACGAGACCACGAGCGGCCTGTTGTCCTGCGCGATCTACGCGATGCTCAAGCACCCGGAGGTGCTCAAGAAGGCTTACGAGGAAGTCGATCGGGTTCTCGGTCCAGATATCGACGCGAAGCCCACCTTCCAGCAGGTGACGCAGCTCACTTACATCTCGCAGATCTTGAAGGAATCCCTGCGGATGTGGCCGCCTGCGCCGGCCTATGGCGTGTCTCCGCTCAAGGATGAGACGATCGGCGGCAAGTACAAATTGCGGAAGGGCACCTTCGTCACGGTTCTGGTGATGGCGTTGCACCGCGATCCCTCGGTGTGGGGCCCGAATCCTGATGTGTTCGATCCGGAAAATTTCAGCCGCGAGGCCGAGACAAAGCGGCCCGCCAATGCATGGAAGCCGTTCGGAAACGGCCAGCGCGCCTGCATCGGCCGCGGTTTTGCGATGCATGAGGCCGCATTGGCAATCGGTATGATTCTTCAGCGCTTCAAGCTGCTCGACCATACGCGCTACCAGATGCATCTGAAGGAAACGCTGACGATCAAGCCCGACGGCTTCAAGATCAAGGTGCGGGCGCGTTCGGACAAGGATCGCACCATTGTCGCCAACCGTCCCGGGACCGCTGTCGCGAACACGTCCGGGACCGCTGCACCGGCGCGGGTCCGTCCCGGTCACAATACGCCGCTACTCATTCTGTACGGTTCGAATCTCGGTACCGCAGAGGACCTCGCGCATCGCGTTGCGGATCTGGCGGAAGTCAACGGCTTTGCGACCAAGCTCGCGCCGCTCGACGACTACGTCGGAAATCTGAGCGACCAGGGCGGCGTTATTATCTTCTGCGCGTCCTACAACGGTGCGCCCCCGGACAACGCCACCCAGTTCGTCAAATGGCTGAGCAGCGATCTGCCCAAGGATGCGTTCAAGGGGGTCCGCTACGCCGTATTCGGCTGCGGCAATAGCGACTGGCTTGCGACCTACCAATCGATCCCGCGCATGATCGATGAGCAGCTTGCGGCGCATGGTGCGACGCCGGCTGTGGCTCGAGGCGAGGGCGACGCCCGCGATGATCTCGATGGACAGTTCGAGAAGTGGTTCAAGTCCGTCCGCGAAATCGCCGTGAAGGAGTTCAGCATCGATACCGGCTTCACACGTGAAGCCAATGACGAGCCGCTCTACAAGATTGAGCCGGTGGCGCACAGCGCGGTCAATACGGTGGCGGTCTCCGGTGGCGTGGTGCCGGTGAAGCTGCTGATCAACGACGAGTTGCAGAACAAGTCCGGCGCCAATCCATCGACCCGTTCGACACGGCATATCGAAGTCGAATTGCCGGAGAGCGTCACGTATCGCGTCGGCGACCATCTCAGTGTCATTCCACGTAACGATCCGGTTCTGGTGGATGCGGTGGCGCGGCGATTTGGTTTCCTTCCCGCCGATCAGGTGAGGCTGCATGTCGCCACCGGCCGCCGGGCACAATTGCCGGTCGACAACGCAGTGTCGGTCGGCCGTTTGCTGACTGAATTCGTGGAGTTGCAGCAGGTCGCGACCCGCAAGCAAATTCAGATCATGTCCGAGCACACCCGCTGCCCGATGACGAAACCGAAGCTGGAAGCGCTGATCGGCGACGATTCCGCCTCAACCGAGCTTTATCGTTCGGAAATTCTGGCCAAGCGGAAGTCGGTTTACAATCTGCTCGAGGAATATCCGGCGTGCGAATTACCGTTCCACACCTATCTGGAAATGTTGTCGCTGCTGTCACCGCGTTATTACTCGATTTCCTCATCGCCTGCGGTGGCGGGGGCTTCCAAATGCAGCGTGACCGTCGGTGTGGTTGATGCGCCGGCGAGTTCGGGGCGTGGTATCTACAAGGGCGTTTGCTCGAATTATCTCTCCAGCCGGCGCGCGGGCGACGTGGTCCATGCCATCGTCCGGGAGACCAAGGCTGGTTTCCGCCTCCCAGAGAATCCCGCAACGCCGATCATCATGGTCGGTCCCGGTACGGGGCTTGCTCCGTTCCGCGGGTTCCTGCAGGAGCGTGCCGCGATGAAGGCCAAGGGCAAGTCGCTCGGCCCGTCGATGCTGTTCTTCGGCTGCCGGCATCCCGAGCAGGATTTCCTGTATGCCGACGAGCTCAAGGGCTTTGCGGATCAGGGCGTTACCGACCTGCACGTTGCCTTCTCACGGGCGGATACGCCGAAGAGTTACGTGCAGGATCTGATCTCGGCCCAAAAGGACAAAGTCTGGAAACTGATCGAAGCGGGCGCGATCATCTATGTCTGCGGTGACGGGGGCAAGATGGAGCCGGACGTCAAGCGCGTGCTGACGACGATCTATCGCGAGCGGGCCGGAGCCGATGAGGTGGCCGCGTTGCGCTGGATCGACAGCATGGGAACGCAGAACCGTTACGTGCTCGACGTCTGGGCGGGGAGTTAGCGCGCTATTTTGCGCGCGCCCCTTGCGCATGCTCGGCGATGGCGCCGATGATGGTCGGCCACATCGGGATCGGCAGCGCGTGTCCCATGCCCTCGATCAGCAGCAGCTTTGCGCCGGATATCGATGCGGCGGTATCCTTGCCGGCTTCCATCTTCACGAGTGGATCAATGGTGCCGTGAATGACCAGCGTCGGCGCTTTCACCGATCTCAGCCGCTCGTTGCGGCTGCCTGAGGCGAGGATGGCACGTAGTTGCCGTCCGACGCCTGCGGGATTGAGGCCGCGAGCGTAGGTTCGCTCGGCGCGCTCAAGGTCCTTCGCTTCGTCGAGCGGAAAGCTTGCGCCGCGCAATACCTTCCAAGTCTGACCGAAGCGCGTGAGATATTCTTCCTTGGTGGTCGGCGGCGGCGCGAGCAGGATGGCGGATGCTTCGCGGGTTGGCTGCGGCAATCTCGGATTGCCGGTTGTTGACATGATCGATGTAAGCGACAGGACCCTGTCCGGATGTTGCATCGCCATTTCTTGCGCGATCATACCGCCCATCGACGCGCCGACGATATGCGCGGCCTTAATGCCAAGCGCATCGAGCAGGCCAACGACATCGTTGGCCATGTCCCACAATTTGTAAGGTGCTTCCGGGGCGATCTTGAAGATCCGGAGTTTCAGCAGCTCCATCGGACGCAGCGGCTTGCCGCCGGACATCCTGGTTGATTTGCCGATATCGCGGTTGTCGAAACGGATGACACGAAAGCCGCGCCCTGCCAGGTCGCGGCAGAACTCGTCGTCCCAATGGATCATCTGTGCGCCGAGGCCCATGATGAGGACCAGCGGTTCCGCATCCGGCGCACCGAAGATTTCGTAGCAAAGCTCAATTCCGTTGGCCTTCGCCATTTGCGGCGGCTGATGTGCGTTCACGGCGGCATCCCTCGAAATGAATGAAGTTAATACCCTATGGCACGGTTTTGGGCCATGCAGAAGGCGGGCGTAACGTCTTGCCCGTTTATGTTGACCCCGGTCCCGCAACGGTATGGAATAGCAAAAAAGGCCGGTGCAACGGCCAGTGTTAATGCTTCCGGAGGGGCGCCAGTTATGTCCGACAAACCGACCGACCCGGTGCAGGTGTGGCACACCATGCTTGCCGAGATGGAGAAGGGTTTCAACGCCATGGCCAATCAGGTCATGGGATCGGAGCAATTCAGCAAGGTCACGCATCAGCTCACTGGCGCTTCGGTGGGCGCGCAGAAGACTGTCGGCGATCTGATGGAGCGCTACCTGGTCAGCATGAATCTGCCCAGCCGCGCGCAGATGGTCAGCATGGGTGAGCGGCTGCAATCGATCGAAGGCCAGTTGAACGAAATCAGGGCGCTGCTGAATCGCGTTCATGCCGACGTCGCGTCACAAGGAAACGGCATCGCTCCGCCACGACCGCCGCGCACCAAGCAGCAGCCGTCCGCGTCTGGAGGGAGTACGCCATGAACGTACAAACACATGCGGGCGCGATGCCGGATGTCGCGCAGGTCGGTGAACGCATCCAGACTGAAGTCCAGCGCGCGATTCAGCGCAGCATCAAGGGCGTGGAGTATTTCGCGTCGTCCGGCCCCGCACTCGGATCGACGCCGAAGGATATCATCCACTCCAAAGGCACGATGAATCTCTACCACTATCGTCCGTTGGCGGATGAAATCTATCGCATCCCTATCCTGATCGTGATGGCGACGACCAACCGCGGCTACATCCTCGACATGGTGCCGGGCCAGAGTTTCATCGAATTCCTGCTCAAGAAGGGATTCGATGTCTACATGCTCGACTGGAGTGCGCCGCGGCCTGAAGAAAAATCGTTGCGGATGGAGGACTATGTCCTCGGTTTCATTCCGGATTGCATCCGTCGCGTTCAGGAAGACTCCGGCGAAACCGACGTCAATGTGATCGGCTATTGCTTCGGCGGCGTGTTGTCGTTGCTTTATGGTTCGATCTTTCACGATGGCCCGATGAAGAATCTGGTCTGCTTCACGACGCCGATCGATTTCCGTCAGATGAAGTTGTTCCAGAATTTTTCTGATCGCCGCTATTTCAACGTGGATCAATTGGTCGACAGCGTCGGCAATGTGCCGCCCGAAATGATCCTGTCATCGTTTGAAATGCTGCGCCCCGCGTCGCGCGCTGTGGGGCAGATCCAGCTCTGGGAAAACATCTGGAACGACGAGTTCGTGAAATCCTACCGGATGTTCGACCGCTGGGCACAGGACACGCTGCCACTGGCCGGCGAATATTTCCGGACCACCACAAAGGACCTGATGTGGGACAACAAGCTCTACAACGGCACCATGACCGTTGGCGGGCGTGCGGCTGATATTTCCAAGATCACGGTGCCGGTGCTGCATGCGGTTGCCGAACACGATCACATCGTACCCTACGACGCTGCGAAGCATCTGATCGCGATGATTGGATCGACTGACAAGACTGAGGTTATCCTCAAGGGCGGCCATGTCAGTCTCGTTGCCGGCGCAAACGCCATCAAGCGCCTCTGGCCCAAACTCGATTCCTGGTTAAGTGAGCGATCAACATGAACAGCACCGAAGTCCGTTCCTATCCGCGTCGCGTCATGACCGCAGGCGGCGAAATCGAATTTCGTCACATGACGGCTGCGGACGAGGCGGCTGTCCTCGCATTCGCGCAAAAGCTGCCGGTCCATGATCTGCTGTTCATTCCGCGCAACATCAGTGAGCCGAAAGTGCTCTCCGCCTGGATCAAGGAGCTCGAACGCGGCGGTCTGGTGAGCCTTCTGGCGGTGAAGGAGAGTGCGGTGGTGGGCTGCGGCACCATCGTGAGGGACCTTTTGTCATGGTCGCCGCATGTCGGCGAAATCCGCATGGTGGTGTCCAAGGATGTCCGTGGTCTTGGCGTAGGCCGTGCGCTGTCGCAGGAAACATTCGCGTTGGCGCTGGGATCGGGGCTGGAGAAGATCGTGGCCCAGATGACCGTGGATCAGACCGGCGCCATCGCTCTCTTCGAGAGCCTCGGTTTCAAAGCGGAGGCCCTGTTGCACGATCAGGTGAGGGATCTGGCCGGAAAGACTCACGATATCGTGGTCCTCGGCCACAATGTCTCCAAGGTTCGTGCCCAGCTCGAAGCTTACGGGATGACCGAGGCTGTTGGTTAAGCTATTCAAATAATTTATTTTTATTCATATCACGGGTTCGTGATGATGCGTTGCAACATTCATGTTGCGATGCGTCATAGACTTTGGCATAACACCTTTGCCCCGGGCCATTCCGGACGGGGTGAGCCCATAGCTCAAAACCTGAGGATGGAGACGAACATGACCAATTCTTTCAACGCCGAGTCCGTGCTGAACACCGTCAAGACCGCTTTCGCGCCTGTCACCGACGCGCTCAAGAACTTCCCGAACGTCGAAGTTCCTGAAGCTGCTCGTGAGTTCGTGAAGAAGGCTGCCGGCACCGCCAAGGACCGCGCCACCGAAATTCACACCGGTTCGGAGAAGGTGACCTCGGCGATCGAGACCGCAGTTGCCGGTTCGGTCAGCGAGACCGCGAAGATCTCCCGCAACATCCAGCAGGCCGTCTACGACGACGCGCAGGCGCTGTTCGCGGGCATCGACAAGCTGGCGTCGGCCAAGTCGCTGAACGAAGCCGTGACGATCCAGGGCGATCTGCTCCGCGCCCAGGGTGAAGTCGTGATGGCCCGCGCCAAGGCGACCACCGAGTACTTCGGCAAGCTGATCGCCGACGGTGCGAAGACCGCGCAGGACAACTTCTCGAAGCTCGCGGCATCCGTCAAAACTGCCTAAGGCCCATCTCACAATTCGACGACCAAAGGCCCGCCTCGAGCGGGCCTTTGTTTGCCGCGAGCTAGTGCCCCGTATCCGGCGTTCGCTTCACTCCGCAGCGCCTTCCGAGTGAACGTCGGATACGAAAGGACACTAGCAAACTATGATTCTAGTGATCCTTTGACATTCGTAAGGGGCGCCGGCCGAGAAGTGATACGAATGTCAGAACCGGATCACTAGCTCCTTTGACGAGAGCGGGTCCGCGATGCAATGTCGGTTGACCGGGATCGATCATGGCTGACACTGAAAAATTCGTGCTGATCGCCGATGCTGGCGACATCGCGCGCGCCGCCGAACTGCGCCGGGTCAAGATGCTGGCGACGCTCGTCCTCGCGGGCTGCGTCGTCGTGCTCGTACTCGCGAAAATGATGGAGCGCGTGCATCCCGGCTTCGGGTTTCTCGCAGCGTTCGCGGAAGCGGCGACGATTGGCGGACTGGCCGACTGGTATGCGGTGGTTGCTTTGTTCCGGCGGCCGCTGGGATTGCCGATACCGCACACTGCGATCATCCAGCAAAATCAGCACCGGATTGCCGAAAAACTCGGTGAATTCATCGAGGTGCATTTTCTCAGTCCCGCGCCGGTCGATGCCAAACTGCGTGAGGTCGATTTCGCGTCGTTTATTTCGGACTGGCTGACCGATCCGAAGAAAAGCTCTGATCTCGCGCGCTTCGTCCTTCGGCTGCTGCCGGAGGCGCTGGCGGCCGCCGAGACATCGGGGCTGAAATCATACTTCACCCGCCGCATCGTCATGCAATTGCAGAGCGTCGATCTCGCGCCGCTGGCGGCGGGAACGCTGCGCGGTTTCATCGCCGAGGGGCGTCACAAGGGGATGCTCGACGATCTGCTGCAGGCGATTCACGACTCGCTCAACAAGCCCGAGACGCTCGCGCTTCTCCGCGAGAAGATCCGCAATGAACTCCCGACGCTGCTGAAACTCTATCGCGCGGACAAATTCCTGCTGAAGAGGATCGCGGCATCGGCCACGTCGTTCTTTGAAGAGGTGCGTGCCGATCCGAACCATCCGTTTCGCGACGAAGTCGATCGCATCCTGCTGACGCTTCCCGACAAGCTGGCGAATGACAAAGCTTACGCGGATCGTATCGACGGACTGAAACGCGATTTGCTGGCGCGTCCGGAACTCGCGGCGCTGACGCGCGACATCTGGGCCAACGTCAAGGCGTTCATCGACAGGAGCGCCAGCGGCGAGAGCAACGTCTTGCAACATCACCTGACCAATGTGTTTGTGGAGGCCGGTACGCAACTCGGCGCCGACAGCGAAATGCGCGCGGAAATCAACAAGGGCATCGTCGCGGTGCTGCGCAGCTTCATCGCTGATCAGAAGAGCGGTGTGTCGCGTTTCATCTCCGATCAGGTCAAATCATGGGACATGAAACAGCTCATCAACCTGATCGAAATCAACATCGGCAAGGACCTGCAATACATCCGCTTCAACGGTGCGCTGATCGGCGGACTTGCAGGACTGGCGCTCCACACCGCCGAAGTGTTCATAAAATCCCTTTGAAATTGCTGATGAATCTAAAGGGAAAACTGGCGGCGAGACGGTGACGAACTGGAGTCCGAAATGGCAAAAATGCGAATCAGTGCTTAGATTGAACAATTGAGCTGCATGGTGCGTTGCAAGATCATCCCCGTGTGACACTTTGCCTTCTGGTGCGCTGGATGAACGACCCGCGCAAATTTGAAAAAGGAATTCGAATGTCCGCATCTGCCCAGACGCTGCGCCCGCCATCGCGATTGCTGATGCTGATGGAAGCGCGCGCCATCAACGAGTTCGGCGCCTTCCTCGGCGCACTGCCGCTATTGAGTCTCGCGCCCAGGGGTGACGGTCATCCGGTGCTTGTTCTGCCTGGACTCATCACCAGCGACACCGCAACGCGTCCATTGCGTTCGTTCCTCAAGAGCCGCGGCTATGCCGTGAGCGGGTGGGGCCTTGGCCGCAACTTCGGGCCGCGCGCCGGCGTTCAGGATGCGATGTTGAATCTGGTGAAGGACCTCAACGAGCAGCACGGCCGCAAGGTCAGTCTGGTGGGATGGAGCCTCGGCGGGATCTATGCGCGTCAGCTTGCGAAGATGATGCCGGATCGCGTGCGCTCGGTGATCACGCTCGGCAGCCCGTTCGGCGGCAGCCCGCGAGCGACCAACGCGTGGCGCACCTATGAAGCCGTCAGCGGACAAAGCGCAGAGAATCATAACCCCGACTTCGGAGGCGAGATGTCGAAGACGCCGCCGGTGCCGACGACGGCGATCTTCAGCCGCACCGACGGAATCTGCGCATGGCAGAACTGCATCGAGAAGCCCGGCGCTTACGCGGAGAATATCGAAGTGCAGGGCGCGAGCCATTGCGGCATGGGTCATCATCCGGCGATTGTCTACGCTGTTGCGGAACGCCTCGCACAGCCGGAGGGCAAGTGGGCGCCGTTCGAACGCAGCGGCTGGCGTGCGTTCGTGTATCCCGATCCGGCGCGGTGATAATTGCAGCGCATGATTGAGGCCCCGGTGTCGGAGCTTGAATCACATTCCTCTCGCGGAATCGCTGTTGCTTTGAATTGACTTCCGCTTTCGGCAGCATAGCTGACGTGGCCGGACCGGCTGCTGGCTCGATCAGGCCGCGAATGACCCCAAGGCCACATTCTAGGACGTGGTCTGCGAACTTTCCGACTGGACGATTTGTGTGGCATTTTCGGTGGTGCCCCCGGCGCAGCGGGCTTGATCGCCAAGGTAACTCACGCAGTGCAGCCTTCCGGTCGGTCCGCGGCGGCGAGTCCTTGGAGGCTTTCAGATGTGGATAGCCCTAATGCGCATTGGAAAGAGAAGCCGATCTGTGGACCAGTTCCAGCACTCATTCTTCCTAAATCGCTCGGCTTTGCACCGGCCCGCTGTCACCCTTGAGTTGCCGGAAAGAATAGCTGGCCAGCCACAACAGCCCAATATTCGCTTGGATTGGCGAGCAATTTGGAATTGACGACCTAAGCTGAGCGAAGGACCTTCGCAGGGAGACGATCAAATAGGGAAGACGCGCTGACCAATCTGACGGCGATCGTTCTTGCCCGAGCTTCGCTTTTGCAAGGAAGAGTCCAGGACAAAAGGCCGGGAGGAAATCATGAAGAACGCAAAGCCCATCTCGCACGCACATGCAATCGGCAGCTTCATACCTTCAGGCGCGACCGACACGACGATCAAAGGAGATGATAGCGGTGTGACTCGGCGAGGCGCATTACTTGCCGGGTCCGCCTTGGCTGCTGCTTCGGTTCTGGCGTCCGGGGAAACCAACGCTCAAGCCGTGAAGACGACCGCAGCAGCAAAGCCTCCGAGCGAATTCACAAAGGCGGCGAACAAGCGCGTCCTTGAAACGCTCCCGTTCCGCGACCGCGCCGATTTTGAATATGCGCAGCGCGGCTTCATCGCCGGACTTCCCGGCAATGCTATCAAGGATGCACAAGGCAAAGTCGTCCTGGACCTGCAGGCCTTGCAGGTTCCAGTCGACGAGCCGGCGCCCGACACCATGAATCCGAGCCTGTGGCGGGTTGCGCAACTCAACAGCTTCTCCGGGCTGTTCAAGATCGTGGACCGCCTCTACCAGGTTCGTAATATCGACATCACGAACATTACGTTCATTGAGGGGGAGACGGGCATCATCGTCGTCGACCCCTGCGTCTCGACGCTCGCCGCCCGTGCTGCGATGGATCTCTACTTCGCGCATCGTCCGCGCAAGCCGGTCACGGCCGTCATCTATACGCACAGCCATATCGACCACTTCGGCGGCGTTGCCGCCGTGACGAATGTGGAAGACGTTGCAGCGGGCAAGACCAAGATCATCGCCCCGGCCGGATTCACCGAAGAAGCTGTCAGTGAGAATATCTACACCGGCAACGCGATGATTCGACGCGTCATGTACATGGCCGGTAATCCACTGAAGACGGGGTACGGCGCGGGGCAGACACTCGGGACGGGGCTTGGGATACCGGGAGCAGATGCCCCGCCGACGCTGATCCCACCTACGGACATCGTGACTCACACCGGCCAGAAAATGACCATCGATGGCCTGGAATTCGAATTCCTGAATGCGCCAGGCAGCGAAGCGCCAAGCGAGATGCATTTCTACATTCCAGCCCTGAAGGCCTTGTGCACGGCGGAGAACGCAACTCATACCCTGCATAATTTCTACACGCTGCGCGGCGCCAAGACTCGGGACATCGCCAAGTGGGTCAAATATCTCAATCAGACGCTCGAGATGTGGGGGGATCAAGCGGAGGTGCTGTATGCGCCTCATCATTGGCCGATGTGGGGCAACGCAGCAATCAGGCGACACATCGAAACCTATCGAGATGTCTTCAAGTTCATCCACGACCGGTCGCTGCATCTTGCCAATGCCGGCCACACGATGCCCGAGATCGGCGATCTGGTGAAGCTCCCACCCGAACTCGACAGCAATTGGGCAACCCGCGGCTATTACGGCACAGTGAGTCACGATGCGCGGGCGGTGTACAACTTCTATCTTGGTTATTACAGCGCCAATCCTGCCGAACTCGATCCACTGCCTCCGGTTCAAGCTGCCCCGCGTTATGTCGAGATGATGGGCGGTGCCAACGCGATTCTGGAAAAAGCCAAAAAGGCATACGATGCCGGCGAATATCGATGGACGGCCCAACTGCTCTGGCACCTGATATTGGCGGAGCCCAACAACCAGTCTGCCAGGCAGTTACAGGCAGATACATTCGAACAATTGGGATATCAGTCGGAAGCAGCGACGTGGCGCAATATCTACTTTGTAGGAGCGCAAGAGCTGCGCGTCGGCGTACCTAAAGATACACCCGAACTCGCTTCATCGCCTGATCTGGTGAAGCACCTGCCGGTGGAAATGGCTTGCGATTTCCTCGCCATCCAGTTGGACACCGCAAAGACCTCAGGGAAAACCATCACGATCAATCTTGAAGTCGATGATGGGCAGAAACTCGCGCTCGTGCTGCGGAACAGCGTTCTGAACTATTCGGCGAGGTTGGCCGCAACGCCTGATCTCACGATCAGGGGGACAAGCGCGGCGATTGTCGCCACGCTCATGGGCGGCAAACCCGAGCAGGCTATCAGTCAAGGCATTGTAAAAGTTGAAGGGCGACAGGCAGCCTTGAGCGAATTGTTGAGCCTGACAACTCCGCCCGAATTCTGGTTCCCGATCATCACGCGCCCCGCATGGAAGACGTGATTAGGGTGTGACCAATGAGTGGACTCAACTCCACGGCATTGGAAGCTCGATTTGTGAGCAGCGTCCTAGCTGTCTTGATGAAGGAGGGATGGCGTTACAGCTAAGCCTTCTCACCGCGCAGCTTGCCGACAACGCGGGTCGGGAAGAAATACACGCCGACGGGGAACCACCTCCGGGCGGTGTCCCGAAGGACATACTTTTAGTTTCGCGGAATCGCTATTGCTCTGAATTGACTTCTGCTTTCGTCCGCATAGCGGACGTGGCCGGATACCCTGCTCGATCAGGTCGCGATTGACCCATAGCGGACCTGCGGTGTCCGCGCGGAATAGATCGTCCGTATCGCATCGTCGTCCCAAATCCTATACAATCGGCCCCTCGCATTCTCGCAGGCGGATGGCCGCGTGCATGGTACCGATACCGCGCGGTCGCGCCTCAGCAGCGGAGGCGGTCATGAGCAGAACTGTAATTGCGGCTCTCGCGTTGATTTGCGCCATAGCATCGCCTCGCGCGCAAGATTTCTCTGCCGAGGACCTCGCAGGCCGCACCATTGAGCGGCGAGCGGTCGAGACCGTCATCTGGGGCATGCCGGCGGTCAACACAGATCTGATGCTTCAGGCGATGATTGGCAGCGCCAAGGGCACGCCCAACCAGATCGTCTATTGGTCGCGCCTGCCGGACTGGAAGAACCAGACGCTCACGCCGAATCCCGATGTGATCTACCTGATGCCGTTCATCAACACGAAGGACGCCGGTCCAATGGTGTTGGAAATCCCGCCGGCCGACGATGGTGTGATCAACGGCACTGTCATGGATGTCTGGCAAGTGCCGCTGGAGGATGTGGGGCCGGCCGGCGTCGACAAGGGAAAAGGCGGCAAATATCTTGTCCTGCCTCCCAGCCATTCGGCCGCCGTTCCGGATGGCTACATCGCTCTGCCCTCAATGAACTATCAGGGCTATGCGCTGCTGCGCTCGATTCTCAAGAGCGGCAGCGATGCCGACGTCGCCAAGGCGGTCGCCTATGCCAAGCGGATCAAGTTGTATCCGCTCTCACAGGCGGCCAACCCGCCGATGACGACATTCGTCGACGCGATCGACGTCGTTTACGACTCCACCATTCCGTATGACTTGCGTTTCTTCCAGTCGCTCGACCGCGTGGTGCAGATAGAGCCGTGGCTCCCGCGCGACAAGCTGATGATCGACATCCTCAAGTCGGTCGGCATCGAGAAGGGCAAGCCGTTTAATCCCAATGCGAAAACACAGGACATCCTGAAGTCAGCCGCGCGCGAAGCCCACGCCCTCCTGGAAAGCCGCTACAATGGCTTGTTCGCGCCCTATTTTGACATCAGTCGATGGGCGGTCCCGGCGTTCCCCGACTATCTCAAGGCGTCGCAAGACGGCTTCTCCGATCCGAATGCATATCCTTTCGACAACCGCGGCCTTGTCTTTACTTTCGCGTTCTTCACGCCCAAGCATCTTGGGGAAGGACAGTTCTATCTGATGACGGTCAAGGACAAGGAGGGGCAGAATTTCGACGGCAGCATGAGCTACCGCCTCTCCGTGCCCGCGAACGCACCGGTGAACCAGTACTGGTCGGCGACGGTCTACAATCGCGCCAGCCACAGTCTCATCCGCGACATGTCCCGGTCCGGGCGCGGCTCACAAAGCCAGGGTCTGCAAAAGAACCCCGACGGCTCCGTGGACATCTATTTCGGACCCAAGGCTCCGGCAGGCAAGGACTCGAACTGGGTGCCGACGAACCCGAGCGGACAGTTTGAAGTTCTCTTCCGCTTCTACGGCCCCGAAAAGTCGCTGTTCGACAAGACGTGGAAGCTGCCGGACATCGAAAAAGTAACGGCGCAGTGAGAGGGAAGCCATGAGCCGTCTCCGCTCACTAATCTTCTCGGGTTTGGCGCTGACGGTGTCTGTTGCGGTCGCGCAGGCACAGCCGCTGGGAAATGCCATCCCTGTCACCGTCGATAACTTCAACCGTGCCGAGACCGATATGAATTTTGCCGGCGGGGGCGGCAGTCAGGTCGGCAGGTTCTTGCACCACCGCGAGCCTATCTCGATCGACTTTCCCATCGTGCGCCCCAACCGCGACACTTTGTATTCGCTATCGGTCTTTGATCTCGATGCGGGACCGGTGACGGTCACGTTGCCCAATGCGGGTCAGCGTTTCATGTCAATGCAGGTGATCAATGAGGACCATTACACTCCAGAAGTTGTCTATGGCGTCGGCACCTACACGTTCAACAGGGAGAAGATCGGCACCCGCTATGTCTCGTTAGGAGTGCGCATTCTGGTCAATCCGGGTGACCCGGAAGACATCAAGCAGGTTCACGCCTTGCAGGATGCCATCACGGTCGCGCAGCCAGGCGGCCCAGGGCGTTTTGAAGTGCCGAACTGGGATCAGGCCAGCCAGAAGAAGGTGCGCGACGCACTTCTGGCGCTGGCTGAAACCCTCCCCGACACAAAACGCACGTTCGGAGCTCGGGATCAGGTCGATCCTGTTCGACACCTGATTGGAACAGCGTTCGCCTTCGGCGGCAATCCCGAGAAAGATGCCCTCTATCTCAATGTCACCCTGAACAGGAACGACGGCACGACGGTGCATCGTCTCACTGTCAAGGACGTGCCGGTTGACGCCTTCTGGTCGATCAGCGTCTACAACGCAGAGGGACACTTCCAGAAGAACGCGTTCAACGCTTACGCGCTCAACAACATCACCGCGAAAAAAGAGATCGACGGCGCCGTCATTGTTCAGTTCGGCGGCTGCGACGGCAAGATTCCCAATTGCCTGCCGACCATGCCGGGTTGGAACTACATGGTGCGGCTCTATCGTCCGCGCGCCGAAATTTTGAACGGCACATGGAAATTCCCTGAGGCGGAGCCGGGGAATTGACGTCGTCCTCTGCCAACCTGAGGTCTGCTTGTGGCACATCGCGTGATCTCGCTGGATAGGCCCGCCCCGGGAACCGCCTCCGGGCGGTGTCCCGAAGGACATACTTTTAGTTTCGCATAATGCTATCGGGTGCTGGCATTCATGCCGGGCACCGATTATGTGCGCGTGGGCTGGAGGGCGCCTGCGCATTTTGATGCGCGGCACACATCAGGAGGAATGCCATGAAGCGCGTCTCTCTGATCGCTGCACTGTCGCTGATCATTCTGCTTCCGTTCCCCGCTACGGCTGCCGACAACCATGCGGTTGTATCCCCTGATCAACTGAAATGGGGGGCGGCACCACCGGCTTTCCCGAAAGGTGCACAGATAGCCGTGCTGAGCGGTGATCCGTCGAAGGAAGGACTTTATGTTGTTCGGGTGAAGGTGCCTGCCGGATACAAGGTGCCGCCGCATACACACCCGAACGACGAAAATATCACCGTCATCTCCGGGACGTTCAACATCGGAATGGGTGGCAAGTTCGATGATAAAAATGGAAGCGCTCTGAAGGCGGGAGGTTTTGCGCTCGCCCCGAAGGGTATGCAGCATTACGCCTGGTTTACCGAGGACAGCATCATCCAGTTGCACGGGATGGGCCCGCAAGACATCACCTACGTCAATCCGGCCGATGATCCGCGCAAGAGCAATTAGGGCTAAATGCTAGCCATTGCGAGGAGCGTAAGCGAAGAAGCAATCCAGTTTCTTGACCGTAGATCTGGATTGCTTCGCACCGCTCGCAAAGACGGACGCGGGATCTGGCCGAAGATGTTTCACGCGCGCAGCGGCGCGCAAATCTCTCAGCCTGTGGTTTGCAGCCGCTGAAGTCTCGGCGCGCTCAGTGCGACACGTGTCGGTAATGCCTTTGGTGCATGCGTGACGAGCCTTTCGATCTCGATTCGCCGTTGCTGCTGGACAAACCTGATTGCGAAGCCATCGGGGAAAATCCGAGTGACACGTCCGACGCATGTACCCACGGACAGCGGTGTGCCCAATTCGGGTTGAACGGTGCTGGAGACGGCGACGCCGGACACCGAAATGTCGATGATGAAGCAAGAACATATGCTGCCGTCGGCGAAGAGCAGCGTCGAGTGCGGAACCTCCGGAAAAAACCGTGCGTGATCCCTGCGATCCCGGATCGATGGGTCCCTTTCTCTTTGTTCGAGCCACGTGAGCCGCTGCGCCAGCGATTGGCGCGTGGCGGCTGTCGTATCCAGCTCCATCAGAAAGCCGCCGGGCACGATGTCGGAGACGCGGCCCTCGAACTTGCCGAACTCGCTGAAGAAGGACGAGAGCTTGTCGCCGATACGCCCCGGGATCGGCGCATCAACCAGTGCGCGGAACGGCGACACCCGGCGCGTGCGGCAGGCAAATGCGCGAGGCTGGCCGGATGCGTCGTACCAGTTCGGCAGGGTGTAGCTACCGGACACGGATAGCTTCACCGCGCGTTGCTTCAAGAACTTTTCAATGCTCATCGGACTGTTGCCGTGCTGTCCTGAATTGTCTTGGGAGGCTACAAGATACGACAGCCATGTTAACGACGAGGTGCAGTGGAACCTCAACGGGTTCGTATTTTTCAGGATGAGTTAACGCGGCTTTACGAAATTGCGCGCAAATGCGGGACGCATGCTATGTCTTGCTTTGCCATCGAAGAGCCAAGGCAATGCCGAATAAATCCGGCCAACGAGAATTGCGGTGCAATCAAGCCTGACTCTCGCCGGGACGACGCGGATACATCTCGCCCCTTACGCCTTCTTCCCGCGCAGTTTGCCGACCACGCCGGTGGGGAAGAAATACACGCTGGCGATGAACAGCAGCCCAAGCCACAGCAGCCAGCGGTCGGGATGCAGCAGATCCGGCAGCACGGGGATGCCCGCGCCTGCGGTGGCCTTCGAAGCCATGCCCATCAGTGTTTGCAGATAGTTCTCCGCGAGAATGAACATCGCAGCACCGATCACAGCGCCGTACATCGTGCCCATGCCGCCGATCACCACCATCAGGAGAATATCGACCATGATGATGAAGGAGAGCGACGTCTCCGGGCCGGCATAACGCAGCCACAATGAATTCAGTATGCCCGCGCAGGCGGCGACGAGAGCGGCCAGCACATTGGCCCACGTCAGGTGAAACACGGTGCGATAGCCGAGCGCTTCGGCGCGGAAACGGTTTTCGCGGACTGCCTGCAGCACGCGCCCGAATGGCGAGTTCACGATGCGCAGCAGCGTGAGGATCATCGCCGCAGAGCCAAAGAACACGATGTAGTAAGTCAGCGTGCGGCCGTTGAACTCGAACCCGAACACGCTCTTCGAGATCAGAACAGTGCCGGGGCGCAGCAGTTCGGGAAGCTGAAAGCTGCGGCCATCGTCGCCGCCGGTCAGCCATGACAGTTGTGAGGCAAGCACAAGGAACGCCGATGCCACCGCAAGCGTGATCATCGCGAAGAAGATCGCCTGCACCCGCAGCGAGAACAATCCGATGCCCAGCGCCAGCAGTGCCGCCAGCGGCAGGCCGATGACAATGCCGGTGGCGACGCTGGCCCATGTCGGCCCCATCGCATACAGCGCGATGGCGATGGAGTAGCTGCCGATTCCATAGAACATCGTGTGCGCGAACGACACCGTGCCGGTGTAGCCGAGCAGCAGGTCGTAGGACGCCACCAGTGCGGCGAAGATGCAGATCTTGGTGGCGACGTTCATCGCCTTGGCGCCGGGAAACAGGAACGGCGCCAGCGCCAGCATCGTCACAATGACGATGAGCAGGAGGCCGAGAATGCGGCTGCGCGGCGGATCGCCGGAAAGGATCATCATCGATTTGTCACCGGATAGAGTCCGCGCGGTCGCCACATCAGGATCGCAACCATCAGCAGGATGTTCGAGACCAGCGCCAGCTTCGGCACCAGGAAGCCGCCGTAGTTGGCGATCATCGCGACCAGAATGGCGCCGATGAAACAGCCGCCGATGGAGCCGAGGCCGCCGATGATGATGACGATGAACACCAGCACCATCAGGTCGCCGCCCATCGAGGCGTGTACTTCCTCGCGGTAGAGGCCCCACATGATCCCGCCGAGCCCTGCGAGCGCGGAGCCGACCATGAACACGCCAAGAAACAGCCGCTTGATGCGATAGCCGAGCGCCTCGACCATTTCGCGATTCTCGACGCCGGCGCGGATCAGCAGGCCGATTTTGGTGCGGTTCAGCACCAGCAGCACGAGGCCAAACACCACAAGACCGACGACCATCGCCAGCACGCGATATTTGGCGATGGCGATGTCGCCGAAGATGAAGGAGCCGCGCAGCGATGTCGGCAGCGGCAGCGGAATGCGCTGCGGTCCCCACAGCGCGTAGAGCGTCTGCTCGGCGACGATCAGCCCGCCCATGGTGATCAGGATTTGCTTGAGGTGACTGCCGTAGACCGGAAGGATCAGCACGCGCTCGAATACGAGACCGACCGCCCCGGACACCGCCATCGCCAGCAGGGCCGCGGGGGCCAATGCAAGGAGGTTCAGCCACAGCGAGTCGGCCTGGATGTATCCGGCCATCGGCACCAGCACCAATGTCGCAACATACGCGCCGACCGCAATAAACGCGCCGTGCCCGAAGTTCAGGACATCCATCAGGCCGAACACCAGCGTCAGACCCGAGGCCATGATGAAGATCATCATGCCCATGGCGAGGCTGGCGACCGTCAGAGTGACCCATGTACTCGGCGAGCCGATCAGCGGGATCATCGCCAGCGCAAGTACGACCGGCAGCAGCAGCGGGATAAAATCGCGGCTGGCTTGCGGCAGCGGTTCGGCGGCCGCCAAGGAGGTTGTCGAGTCGGTCATTGGTGCGCCTCGAGGCTGAGACCCAGCAGCTTTTCCTGCAATGATGTGTCTTTCGCGAGTTCGGCCATCGCACCGCGATGCACGATCTTGCCGTTGTCCATCACCAGCACGTTGTCGCCGACTTCCTGAGCCACGCGGAAATTCTGCTCGACCAGCAGGATGGTCGCGCCGCGCGTCTTCACTTCAGCAAGACATTCGATGAGATTGACGACGATGGCGGGGGCAAGGCCCTTGGTCGG
>Ga0233440_1000696_pt1 | contig 36295 bp, 33 predicted proteins | sample SI_123_September_5_FD_182791 | JGI IMG/M metagenome (GOLD analysis project Ga0233440, IMG submission 182791) | Seawater microbial communities from Saanich Inlet, British Columbia, Canada - SI_123_September2016_120_MG | ecosystem: Environmental > Aquatic > Marine > Inlet | place: Canada: British... | reverse complement strand
TTGATCACCTGAAGTCCGACACAACCGAACGCATCCGCCAGCTTGACGAAGTCCGGCAACGCTTCCGAGTAGGAATGCGACAACCGGTTGCCGTGCAGCAGTTGCTGCCACTGGCGCACCATGCCCATGTACTGGTTGTTGAGGATGAAGATCTTGATCGGCAATTCATACTGAACCGCGCTCGACATCTCCTGCATCGTCATCTGCACCGAGGCGTCGCCCGCGATGTCGATCACAAGGCTGTCGGGATGCGCCACCTGCACGCCCAGCGCCGCCGGCAGACCGTAGCCCATGGTGCCGAGACCGCCGGAGGTCATCCAGCGGTGCGGCTCCTCAAAACCGAAGAACTGCGCTGCCCACATCTGATGCTGACCGACTTCCGTCGTGATGTAGGTGTCGTGATTTTTGGTCAGCTCAAACAGCCGCTGGATCGCATACTGCGGCAGGATGATGTCGTCGTTTTTCTTGTAGGCCAGCGAATTGCGCGCGCGCCAGCGTCCAATCTCGAACCACCAAGGGTCGATCTTCGGCCTTTGTGCTTCGGCCTTGAACACCGTCAGGATGTCGCCCAGCACATTGGCCACATCACCGATGATCGGCACATCAACGCGGATGTTCTTGTTGATCGACGATGGATCGATGTCGATATGGATCTTCTTCGAGTTCGGCGAGAACGCGTCAGTGCGACCGGTGATGCGGTCATCGAAACGCGCACCCACGCACAACATCACATCGCAATCGTGCATCGCCATGTTGGCTTCGTAGGTGCCGTGCATGCCCAGCATGCCGAGCCAGTTCTTGCCCGACGCCGGGTACGCGCCGAGGCCCATCAACGTCGAGGTGATCGGAAAGCCGGTGACCTCGACCAGTTCGCGCAACAGCTTGGAGGCTTCCCGGCCGGAATTGATAACGCCGCCGCCGGAATAGATCACCGGACGCCGTGCCGAAGCGAGCAGCGCGACGGCCTTGCGGATCTGCGCGGCATCGCCCTTCACGCGCGGATTGTAGGAAATATGCACGTCCGATTTGCGCGGCGGATGATAGGTGCCGGTCGCGAACTGCACGTCTTTCGGCACGTCCACCACCACCGGGCCGGGACGGCCCGTGGTCGCGACGTAGAACGCTTCATGCAGCACCTGCGGCAAATCCTCGATCCGGCGCACCAGCCAGTTGTGCTTGGTACAGGGCCGCGTGATGCCGACGGTGTCGCATTCCTGGAACGCGTCGTTGCCAATCAGATGCGTGGGAACCTGTCCGGTGATGCAGACCAGCGGAATCGAGTCCATCAGCGCGTCGGTCAGCGGCGTCACCATGTTGGTCGCGCCCGGACCAGATGTCACCAGTGCAACGCCCGGCAAACCCGTGGAACGGGCGTAGCCCTCCGCTGCATGGCCTGCGCCCTGCTCGTGCCGCACCAGAATGTGCTCGACATCGCTCTGCTGGAAGATCTCGTCGTAGATCGGAAGCACCGCGCCACCGGGGTAGCCGAAGATGTGCTTGACCCCGTGATCCTTGAGCGCGCGAACGATCATCGCCGCGCCGGTCATCTGGTTGGGATCGTGTGCCTTGCTGTCACTCATGGTTCGCTCCGGGGCGCTTGTCGCGCAGATTTGGTCGAGGCTTTCCTTAACGCATGACCTGATCTGAAAACCGCTTCACACTTTTCAGGGTCATGCCCGAAATAAAAAAGGGCCCGAGAGGACCCTTCACACACCGCCTTGTCGTGGGTAGCCGTCAGCTACCCCCAGCGGTGCGCCAGGGTACGACGATAATAAGGAGACTGGTAACTTTATTGCGCATTATCGTCTTCGAGTTTCCAAAGGTTGCGCGGGTTATACGATCCAAATGGCGAAAGTCAAGCCCGCACCGGCTTGGAAAGACTAGCCGGTTCCAGAGCATTCCGCGATAGCGAAAGTGCACGGGTGAGCCATTCGCGGGCCGCATCGGGGGCGACCCATCCAAATTCCGGCAATTGGTGCCTGAACCATGTGAACTGCCGCTTGGCGTAGTGTCGGGTGTCTGTCTGACCAATCTCGATGGCCTTCTCGCGCGTAAGATCCCCCGCGAGATACCGGATCATGGCCGGCACGCCGTGCGCCTTCATCGCCGGCAGGATCGGATCGAGCTTGCGCTCAGCCAGCGCCGCAACCTCGTCCAGCGCGCCGCCATCGAACATCATCGTGAAACGACGATCGATACGCGCGTAGAGTTCGTTGCGATCCGGCGCGAGAAAAACAGCCACGGTCCCCTCAGTCGGCAACAAGGGCGGCAGTCCCTCGCTATGCCAGTCTGGCAGCGCGCGGCCGGTGGCTTCGATCACTTCCAGCGCGCGCGCGATGCGTGCGCTGTCGCGCGGCTTGAGCTTGTCGCCCGAAACCGGATCACGCCGCGCCAGTTCCGCATGCAGCGTCTCGACGCCGTCCCGTTCCATGCGTGCGCGCACGCTGTCGCGCACCTCCTGCGGGATCGGCGGCACGGCAGACAGTCCTCGTGTCAGCGCCTTGAAATACAATCCGGTACCCCCGATGAAGATCGGGAGGCGATTGTCGGCCCGCGCCTCAGCCAGCACCGCTGCAGCATCGGTCACCCATGACCCCGCCGAGCAGTTCACCGCAGCATCGCAATAGCCATACAGCCGGTGCGGAACACGCGCCTCTTCTTCCGGCGTCGGCCGCGCCGTGATGATCCGCAAGTCCCGATAAACCTGCATGGAATCGGTGTTGATGACGATGCCGCCCGTCGCTTCGGCAAGAGCAAGCGCCAGCGCCGACTTGCCGCTGGCCGTCGGCCCTGCGATAAGCACGGCCTTGGTGCCGCCCTTCCCCTCTACGCCATCTGTCAACATCGAGCCGTCATGTCTCTCGTCGTCACGCTGATCTGCAATCCCGCCGAGCCCGAGCTCGACTCGACCGCGATTGATGCCGCGCGCTCCGCGCTGCCCTCGCCCGAACGTGGCGACTGGCTGTTCGAGGGCGTCGCCGCCGACATCCGCTTTAGCAGCACCGACGACATTCGCACAATTTCAGGCCGCTTGCGCGAGGCCCTGAATGGCATCCGCGCCGATGTCGTGGTGCAGCCGCAGCTCGACCGGCGAAAGAAGCTCCTGCTGGCGGACATGGATTCAACCATGATCGGCCAGGAGTGTATCGACGAACTCGCCGACTTCGCCGGTCTCAAGACGCACGTCGCCGCCATCACCGAGCGCGCCATGCGCGGCGAAATCGAATTCGAGCCGGCGCTCCGCGAGCGCGTGGCGCTGCTGAAGGATCTTCCGGTCACGGTGGTCGATGAAGTGCTCAAGAGCCGCATCACGCTGACGCCGGGCGCGGTCGAACTGGTCCGCACCATGCGCGCGCACGGCGCCTATACCTGCCTCGTCTCGGGCGGCTTCACGCTGTTCACCAAACGTGTCGCCGAACTGATCGGATTTCAGGAAAACCGCGCCAACGAGCTGTTGACCGAGAACGGCAAACTGACCGGACTGGTCGCCGAGCCGATTTTGGGACGCGAAGCAAAGCTCGCGACGCTGATGGACCTGCTCGAGTCCTTCGATCTCGACGACCTGGACACGATGGTGGTCGGCGACGGCGCCAACGATCTCGCCATGATTGAACGGGCTGGGGTCGGCGTCGCCTACCACGCCAAGCCCGCAGTTGGGGCGGCGGCCGGGGCGCGGATTGATCACGGCGATCTCACCGCGCTGCTCTACATGCAGGGCTACAAGCGCAACGAGTTCGTGACAGGCTAACCGGCGTCGGCGCGCCTGGCTCCCCGAATTTTGGCAGACAAAAACGCAATGCCCGGCACAAGGCCGGGCATGACGAGTTTTCTTTCGAACTCCGGCGCGCCCAAAGCACGCCCGGAATGCCGTCTTACTTCACCGCCAGCGCGACGAAGCGCAGCTCGCCGGAGCCGTTCGATACCAGAAGCAGCACGGACTTCTTGCCGTCCTTCTTCAGCTGGTCGATACGCTTTTTCACATCTACGGCATTGGTCACGGCTTCCTGCGCAACTTCGACGATCACGTCGCCGGCGCTGAGGCGCTTCTCGGCCGCATCGGACCCGCTGTCGACGCCGGTCACGATCACGCCCTTGACGCTGTCTTTGATCTTGTACTTCGTGCGCAGATCCTTGCTGAGACCGGCGAGATCGAGGCCGAGCGCCTTCTGCGTAACGGGCTTTTCGGCTTCGACCGGGCTGGTGGTCTTGGCGGAGGCTTCGACCGGCTTCTCGCCATCGTCGAGACGGCCGAGCGTGACCTTCCGGGTTTCTTCCTTGCCCTTGCGGATGATGACGACGTCCACGGCCTTACCGACCGGCGAGTCGGCCACGGCGCGCGGAAGATCCTTCATTTCCTTGATGTCCTTGCCGTCGAACTTGATGACGACGTCGCCCGGCTCGATGCCGGCGGGCTTAGCCGGGCCCTTATCGTCGACGCCGGCGATCAGCGCGCCGCGCGCCGGCTTGATGCTGAGGCTCTCGGCGATTTCATCGGTCACCTGCTGAATGCGGACGCCCAGCCAGCCGCGGCGCACTTCCTTGAACTGGCGCAGTTGGTCCACCACCGCCACCACGGTCTTCGACGGCACGGCGAAGCCGATGCCGATCGAGCCGCCCGACGGCGAGATGATCGCGGTGTTCACGCCGATGACTTCGCCGTCGAGGTTGAACAGCGGGCCGCCGGAGTTGCCGCGGTTGATCGCCGCGTCGGTCTGAATGTAGTTGTCATAGGGACCAGAATTGATGTCACGGTTGCGTGCCGAGACGATGCCGGCGGTGACCGTGCCACCGAGGCTGAACGGATTGCCGATCGCGATCACCCACTCGCCGAGGCGCAGGGTGTCGGAATTTCCGAACTTCACCGCGGTGATCTTCTTCTCCGGCGGCGTGAATTTCAGGACCGCCAGATCGCTCTTCTTGTCCTTGCCGATCAACTCTGCCTTGATCTTGGTGCCGTCGTTAAGAATGACATTGATCTCGTCGGCGTCGGCGATGACGTGGTTGTTGGTCACCACGGTGCCATCGGTGTCGATGATGAAGCCGGAACCCAGTGAATTCACCTTGCGCGGCGAACCGCCCTTGGAGTCCGGACCGCCGCGGCGGTTCTTGAAGAACTCATCGAAGAATTCGCTGAACGGCGAATCCGGCGGAAGTTGCGGATTGGCGCCCCGCCTGTTGTTGCCGCGCTCGTCGCTGCCCTTGTCGCCATCGTTGTTTTTGGCGTCGACAGTCTGCGACGTCGAAATGTTGACGACCGCGTCGATCACCTTCTCCGCGACGTCGGCGATGCCGTCCGGTCCGCGGGCCAGCGCAGGCGTCGCAACGATGGCGAAACCGACAGCCGCGGCAAGCGGCAATACGCGGCGGCTCAATGCTTGAAACGCATCGGACATGGTCGAAAAGTCTCCTGAAAAGGGCCGGATCATTTGTATCAGATTGCGCCTGAACACGATGGGTGCGCAAGCACCACCATTCGGTGGGATTCCAGCGATCAACCGGCGGATTGCGGCGAAAAGCCGGCTTTGCGCTCACAACGCGGGCTTGGATGCCCTACTGCCGCACCAGCCAGATCAGGATCAGGCCCACAACCGCCGAGACGAGCCCGACGGCGCGCAGGATATTGTCCGGCGAGGACAGCGCGCTTTTCATCGCCGAACGCATCCAGCTCGGGAGCGCCGTAAACAGCAAGCCCTCCAGAACCAGCATGATCCCGACCCCGACCAGGAGATCACCGTATCCAATCGACCTCATCCGGCGACGACTCCTGCCTGATCGTGTTCCTCACGCCGCATCTTAACGCGCGGAACCCGTAGCAGGGAGCTTGCCTGTCGGATTAGCAAAATAGCGGAAGAATTCCGAGTCCGGCCGCAGCAGGAAGCGGGTGTCGTTGTGCTTCAAACTGTTTTCATAGGCCGACATCGAACGGTAGAACGTAAAGAAATCCGCGTCCTGGCCGTAAGCCTCGGCAAACAGTCGGTTGCGTTCGCCGTCGCCCTCGCCCCGAATTTTCTCGGATTCCGAATTGGCCTCGGCGACGATGACCGTTGCTTCACGGTCGGCCTTGGAGCGGATTTCCTGTGCCCGCTGGCCGCCCCGTGCGCGGAACTCCGCTGCCTCTCGCTGACGCTCGGTCTGCATGCGTTGATAGACGGCCTGGCTGTTCTGCTCCGGCAGATCGGCACGGCGGATTCGCACATCGACCACCGCGATGCCGTAGCTTGTGGCCTCACGATCGAGCTGGTCGCGAATTCTTGCCATCAGGACATCGCGCTCATCCCGGACAACCTGGATAAACGGCACCTCGCCCAGCACACGCCGCAACGCCGAATTGAGCAGCGTGGTGAGCTGAATGTTGGCCGCCTGGATCGAGCCAAGGGTTTGGTAGAACCGGAGCGGGTCCTTGATCCGATAGCGCGCGAACGCATCGACCACGAGACGCTTCTGGTCCGACGCGATGACTTCCTGTGAGGGGTTCTCAAGGTCGAGGATCCGCTTGTCGATGCTGATAACGGAATCGATGAACGGCACCTTGAAGTTCAGACCTGGCGCAGTGACCACGCGCACCGGCTCGCCGAGACGCACAAGCAGAACCTGCTGTGTCTCGCTCACAGTGAACAGTGAGCTGTAGCCGACAACGATGGCGACCAGCACAACGAAAAGAGCAACGATACCTGCGATGCCGTTTTTCATCGGGTGCTCCCGCCCTGTTGTGGCGCAGCTGGCGGAGTGCGGCGTCCGATTTCACTTAATGGCAGATAGGGAACCACACCCGATCCGTTTGCGCCCTGATCGAGCACGAGCTTGTCGGCTCCGCCGAGGATCTTTTCCATCGTTTCAAGATAGATGCGCTCGCGTGTCACGTTAGGCGCCTTCTTGTAGGCTTCATAGACGCTGAGAAAGCGCGAGCTTTGGCCCTTGGCTTCGGCGACGACCTGCTCGCGGTAGCCTTCCGCAACCTGGAGAATCTGCGCCGCGCGACCGCGCGCGTCGGGAACAACGCGGTTGGCGTAGGTCTGAGCTTCGTTCTGCAAGCGCTCGAGGTCGGCGCGGGCTGCCTGCACGTCGCGGAACGAATCGATCACCTGCGACGGCGGATCGACCTTCTGCATTTGCACCTGCTGAATCAGGATACCGGAGCCGTAGCTGTCGAGCGTCTTCTGCATCAGTTCGAGCACAGCCGCCTCGATCGTGGTACGCGCGCCGGTGAGGATCGGCTGAATGGTGGAGCGGCCGATCAGATCGCGCATCGCGCTTTCGGCAACCGCCTTCACGGTACCTTCCGGATTCTGGATGTTGAACAGGAAGTTGCCGACGCCGTCAGGCTTGATGCGCCACAGCACGGTGAAATCCACATCGACGATATTCTCGTCGCCGGTCAGCATCAGGCTTTCTTCGGGAACGTCGCGAATGGTGGTGCCACCGCCACGGCGCGAATCGTCAACCACCCGCATGCCGATGCTCAGCGTCGAAACACGCAGCGCCTTGGGCAGCAGCACGGTTTCGATCGGGTAAGGCAGATGGTAGTTCAGGCCCGGCTGAACTGTGCGGACATGCTTGCCGAAACGCAGCACGACACCGAGTTCTTCGGACTGCACGCGGAAGAAGCCCGACAGCCCCCAGATCGCCAATGCGGCGACCAGAACGAGCGCGATGCCCATCCCGCTGAAGTTTCCTCCCGGCAGCATGGTCTGCAGCTTGTCCTGCCCACGGCGCAGAAGATCCTCAAGATCTGGCGGTCTCGGTCCCGGCGATTGCGGTCCGGAGCCCCAGGGACCTTTCGGACCAGAGCCCCAGGGGCCTCCGCCTTGATTCTTCCACGGCATCGTTAGTCTCCTCCGCGCGAAAGCTCGCGCTCCGCAAACTCAGCAGGCCTTATAGGGGACGCGCCCAGTCCTTACAACGCAGGACGCCAGCTCTGGAGAGCTATGGTGCGCGGCAAATTTGTCAATGCAAACATCACGATCGCGGTTAATGGCGCGATCTGCGGCACTATGAGACACGGGTATTAGCCATGACGCTTATATGTCACGTAGGAAAAATCGGCCGTATCGCCATCGGATTTGGCATGAGCTGTACGCCCCACTTGTTCCCATTCCACCGCATCAACCGGCTGCAGAAACGTGTCGCCTTCAGGCCTGGCGTGAACTTCGGTGATCTCCAGCCGGTCAGCCTTTTTCAACCATTGCGCAAAAATCTCGGCGCCGCCGATCACCATGATCTCAGTGACGAAACGCCGCAGCGCATCGCCCCGTGCGATGTCGTGCGCAGCATCGAGCGACGTTGCGACGACAATTCCCGGCACCTGAAAAGCCTTGTCACGCGTCACGACGATGTTGGTGCGGCCCGGCAGCGGACGGCCAATTGAGGCGAACGTCTTGCGGCCCATGATGACCGGCCGGTTCAGCGTGATCGCCTTGAAGCGCTTGAGATCGGATTTGAGATGCCACGGCATCGCGTTGTCGCGGCCGATGACGCCGTTTTCAGCGACAGCCACGACAAAAACGATTTGCGGATTTGAAACCGTCAGCACCGACGCGGTCACACTGCGACCTCAGCCTTGATGTGCGGATGCGGGTCGTAGTTCTCGAGCGTGAAGTCTTCGTAGCGGAACGAGAAGATATCCTTCACGTCGGGATTGATCTTCATGGTCGGCAACGGACGCGTGGGTCGCGTGAGTTGCAGCCGCGCCTGGTCGAGGTGGTTTGAATAAAGATGCGCATCGCCAAGCGAATGCACGAAATCGCCGGGCTTCAGGCCGGTGACCTGCGCCACCATCATTGTCAGCAGCGCATAGGACGCGATGTTGAACGGCACGCCGAGGAAGACATCCGCTGAACGCTGGTAGAGCTGGCAGGACAGCTTGCCCTTGGCGACATAAAACTGAAACAAGCAATGGCAGGGCGGCAGCGCCATCTTGTCGACTTCGGCCGGATTCCAGGCGCTCACAATCAGGCGTCGCGAGTCCGGATTTTTGCGGATCATCTCGATCAGGTTGGAAATCTGATCGATTGTGCCGCCGTCCTGAGCGGGCCATGAGCGCCACTGCGATCCGTAAACGGGGCCGAGATTGCCGTTTTCGTCCGCCCACTCATCCCAGATGCGGACGCCGTTGTCGTTCAAGTACTTGATATTGGTGTCGCCCGCCAGAAACCACAGCAGTTCATGGACGATCGATTTCAGATGAAGCTTCTTGGTGGTCAGCATCGGGAAACCCGACGCCAGATTAAACCGCATCTGATGGCCGAACACGGACAGCGTTCCGGTCCCGGTGCGGTCGGTCTTTTCCGCGCCGTCGCCGAGAATTCGTTCAAGCAGATCGTGATACTGGTTCATGGGGCCTGTTTAGCCTGCCGCACGCCGCGACTCGATTTAGTTCAGGCAACTATACCCCGAAAAATGAGGATCGGATCGCCCAACAGCAAGGGGCGGAACTCACGTCCCGCCCCCGGCAAACTCAGGTTGTGTCAGCAGAATCTCAGTTTGAGAGCGGCTTCAGCACCGCCGACCATTTGGTGATCTCGCTGTCGACCAGCTTCTTCAGCGATTCCGGTGTACGCTCGGCAGGCTTCGGAATCACGCTGCCGAGATCGAGCAGCCGCTTGCGGACGCCTTCGTCGTCCAGCGCCTTGACCAGCGCGGCGTTGAGCTTGGCGACGATTGGCGCAGGTGTGCCCTTCGGCGCAAAAATCGCGTTCCAGGCCTGCGCCTGATATTCTGGCAAGCCGGCTTCAGCCGTGGTCGGCACGTCCGGCAGCGACGGGTTGCGTTCCGGCGTTGCCACCGCATAGGCCTTGATGGTGCCGCCCTTAACCTGCGGAACGGCGTTGACGATCTGGTCGCACATGTAATCGACCTGGCCGCCGACCAGCGCATTCATCGCAGGGCCGGTACCGTTGAACGGAACGCCAGTCGGGTTGATCTTGAGCACCGAATTCAACAGCTCACACGATGAATAGGATACCGAGCCGACGCCCGCGTGAGCCGCATTGAGCTTATCGGTGTTAGCCTTCACGTATGTGATGAACTCCTTGAGATCCTTCGGCGGGAAATCCTTGCGCGCGAGGATCAGGATCGGCGTGCCGGCGATCAGACCGACGGCCTCGAAATCCTTGGAGGGATGATAGGCGAGTTTCGGATAGAGCGGAACGGATGCCGCGTGCGTGCCCATGTGGCCGGTGATGAGCGTATAGCCATCGGGTGCGGCCTTCGAGGCGCGCGTCGATGCCGTGGTGCCACCGGCGCCGACCACGTTTTCGATGATGATCGTCTGGCCGAGAGTCTGCTGCATGTGACCCGTCACGATGCGCGCGATGACGTCGGTCGGGCCGCCGGCCGCGAACGGCACGATCATCGTGATGTTGCGCGTCGGATAATCCTGCGCCTGAGCCGGCCCGGTGACCGCGCCGGTAGCAGCAAGTGCAGCAATCCCGCAGGACGCCAGCATGCGCTTGAGCAAATTCATGAGGTTTCTCCCAGATAAACTCTTCTAATTACGAACGGGCTATTCCGTCCGGCAGTGTCAGCATGACCGGGTCAGCCGAGTCCATCCGACTTGCGGATAGACCCGGACTGCGCGGCGCGGCGCAACGCCGCACCACCTCTCCTAGTTTTCGGACTCGACGAAGACCTCGTCGCGCTTTTTGCGAAGCGATGGCAGCAGCGCCAGGATCAGCAAAAATGCTGCAATCGCCATCAAGGTCGCGGACAGCGGCCGGGTCAGGAACACCGTCCAGTCGCCACGCGAGATCAGCAGCGCGCGGCGGAGATTTTCTTCCATCAGCGGACCAAGCACCATGCCGAGCAGCATCGGGGCCGGCTCGAAATCATGCTTCACCAGCCAGTAGCCGACGAGACCGAAGGCCGCGGTCAGGACCACGTCCATCGGCGCGTTGTTCACCGAATAGATGCCGATGGCACAGAACACGACGATGCACGGGAACAGCAGCCGGTACGGCACCCGCAGCAGCCGCACCCAGATGCCGACCAGTGGCAGGTTGATGACCAGCAGCATCAGGTTGCCGATCCACATTGAGGCGATCATGCCCCAGACCAGTTCGGGCTGCTTCTGCATCACCTGCGGTCCCGGCACGATGCCGTGAATGGTCATTGCGCCGACCATCAGCGCCATCACCGCGTTGGGCGGAATGCCGAGCGTGAGCAGCGGAATGAACGAGGTCTGCGCCGCGGCGTTGTTGGCGCTTTCGGGAGCAGCAACGCCTTCGATGGCGCCTCGGCCGAAGCGTTCCGGATGCTTCGAGATTTTCTTCTCGAAGGTGTAGGCTGCAAACGACGCGATCACCGCGCCGCCGCCGGGCAGAATGCCGAGAATCGAACCAAGCACCGTGCCGCGCAAAACCGCTGGAGCCGAATCTTTCAGATCCTTCTTCGTCGGCATCAATCCGGAGATCTTCTGCTGAACCAGCGTGCGCTCCATTGCTGCGCCATGGTCCAGATTGCGAATAATTTCGGCGAAACCGAACAACCCCATCGCCACGGTCGCGAAGCCGAGACCGTCGGCGAGTTCCGGAACGTTGAACGACATGCGCGACGCGCCGGTTTCAATGTCGGACCCGACCATCGACAGCAGCACGCCAAAGGCAATCATCGCGATCGCCTTGAGCACCGAGCCTTTCGCCAGAACGACGGCGAAGATCAGGCCAAGCACCATCAGAGAAAAATATTCGGCGGGGCCGAACGCCAGCGCGAGTTTGGTCAGTGGCGCGCCCAGCAGCGCAATCAGGACGGTGGCGACGCAGCCCGCAAAGAACGAGCCAATCGCAGCGATGGCCAGCGCAGGTCCGGCGCGGCCCTGCTTGGCCATCTGGAAGCCGTCGAGTGCGGTGACCACCGAGCCCGCTTCACCCGGAATGTTGACCAGAATCGAGGTGGTCGAGCCGCCGTACTGCGCACCATAATAGATACCGGCGAGCATGATGAGCGCGCCGACCGGCGGCAATCCGAATGTGATCGGCAGCAACATGGCGACGGTCGCGATGGTGCCGATGCCGGGCAGCACGCCGACCAGCGTGCCGACCAGCGCGCCGATCAGACAGAGACCAAGATTGACGGGCGAAAACGCGACGCCGAAGCCGAGGGCAAGATTTGCAAAAATATCCATGATGCCCTCAGCGCAAAACGCGTGGGAAAAGATCGAGCGGCAGCCCGAGCGCATACGGGAACAGGAGCGCACATCCGATCGTCAGGCAGATCCCGACGATGACGGCTTCTTTCCATTTCGTCTCATCGCTTCCCATCGCGGCAATCATGAAGCTCACGAATGCCGAAACGACCAGACCGAGAGGACGGATCGCAACCGCGAAGGCCAGGATCGACAGCGTTACAAAGACAGGACCGCGAATGCCGTAACGCTGCAGCGGCGGCCCCTCGGCAAGAACACCTGTGAGGACAACGCCGGCACCGAGCGCCAGAAGAAGATAGGCGAACATCCGCGGCGCAGTGCCCGGACCGAACGAGAACCCTCGCATGCCTTGAAGATCGCTGGACGCCCACAGAGCGAACAGCGCGATCCCCATCAGGGCCAGGCCGCCGTAAAAGTCCTGCGGTCCCTTGATAAACCCGCGCGCGGGTTTTCCCGCAGCGCTGTCTGGCGCTTCACTCATCGTCATCATCCCCCCTCAAGTCACGAGCTTTAGCCCGGTCTATTCTTGTGGCGCAGGGTTCCACCCCTACACCCTTTGCTTATCTATTTTCGTCAGACGACGCCAGCAAAACCGAGGATGCCGCCCACAATGAGCATCCACAGCGGGTTGAGCCGGGTCGCCAATGCAAGCGCGGCTACGCCGACAATAGGGACCACTGCGGCCCATGTGCCACCGGTCGTTAATGCGAGGATGAAACCGCTGGCGCACATCAGCCCGATCGAAACTGGAACCAGCGCGGCCTGAAGGATCGCTGGCCAGATAGATTGGCTTGATCGCGTCAGCATGTTGCTAACGAAATAGGCAAGGACCGCGGACGGACCGCACATGGCGAATGTCGCAACCAGCGCACCCGCGATGCCGGCCACATGATCCGATTAGCGTCACGATCAATACATTTGGTCCCGGCGACAATTGTGCAATCGCGAACATATCCGCGAACTGCGCATCCGAGCGACATCTTGGCGAACGCCACAAACAGTTCAATCAGCCCCGGCCGTACGGGCGCTGCTGCATCAGAGGACTGGGGGATCGCTGAAGCGCTGTCAGGACGAATGGCCCGATTTAGAATGGCCCCCCGGAAATGGCCAACCGATATTCCGATGCGGCGCGCATGCGCTGGACGCAAATCGGGACGTTCCCCACCAAACCGAAAAGGCGGCACGGGACTCTCTCCACAAGGCGGAACACAGCCTTTTGCCATCAGGTTTCGCACCATATATGGAGGGTGGCGGTTCGCCTGCTATGGCCCCTCTAGGCAGGGTTCGGAGGCACCTGGCAACAGCAGCCTCCACTTCACTCTCATTGGACTGCATTGAATTTGTCAGTCGCATGCGTTGCGGCCCGTGAGAATATCTGCGATCTGCGCCGTGCGGATGCTGACCTGCGGGTCATGACCGGATAGCATGGATCAAACTGCGAGTCGGTACGTTCGAGTCTGGTCACTCCAGTTCGAATTCGACTGGCCACCTTTTACAGGACCACATGATGGCGACCGATCACATTCGTTACGATGTCCTCGCGCGCGACGCGCTGCGCGGCGTGCTGAAGCATGTGCTCGCGGATGCCGCCGAGCACGGACTTCCCGGCGAGCATCATTTCTACATCACGTTCCTGTCCAAGGCCGAAGGCGTGAAGATCTCCCCGCGCCTGCTGTCGCAGTATCCGCAGGAAATGACCGTCATTCTCCAGCACCAGTTCTGGGATCTGGTCGTCACGGATGACCGCTTCGAGGTCGGACTGTCGTTCAACGGGATTCCCGAGCGTCTCGTGATTCCCTTCAGCGCGATCAAGAGCTTCTTCGATCCGTCGGTGCAGTTCGGGCTGCAGTTCGAGCCGGTCGACGAACCAACCGCCGAAGCCGAAGCGCCGGTTGAAACACTGCCGGTTACGGCTGCACCGGAAACTCCAGCCGAAGCCGGCGACGAGCCGGTCAAGCAGGGCGAAGGCGCCGAAGTCGTGCGGCTTGATCGCTTTCGCAAAAAGTAATCAGCCTTTCGCTCCCTCATCTTGAAGCTTTTCTAAGTTCTGACACGCGTTTCCGCCGATGCGAGAGCGCGCGGCGGTTGCGTGCATCGGCTGTGAAGTCATAAACTTCAGTGTCCCCGCGAAGCATCGGAAAGCACTATGGCCGCTCAGAAGAAAACAACGCGCACCGAAACCGACACGTTCGGACCGATCGAAGTGCCGGGGGATCGCTACTGGGGCGCGCAAACCGAACGCTCGATACATAACTTCAAGATCGGTAACGAGCGGATGCCGATGCCGATCGTCCGCGCGCTCGCCATCGTCAAGCTCGCCGCAGCACAAACCAACCTTGAACTCGGCCTGCTCGATCAGCGCCGTACCCGCGCGATCGTGCGTGCGGCCCGCGAAGTCATCGACGGCAAGCTCGACGACAACTTCCCGCTGGTGGTCTGGCAGACCGGCTCGGGCACACAGTCCAACATGAACCTCAACGAAGTGATCGCCAACCGCGCCAGCGAACTGCTCGGCGGCGAGCCCGGCACCAAGAAACCGGTACATCCAAACGATCACGTCAATATGAGCCAGTCGTCCAACGACTCGTTTCCAACCGCGATGCATATCGCTGCTGCCGAGCACATCGCCCACGACCTGCTGCCCGCGCTGACCGGCCTGTTGAAAGCGTTGCGGCAAAAGGAGAAGGCCTTCGCCAAAATCGTCAAGATCGGCCGCACCCATACGCAGGACGCGACGCCGCTCACGCTCGGCCAGGAATTCTCCGGTTACGCTGCGCAGGTCGAGAGCGGGATCGTACGGGTGCGCACCGCGGCGAAGGACCTCTATCCGCTGGCGCAGGGCGGCACGGCGGTCGGCACCGGCCTCAACTCCAAGCCGCGATTTGCCAGGCTGTTCGCCAAACAGGTCGCCGCACTCACCAAGCTGCCGTTCACCAGCGCGCCGAACAAGTTCGAGGCGCTGGCGTCGAACGACGCCTATGTCTTCGTGCACGGCGCGATCAACTCCGTTGCAACCGGCCTGTTCAAGATCGCCAACGATATCCGCCTGCTCGGCTCGGGTCCCCGCTCCGGTCTCGGCGAACTGATTCTGCCGGAAAACGAGCCGGGCTCGTCGATCATGCCCGGCAAGGTCAATCCGACCCAGTGCGAAGCCATGACCATGGTGTGCTGCCAGATTTTCGGCAATCACACCGCAATCACCATCGCCGGCAGCCAGGGGCATTTCGAGCTCAACGTTTACAAGCCGGTGTTGGCGCACTGCATGCTGCAATCGATCCAGCTGATGGCCGACGCGACGCGTTCGCTTACCGAACACTGCATCGTCGGTATCCGCGCCGACGAAAAGCGGATCGATGAGTTAATGCGGCGCTCGCTGATGCTCGTAACGGCGCTGGCGCCCAAGATTGGTTACGACAATGCCGCGAAGGTCGCAAAAACCGCTCACGCGCGCGGCACGACATTGAAGGAAGAGGCAGTCCGTCTCGGCCTCGTCTCTGCCACCGAATTCGATCGGCTCGTGAAGCCGGAGAAAATGACGCATCCCGGTTAGTGCGAGCCATTCGCACACATTAACTCGTTGTAACGTTTCGGACATGTCGTCGCACCGCCCAAAGTCATGGGCCTATTGGCTACCCTCCACGCCGCAACGCATGCTAGCTTTTCACATCTGCCGCGCCGCATCAGCGCATCGAGAACGACTGACATTTTGAAACGGACTTGCATGAGCAACTCGCTCTGACGAGTCCCCAACAGGACGAAACGAAGCCGGCGTTAATCATGTGCCGCATCACTCGTTACAATTTGTCCTATCAATGAGGAGGGGTCATGGGCGATCTGGTCAACCTGAAGCAGGTCAGGAAGCGCATCGCGCGCGACGAAGCGGCGAAGCAGTCCGAGACCAATCGCGCCCGCTTCGGCCGCACCAAAAGCGAACGAAACCGTGATCAGCTCCAGGCGAAGCGCGCCAGCGACACACTCGATCAGCACCACATCGACGATCGGACGCCAGCATGAAATCGCCTGTCGTTAAGCGATCGATCGTCGTCGCCGGACACAAGACCAGCGTCAGCCTCGAGGAAGCCTTCTGGAATGGCATGAAGGAAATCGCATCGGTGAGAAGCCTCACCTTGTCCGAACTGGTGGGCGAGATTGATGGCGGCCGCCAGCAGGGCAATTTGTCCTCGGCTATCCGCCTGTTTGTACTGGACTATTTCCGTTCACGCTCGACACATCAGGCTGGAAACGGCAGCAGCCGTCTGCAGGCAGAAAGTCCGCATCCGTAATTCTCCGCATCGGACAGTTACGATCCTGACTCCACTGTAGGTTTTCGCACGAATACCGGCGCTAGCTGGTTTCAGTTACTATGTACCCGCGTCTCGAAACTCATCGTTTCGAGACCGGCTGCGGGGTGGCTGTATCCTGATCCATGCGGCCTGATCAGACATCGCGCCAATGGGCCAATCCTCATTGGCGAGATCGCGTCTCGCCGCGCTCGACCAAACGGGGGATCCTTTGATGCAGAACGACACCATCATACAGAACATGGACCGGACCGACGGCGGCCTCACGCGCAACGTGAGGGGATTCGCAGTGGTCAAGCGCTCCGTCGTCGTCGGCGGCCACAAGACCAGCGTCAGCCTCGAAGACGCCTTCTGGACCAGCCTGAAGGACATTGCCACGCGACGTGGCCTGCCGCTCTCGACCCAAATCGATGCCATCGATCGCGCGCGAAAGACCGCGAACCTGTCGTCCGCGATCAGGCTGTTCGTGCTGGATTACTTTCGCACCCGCGCCATCACGTCGGTGTTCATCGGTGAACGGCAGCCCTCGCCCAGCGCAGTACCCGTCTAGAAGGTTCCAGCCGGCGCGGCGGGTCGCGACTTCGGTACCCGCATGGCCCCCGGCGCCGGTCTGATGTCGATGGGCGGCGGCAACGGCTGCACCAGCGCGCCACCGCTCGGCGGACTTGGCGCAGGCGGATTTGGCGGCGGGCTCACCGCTGCAGGCGGACGCGGCACGGCAGGTGCGCTTGGCGCCGCCGTCTTCGCTGCCGGATTTTTCCGCCGTGGATCGCGGCTCGGAAGCTTCACTTCAGCCGGCGGAATGGGTTCGGCCGCCGGAAGTTCTTCGTCCCACAGTTCGTCCGTCTCCGGACCCGGCGCCACCCCACGCTCAAGCTGATCGAGCCGCCGCGTCTCACGATCGATGGCGCGCATTCCGAGCCACGACGACAACGCCGCAACATCGACCGCCCGCGACATCCCGTCGGGTGATCCATTCAGGTCGATACGAATCTCGGGACGTCCGTTGATCGGCCTGGTGGTCACCGGCGACATGATGGCCCGCAGATCGGCCTGATCTGCCAGCAGGTCATAACCACCCGCAATCGCAACGCGCGCGCGCTTGGCGTCGAGTGTCGCTGCCTCTACCCGCAGCCGGCCATCCTTGATGCTGAACGGAACTTGCGCCGACGGCACGGTCAGCGTGCCAGCGGCCAGGACAGGCTCAACGATCTCCCGCAGCTTGATATCGTCGGTCGCCTGCCCGCCATCGCTGGCCCGCATCGCAACCTCGAACGCGCGCGGGTCCAGCCCCGCGATACGCGCCTCCGTCAGCGTCAGCGTACCCGCGCCCGACAGCGCGCCTGTCAGGCCGGCGGCGCTACGGCCCTGCCCTGCGAGCGTCATTTGCAGCGCCACCCTGCCGTCCGGCATTGCGAGGCTGCGGTAACGAAGCGCCGCACCATCGACACCGGTGAGTTGCACGCGCGCATTGAAAGAGGTGCCCTGGGTGCCTTGGGTCGCTCCTGGCGCGGTCTGCCGCGCGTCGAGATCAATCACCGCCTCGCCGCCGCCAATGCCGCCTTTGGCGTCCTCCAGCACCAGCGACTGACCGTCGCCCTTGAAGGCCCCGCTGACAGGACGCAACTCTGTTCCACCGGGGAGAACTCCGCTCAGCGCCTGAAACGCCAGTTTTCCGCGCCAGCCGCGCAACCAGCCTCTATCGAGCGGTGCCGATGCGTCATGACCCGCTGCCCCAAATGCCAAGCCGGTCACCGTCGCAAGATCGAGCGTGTCGATGCCGATTTGGCCATCGACGCCGATCTCTTCGCCACGCGTCAGCACCAGCCGTCCGCGCACTCGCGAGCCACCTGCCGTGGCATCGAGATCGTCGAAGGTAAAAGTATTACCCGCCACACCTACGCGCGACGACAGCGCAACGCCGGGCGATGGCACACTCGCCGGCTTCAGATTGAACAGGGCAGCGAGGTCGGCGCGGCGCACCGCAACTTTCAACGCCGCCGTGGATTGATCCGCCCACGGATTGCCGGTGCCTTGAATGTCGCCATCAAGACCAGCGCCGGTCAACTTGGCTTTCAGCTGTAGTGGCGAACCCCAGACGCCGGTGACCGACGATTCGAATTGCGCAGGGCCATCGCCCGGCGAAACAATCCGGCCGAGCCCCAGCGATGCCACCATCGTTGCGGTCTGCTTCGCAGTCAGCATGGTTTCGAGCTTGAATTCGTTGGCTCGCAACGCCGCGAGATCAAACCCGCGTGCGAGATCGATGTTCGGTGTGCTCAGGGTAATCGTTCCCTCAAGCTGCGGCGCGTCAATGTTGAGCACAGCGTCTGCATCGGTGCGGCCGGAGCGATCTTTCGCCTTGCCGATCGTGGCGGCCATCAGCATCAGCGCGGGACCGGGCTCCGTCGCAATCGCTGCCAGTCGCTCAGCGAGCGCCGGGGCAAACGGCGAGATGAAACTTCCAACCCGCGCCAGCGATGATGACGATGCGTACAGCCCAAGATTGCCGCCACCTTTGGCGCGATCGAACGATCCTGTGGCGCTGATGGCAAGATCGCTGCTCGCATCGCCGATCTCAATCCGGTCGAGTGCGAATTTTGTGGGATCGTAGCTCAAACGGATAGCGGCGGGGCGAACCGTCTGTCCCGCCAGCACGGCGCTCTCAGCGTTAAGCGAGATCTGCGCCTCGTCCGGCCACGTGGATTGCGCGCTGGCGAGCATCCCTGCAAGCGACGACATCGCATCGACATCAAGGCTCGCCGCTTTCAGTGCCGCTTCCAGCCGCGTCTTGCCGTCGGCAATATTCGACAGTGTGATCCGGCCGTCGATCGCACCGCCGTTGATCTCGGCCTTCATTCCATCGAGCCCAATGCGATCCGCCGCGATGGTTGCTTCGCCGCGCAACCGCAACGGTTTCTGATTGCGATACGTCGCATCGCTGCGTCCCTGCAGCCACGTTGTCAGCACGTCCGGATCAGATGACTCGATAGTGACCGGTCCGGTGAAGCGGGCCGACGGTCCGGGTTCGGAGATCGTGCCACTCGCGGTAACCCGCGTCGCACCGGGGGCACGCGTTTCCAGTTTCGCAATGGTCCAGGACTTGTCGTCTGCACGCAATTCGGCGGCGACATTCTGCAAGGGGCGCCCGCCCAGTGCGATCTGGTCCGAACTCAATTCGATCTGAGCCGGAAGCGGCGACACCGGCAGCGACGTCACCATCGCGCGCAGCGCAGGGAGCAGCCGCAACGGCTCGGCGCTGGCGCCCTTCGCCAGCAGCCGGTCGACATCAAGCTGCCGCGCCGACAGCGCGAGACGCAGCAAAGGCGACAAACCGAACCGGATATCGCCGCCGCCAGTCAGCCGCAACGCGTTGTCATCAGGGCCGTAGGCGGCTTCGACCTGCTCAAACGCCGCCGACCGTGGATTGGCCTTCACCCGCGACGACAGCTTCCACCGCTGGCTGCCATCAATGGACTTCACGTCCGCCGGCCGCGCCAGCGTCAACGAGCCTTCGAATTTTGGCACCGTATTGTCGAATATCAGCGTGCCATCGAGATCGGCTAGCAGCGGACGCTCACCGGGCTCCGCGGTAAAGTGCACACGCGTGCCCTTGCCGTCGTTGCTTTGCCCCGACGAAATGCGATACGGCGTTCGCGCTCCAAGCAGCGTGAACGATCCTTCCCCACGCATGCTGCTTGCTAACGCACGCACGTCCCCGCTGAACTTGAGATCGTCGACCCGCAGCGTCGCGCCGCTTGACGCATCGTGAAGCGCAATCCGTCCCGCGACATTCATGCGGTCTATTGCCAGCGACCCAAGATTGAAGCGCCCAGCGGTGGAGGGCCACTGAAAACGGCCCTGACGGTCGAGGCCAAGATCAAGCGCGAAACCATCCAGCGACAATTCGGTGGCACGCCATTCGCCCCGCATCAGCGCACCGAGGCTGAACTCCACATCCAGCTTGCCGGCACGGATCTTGGCCGGATCATTGTCGCCGCCGACCGCAACATCGCGCAGCCGGAGCGTGGGCGTCGGCAGCAGCAGCGCGTCGAGCTTGCCGGTCACCGTCACCGGCGTTCCGATGACACGGGACGCCTCCGCCTCGAACTGCCGCCGAAATTGGCTCCAATCAACGAAATACGGCCCGACCAGCGCTGCGATCAGCGCAAGGATGAGAGCGATGGCCAGTCCGAGCAGCGTGGTCTGCAAGGTCTTTCCTCAGTGGGATCGGCCGATCTTGTGACGGCAGCAGCGCCTTATCGCATAGCAGCGCGATGGCGCACCGGATGGCACGAATATTGAACCTGTCGAGTAGTTCGAATACTAAATTTAACGCCCCCCGTTCACAACCCTGTAACCCGGTGAGCAACATGTCCGAAAAGCAGGTACGGCCAGCGGAACGAACGGGCGCCTCGCCCGAGGCGATCATCTCCCATTACGATATGGGCAACGACTTTTTCCGGCTCGTGCTCGATCCGGAGATGATCTACTCGTGCGCCCTGTTCAAGGGCGACGACGATCTCGCCACGGCACAGCGCCACAAGCTCGACCACCATATCGATGCAGCGGGCGCTGCGAACACTGCGCGGGTTCTCGACATCGGCTGCGGTTGGGGCGCGATGCTCCGGCGTCTGGTTGATCACGCAGGAGTCGCCCACGCGGTGGGGCTGACTCTCAGCCCGTCACAGGCCCGCTGGATCCGCGACGGGGCGAATCCGAAGATCGAGGTGCGTGAACAGGACTGGCGCGATCACAAGCCGGATCGCCGTTACGACGCGATCATTTCGGTCGGCGCCTTCGAGCATTTCGTCCAGAAGGGCCTCGATCCCGCAACCAAACTTGATGCTTATCGCGAATTCTTCGCCTATTGCGACAGCGTGCTAGTGACCGGCGGCAGACTGTCGCTGCAAACCATCGCCTATTCCGAGCGGCACAAGGTTCTGCCGTTGCTGGAGAAAACCTTTCCGGAAAGCGATCTGCCGCTGGAATGGGAACCAATCGCCGCCGCCGAAGGCCGTTTCAGCCTGATCGCCGCGCGCAACGATGCGGACCACTATTACCGGACGCTGCTGATGTGGGAGCAGAATCTGCTCGCCAATTATGACAGGGCTGTTGCTCTTGTCGGCGATGAACGGACGGCGGAGTTCCGCCGCTACCTGCGGCTGTCGGCCACCGGCTTCCGCATGGGCATGGTCAGCCTGATGCGCTTCAGCTTCCTGAAAAAATACTGATCGCCGCGATCAACTGAATCGGACGCTGATACTGCCGAGCGGGATACCCGAGACGGTCGTCGTCCACGTCTCGCCCGGCTTCACAGGCAGGGCGCGCGTCAGCGTGCCCGTTGTGACCATCTCCCCCGCCGTGAGACCCGGGTTCAAATCGTCTTTGGCCAGCACGCCCACGAAATGACGCAAGGCCGATAGCGGACCACCGAGCACATTGCGCGCATGGCCGCGATCCACGACTTCGCCGTTACAGCCGAGTTCCACGTCGAAGTTCGAAAGCTGGTCCAGCCATGCTGCGGAATCGCCGGAAATCCGATGCCGTTCACCGATCAGCATTGCGCCGTGCAGACCGAAAGCCGCCACCGTATCGGACGCCGCGAATTTCCAGTCAGGATAAATCGACTGCACGACCTCATAGCCAAGTGCCAGCCAATCAATGCAAGACAGAAGCTCGCGCTCGTCCATCGCCGCATCGGGCGCCGCCGACAGGCCGAATACGATCTCCGGCTCGATCCGTGGATCGGTCAGTTTCGTCAGGGAGGCAACCCCGCCGATGTCGGCCAGATTGCGAACCGTACGGTCATACATGTAGCCCCAGATAGGGCCGTCCACGTTGTACTGCGCCCAGATTGTGCTGTTGGTGAAACCGATTTTGCGGCCCAGCACCTTTTCACCCCGCGCCTCCCGCATCTGCCGGACGATGGGCGTGACCTTGTACGCTTCTTCGAGGCCGAAACTCGGATCGCATGACGAGAACGGGACAATCTGGCGGCCCTGACCGAGCACCGACAGCGCCTCGGTGGCGATACTCGTCGCGTCCAAAGCAGCAGTCGTAGTCATGACGGCAGGATCTTGCCGGGATTGAGGATGTTGTGCGGATCGAGGGCTGCTTTGAGCGCACGCATGGCCGCGACTGCCTCCGGTCCAAGTTCCGCCTCAAGATACTTCTGCTTGCCCTGGCCGATGCCATGCTCGCCCGTACAGGTGCCGTCCATCTCCTGCGCCCGCTCCACCAGCCGATGCAGGAAACCTTCAGCACGCTGCATCTCGTCTGGATCGTTGACATCGCAGAGCAGCGAGCAATGGAAATTACCGTCGCCGACATGGCCGACAATCGGCGAGATCAGGCCGACCGTCGCCAGATCCTTCTCGGTCTCGACCACGCACTCGGCCAGCCGCGAGATCGGCACGCAGACGTCTGTCGCCACCGCCTGCGCGCCGGGGCGAAGCCCGCGTACCGCCCAGTAGGCATCATGCCTCGCCTGCCACAGCCGCGTGCGGTCTTCCTGCCGCGTGGTCCACTCGAACGATCCGCCACCGCATTCGGCAGCGATCTCGCCGAACATTCGCGACTGCTCAGCGACATCGGCTTCTGTGCCGTGGAATTCGAGCAGCAGCAGCGGTGTTTCGGGCAGCGACAGCTTTGAATAAGCGTTGCAGGCCTTAACCTGCGCGGCGTTCAACAATTCGATGCGCGCCAACGGGATGCCGGTCTGAATGGCGAGAATGGTCGCGTTGCAGGCGCCCTGCACGCTCGTGAATGAGCATGACCCGGCAGCAATGGACTGCGGAATACCGCGCAGTTTGATCGTCAGTTCGGAAATGATTCCGAGCGTGCCTTCGGCGCCGACGAACAGGTGCGTGAGATCGTAACCGGCCGAGGACTTCTTGGCGCGCGTGCCGGTGGTGATGATCTCGCCGTCGGCGCGCACGACCTTTAGTGCAAGAATGTTGTCGCGCATGGTGCCGTAGCGCACTGCGTTAGTGCCGGACGCGCGGGTCGAGGCCATGCCGCCGATGGAGGCGTCCGCACCCGGATCAATCGGGAAGAACAGCCCCTGATCGCGCAGATGTTCGTTGAGCGCCTTGCGAGTCACGCCCGGCTCGATCACGCAGTCGAGATCGTCGGCATGCACGGCGAGAATGCGGTTCATTTCGCGCAGATCGATACAGGTCCCGCCTGCGGGCGCGTTGACCTGCCCTTCGAGTGAAGTGCCGGTGCCGAATGGAATCACCGGCACGCGATGCCTCGCGCAAATCCGCACCACGTCCTGAATGTCCTCGGTGGTTCGCGCCATAATCACAGCATCCGGCGGCTGCATCGGCAACCAGGTGGTGGTATGCGCGTGCTGCTCGCGCACCGCCTGCGACGTAATCAGATTATTGCCGAACCGCGCGGCAAGCGCCTCGATCGCGCTCGAAAGCGCAGACGGTGCCGGACGTGTCAGGGCTGCATTGGAAAAGGCCACGGTCGCTCGTTTCATTTATGCTGGTGTGGCGCGAAGCGTGGCAAAGGATGTATAGCGGGTCAAGAGATCAGGCTCAGTGAACCGGGAATTGAGATGACATCAAGCACGCTTCCGAAAAACAATGCGCCGCAACATATAGCTGCGCCGTTCCTGACCACGGTGATGCAGATTGAGCCGCAGTGGATCGACTACAACGGCCATCTCAACATGGCGTATTACAATGTCCTGTTCGACCGCGGCATCGACCAGATGTGGCTCGAACTCGGCATCGGCCCGGAATACATGAAACAGCGTCACAGCTCGACATTCACAGCTGAGGCGCACGTCCGCTATGTGCGCGAGGTGCATCTGGGCGATCCGGTGCAGGTATCGGTTTATCTGATCGCCGCTGACGAGAAACGCATCCACACATTCGAAGAACTGCGCCACGCTACCGAGGGCTGGATTTCAGCCACATCCGAGAACATGACCCTTCACGTTGACATGAATGCACGGAAAACCGCGCCATTTCCACCGGACATTGCCGCGCGCATTCGTGAAGTCGCCGCGGCCCATGGCGCAGTGCCGCGCCCCGATGGCATCGGCCGGCGCATCGCCATGCCGGTCAAATGATGCTGTCGCGGCGCCGCTAACCTTGAGGGATTACGGGCCGCTGCTGCGGCGCGCCAAACCCACCACGGCAGAAATCAGGAACAGGATGAGCGCCACGAAAAACACGATCTTGGCGATTTCGATCGACGCACCTGCAATACCGCCGAAGCCCAGAAGGCCCGCGACCAGCGCGATAATCAGAAATGTAACCACCCAACTCATCATGACACGCTCCTGTGTTTCGTATGGGAGCGGCGTCACACTCGGTGCGCGCCCCTGATGCAAAACCAATCCTGCACCAGAATGAAAGTTCCCGGCTCTGCAGGCCCCCAAAACCCGAAAAATCGCATACTGGACGGAACAAAATCCGCCGATCTCGGCATGTTTGGGGCCGCATGAGCCTGGGAAAACAAACCTGTCCGGCAGGCCTAATCGTGCCTATATGTCCCCAATCCTGATATGAAGCCTCCCCTTCCCGGCGTCCCGGTGTCATCGTGGGCCGCAAAGACGAATCGCATGACTGAGCCCAAGAAATTGCCTCCTCTTGACCTGCCGAGCTACCAGCCTGCCGCTGGCGGCATCGCTGCGCGCGCGCGTGCGGCCGCCGGGCCGCAGTATCTGGCCGGGCTCAATCCCGAACAGCGCGACGCGGTCGAAACACTCGACGGGCCGGTTCTGGTCCTGGCCGGCGCGGGCACCGGCAAGACACGCGTGCTGACCTCGCGCATTGCGCATATTCTCTCAACGGGCCGTGCGCGGCCTCATGAGATCCTTTCCGTCACCTTCACGAACAAGGCGGCGCGCGAGATGAAGCATCGCCTCGGCCAGATGCTCGGCCAGGCGGTTGAGGGCATGCCGTGGCTCGGCACCTTCCACTCCATCGGTGGACGGATTCTGCGCTATCACGCCGAACTGGTGCAGTTGAAATCCAACTTCACTGTGCTGGATGTCGATGATCAGATCCGTCTCCTGAAGCAGCTGCTGCAGGCCGAAAATATCGACGACAAGCGATGGCCGGCGCGGATGCTGGCCGGTCTGATCGACGGCTGGAAGAACCGCGGACTGACGCCATCGCAGGTTCCTGCCGGCGAAGCCGCCGTGTTCGGAAACGGCAAGGGCGGCAAGCTTTATACGACCTATCAAGAGCGGCTGAAGATTCTCAACGCCGCGGACTTCGGCGACCTGCTGCTGGAAAACATCCGGCTGTTCCGCGAGCATCCTGACGTGCTGCGGCAGTATCAGAGTCGTTTCAGATACATTCTGGTGGACGAGTATCAAGACACCAACGTCGCGCAATATCTCTGGCTACGGTTGCTGGCGCAGGCGCCATCCAAGCAATTGATGGCTGGTCCGGGCGCCGTGCAACAAACCGCTGATGAAGAACCGGACACTCCGAGCCTGACTGTCGCCACGCCGAAGAATATCTGCTGCGTCGGCGACGACGACCAGTCGATCTACGGCTGGCGCGGCGCGGAGGTCGACAACATCCTGCGCTTCGAACATGACTTCCCCGGCGCGAAGGTTATTCGCCTCGAGCGCAACTATCGTTCGACGGGACATATCCTCGCCGCCGCCTCCCATCTGATCGCGTACAACGAAGGCCGCCTAGGCAAGACACTCCGCACCGAGGACGAGGACGGCGAAAAAGTCACCGTCACCGGCGCATGGGACTCCGAAGAAGAGGCCCGCGGCATCGGCGAGGAGATCGAGCAGCTTCAGCGCTCAGGCCAGAAGCTCAACGAGATCGCCATTCTGGTGCGCGCGTCGTTCCAGATGCGTGAGTTCGAAGACCGTTTCGTCACCCTCGGCCTGAATTATCGCGTGATCGGCGGACCGCGGTTCTACGAACGGGCGGAAATCCGCGACGCGCTGGCCTATCTGCGCGTCATCAATTCACCGGCCGACGATCTCGCCTTCGAGCGCATCGTCAACACGCCAAAGCGCGGCCTTGGCGACGCCACCGTGCAGATGCTGCACGACATCGCGCGCAAGCGGCGCATCCCGCTGACCGAAGCCGCGCGGTCCGTGATCGAGACCGACGAATTGAAGCCGAAGGCGCGCGGCAGCCTGCGCGATGTCATGGCCAATTTCGACCGCTGGCGCGTTCAACGCGACATCGTCTCACATACGCAACTGGCCGAGATTGTTCTCGACGAGTCGGGCTACACCGAGATGTGGCAGAAGGACAGATCCGCGGACGCCGCGGGGCGGCTCGACAACCTGAAAGAACTCGTACGCTCGATGGAAGAGTTTGAAAACCTGCAGGGTTTCCTCGAACACATCTCGCTGGTGATGGACCGCGAAGGCAGCGCCGATGACGACGCGGTTTCACTGATGACGCTGCATTCCGCCAAGGGGCTGGAATTCAACAACGTGTTTCTGCCCGGCTGGGAGGAAGGCCTGTTTCCGAGCCAGCGCACACTCGATGAACAGGGCCGCGCCGGCCTCGAAGAAGAACGGCGCCTCGCCCACGTCGGCATCACGCGCGCGCGCAAACGCGCCATGCTCTATTTCGCCACCAACCGGCGCATCCACGGCTCGTGGACGACGACCATTCCGTCGCGCTTCCTCGACGAATTGCCGGCCGCCAATGTCGAGATCACCGAGTCCAAAGGCGGCTCTGGATGGGGCGGCTCGGGCGGCTACGGCACATCGCGTTTCGACAAGGTGGAATCCTTCGGCTCGACCTATTCGACGCCGGGCTGGCAGCGCGCGCAGGCCAATCGCGCCCGCAACGGCGGCGGCGGCTTCGATGAAACCGGTGCACGATACGATTCCAGCTCGCGCGGCAGCTTCAACCGCAAGCCGACGGTGATCGAGGGCGAACTGATCGCCAAATCCACCGGCACCAATTCGGACTTCTCGCCCGGCGATCGGGTGTTTCACCAAAAGTTCGGCTACGGCCGCGTAGCCAAGGTGGACGGCAACAAGCTCACCATCGCCTTTGAAAAGGCCGGTGAAAAGAAGGTGGTCGACAGCTTCGTGACGCGCGCGTAGATAAAATATCTCTGTGGACAGCACGCTTAACGTCGGTCGAGTGACATTAGTGTCCGTAGTCGCCTCGAATCAAAAAAGGTGACTCATGCTGACCAACAGCCGCGACATCATACGCCGCCTGCAAAAGGAAGGCTGGTCGCTGGAACGCGTCACGGGCTCGCATCACGTCTTTAAGAACCCCTTTTCCGGCGAGACGGTGGTTGTTCCCCATCCCAAGAAGGACTTGGGAAAAGGTCTTGTCCATGCCATTTATAAGAGCGCAGGCTGGAAACCTGACTGAGGCTTGGCATGACCCACTATATTGCCATTATTGAGGATGCAGGACCGGACCACGCCGTCGGCGTCTGGTTTCCGGACCTTCCCGGCTGCTTTTCCGCCGGCGACGACATCGATCAGGCCCTCCTCAATGCGCCCGAAGCACTGGAGCTCTATGCTGAAGGCCAGATCGCGGAAGGCAGAGCGCTGCCCACGCCTCGCACATTGACTGAACTCAGAAATGATCCGTCCGTAGCCGATGACATCAAGACCTACATGGTCGCGGTCATAGAATTACCTACGCGTGCGCACGCAGCCGAATAGGCGATATGCGTTGCGCCAAGGGGCCGGGACCACTATGTCCATGCTCCCGCCTCTGCAGATTGCGCTCATGTCTCCCATCATCTCTGTCTCGAACGTCTCAAAGACCTATCCGTCCGGTCTTGCTGCGCTGAAGAATATCAATCTCGATATTCGCCGCGGCGAGATCTTCGCGTTGCTCGGTCCGAACGGCGCCGGTAAGACCACACTGATCAGCGTGATCTGTGGCCTCGCTGTGCAGACCGAAGGCACGGTGACGGTGGATGGACATGACATCGTCAAGGACTACCGCGCCGCACGCTCGCTGATCGGACTGGTGCCCCAGGAGCTGCATACCGACGCCTGGGAAAGCCCGTGGTCCACCGCCTCGTTCAGCCGGGGCCTGTTCGGCAAGCCGAAGAACCAAGCGCATATCGAAAAGGTGCTGAAGGATCTGTCGCTGTGGGACAAGCGAAAGAGCCAGATCATCACCCTCTCCGGCGGCATGAAACGCCGCGTGATGATCGCGAAGGCGCTGGCGCATGAACCGCAGATTCTGTTTCTCGATGAGCCCACAGCTGGAGTCGATGTCGAGTTGCGCAAGGCGATGTGGGAGGTCGTGCGCGGCCTGCGCGACGCCGGCGTCACCATCATTCTGACCACGCACTACATCGAGGAAGCCGAGGAGATGGCCGACCGCGTCGGTGTCATCAACAAGGGCGAGATCGTGCTGGTCGAAGAAAAGGCCAAGCTGATGCAGAAGCTCGGCAGAAAGCAGCTCAAGCTGCATCTGCAATCGAAGCTCACAGAAATTCCTGCGGCCCTTGCAGCCCATCACCTCGAACTGTCACCGGGCGGCGAGGAACTGGTTTACACCTACGACACCAAGGGCGAACGCACCGGCATCACCGCCCTGCTGAACGATCTCAATCAGGCCGGCGTCCGCTTCAACGATCTCAATACAACGCAAAGCTCGCTGGAGGAAATCTTCGTCAGCCTGGTGCATCGAGCATGATCCGGAAGAGAACAGCGCAATGAACTTTCACGCGATCGGCGCCATCTACAAATTCGAAATGGCGCGTACCTTCCGCACGCTGCTGCAGAGCGTCGTCTCGCCGGTGATTTCGACATCGCTGTATTTCGTGGTGTTCGGCGCGGCCATCGGTTCGCGCATTACCGAGATCGACGGCATCAGCTACGGCACCTTCATCGTGCCGGGCTTGATTATGCTGTCGTTGCTGACGCAAAGTATCGCCAACGCGTCATTCGGAATCTATTTTCCGAAATTCTCAGGTACCATTTATGAGTTGCTGTCCGCGCCGGTCTCGGCGTTCGAGGCCGTAGTCGGTTACGTCGGCGCGGCCGCAACCAAGTCGATCATCCTCGGCCTCATCATTCTTGCCACCGCAGGCCTTTTCGTGCCGTTGAAGATTGCGCATCCATTCCTGATGCTGACCTTCCTCGTGCTGACATCGGTAACCTTCAGCCTGTTCGGGTTCATCATCGGCATCTGGGCCGATGGCTTCGAGAAACTACAGGTGATCCCGCTGCTGGTGATCACACCGCTGACGTTTCTGGGCGGCAGCTTCTATTCGATCCACATGCTGCCGCCGATCTGGCAGACCGTGACGCTGTTCAACCCGGTTGTGTATCTGGTCAGCGGCTTCCGCTGGAGCTTCTTCGAGATCGCAGACGTCAGCGTGGCCGTCAGTCTCGGCATGACGCTGGGCTTTCTCGCGCTGTGCATGATCGTGGTGTGGTGGATCTTCAAGACCGGCTACCGGCTGAAGACCTGACGCCAGACACACGCCCGGCAAGCGGGCGTGTGGACATGGCCGTGCCCGTTCAGTTCGGGCGCCAGTTTCCATTGCTATCATAGTATCCGCTGGGCCCGCTGCCGGGCGGCGGTGGCACAGCCATTGGCTGCACCGCCCGCGCAGCGCCATCCCCGATCACGCCAAGCGTACCGGCAACCGCACCCACGCCAGCACCGAGTGCGCCGCCGACCAATCCTCCGACCGGTCCGGCTGCAGTTTTCCCCTGATATGTCCCTTGCGCGGCGCCGCTGATGGCGCCGTTGATGGGATCCTGCTGTTGCGCGGCGGCAGGCGTCGCGAAAAGAGCCAGCGCCGCTGCGGCACAGGCAAGACCCGAAATGGACATGAACGAAGCTGCAATCTTCATGTGAGAAAACCTCCCTGCCCGGCCGAATCCCGGCCCCGCCTCGAAGCAAATCAGCACCTGAGGTTGCGTCAGGTTCGCGGGAAATACAATCCGCGACAGCCATGCATCTGCAGCGTTTCTCATCTCATTAAAATTGCGGCTACCCACCCGCACAACGACAAAAGTGGCGCATCCGTTTCAGGATACGCGATTTGAATGTCTGCCGCCGGCTGGTTAGCGATAGTGCTTGTGGCGGTAATGACGATGACGGTAGCTGCGGCGGTTGTCGATGCCGAGCACACCGTTCACGCCTCCGACGACGCCGCCGACACCGGCTCCGACTGCCCCGCCGACAGCACCACCGACCGGCCCTGCCGCGCGGTTGCCCCGGTAGGAGCCTTCCGCCGCGCCGCCTTCCATGCCTCTGATGACGCCTTGCGCATGCGCCGCGACCGGCAACGCCAGGACAGCCAGCGCCGCCGCGACAAACGTGAAGCGGCGGTACGCCGCGGTGGATCTGAACAGGGCCTCAGTCTTCATTACGGGAAATCTCCATAAGCCTCTTATCGTCACCTTCTGTAACGTCCCGGCACGGAGAAGGTTGCGTCAAGTTTGGCGAAAACACGTCACAAACAAGCACCGTTCACGAAACTGTATGGCCGCCTCCATCAACCTTAAGACGAAGACGCTGTTAAAACGGCCGCTTTCCATGCTTTATTGAGAGCGAAGGGCAGAGACGAGGCGAGTGTCATGCGTGCAATACTGATTTCGGTGACCGGTTTGATGCTGCTCTACGGCAGCGCGCAGGCTGCGGTCTCCATCCTGGTCAACAAAGACACGCAGCAGATGACCGTCTCGGTCGATGGCGCGACGCGCTACACGTGGCCTGTCTCCAGCGGCAATCCCTCGCACGAAACGCCGAACGGCAGCTTCAAGACCTTTCGCATGGAGGAGGATCACTATTCGAAGGAATTCGATGAAGCTCCGATGCCGAATGCGATCTTCTTCACCAAGCAAGGCCATGCCATTCACGGCACCGACGCCGTCGGACGTCTCGGCAGCCCCGCCTCGCATGGCTGCGTGCGGCTGTCGCGCGCCAACGCGCTGAAGCTGTGGGATCTGGTCAAGACCGAGGGCCTGCTCAACACCACCGTCACCCTGACAGGATCGTCGCGGGTTGCACTCGCGCGGAATCCCAGGACACGCACCACCGTTGCGCGTGGCGATGCTGACGGGATCGGCGAGCCGGTGCAGATCGCGCCGCAGACCGGATATGGCGAGGACCTCAACGCCAACACGCGTTCGCGCCAGTTCTCGCAGGATCGCGTCTACCGCGATCAGACTTATGCGCAGGACCAAGCTTACTACGGAGCCGCCGACGCAGGCCCGATGCAGCGTCGCATTTATCAGAACAGCTACGGCTATCAGAACGGTTATGGCTACGGTTACCAGCCGCGGCCGAGGTATCAATCACCGCGCGGCGGCTATTACTACTACGCGGATTGACGCCCTGGTTACTCGTCCGGAGTTCTGAGCCGCCGCCACACCGCGCCGAGCACGTTGGAATAATCGTCGGTCCAGACCCGCTGGCCTTCAGTGGCCTCCTTTAGCACCCACTTTTCGTCCGACGATATCTTGCCGACGTCGGCTTCCTCGCGGGCCGAGATCACGACCTCAGTCGTGAAAATGTATTCGTTGTCGCGTCCGGAATCCTCGTTAAAGACCCAGCTCTTCAGGTCATTCTCCTCGGCGATCCCGACGACCACGCTTGCCAGTTCGAGGTGGCGGTTGGAGACATGCATCAGCACCGCGCCCTGCGGCGCAAGCTTCTCTTTGTAGATGGCCATCGCCTCTTCAGTCGCGAGGTGGATCGGAATTGCATCCGACGAATAGGCATCGACGATGATCAGATCGTAAGCCCCATCCTTCTCCTTGGCGAAGGTGAGCCGCGCGTCGCCGATCACCGGCTTCATATTGGGTTCGCAGGCACTCACGAAAGTGAAATACTTCGGATCGCGCGCGGTATCGACCATGGTCTGATCGATCTCGAAAAATTTCCATTCTTCGCCCGGCTTCGACTGGCAGGCGAGCGTGCCAGCGCCGAGACCGATCACCGCGACGCGGATCGGGCCGCCCTTGCGTTCGCGGATCGCCGCAATGGCGCGGCCGATACCGCCATTGTCCTGATAGTAGGTGATCGGCTCGGGGCGCCCCTTGATCGGTGTGCCGTCGTCATTCAGGAACCTTTCCGCGCCGTGGATCGTCGTGCCATGCATCAGCACATGATACCGGCCGTTCGAGGTCACCACGATCTTATGAACGCCGAAGAAGCTGCGCACCGTTTCCACGCGGCCCTCGTCGGCGGGGTAGACGCGGATCAGAATCAACCCAAGCACAACGAGCACCGCCATGCTCCAGCGATCGATTCTCCACAACACCGCCAGCACCATCATGACGCAGGCGAAGCCTGCGACCATCCAAATCCTCTTGGCTTCCAGGAAGGAAGTGACAGATCCCTGTCGGTAAGCAAGCCCGATAAGGACAAGTCCGGCGACGACCGCAACCAGCCAGAGTCCGAATCCGCCGCGAACTGCGGATGTCCCCGCTGGGCGACAAAGCGCCGCCAGCGCCAGCAGGATCGGGTACTCCGCGATCCACGAGAATGTGTAAGGCGCAATCAGGCCTGCGAACAAGCCGCCGACCATGCCGCCGAACGACAATGCAACATAAAAACCGGTGAGATGGCGCGCGGCAGGCCGCGTCCGCGCGAGTTCGCCGTGACAGGCCATGGCGATAACGAAGAAACACACCAGATGACCGCCGAGCGTCGCCAGCAGGTTCTGTTCGCCGCCGACCACAAGCAGCAACATGACACCAGCAATGGCGAACGGCTGCAGCATCAACATGAGGCGATGCGGCAGCAGCGGCCGCGACTGGAACACCAGCACCCATGTCAACAGGTACAGCGACAACGGCAACACCCACAGCAGCGGTGCTGCCGCAACGTCGGTCGAGATATGCGCGGTCACCGCGATCAGCAGACCGGACGGCACCGCCGCAAGGAAAATCCAGCGCAGCCGCATCATCCACGCTGGCGCCGGCGCATCGCCCTCGCCGACACTGATTGCTTCAACGGTCATCGGCGGCGAGCGCAACAGCATTACGCCGCATGCCGCGATCAGAACGATCAGCAATGCGTAACCGCTGGTCCAGATCAGGTTCTGGGTCCGCAGCGAGAACATCGGCTCGAGCAGCACCGGATAGGACAGCAGCGCGAGGAAGCTTCCAATGTTCGAAGACGCATAAAGAAAATACGGATCGGGACCGTCGGGATGCCCGGTACGGACGAACCACGCCTGCAGCATCGGATTGTTGGCGGCGAGCGCAAAAAACGGGAGGCCGATCGAAACCGCAAACAGGCCGAGCAGCCAGAACGCATAGCCGCTTGCGGGTGGCTCGCCCCACCCGCTGGCAATCGACAGCGGCAATGTGAGCAGCGCGGCAGTCAGCAGCACGAGATGGATGACCACGGGAGCAGTGCGGCTTTTCAGCGTCATCAGGTAGTGGGCGTAGGCGTAACCGCCGAGCAGCAGCGACTGGAAGAACACCATCGCCACCGACCACACCGCCGGCGAGCCGCCGAGCCGCGGCAGCACCATCTTCGTGAACAGCGGCTGCACCGAAAACAGCAGCAACGCACTGGTGAAGATCGCAGCGGTATAGACCACCAGCACAAGTATGTTTCTCGCGCCGGACTGGCTCGCGGTATCAGACGGCACTGAAATCATGGAAGCTCCGGAATAGATTCCGGCAAATTACCGGAGGCTAGTGTCCCGAATCCGACGTTCGCTTGGCTTTGCGGCACCTTCCGCGCGAACGTCGGATTCGAAAGGACACTAGCAAATTATGATTTTAGTGATCCTTCGATTCTGACATTCGTAAAAGATGCCCGCGAAAGATATAATACGAATGTCAGAATCGGATCACTAGCGGAGTGGAGCATAGCGGCCAAAGGCGAGCAATAACATGCGCGTGACAGAAATCACTCGCGCGTGACGCTACCCGCGATTATGACTGGGTCATGTCAGATTACGATGCACTCATTGTCGGCGCAGGCCATAACGGCCTGACCTGCGCGGCCTATCTCGCAATGCGTGGCCTGCGCGTGAAGGTGGTTGATCGCCGCAGGGTGATCGGCGGCGCGGCCGTGACCGAAGAGTTTCATCCGGGGTTCCGCAATTCGGTAGCCGCCTACACGGTGAGCCTGCTCAACCCGAAGGTGATCGCGGATCTCGGCCTGCATCACCACGGCCTGCGGATCGTGGAGCGCCGCGCGCAGAATTTCCTGCCGGCACCGGACGGCCGCTACCTGCTGACCGGTGACGGCCGGACGCATCAATCGATCGCGAAGTTCAGCGAGCGCGACGCGCTGGCGATCGACGATTTCAACCGCGAACTGGAGACGATCGCGGATGTGCTGCGCAAGTTCGTGCTGCGCGCACCGCCGAACGTGGTCGAAGGGTTTGGCCTTCACGCCATGCGCGAGGCGTTCAACGCGTTGGCGAGCGGCAATATCCTGCGCGGGCTGACGCTGGAGAGCCAGCGTACCTTGCTTGACCTGTTCACGCGATCCGCCGGCGATATGCTCGACGACGTCTTTGAAAGCGATCTGGTCAAGGCCCTGTTCGGCTTCGACGCCATCGTCGGCAACTATGCCAGCCCCTACGCGGCAGGCTCGGCCTACGTCATGCTTCATCATGCGTTCGGCGAAGTGAACGGCCGGAAGGGGTTGTGGGGCCATGCCATTGGAGGGATGGGTGCAATCACGCAGGCAATGGCAGCCGCAGCCCGTGCCCATGGCGCGGAGATCGAGACGGGTGCTGGTGTGCGCGAAGTCATCATCGACGGCGACCGGGCCGCCGGAGCCGTTCTCGACAACGGCGAGTCGGTGCGCGCGCGCTTCGTCGTCTCCAGCGTCAATCCGAAACTGCTCTACACGCAACTGATCCCGGCGGACGCACTGCCAAAACCCTTCCTCGACCGCATCACGAACTGGCGCAACGGGTCCGGCACCTTCCGGATGAACGTCGCCCTGTCGGCGCTGCCGTCGTTCAAGGCACTACCGGGTGAAGGTGATCACCTAACCGCGGGGATCATCCTGGCGCCCAGCCTCGGCTACATGGACCGCGCCTGGCTCGATGCCCGCGAGCACGGCTGGAGCCGCGCGCCGGTGATCGAAGTCCTGATCCCCTCCACCCTCGACGACTCGCTGGCGCCGCCGGGCCGGCATGTCGCCAGCCTGTTCTGCCAGCACGTCGCTCCGCAACTGCCGGACGGCCGCTCATGGGACGACCATCGTGACGAGGTTGCGGACCTGATGATCGCCACCGTGGATCGCTACGCGCCGGGGTTCGCCCGCAGTGTCATCGGGCGGCAGGTGCTGTCGCCGCTCGATCTCGAGCGCGATTTCGGACTGCTCGGAGGCGACATTTTCCATGGCGCCCTGTCGCTCAACCAGTTGTTTTCGGCGCGGCCGATGCTGGGTCATGCGGGGTATCGCGGGCCGCTCAAGGGGCTCTATCACTGTGGTTCCGGCGCGCATCCCGGCGGCGGCGTCACCGGCGCCCCGGGCCACAATGCGGCGCAGATTATTCTCAAGGATCATCAGGGAATCTTCACCTGAACCGAAAGCGAAACGGCCACGAACGGCTGTTGAGGAGCTGTGGATAATCCTGTGGATAATCTGTGGATTTTCGTTTGGTTAAAGCTTCACTAACAAGTGGAAAACCGCAGTTAACAAACTGTGAAGAACTGGTGTCCAACCAGTCAGTAACCTGTGGACAGGCTGTGGGGAAATGGGCGATGCAGTCAGCGATTTCAGCCATTTGGACCAGCCAGTGAATTTACCGCCCCCCTCGCCCGCGACCCAAGCCACCTTCGCCATCGGCGATGAGCGCACGGCCAGCCGCGTTGTGGATATCATCACCGAAAGCTATCCGAGCCACGACCTGGCGATTGCGGCGTTCGAGGCGCCCGGTGGACGCTGGGACGTCACCATGCATTTCGCCGAGG
>Ga0233440_1000681_pt1 | contig 36880 bp, 37 predicted proteins | sample SI_123_September_5_FD_182791 | JGI IMG/M metagenome (GOLD analysis project Ga0233440, IMG submission 182791) | Seawater microbial communities from Saanich Inlet, British Columbia, Canada - SI_123_September2016_120_MG | ecosystem: Environmental > Aquatic > Marine > Inlet | place: Canada: British... | reverse complement strand
TGACCGGATTCTGATGGCCGTGGCCGCTACATTCCTTTCCGTTGCCGCGACCACCGCAAACGCCCAGTCCGGCCCCGCGAAAAGCCCTGCAGATCTCGCCATCGATGCCGCAGTCCCGCTTCCCGAGCCGGCCAACGTACCGCCGCCGACGGTGAACGACTTCAAGCCAGAGACCACGGCCGCTGCACCAGCCACGGTCACGCCTCCCAAGAAGGAAGAAGCTGCGGCCCCGGCTGTTCCCGCCGCACCGGCCACCACGGCAACTGTTCCTCCCGCCGCTACGGCGCCGACCGCAGCGGCACCGGCAGCCACTGCTGCCGCACCGGCGGTTGAGCCTCCAAAGACCGAACCAGCAAAGGCGGCTCCGGCTGTCGCCGCTGCCGATCAGCCGGTTGCCGACAAACTGCGCGACCTGATTGCAACCAAGGGCGCGCGCTACTTCGACCGCAAAAGCGAACGCACCGCGGTCGAGAACTTCTACAGGGATCGCAACTACGCTCCGCTCTGGAGCGAAGCCGGTGCCGCCACCGCGCGCGCCAAGAACGTGATTGCGCGCCTGAAGGACGCCAGCAGCGAAGGTCTGAGCGTGGCCGATTATCCCACGCCTGATTTCGCCGCAGCGACCACCGCTGACGCCCAGGCCGAGGCTGAACTGCGCCTGACCGAAAGCATGCTCGATTATGCGCGCCACGCCCAGAGCGGCCGCATGCACTTCTCTCGCGTCAGCGCAGACATTTCGTATCCCGAGCATCCGGTCGATCCGGTCGAGGTCCTTATCAACGTCTCGACCGCAAAGGACGCGTCGGCAGCGCTGGCGGGCTACAACCCGCAGCACACGGGCTATAAGGCGCTGAAGTCCAAGCTCGCCGAGCTGCGCGGCGTTACGGACGATACCTCCAAGCACATTGCCGAAGGCGGTGTGCTGAAGTTCGTCAAGCCGACCAAGAAGAATCCGAACCCGGTCGCGATGGAAGACGAGCGCGTGCCGGCGCTGCGCGCCAAGCTTCACGTCGCAGAGAACACCGACGACAAGCGCTACGATGCCACGGTTGCGAACGCCGTTCGCAAATTCCAGTCGAACAACGATCTGAAGGCAACCGGCGTGCTCGACAACGGGACCGTGCGCGCAATCAACGGCCCCAAGAGCGACCGCAAGATCGACATCGTGCGTGCGAACATGGAGCGCTGGCGCTGGCTGCCGCGCGAACTCGGCGCAAGGGCGCTGGGTGACGTTTATGTGATCCTCAACATTCCCGACTATTCGCTCAAGCTGATGCAAGGCGACAAGCAGGTCTGGACCACCCGCGTCGTCGTCGGCAAGCCGGGCAAGCACGCGACCCCGGAACTGACGGAAACGATGAAGTTCATCACCGTTAATCCGACCTGGAACGTGCCGCCGTCGATCATCTACAACGAGTATCTGCCGGCGCTGGCGCAGGACCCGACCGTGCTCGACCGCATGGGCCTCAAGCTCGCGCGCGCCGCTGACGGCAGCGTCCGTATCTCGCAGCCGCCGGGCGAAGCCAACGCGCTCGGCCGCATCCGCTTCAACTTCCCGAACAAGTTTCTGGTGTATCAGCACGACACGCCGGACAAGCACCTGTTCGCCAAGGAAGAGCGCGCCTTCAGCCACGGCTGTATGCGCGTGCAAAACCCCGACCAGTACGCGTCGAACCTGCTCAGCATCGCGTTGCCAAAGGAGAACTACACGCCCGAGAAGATCAAGGGCATGTACGGGCGCGGCGAGGTCAACATCAACTTCCCGACGCCGATCCCGGTCCACATCGCCTATCAGACCGCGTTTGTGGACAGCGCCGGCAAGCTTGAATTCCGCAAGGATATCTACAGCCGCGATCCAAGGGTGATCGCGATGCTCAAGGGCAGCGAAGGCCGCGACATGGAAACCGCCGTGTCTCACGCCCAGCCGAACCATGTTCGCCCGACCAACGTGCAGGTTCCCGGCGAGAGCTTCGCGAGCAACAGCAGCATGGGCTTCTTTGAGCGCCTGTTTGGGCCTCCGACCCCGCCGCCTGCCGCAGTACGCGGTCAGCGTCGGGTCGTCCGCTAAACACGGGAACTTCGGCGAAAAGCGACCGACTTTCTCCGGGTTCCACAGTTCCAAGGGCTCCGCCGACGGCGGGGCCCTTTTCATTAACCATTGCCCCCGAAGCAGTCCGGACCTGATCGGCCCGACGGCCCTTTTTTGCCATACTCAGGGGGGCATACTCTGGCCTTCATGGGCCTGTGACAGACTTGGGCAAGGCTTGATCAAGACTTGGGATAGCTGAAGACTAGGGATCGCTAAGGACTTGGGCAGACTGAGACTTGGGCAACGACAGACACTAAGACTTCGACACTAAGACTTGGGAAGACCTGACGAACGCGGCGTGGGGATTGGTAAATATCGCTTAACCCCCGTGCCTTAAGACCATGTTCATCCTCTCCCGTTGCGTGGGGTAGCGGGGGATCACCTCAACAAGCTGACGGCTGACGGGATTCTGAGTGGCGGGCGGTTTTCCACGCAGCATTGGCTTTGAATGGCTGTCGCGCACCTCGGTGCGCGTCGGCCTCGCCTCGCTGCTGCTGATCGCGACCAACGCCCGCTCCGTCCACAACGCCACCGCAGACGGCGACACCCGGACCCTCTCGTTCCACCACACCCATTCCGACGAAGACCTCACCGTCACCTTCAAGCGCAACGGCCGTTACGATGAAGCCGCGCTGAAGAAGCTCAATCACTTCCTGCGGGACTGGCGCAGCCAGGATTCCACCACGATGGATCGCCGGCTGTTCGACATCGTTTGGGAAGTCTATCGCGACGTCGACGGCAAACAGCCGATCCAGATCATCTCCGCCTATCGCTCGCCCGCCACCAACTCCATGCTTCGCCGCCGCTCTTCGGGAGTGGCGCGCCACAGCCAGCACATGCAGGGCCATGCGCTGGACTTCTTCATCCCTGGTGTGCCGCTGGAGCAAATCCGTTTCGCCGGACTGCGGCTGCAGCGCGGCGGCGTCGGGTTCTACCCCACCTCCGGATCGCCGTTCGTGCATCTCGACATCGGCAGCATCCGTCACTGGCCGCGCATGACCCACGATCAGCTCGCGCGTGTTTTCCCGGATGGCCGCACAGTGCACGTGCCGTCTGACGGCAAGCCGCTGAAGGGTTACGAGCTTGCGCTCGCCGACATCGAGCGACGCGGCAACGGCGAGGACGTCGCCGCACCGTCGAAGTCGCGCACCTTCCTGGCCTCGCTGTTCGGCCGCAAGCAGGCGGATGACGAGGAAGAAGCCGGCAATGAGGCGGTGACGCGCCGCGGCAAGGTCACGCAGGTGGCGATGACCGCAGTCGACAAGGCCAAGGATGCCGCACAGGCAACCGTCACCGCAGCCGAAAAGATTCTCGAACGCGTGCCGCTGCCGCGCGCGAAGCCCGCAGGCGCGGCGTCCTATCAGGTCGCTTCGGCTGACACCAAGACCGTCCCGCTGCCCAAGCCGCAACCCGCGCTCAAGCCAATCCCGGCCGACGAATACGCCCCGCAGAGCCCCATCGACATCATCAATGCGCGTGGCTTCTGGGATAACGAACCAGCACCGAAGCCCGCGGCGCAGGCGCAGATCGCCGCCCTCAAGGCGCGCGGCGCCGTCGTCGCTGCTGACCCGCAATTCACCGCAAGCCTGCCGCAGAACGTCTCGCAGGCGCTGGCCTATGCGCCAGCGGATGCCCCGCTCGATCGCGCCAAGGTCGTCGCCGCCAGCGCACCGCTCCCGCGCAGCCCGCGCATCGCATCGCTCGCTCCGAACCCGATGTCGGGTGCGGATATCAACACCACCGATGCAACGATCGCCAAGACACCACAGGGCAAGATCGCGACCGCAACGCGGGTCAAGCAGGCCACTCAGACGAATGACATCTGGCTGCGCGCAATGATCCTTGCGCCAAGCGCCAGCACGTCGATGGTCGCCTCAATTCTGGGCGATCAGGACATGACCGTGATGCGCACGCATTTCGTCAAACCGAACGCGGCGGTGGCGATGACATTCTCGAACGATCCGCAAATGGGCATCGTCTGCGAGAAGTTCACCGGCTCGGCGACCGCGACGCTGTCGACGACATCGTTCGCGATGCGCACCGCCGCGCTGCGGTAATACATAAACCGCGAAAAATAAGCCGATCTATCGTCGTCCCGGCGAGGGCTAGGACCCATAGCCACTAATCGCCGTGACTCAGCGAAATGGCTCTCAATATCTGTCTGTAAATTGCGGTCACAGGGGGCATCGGTCCCGGCCTTCGCCGGGACGACCATCAAGGCGCGGTTAGTTGCGCCTCACAGCATGCCGAGCGCCTGCATGTAGGTTTCCAGGATGGTTTCCTGCTCCTGGCGCTCGTCGGCGTCCTGCTTGCGCATACGGATGATGGTGCGCAGCACCTTGACGTCGAAGCCGTTGCCCTTGGCTTCGCCATAGACGTCCTTGATGTCGTCGCTGATCGTCTTCTTCTCTTCCTCGAGGCGCTCGATACGCTCGATGATGGCCTTGAGCTGCCCCTTCGCAAAGCTGTGAGCGGTTTCGTCGTCTTTCACGGCAGCCGAGGTGGCCATCGGGGGTACTCCTGAACTTTAATGAGGTTTGGTCACTGGCGTGCGCGGCACGCCATCTAGTGGTCCGATTCTGACATTCGCATTCCGTTTCAGCAACTCTCTTTGCGAATGTCAGAATCAAAAGACCACTAGCAATTTAAGTTTCCAGTGTCCCTTTGAATCCTTTCGTTCGCTACAGAAGGCGCTGCAATATGAAGAGAACGAAAGGATTCAAAGGGACACTGGTATCACACTCAAGAGTGGGACCTGTCCCGTCAAGGCAGAGTCACGGTCATCCACAGTGACCCACAGGTGAAAGAAAAGTCGGCGCCAATGCACCGATTTCACTTGCGTGTTTCAGTGACCCGCTTGGCTTTTCTTCATCGCCGCAACCTGATCAGGCGTTGCCTCGGTCTGATGCTTCGCCTTCCAGGCTTCATATGGCATGCCGTACACCGCCTCGCGGCTCTCGTCCTTGCTGAGCGCTACGCCCTTGTCGTCGGCGGCCTCCTTCAGCCAGTTCGAGAGACAGTTGCGGCAGAACCCCGCGAGATTCATCAGCTCGATATTCTGCACATCGGTCCGCCCGCGCAGATGTTCGACAAGACGGCGGAAAACCGCCGCTTCCAATTCCGTTCGGGTTTTCTCATCGATGGCCATGGTTATTTTTCCACAATTTCAGGTCGGCTGGCTGTCCCGCCACCGGCACCCTAACATAGGGTCGGGCTCAGTGATTTTAAGCCCCGCGATTTCTAGTCCGATGGTTTTCCATATGGCGAGAAAAACCAGCTTGACCCGCGTCATGACCCGGCAACAGGCCTATTGAGGTTCACACTGGTTTGGCGAAACCGCCAAGCCGTCCTATAGTGACCTAGCCTGGCCGGATATGGGATCTCCGCTTTTGCCGATCATGCTCAATATGTTACGCGAAATCAACGAACGGTTGATAGTACCTGATTAGATGACAGCCACGACTTCCCGCCACATAACGCTCCGCCGTACGATCACCGCCACCCTCACCGGGCTTGTCGCGCTGATCGCACTGTGCGCGTGGAACGACCCGGCGGCGGCGGATTTCCGGCTCTGCAACAATACCTCGAGCCGGGTCGGCATCGCGCTCGGCTACAAAGACAATGAAGGCTGGGTGACAGAAGGCTGGTGGAACGTGTCGTCCCGCGCCTGCGAAACCCTGCTGCGTGGAACGCTTGTCGCACGATACTATTATATTTACGCCATCGACTATGACCGCGGCGGAGAGTGGTCGGGGCAGGCGTTCATGTGTTCGCGCGACAAGGAATTCACCATCAAAGGCACCGAAGACTGTCTGGCGCGCGGCTTCGACCGCACCGGATACTTCGAGGTCGATACCGGCGAACAACGCGCCTGGACTGTCCAACTCACTGAATCCAACGAACAGAACCCGCGCTCACCCGGCCTGCCCGGTATGCCGAACGCGCCGGGGGCTGCACAACCCGGCGCACTTCCCGGTGCAGCTCCTGGAAATCCTAAATGAGACGCCTGCGACGCATCAAGATTCTCGCCACCCTCGGACCAGCCTCTTCAGACAGCGCATCGATCCGCAAGCTGTTCGAGGCCGGGGCCGACGTGTTCCGCATCAACATGAGCCATACGCCGCATGACAAGATGCGCGAGATGGTGGCGACCATCCGCAACGTGGAGAGCAGCTACGGGCGGCCGATCGGCATCCTGATTGATCTTCAGGGACCGAAGCTGCGGCTGGGCAATTTCGAAAACGGCTTCGTGGAACTCAACAACGGCGCGATGTTCACGCTCGATGCCGATCCGACGCCGGGCGACAAAACCCGCGTCCACCTCCCCCACCCCGAAATCCTGAAAGCGCTTCGGCCGGGCCATGCGCTGTTGATTGACGACGGCAAGCTGCGCCTGATCGCCGAAGAGACCTCCCCTGAACACGCGCTGGTGCGCGTCGTGACTGGCGGAAAGATGTCCGATCGCAAGGGCGTCAGCCTGCCCGACACGGATCTGCCGGTGTCAGCGATGACGCCGAAGGACCGCGCCGATCTCGAAGCCGCGCTTGAAACCGGCGTCGACTGGGTCGCGCTGTCGTTCGTGCAGCGCGCCGACGACGTGATCGAGGCGAAGAAGCTGGTGCGCGGCCGCGCCGCCGTGATGTCGAAGATCGAGAAGCCGCAGGCGATCGAACGTCTTGCCGAAATCATGGAGGCGTCGGACGCCCTGATGGTCGCGCGCGGCGATCTCGGCGTCGAGCTGCCCGCCGAGCGCGTGCCCGGACTTCAGAAGCAGATGACGCGCATGGCGCGGCGCGCCGGCAAGCCGGTGGTAGTCGCGACCCAGATGCTGGAGTCGATGATCACATCGCCGGTACCGACCCGCGCTGAAGTCTCCGACGTCGCCAACGCCGTATTTGAGGGCGCCGACGCCATCATGCTGTCGGCAGAATCCGCCGCCGGCAAGTTCCCGGTCGAAGCGGTGCTGACCATGAATCGCATCGGCGAGGAATGCGAGCGCGATCCGACCTATCGCGGCGTCATCGCCGCGCAACGGCCCGATCCGGAAGCCACCGCAGGCGACGCCATCGCCGACGCGGCGCGGCAGATCGCCGAAACGCTCGATCTCTCCGCCATCATCTGCTGGACCAGTTCCGGCTCGACCGCGCTGCGTGTCGCGCGCGAACGACCGAAGCCGCCGGTGGTCGCGATCACGCCGAACGTGAATACCGGGCGCAAACTGTCGCTGGTGTGGGGGGTGCACTGCGTGATCGCGGAAGACGCCCATGATCAGGACGACATGATCGACCGCGCCGCCCGCATTTCATTCCGCGACGGTTTTGCCAAAGCCGGCCAGCGCGTCATCATCGTCGCCGGCGTACCGCTCGGCACGCCGGGCACGACCAACATGGTCCGCATCGCCTATGTCGGCCCCGAGCGCGACGCCGACATCTGACGCTGGCGCAAGCTTATTGCGCTGACATGCCGACGGTCTCCGGAACTCGCGTCACCGGCGGAGGATTCCATTTCCCCGTTAACGCGTCGGATTGAGGACTGTAGAGACGCATCGTCAGGTTGAACGCCCCCTTCGGCGCAGGAAGCCAGTTCGCCTCCTTGTCCTTGCCCGGGTTCTCGTTCTGGAAGTAGAGCGTCAGCGAACCGTCGGGATTGGTCTTGAAGGGCATCCAGCTGCTGACCGCAAAACGATTGAGGCTGTTGGCGACCTGAAAACCCTGCGGATCGTACAGCGTGACCGACCAGAATGCATTCACCGGCGGCGCGCGGCCCTTGTCGAAATTGATCGTATACTTGTTGGCGCCGTCGAGCGGTTTGCCGGTGTCGTCCGCGAGGTTGAGCGGATAGATCGCGTCCTCAGGCAGGTTTGCGCCAAGACCAAGCTGAGTCACGATGGCACGCTTGAGATAGTAGTTTCCGTACACGCCCATGGTGTCGGTGTTCATCGACCAGCCGTTCGCGACACGGGCGAGCGTCGCCACCTTCCATTCCATCAGCTTCTGGGCAGCTTCCGGCGCGGCCTCAATCGCCTTCTTCACCGCCGGATCGATCTTCGCAACATCGAAGCTCTTGCCCGGTTCGATGCCGATGCGCTTCATCTGCGCGATGATCGGCTCGTCAGTGATGTGAGGCGGGTTGACCTTCAGAATTTCAGACGCATAGGTAAAATACTTGCCTCCCGCCATGGTATCGACCTGGATCTTCGGCGGCGTCTTCATGTCGATGGACGGATCAATCCTGGCCTCGACCGGCTTTGCCGGCTTTCCCCATTCCGACAACGGCGTGATCTTGTAGCCGGCCTGAATCTTGTGGACCGCGGCATAGTCCGGCGGACCATCGGTTTTGGTGCGCCCGATGACCCAGACATGCGGCGTCGGTGCGTGAATGACCTGCGTTTCCTTCGGAAGTTTGAACTCCTCGACAAGCCGGTCCCGCAGATCAGGCCGCCAGTTCGGCGGAACGATCAGGAAGTTTCCGGCCTGCGTTCCCGTGGTGCGCGATCCGGGGGATGCGAAGACGTCTGACCACATGTCGAGCATCGGAATAAGATAGAATCGCCCTCCTGTATCCGGGACGGAGACGACAACGGGCTCCTTGGTCATGTCCAGATAACCGCTGGAATACAGCGTATCGAAATTCGGACGAACGACGGCTCTCATGTCGGCAGCCGGGAATGCCGGGATGTTGGCGAAGGTATTCGCCGGGCCGCCGATTCCCTTGCCCGGCTCCATGTTCGTCAGTTGCTTGCGCGTCACATCCATCGTCACGAGCGGATAGAAGTAGACGTAAGCGTCGGTGGCGATAGCAAGGGCTTCCTGCTCGGAGAGCGGAGCGGTCTGCGCCATTGAGGGAGATAGGGCCTGCATTGTCCCCGCAGCAATCAACGCAATGAGCATCAATCCGAGACGAATTCTTCTAACAGGAACAAGCATCACACGCCCTCCGCTGTTCGATTTAAATTTGGGAATTCAAACAAATAGAAAAGGCACGCGAATTTCGCGCACCGTCTCCAGATCTCCTGTCGCTTTGAACTCTGTCCGCCCTGTGGACGACCTTCTCAAGACAATCGAAAAAGAAAGAGAAAGAGAGAGAGAGAAAGAGAGAGAGAGAAAGAGAGAGAGAAAGAGAGAGAAAGAGAGAGAGAAAGAGAGAGAGAGAGAAAGAGAGAGAGAGAGAGAGAGAGAGAGAGAGAGAGAGAGAGAGAGCCGCTCGCATCTCAAAAGACGACACGGCTGCAACCCGGACTACCCTATGCCAGCCCCACCAGCGCGAGAAGTCGTTATTTGGGCAAGTGAGCGCTCCCATAGGTCAGGTTGAATGACCATTCGAGATATCATCTTGTATAATTTTATCTATTAGCAAGCGCTTTTCGGACTCGTCGCAGCATCGACGAGTCGAGACATTCACTCGGCGCGCCCTGAAATCTTGCATGCCGAGCTATCGCGCCCGACGTATCGGGCACAAAACAGTCATAGTGTGCGGACAGGCTGTTCTCAAGCGGCCTTGTCGGCTGCGTGGACTGTCGTTTCGCGCGCTTCCTGCGCCGCGCGGGTCACATCTTCGACAGTCCCTTGAGTGAGCCGCAGCATCCGCTGCGCTTCTTCGCCATACTGCGCGAACGCGGTCTGCCAGAACTGAGCATAGGCCTGCTGCAAATCCTGCATCGAGCGGCAGTCATGGATTGTCCGGAATAACTGGACGTCCTCGCGCAGCCTTTTGCCGACAAACTCCGACCATTCCTTGCCGATGTTTTGCATGGCCGTGCCGACCTGCGCGTTGAATTTCGCGGTTTCATTCAGCATGGTTCCATTGATCTCGCTGACGCGCGCCAGATCTGGAAACGGAATCGTTTCCGCCGCCTTGTTGAATACATTGTCGCTGGTTGATGTGGATGCCATTGTCGGACCTTCATTCTGCTGGAGCAAGAAAAGGACACGTCTAACGCCGACACCCCATCATTGATCGATGGCAGCAGTATGATGCTCATCGCATCGTGAACGAAAAGAAAAATTTCTCTCTAAGCACGCGCCGATCGCACATGCTTTTTCCGAGATTTCAGATTGCCAGCAACCAATCAAGGTCAGCGTTCATGACCGAACGGCGGATCGCAGCGCGCATAAAATTACTCAGCGGGCTGCGACGACGGTATCCCGCTGCGGCGCTGCTCATACCGAACCACCAGCCAGCCGAACAGCACCATGTCGCCAAGCAGGACGAACGATCCGATGCCGGCGAAAGGCTCACCCGCTTGGTTGCCCGCATGCAGCATCGCGACACCGACGGTCAGCGAAATCGTGCCGATGATCCAGACCCAGATCTGCATCAATGCGGTGCGCGACACTTCTAGGGAGGGATGGAGGCGATAAAAAATCCCGAAGAGAAACAATGACACCCAACCGAGCAGGTTGAGATGAGCATGTGCAGGCATCGCGGAATGGTCCTTAGAAATGGCCATGACGATGCCCCAGGACATTCCAATCAGCACAGCGATGACGGCGGCAAAAAAACTCAATGACGAAGCTTTCATGGTGATCTCCCGATCGCAATTTCTGAATGCGGCGTGTGTGCGCTGCGAAAGGCGCGGGCCTACCACCGCACTGCATCCAGATCAACGCGAGCCGTGATTTCCGCCGCGCGGAATCCCTTGCAATTTTGCGGTGATCATTCCGGCTGTTCGCCAACCACGTCAATGCATGCCTGTGAGGGGACCAATCAAGCTGCAGCCGACAGGCCGGCCTGCGTGACCAGCGCCAGCACCGCGAGCGCAACCACACAGCCAAGACGATCATGGAAAGAATCCGGAGAACGATCTGCCCGCGGAAAATACGGACCGCTGATGAATAGGTGTCGCGTCATAGTCGAGCCGGCCAGCGAAACGGGCCGGATCACATGTCCGGTTAAATATCGCGGCCCTCGACCTTCTCGGACAGCGACTTCACAAGATCGGGCACACGTTCGAGGTAGGGATTGATGGCAAGCGCCTTGCGGAAAGCCTCCAGCGCATGTTTTTCGTCGCCGGTTTCCTGCATGATCATCCCGAGACCAGCCAAGGCGCCGAAATGGCGCGGCTCGCGAATCAGAACCTGCCGGATGTCTTCCATCGAGCGGCTGTAATCATTCTGCAGGTAATAGATCGTCGCGCGCCGATTCCAGGCCTCGATATAGTCGGGGCGCAGCTTGATGACGGCATCGAGCAGTTTCAGCGCGACATCGGTGTCCTTACCGTCCATCGCGAGCTTGGCCCGCGCCATCAGAAGCGCCGCGGTGTCGCTTGGCGTCGCGGTCCACAAAGCCCAGATTCGGGCTTCGACGGCCTTGGCGCTTTCCTGGTCCGGTGCAGCCTTCAGCGCCCCGAACAGGAAGTCGAGATTCTTGGTCTTGTCGCCGAAGACACGCGGCAGCTTGGCGGGCGGCTGCGGCAGTTTTTTCTGCTTGCCCGGCGGCGTGACTTGCGGAGCCTGTGCAGCGGCGGGCGCTACGGCCAATCCCGCGAGCACAACAACGCCAATCGCGAGCTTTAAAAGCCGCATCCCGTTCGCCGTGGTTGTGGACCGCAATACCATGACGGAAAGTCTAAACGCGGAAAGCGCCGCGTGCAAAGCACAAGCGGCGTCAAACGACTGTGATTATGAGAAACCTGCCACCTCGAGCGGCAGCACACGTCATGGAATAAACGGGCGAAAAATCGCCTGTTTCGATCAACCCTGGCGCGCCTTGAAGCGGCGCTGAACCTTGTTGATGACGTAAACCCGGCCCTTGCGGCGGACCAGACGGTTGTTGCGGTGACGGCCGCGCAGGGACTTCAGCGAATTACGGACCTTCATGGGACAATGCTCTCTGGAAGGCCGCGTTGCAGGGCCGAGTATGAACCGTTGGTTGATGGGCATATCCCGCAGGCCAAGGGCCGCGCGAGACAGGCGGTTTCTATGCCATCGCGGGCACAAATGTCAATCCGATCAGGCCAATTCAACAGCTCAAACCGGGGCAAAATGACCCGATTGGAACCTGTTTTCGGACTTTTCACGGCCCAAATCTCTCTCTAATCAAACCTCTAGAGCCATTCGTATACGCCGTTCTTCAACTTCGGCCGCGCATGCGTTAAACATGGCTTTCGCCCCCCGAAAGGCAGATCTGGACCGTTGACCGCCGAAATGACCACACCTCGTCCGGCGGCTGCGAAGGCCGTACCGCTCAGCGGCGCTGCGGAGCCCAGGCTATCCGGCCGACTGCCGCTGCCCGCGGGCGTCAATCTGAACCGCATCGATTGGGGCACAGCGCTCCCTATCCTGTTCTACCATCTGGCGGCGCTGCTCGCCTTCATCCCTTGGTATTTCAGCTGGACCGGCGTGTTCGTCGCCATCGTGACAGCGCGGCTATCCGGACTGCTGGGCATCAACATCTGCTACCACCGTCTCCTCACCCATCGCGGCTTCAAGTGCCCGAAGTGGTTCGAGCATACGCTGGCGGTCATCGCGGTTTGCTGTGTGCAAGACACGCCGGCCCGCTGGGTCGCGGTGCATCGCCGACATCATCAGCACGCCGATGAACAACCCGATCCGCATAGCCCGCTGGTGAATTTTCTCTGGGGCCACATCGGTTGGGTGGTGATCAAGAACCCGGAGTTGAATCGCCTCGGAATCTACGACCGCTATGCCAAGGACATCCTGCGCGACCCGTTCTACGTCGCGCTCGAGCGCAACTGGCTTCAGCTCAAGATCATCCTCATCCAGTGGGTGGTGTTTTTCGGCCTCGGCTTTCTCGCCGAACTGGCGATGGGCGGCACGGCAATGCAGGCCCTGCAGTTCGGGTTGAGCATTCTGGTCTGGGGCGTATTCGTCCGCACGGTGTTCGTCTGGCATCAGACCTGGGCGGTGAATTCCGTGACTCACCTTTGGGGCTACCGGAATTACAAGACCGACGAGGACAGCCGGAACAATGTTTTCATCGGCCTGCTCGCACACGGCGAAGGCTGGCATAACAATCACCACGCTGATCCGCGTTCCGCGCGTCACGGTCACAAGTGGTGGGAGTTCGACACCACCTGGTTGACCATCCGATTGTTCGAGAAACTCGGACTCGCGACCGACGTTGTCGGGCCAAGTCCCCATGTGATGGCCAAAGCCGGGATAACGACGGGCCAGACCATCACAACGCATGGTCCCGACGGCACCCCGACCCACTAATCGCGACAAGATTCGCGCTTTTTCCAATCCAGCTATTTATCCATAACAAAAGCCCGCCCGTGGTTATCCGGAGCGGGCTTTCTGCGATCTTGAAACCGGTTCTTATTGCTGTGGCACGTTGGCGGTCTTCACGACGCCAGCCCACTTGTTGATTTCGGCATCCACGAACTTTGCGAAATCCGGGCCGGCGAGTTTGCCGGGCTCGACGCCCTGTGTCGCGAATTTTTCGCGCGTCTGGGACGCTGCAAGGATCTCCTTCATCGCCGCAACCAGCTTGGTGTAAGCCGCGTTGCCATTCGCCGCAGGCATATAGAGGCCGAACCACGCGGTGGCTTCGAGACCCTTCACGCCAGACTCATCGAGCGTCGGAGCATTTGGCAGCGACGCCGCGCGTTCCTTGCTGGTTACGGCCAGCACGCGGATGGTGCCCGCAGCAGCAGCCGGCAGCACCGTCGGGAGCGTGTCGAACATGATCGGAATATGTCCGCCGATCAGATCGTTCATCGCAGGCGCAGCGCCCTTATAAGGAACGTGCACAATGTCGACGCCCGCCATCTGCTTGAACAGTTCGCCTGACAGATGATTGGCGCCGCCGATGCCGGCCGAGCCGAACGACAGTTTACCAGGCTCCTTCTTCGCCATTGCGATCAGGTCGGCAACGGTCTTCGCCGGGAAGTCTTTGTTGACCACCAACGCATTCGGCGCGCTCGCGACCACAGCGATCGGCGAGAAGTCCCTTTGCGTGTCGTATGGCAGCTTCACATACAGGCTCGGGTTGATGACGTGATGGGTCGCGGTCAACAGCAGCACGCTGCCGTCATTAGGCGACTTCGCCACCATCTCGGAACCGATAGTCCCCGACGCGCCGGCCCGGTTCTCGACGATGGTCGTGACGCCGAGCTTGTCGCCGAGATACTGCGCGACAAAACGCGCCAGGATGTCCGTGGTGCCGCCCGCCGGAAACGGCACGATAATCTTGATGCTGTTGGGCGGAAACTGTTCGTTGGCCCTGGCATCGCCGGAGGCGGTGCCGAGCATGAACACGCACAGGATTGCAGCAACGACTGACTTCATGATTTCAACCTGACTCACGTTGGTATGACGCTATCGCGTTTCGCGCATGGCAGCCGATGTTACGGCTGACGCAGCAATTTGGCGCGCTCGACCAGCGAGCGCTCGGACACGTAGAACTCACTGGCCCACTGCTGGTATTCGCCGGGCGGCTTCTGCCACTGGGTCTGACCCAAGGTCACCAGCAGCTTCTTGTACTCATCGCTGTCGGCCGCAGCCTTGAACGCCTTGTACAATCTGTCGACAACAGCCGGCGGCATTCCCTTCGGTCCCACAAGTCCATACGGTGCGGGATAGACGAGATCGTAACCTAGGCTCTTCGCCGTCGGCACGCCGGGCAGCGACGCGACCGGCTGCGGATCGAACGACAACAGCACGCGCATCTTGCCCGACTCGACATAGGGCAGAATGGTGCCGATGGCATCGACCGTCGCCATGGTGTGGCCGCCGAGGATCGCCGTGACAGCTTCGCTGCTGCCCTTGTATCCGACATGGGTGATCTTCACATCGGCCATGCCGGCAAGAGCTTCCGCCAGAAGGTGCATTGTCGTGCCCGCGCCTGCAGTGGCGACCGTCAGACTGTCAGGATTTTTCTTGGCGTAGGCCACCAGATCAGCGGTGGTCTTGATCGGCGAGTCGGCATTGACCGCGAGCACGAAGGTGTAGCCGCCGAGGCCCGCGATCCACGTGAAGTCCTTGATCGGATCCCAGTCGACCTTCTGCATATAGGGATAGCGCAGCAATCCGGCTGTTGCGGCCGCGATGGTGTAACCATCGGGCGCTTCCGTTTTCGCCATCGTCGATGGCGCCAGCGTCGCGCCTGCGCCCGGTCGATTCTCGATGATGATCGGCTGGCCAAGATCCTTGGCAGCGAGTTCACCGAGCTTGCGGAATGTCGTATCGGTCGCACCACCCGCCGCGAAGCCGACCAGCAGCTTGATCGGCCGGGCCGGGTACGAATCCTGGGCGACCGCCAACTGTGGCATCGCGATTATTCCGATCGCGAGCAATCCAGATCGCATCGCATTCAAGTACCGGCTCATTCTCATCTCCCTCATGGCCCGGATTGCTTCCAGCTTTTGTCGGTCGTCTATCGCGAAGCGGCTGAAACGCTCCACGATTTCCGGGTGTTCAGGGCATCGACATCGAAGCCCGCAAGCTGTTTGTAGCGACGCTCGACGTCCTGAAGTTCGGTCGCAGCATCGCCATGCGCGCCGCTGCGCGCCAGTGCGCTCACCCGCGCCATCACGTCACCGGCCTGCCGCCGGTTTGCGAGTTGTACTTCGCTGGCGACCGGACGGCGTTGCGCATCATAAGCGCGCAATGCGTCATCGATCGTCCCCGCTGTCGCCAGTTCGTAGGCCAGCACACGCGCATCGAGGATCGCCTGCGACGCGCCATTGGAGCCGAACGGGTACATCGCATGCGCGGCATCCCCGAGCAGTGCGCACCGTCCGAAAATCCAGCGCGGCAACGGATCGATGTCCGCCATCGGGTATTCGTAAGATTCCGACGACGACGCCACCAGGTGATGCACGTCCAGCCAATCGAAGCGATAGTCCTTCACGAACGCCGCGATGGCGCTGGTCGACACCGGAACATTCCAGTTTCCGAGCTCGGCCTCGGCGCGCGTCGCGTCCTTCGGTCGAACCAGCAGCCAGTTAATCACGCCGTCCGCGATCGGATAGACCACGACCCGCTGGGTTTCGTCGCCGATGATCACCATCGAGCGCCCGGTAAGAAACGGCGCGGATGTCGTGACGCCGCGGTACATGACCCAGCCGTTCGATGCGAGCGGCGTGACCGCACCATACAGACTGTCGCGCGCCGGCGAGCGGATGCCGTCGGCGCAAATCGCGACATCGGCGGTATAAGATACCGCACGATCCGCCGCGGTCTGATCGATCGCCGCGATCACGGCCTTGTTGCCATCCGCGGTGCTCACGCCCGTCACGCGTTGCGCGATCCGGATCGACGATGGACCCAGACGTTCGCGCACGGCCTCAACGAGAAGCCGTTGCAGTGTGCCGCGATGAATGGAGTATTGCGGCCATTTGTAACCGGCGTCGAGCCCGCGCGGCTCTGCCCAGATCAGGCGACCTGTGGGATCGTAATAGGCCAGTTCACTGGTCGGCACGCCGGCTTTCTCAAGCACGTCGCCGAGACCCAGTTCGCTCAATTCGCGAACGGCATGCGGCGGCAGGTTGATGCCGACGCCGACGTCGCGAATTTCGCGCGCTGCCTCGAGCAGGAGAATGTCGCCCTGGCCGGCGGCGTGCAAAGACAACGCCGCCGTCAAACCGCCAACCCCTGCTCCTATGATCGCGATCGACATCGCGCTTCAACTCCGGTCAGGCTGCCGCTGCTGCGACGGGGAATTCCACCATGGCTTCGCCGACAGCGACCTTTTCGCCGTTCTGGTTCTTCACCAGCACGTCGATCAGGACGAAGCGTGAATTCTTGGTGACCTGCTTGGCCTTGATGATTCCCGCTGGCTGAATGGTGTCGCCCGGCTTCACCGGCTTGACCCATCGCGTTTCGAGGCGGCGATGAATGGCGCCTGCAGGATACGCCCAGTCGGTCAGCATCCGGGTGATCAGCCCGAAGTTGTTCATGCCGTGCATGATGATGCCGCCGAAATTGGTCTTGCCGAAATCGCCCTTCATGTAATTGTCGTCGAGATGCAGCGGGTTGTAATCGAGCGATGCATCGCAAAACAAGCGAATGGATTCGCGCGAGACAGAGAACTTCGGGCCGTCGATGCTGTCGCCGACCGAGAGGGTTTCGAATGTCGTCGTCATGTTTGGACTCCTCGCGTTCGCTTACATCGGCCGGATGGTCTGGCCGCGGCCGGAACAGATCACGTCGCCATGCTGATTGAAGAAGACATTGTCGTGGACCACGAACAGCCGCTCGCGCTTGATGAACTTGTCGAGCGCTCGGGCCTGCAGCGTGATGGTGTCGCCGGGCCGCGCGGGCTTGTTGTAGCTCCAGGACTGTCCGGCATTCACGGTGCCGGGTGACCGCATCCAGTCATCTGCTTCAGTGCAGGAGAACATCAGCAGGATGTGGATCGACGGCGGCGCGATAATCCCGCCCCAAGGCGTGGTCTTCGCATAAGCCTCGTCGAGATAAAGGGGATTGGTTTCACCGACAGCCTTGCAAAGGAGCGCGATGGCTTCCTTCGTCAACAGGTAGGGGATCGTCTTGCGCGGTTCACCTGGAACGATCTCGTCCCAGACCTTTCGCAAATTCTCGTCCTTCCAGAAATCGGTCTCGAAAGCTTGTGCTTGCGCCATGGCAATCTCTCATCTAATGTTCATCAGGCGAACTTTATCGTCACCACACGAACACTATGGTCCGGCTTTTCGGACCTGACAAGCCGGAAGATGAGAGGAACTTGAATGTCCAAGGAAAGCGACAGTTTCGTCCGCGCCATTGCACGGGGATTTTCTGTGGTCGAGGCGCTGGGGCGTCCACCCGGACGGCACACGCTCTCCGAAACCGCCGTGGCGGCCGGACTGACACGCGCGACCGCGCGACGCATGCTGGCGACATTGGTGGCGCTGAAGTACTGCGAGGCAGACGGCCGCTACTTCAGCCTGCGTCCCCGCGCGCTCGGCCTCGGATTGTCCTATCTCAACGCACTGCCCTACTGGGGCTACGCGCAGCGCGCTCTCGAGGATCTTCGCAACGACATCGGTGAATCCTGCGCGCTGGCCGTGCTCGACGAGACTGAAATCGTCTATGCGCTGCGTCTGCCTGCACGGCGTATTCTCTCCGCCAATCTCGGCATCGGCAGCCGCCTGCCCGCGCATTTGATTTCGCTGGGCCGCGTGCTGCTGGCAGCACTGCCGCCGGAACAGCGCGCGCAATATCTCTCCAGCACCGAATTCAAGCAGGTGACTCCCCGCACCGTGATCTGCCCGATCAAACTCGGCGAGGAACTCGCGCGGGTGGAGCAGCAGGGTTACGCCTGGATCGACGGCGAGCTCGATCCCGCGATCTGCGGCATCGCGGTGCCGGTGCGCGATCAGGCCGGCCATGTGGTGGCCGCCGTCAGCATCAACACCATTTCGGGCACAGTGACCGAGGCCGAAGCGAAGAAGAAGTTTTTGGTGGCGCTGAAACGCACCGCACAGGACATCAGGACCCAGACCACCGCCAACAACTGAAGCTGCGCGTTGCGTCCCGGCGTGAATTGATTATAAATTATAATCAATTCACGGCGTCCCGCTTTTTGATGCGGGATCGCCTTAGCCGGGAGATGCGCATGCTTAATCCGGACGACCTGATCGCCATCGACATCCACACCCACGCCGAGGAGCCTTGCGGCACCCACGGCGATGACGGCTATGACGATTTTCAGGCCGCGATGTCGGAATATTTCAAGTCGCCGCACAAGCATCCGCCCACCGTGCCGGAGACCGCGGCCTACTACCGCGCCAAGAAAATCGGCGCGGTGATCTTTCCCGTCGATGCTGAACGCGAGACCGGCTTCCGCCGCTACAATAATTACGAGATGGCAGAACTGGCGGCGCAGAATTCCGATGTGCTGATTCCATTCGCGAGCATCGATCCCGCCAAGGGCAAGCTCGGCGCACGCGAGGCGCGAAAACTTGCCGCCGACTACGGCATCAAGGGATTCAAATTCCATCCCACCATGCAGGGCTTTTATCCGAACGACCGGATGGCTTATCCGCTTTATGAGGCGATTGCCGAATCCGGATCGATTGCGCTGTTTCACACCGGCCAGACCGGCGTCGGCTCCGGCATGCGCGGCGGCAACGGCATGCGGCTGAAATATTCCAACCCGATGTATATCGACGATGTCGCGGTGGATTTTCCCGACATGAAAATCATTCTCGCGCATCCGTCCTTCCCCTGGCAGGAGGAAGCGCTGTCGGTCGCGACCCACAAGCCGAATGTCTATATCGACCTCTCCGGATGGTCGCCGCAATATTTCCCGCCCATTCTGGTGCGCTACGTCAACACCATCCTGCAGGACAAGATGCTGTTCGGATCGGACTGGCCGGTGATCACGCCGGACCGCTGGATGGCGGATTTCGAGAAACTCGACATCCGCGACGAGGTGCGGCCGAAGGTGCTGAAGGCCAATGCGCGCAAGCTGCTGGGCATTTGAGGCCCGACCGTGCATAAGGCCGCATAAAGCAACACCTCTGGAATTATAGAAGCATGACCGTTGAATCCGTTCGCGCGTTCTTCGCAAGCAACGCGCCCGACATTGTCGTGATTGAATCCGACAAGAGTTCAGCCACCGTAGCACTGGCCGCCGAAGCCTTTGGCGTAACACCGGCGGAGATCGCCAAGACACTGTCCCTGCGCGTCGGCGACCGCGTGCTGCTGGTGGTGACCTGCGGCACCGCGCGGCTCGACAACAAGAAGGCGCGTGCGGTGTTTGGCGGCAAACCACGCATGCTCAATGCGGAAGAAGCGCTGGACGCCACCGGCCATCCGGTCGGCGGCATCTGCCCGTTCGGGCTGAAGATACAGCTGCCGGTCTATTGCGACATTTCACTGAAGGCCTTCAGCGAAGTCGTGCCGGCCGCCGGCTCGATCAACAGCGCCGTACGCATCTCGCCCGCACGCATGGCCGAATTGACCAATGCGGAATGGGTCGACGTCAGCGAGATACGAGAGCAGAGCGAAGTGGTGTGAGCGACGTTCCAGCTGTCATTGCGAGGAGCGTAGCGGGACGAAGCAATCCAGATTTTCTTTTCCCAAGACTGGATTGCTTCGCTACGCTCGCAATGACGCCGAGTAAAACGTCTTTCTACTCCACCTTGCCGATCTTCTTCACTGCAGCGATCAGCCGCGCGCTGTCGGCTTCGACGAACTTCGCAAATTCCGGCGCATCCAGGTAGGCGACCGGACTGCCCGCGGTCTCGAAGGTCTTCACCACTTCCGGCGCGCGCACCGCCTCGCCCATCGCCTCGCGCAACCTTGTCATGATCGGCGCAGGCAACGCGGTCTGCGCGAACAAGCCGGCCCAGATGTAGAACTCGACGTCCTTGTAGCCGAGCTCCTGAAACGTCGGCACGTCGGGAAAACTCGCGACGCGCTTCGCGCCCCATCCCGCCAGTACGCGCATCTTGCCGGCATCGACCTGCGCGCGAAGTGTGCCCGGCGCGGAGGCCACCGCCTGCACCGTGCCGGTAAGCAGCCCGGTCAGCGCAGGGCCTGCGCCGCGGAACGGCACGTGAAGCAGTTTGATACCGGCGCTGGCCGCGAACATTTCCATCGCGATGTGCAGCGTGCCGTAGGGACCGGACGACCCGTAAGGAATCTGGCCCGGACGCGCTTTCGCATCCTCAACGAAATCCTTCACCGCTTTCCACGGCGCGGACGCCGGGACCGCCAGCATAGTCGGATCGGCCAGCACCCGCGCCACCGGCGCAAATTGCGACATCTCGTAAGCGACCGGGCGATCGAACAGCCGGTCAGCTTCCGGCAGCACCGCCAGCGACGAGAGCGTCATCAGCAGCGTGTAGCCGTCTGGCTCGGCACGCGCAGCCGCGGCATTGCCGACCGAACCGCCGCCGCCACCGGCGCGGTTGTCGACGATCACGGTCTTGCCGAGAATGCGTTCCAGCGCCAGCGCCACCGGACGCGCCGCAAGATCCGCCTGTCCGCCGGCCGGAAACGGTACGATCATGGTGATGTTGCGCGACGGCCATGCCGCCTGCGCATGGGAAGTGCCGGAGAGCGTATACAACGCAACCTGCGACAACGGCAGAACCGCAGCCGCCTTCAAAACTTCGCGCCGATTCATGATGCCTCCCTGATTTTATTTTTATGCTGCAGGCTAACACGCTTTCGTGGAACCGCGCAGAATGTGAAGCAACCCATTCACCGGTAATCCGATTCTCCATGGGCGACCTTTGCAGCCCGGGCTCACAGCCGAGATTTGCGGCCCTTCATTTGGCACGATTGATGCTTCGCATCTCCCCAAGGAGGTGATGTGATGCGATCAGTCATTTTCTTGTTTCTGGCAGTCGGACTGCTGGTGACCCGCGTCTGCCTTGCGCATGACGCGGATGGACGACCGAACTGGATCGCCGAAGGTTCCTACAAAGGATCCCATGGCGTTCACTGTTGTGGACCGAGCGATTGCGAGCAACTCGGGTCTGACGAAGTGCAGGTCAGATCCGATGGAATCTGGCTCACGCGATTCAAGGAGCTGGTTCCGTTCGAGCAAGCAACGCCAAGCGAAGACGGCAAGACATGGCGATGCCACAACCTCTCCGGCGAGAGGCGGTGCTTCTTCATGAAGTACGGCAATACATGACCTGACAGTCGCGCGCGGCAGTATCCGCGCCGATTGATGTGCCGCCGGACGCACGCCGTGCGTCCGGAACGAGTGCTCAAATGCCGAGCGCGACACCATCCTTGCGATGGTCGGTTGCGCCGAGCAGGACGCCGCGCTCGTGATCGATCCAGATCGCCTGGCAGCCGCCGATTGCGGCGTCGGCCCATTTCACGTCGTGACCGCGCGCGGCGAGTTCAGTGCCGATCTCCTTTCCGAAGGTCGGCTCCAGCGACAGCACGCCTTCGAACGCGAACGAGCGCGGGGCTTCGGATGCGGCCTGGATGTCCATGCCGAGATCGAACACGTTGGAGAGAAAGTTTCCGTGGCCGGTCGCCTGATAATGCCCACCCATGACGCCAAACGGCATCATGCAGCGTCCGTTCTTCATCACCATGCCAGGAATGATGGTGTGCATCGGCCGCTTGTTCGGCCCAAGCGCGTTGGGATGACCCGGCTCAAGCCGGAAGCCCCAGCCGCGGTTATGCAGCAGCACACCGGACTTCGGCGCATAGATGCCGCTGCCGAACGGCTGAAACAGCGAATTGATGAACGACACCGCATTGAGATCGCGGTCCACCACCGTGACGTAGACCGTATCCTTGTGTTCGATATCGTCCCAGTCGACGGCCGCGCTGGCGCGCTTCATGTCGATCTTGCTGCGGATCGCGCCGATATACGCGTCCGAGAGAAAATGCGCCGAATCGACCTTGCCGTGCACGGGATCGCAGAAGAATGCATCACGCGCGCGGTAGGCCGCTTTGGTCGCTTCCGCCAGCAGATGCACGCGATCGACTTCCGCAAGCGCCTTGATGTCGTAACCCGCCAGCGTGCGCAGGATCATCAGCGCCGCCAGCCCCTGCCCGTTCGGCGGACATTCGAGCACGTCGTGACCGCCATAACTGGTGGAAATAGGCGTCACATCTTCCGGCGCGTTCGCGGCAAAATCCGCGACAGTATGCGTACCGCCTAGCGCCTGCAGCACGCTTGCAAGTTCCTCTGCGACTTCGCCCTCATAAAAGGCCGCACGGCCCTCGCGCGCGATGCGTCGCAGCGTCTTGCCGAGCGCTGGCTGGCTGCGCCGGTCGCCGATGGCCGGCGCGATGCCGCCGGGCAGGTACTGTTCTTTCGCCGCCGGATTGCTTTCAAGCCGCGCGCGATTGCGCGACCAGTCTGACGCGACGCGCGGTGTGATGCGGAAACCATGCTCGGCGGCATCGATCGCCGGCTTGAAGATCTCTTCCAGCGATTTGCTTCCGTGCTTCGCAGCGAGCTTGCACCATGCATCGATTGCACCCGGAACGGTGATGCCTTCGATCGATGTCGGCGTCAGAGCCTTCGCGCCCTTGGCCATTGTCTTGGCGAGATCGGTCTTCGCCGGCGTGCGGCCCGAGCCGTTCAGAGATACCGGCGCGCCCGCTCTCGGTGAATACAGCACAAAGCAATCGCCGCCGATGCCGGTCATCTGCGGCTCGACCACGCCCTGCAAGGCAACCGCCGCAATGGCGGCATCCATGGCGTTGCCGCCGGCTTTCAAGATATCGAGCGCGGCGAGGGTTGCCTGCGGGTGCGAGGTCGCGGCCATGCCGCGTTCTCCCACTGCAATCGAGCGGGACGGCGAGATGAAATTGCGCATTCAGGGAAACCTTCCAGGATGGGGGCACATGTTACGCAGACTTGCGCTGCCGATCCAGCGCGGAACAGGAACGTGATCGGGTCCTATCGCGTGGCACGTCTGGTGCGGCCGAGCTTTTCGGCGAGAAAATCCGCGAGCACTTCCACGCGCGCCGGACGCGGGCCACCCGGCGGCATCACCAGATGCACCGCGCCTTCAGGCTGCTTCCAGTCCTTGAGGATCACCTCGAGCCGCCCATCCGCAACGGCGTCGCCGACAATGAAATCCGGCAGATCAGCAATGCCGAGCCCGGCCAGCAGCGCGGGCATCGGCGCCTCGCCATTATTGACACGCAATTGCCCCGAGGGCCGCACCGTCGCCTGCTCACCGGCCGCGTTGACGTAGTGCCACACGCCCGGCGTCGAGAGATACGCGTAACCGAAGCACTTGTGCTCGGCGAGATGCATCGGATGTATCGGTCGGCCGTGCTTCTTGAGGTAAGACGGTGCAGCCACCGTGTAGCGCCGCACGCCGCACAACCGGCGCGCAACCAGCGACGAATCCGGCAAGCGTGCAATGCGGATGCCGGCATCGAAACCGTCTCCGATCAGATCGACCATGGCATCGCTCAGATGCAGGTCGATGGAAACTTCGGGATAGGCGCTAAGAAACTCCGGCAGCAAGGGTGCAATGACCCGAACGCCATAGGTCATCGGCACAGCGAAGCGCACCAGTCCGCGCGGCACGGATGATTGCGCCAGCGCTTCGCTCTCCAGCGCCTCACCATCCATCAGCAGTTGCGCCGCGCGTTCGGCCAGTTTCTGACCGGCATCGGTGAGCGCTAGTTGCCGCGAGGTGCGGTTGAACAACCGCGCGCCTAGTCGTTCCTCAAGCCGGCTGACAGCCTTGGAAACGGTCGCTTTCGACAGCGCCAGCTCGGCCGCAGCCCCTGCAAACGACCGCATTTCCACGACTTTCGCGAAAATCGCGAGCGCCTCGAAGTCCGGGAGCCTGGACATGTGGGCCATCCTTCAAGGGTGATAAATGGAAACAATGAGTTTCAATAGTTTCTATTTATGCACCATTCGGGAGCGCTTATCCATAGCCCGTCGAATGGCAACGCGAACGAAGCAACGGCCTAAAGGCGACGCTCCGACGCAAATTGCGCAAGAAGAGGAACATCCCATGATCGAACTTCGCCCTTTCAACAAACTCGGCAATGCCGACCACGGCTGGCTCAAGGCCAAGCATCACTTCTCGTTCGGCAGCCACTACGATCCGGACAACATCAGCCACGGCAGCCTGCGCGTCTGGAACGACGACGAGATCGCGCCGAACACCGGTTTCCCTGCGCATCCTCATGCCAACATGGAAATCATCACCTTCGTGCGCGAAGGCGCGATCACGCATCAGGACTCGCTCGGCAACAAGGGCCGCACCGAGGCTGGCGACGTACAGGTGATGAGCGCGGGCTCAGGCATTCGCCACTCCGAATACAATCTCGAGCCGGTGACGACCAAGATCTTCCAGATCTGGATCGTGCCGACGCAGGAAGGTGGACAGCCGTGCTGGGGCGCGAAGCCGTTCCCCAAGGCCGACCGCTCCGGCAAATTCGTCACCATCGCCAGCGGCTTCAAGGCCGACAACGATGCGCTGCCGATCCGCGCCGATGCACGCGTGCTGGCCACCACGCTGAAGGCCGGCGAGACCGCTGAATATGCCCTCGGCGAGAAGCGCTACGGCTATCTCGTGCCGGCCAGCGGCAGCGTCGAGGTGAACGGCGTGCGCGCCAACACCCGCGACGGCGTCGCCGTCCAGAAAGAGGCGTCGGTGAAGATCACCGCGCTGGAAGACACCGAACTCGTGCTGGTGGATGCGGCGTAAGCCGCATCCATTCCTCCAAACTTTCCCCATTCAACTCTGAAAAACTGAAGGAGGCCGTCATGGCCAAGGTTCTCGTACTTTACTATTCCGCCTACGGACACATCGAAGCGATGGCGAATGCTGTCGCCGAGGGCGCCCGCGAGGCCGGCGCAACCGTCGACATCAAGCGCGTGCCCGAACTCGTTCCACCCGACGTCGCGAAGGCGTCGTACTACAAGGTCGATCAGGCTGCTCCGGTTGCCAAGATCGAGGATCTGACGAACTACGACGCAATCATCGTTGGCACCGGCACCCGCTTCGGCCGCGTCTCGTCGCAGATGGCCAACTTCCTCGATCAGGCCGGTGGCCTGTGGATGAAGGGCGCATTGCATGGCAAGGTCGGCGGCGCATTCTCATCAAGCGCTACGCAGCACGGCGGCCAGGAGACCACGCTGTTCTCGATCATCACCAACCTGCTGCACTTCGGCATGGTTGTGGTCGGCCTCAACTACGGCTTCGCCGGCCAGATGGGCGTCAAGGAAGTGACCGGCGGCTCGCCCTATGGCGCGACTACCATCACCGACGGCGACGGCCGCCGCCAGCCAAGCCAGAACGAACTCGATGGCGCGCGCTATCAGGGCCGCACCATCGCGGAAACTGCGAAGAAGCTCCACGGCTGATCGACATTCGGCGGCGCTGGCAACAGCGCCGCCGCTTTCGTTGACCCCGCAAGGGATTGTGAGGCGATAGTGATAGACGCGATGCATCTGTTCAATCTTGCCCGGGGGCCACTGCGTACACTCGCGCGGCATTGGCTATGCCGCGGCCTTCGCCGCGCGCCAATCGGAGAGCGAGTTGGCCTCAATCGATATTGCCCTTCGTGCGAAGCAACTACGACCAATGACGGTCGCGCAATTGCCATCGGGAAAGGCTAGGCTCCTCTTCGCCGGGGTAATCTGTTTCTTTGAGGCGAGAGGGAACAAGCACAATGCCCACGATTAAAGTCAAAGACGGCACTGAAATCTTTTACAAGGACTGGGGCTCGGGACAGCCCATCGTTTTCAGCCATGGCTGGCCGCTCTCGGCAGACGATTGGGACACACAGATGCTCTTCTTCCTGAGCAAGGGCTTCCGGGTGATTGCCCATGACCGCCGCGGTCACGGCCGCTCGACCCAGACCGCCGACGGCCACGACATGGATCACTACTCAGACGATCTCGCTGCACTGACGGCGCATCTCGATCTGAAAGACGCCGTGCATGTGGGCCATTCCACCGGCGGCGGCGAGGTCGTGCATTATATCGCGCGCCATGGTGAAAGCCGGGTGGCAAAGGCAGCAATCGTCAGCGCCGTGCCGCCAATCATGGTGAAAACCGCAAGCAATCCGGGCGGTTTACCGAAGGAAGTCTTCGACGGATTGCAGGCGCAACTCGCTGCAAGCCGCGCCAAGTTCTATCGTGATCTGCCGGAGGGACCGTTCTATGGTTACAACCGGCCGGGCGCGAAGCCATCGGAAGGCATCATCCAGAACTGGTGGCGTCAGGGCATGATGGGTGGCGCCAAGGCCCACTATGACGGCATTGTCGCCTTCTCACAGACGGACTTCACCGAAGACCTGAAGAAGATCACGGTGCCGGTGCTGGTAATGCACGGCGATGACGACCAGATCGTGCCGTACGCCGATTCAGGACCGCTGTCGGCCAAGCTGCTGAAGAACAGCACCCTGAAAACCTACAAGGGTTTTCCGCACGGCATGCCCACGACGGAGGCTGAGACGATCAACGCGGACCTGCTGGCGTTCATCAAAAGCTGACAGACAACAAGTGACAGACGAGACGCGAAAGGCCCGCTCACTGAGCGGGCCCTTTTCTATTGTTCCAAGATTACGACACCTTGTGACGGAACCCATGGCAGGCCAGGCCGTTGTCGGTCCATCAGCCCCCGGAGAACATGACGATGGACAAGGATCGGATCACAGGCGCCGCGAAGGACGCCGCAGGCAAAGTCGAAGGTGTAATTGGCCGTGCAGCGGGCGACGCGTCAGCCGAAGCATCGGGGCGCGCGCGCGAAGCCGCGGGAACCGTACAAAATCTCTACGGTCAGGCAAAAGATGCCGCGCGCGACATTGGCGACGCGGCAAGCGACTACGCCAAGGACGCGCTTGATACCGGTAGCGACATCTATCGCGACGGCACCAAGGCAGTGGCATCCACCGTTCGCGAACAGCCGCTCGGCGCGCTGCTCGTCGCGGGTGCGGTTGGTTTCGCACTTGCCTTGATGCTCAACCGGCAGCCGCGCCGGCGCAGATCATTGCGCGACTACTACCAATCCTGAACAAATGAATAGCGAAAGGGCGCGCGTATCAACGCGTGCCCTAAGCGCGTGCGCGGATTGAGAATGTTTGCATTGCATCTTGCAGCGAAACTGTTTCGCCCGCTTGCTGAAAAGGGAAATGCCGTCGCGCAGTATCGCATCGCATTGATGCACAAGATGGGACTTGGCGTCTCCAAAGACCGCAAGCAAGCGCAGAAGTGGAGCCGGCTCGCTGCGAAGCAAGGCAATACGGACGCGCAGGTGTTGCTGGGAAGCCTGTATTACAAAGGTGAAGGCAAGGAATCCGACGACATCGCAAAAGCGTATATGTGGTATGACATCGCTGCGACGCAGGGCAATGCCGACGCCAAGAAAAAACTCGCCACAGTCTCCAGCGAGCTCAGCCCGCAGCAAATTGCGGAGGCGCTTGCGAAGGCACAGAAGTGTACGTCGTCCAGCTATCAGCAGTGCGACTAGCGGCGAGCTAAGCTGGTCTTCCGATCAATTTGCGAAACGGGCCCGGCCCCGCGCCGGGCTTTTTGCATAGCGCATGAGCGCCCGCTATTTGCCGAGGTGCCGGCGCACGGCTGCGACCGCCGGTCCAACCTCTTCAATCGCGGCGGCGAGATCCTGCGGCGAAACATTGAGGCGGTTAGCCCAATAGCCGGCCGCGGCGTCATCGGTCGTATCGATCACCGGCGCGGGACGCACACCGGTGTTCGACAGCACAGACGCGACTGTCACAAGACGGAGCATGCTGAAAATTACCACGAGCGAGCCCGACCCGCACGCGGCGGTACGCCTCAGCGTTAATGAACATTAAAATGTCGCGAGGCGGATATTCGCCGCCGTCTCCGCGCCGAATTGCTATAGTCGGCTCCTGAATATGGATCGCATTGTTCCGAGGCAGCGACATTGGCTCAACCGTTCATCGTCTCCATTCCCCACAAGCTCGGCAAGGAGGAAGCGGCCCGCCGCCTCAAGGCCGGGCTCGGCAGCGTTCGCTCGGAATACGCAAAGATTCTCCAGGTGAATGAGGAGATCTGGAGCGGCGATCGCCTGGCGTTTCAGCTGACCGCACTGAAACAGCATGTGAGCGGAACGATCGACGTCGCAGAGGACCACGTCAAGCTCGAGGTCATGCTGCCCTGGCTGCTGGCCGCACTCGCTCACGGCGTTCAGGCGACGATCCGTTCTCGCGCCACGCGCATGCTGGAGAAGTCGAAGACCACGGACGTCTGATCCGCCGCGCGATCGGTGGCTCTCCGCAGTAAAGTATACTGCGGAACAAATAGCCCGGCAGATGCCGGGCCTTATTCGTTTCCGAAGTCGCTTTCGTACAAGACGGCCTATCAGCCGCTGCTGGCCTTTAACTTCAGCCACGTCGGGCAAGGCGGTCAGGGTTCCACAGCGAGACGGCAGGCATTGCAGGGCCTGCCAAGGCTTATAATGGATGGGAGGAGTGGATAGGAAGCGTCTCTCGGATGCGACAATCGGCATCGGGAAAGATGGTGGGCGCGACAGGGATCGAACCTGTGACCCCCTCGATGTCAACGAGGTGCTCTCCCGCTGAGCTACGCGCCCTTAAGACCACTTGTGCCGGGATGCGTCCCTATATCGGCTTGGACTGCCGCAGGCAAGGACAGGAAACCGTGTTTTCGGGGCAAATTTACCCCAAGCCGGCCGCCGAATCAGGCCGCCAGCATCTTGTTCACTTCGCTGACCAATTCGCGCAAATGCACGGGCTTGGACAGCACCTTGGCGTTTTTCGGCGCCTCGGAGTCGGAATTCAGCGCCACCGCCGCAAAGCCGGTGATGAACATGATCTTGATATCGGGATCCAGCTCGGAGGCGCGGCGTGCCAATTCGATGCCGTCCATTTCCGGCATCACGATGTCGGTTAGAAGCATTTCAAAAGGTTCTTCGCGCAGCCTCTGATAGGCTGACAGCCCGTTATCGTAGGACGAGACCTGAAAGCCGGCATTCTCCAGCGCCTTGACCAGAAAGCGGCGCATGTCGTTGTCGTCTTCGGCAAGGAGAATTTTGTGCTGCATGGCTTGGTGTCCCATAGCGATCCTTCAGAACCGGATCACTGGTCGTCGAATCCTGTGAATGGAGAAAGTCCCCTGCCCTCTATTTGCCTGCACGGTAGTAAATTTCGGGTGAAGGCGAAGTTCCTATTGGCAGATCGGTTAGGTTTGCGGACAATGATGTTGCACAAAACACCCGCTTTTCCGGCGAAAATGTGTTGTCCGGTCAGGCATTTCAGCATCGGCAAAAATAGCGCCGCGGGTGCGAATGGCGAAGAAGAGAGGTGGCAATGACCCAGTTTGAGGACGAGTTGTCGCCTCCGTTCGAAATTATCGAGCCGCCGGTCTGGCGCGCGCCGATCATCTTCAATTCCCCGCATTCCGGATCGGTCTATCCGCGCGAGTTTCTCGCCGCCTCCCGCATCGATGAGGCTGCGCTGCGGCGCTCGGAAGATTCGTTTATGGACGAAATCATCGCGGATCTCACCGGCCGCGGATTTCCGATGGTGCGGGTGAATTTTCCGCGGTCCTATGTGGACGTCAATCGCGAGCCCTATGAACTCGATCCGCGCATGTTTGCGGGCCGGCTGCCGAGCTTCGCAAATACCCGCTCGATGCGGGTCGCGGGCGGCCTAGGGACGATTCCGCGCGTCGTCGGCGACGGTCAGGAAATCTATTTCCAGCGCCTCGATGTGGAGGATGCACTGAACCGGATCGAGGCGCTCTACAAGCCTTATCACCGCGCGCTGCGCCGCCTCATCAACAAGGCGCATCAGGCGTTCGGCGCTGTGATTCTGGTCGACTGCCACTCGATGCCGTCGGTCGGCGTATCGCGTGACGAGCCCAAGCGTCCCGACGTTGTGATCGGTGACCGCTACGGCACGAGTTGCGCAAGCCTGTTGCCTGACGTCGTTGAGGAAACGCTCACGGCGCAGGGTTATTCGGTCGGCCGCAACAAACCTTACGCAGGCGGCTTCATCACCGAACACTACGGCAACCCGGCCAGTGGCCTGCATACGGTTCAGCTCGAACTCAACCGCGCGATCTATATGGACGAGCGGCGGCGGGAGAGGAGCCCGCAGTTCCGCAAGGTGGCTGATGATTTCATCATTCTTGCCGAGGCACTGGCCGCGATTCCGCTCGACAGTCTCGGACCATTCCAGGCCGCGGCCGAATAGGCCGCCCCTGCGCCTCTTTGAGTGCGCGAGTTTTTCCCGTGCGAATCAAAGCCGGCATTTGCGTCCCTATCGCCGGGCAGAAAAAAGGGCCACTCGCGAAAGCAAGTGGCCCAAGTCTAGGGAGGAAACGCCCAAGGAGGGCAGCAATAACGCAAGGCGTTATCGCACCGCAACAATATGCAGCCGCAGCGCACTCAGGGCAAGTATTTTTAAAGATTTAGTCATGCTCTGAACGCATAACAGACTTGCGATCAAAATTGCGACGGAAACGACAATATATCAATAACTGCAATATGTTAGATGAAAATAAGCCAACCCAAAACTGTCAAAAAAACCCGAAATTGCACCCATGAAATGAATCTTTGTTATCATACTTAGCCTGAGAGGCTTTCATTTCGACCTTCGCTTTGGAATCACGAAGTAAGGAATGAATATTTGGATTAGTAGTAGGGCGGTCAAATTTACGATGCTTGCCGCCATCGTCCGGCCTCTTATTAGGGCCGTGACCGGTTCGCATTTACAGTCCACCCCACTCGTAGTCGCTTCAAAGGAATCCCAGTGACGGTTATCGACTTCACCGCTTTTATCGGACGACTGGCGACCGCCTCAGGCGACACCATCCTTCCCTTCTTTCGCACCTCGCTGAGCGTCGAGAACAAGAACGTGGGTCGCGACCTCGATCCGGTCACCGAGGCCGATCGAGCCGCCGAAGCCGTGATGCGCCGGATGATCAAGGACAGCTTCCCGCTGCACGGCATCGTCGGCGAGGAATTCGGGTCCGAGCGTCCCGATGCGGAGTATGTCTGGGTGCTCGACCCGATCGACGGTACCAAATCCTTTATCGCCGGCCTGCCGATCTGGGGCACGCTGATTGCTCTGATGCATAACGGCGCACCGGTGTTCGGCATGATGCATCAGCCCTACATCGGCGAGCGCTTCAGTGGCGACGGCGGCTCCGCTCGCTATGAAGGACCTTCCGGCAAGCGCAAACTGTCCGTGCGGCGTTGCGCGACGCTGGCGGAGGCCACGCTGTTCACCACCAGCCCCCGTTTGATGAATGCGCCGGACCGCGCCCAGTTCGAGCGCGTCGAAGCCGGCGTGCGGCTGTCGCGCTACGGCGGCGATTGCTACGCTTATTGCATGCTCGCGTCAGGTCACCTCGATCTCATCATCGAGACCGAGTTAAAGCCCTACGACGTCGCCGCCTTGATCCCGATCGTCACCGGCGCCGGCGGTATCATCACCACCTGGGACGGCAAGCCCGCGCAGTCCGGCGGCCGCATCGTCGCCGCCGCCGACAAGCGACTGCACGACGAGGCATTGAAACTGCTGAATACGTGAGGCGTTCAGTCCGCGGCATTACACCGTCGCAAACGTCTTCAGGTGATCCGCCAGCTGCTGCACCGGCCGCGGCAATGACTGCCGGTTGCGCATGCAGATCGCCAGCCGGCGGCTGGTCCATGGATCGGCCATGCGGACCATTTTGATTCGCATTGACCGGCTGTAGCGGCGTGCAGCCGCGTCCGGAATGATCGCAAGGCCGACACCCGCCTCCACCATCTGACAGATCGCATCGAAGCCTCTCAGCCGCGCCCGTATCCGAAGGCGAACTCCAAGTTTCGCAGCCTGCATCGCAATATGATTCTGCAATGCGCTGGGTTCGGTGAGACCGATAAAATCGCGCGGCGCGATATCGCGAAAAGCGGTCCGGCGACGCTGCGCGATCTCGTCCCCCTGCGGTGCAATCAGCACCAGGCGATCGTCGCAGAACGGAAAACGATCGAGTCCCTCGGGCAGCATCGCCTCGACGGCAAGACCGAGGTCGGCAGCGCCGGAGGCCAGTGCCGTGGCAATCTCCGCACTCTCACGTTCCTCAATGTCGACGCTGATCGCGGGATACTTCGCGAGAAACGACGCCAGCGCCTTCGGCAGATGCTCGCTTGCGCCGGACGTGTTGGCCAGCATGTGAATCCGTGCCTTCAGGCCGCGCGCACGGGCGGTGAGTTCGCCCTGCATCGCAGCAACCTGATGCAGCACGACGCGGGCATGATCGAGCAGGCTTTCGCCCGCCGCGGTGAGCCGGACGCCGCGCCGTTGCCGCTCGAGCAGCGGCACGCCCAGCGCAGTTTCCATGCTTTTGATGCGCGCGCTGGCCGACGCCAGTGCCAGGGCTGACCGTTCCGCGCCGTGGGTGATGCTGCGCGCTTCGCGCCACCGCCACGAACAGCCGCATATCCACCAGATCAAAATGCATGGCCTGGGACCTTTACACGGCCTTCGCCAAACCCGAAGGCTAACTCCGTCTTCTCCAGATTGTGCAGTTTGCCGCTGCCGGTCAATGTGCACATCATGTCCAGCCCAATGTCAGATCCGATTCTCATCGTCTCCATCGCCGCCGTGTTCCTTCTTGCGGGCTTCGTCAAGGGCACCATCGGCCTCGGCCTGCCGACCGTGGCAATGGGCCTTCTCGCGACGCGGATGCCACCGGCGCACGCGCTCGCCATCGTGATCGTGCCCGCCATCGTCACAAACATCTGGCAGACGTTCGTCGGCCCCTATCTGCGCGATATCGTGCGCAGGCTATGGCCGCTGATGATCGCGACGATGATCGGCATCTGGCTCGGCGCGGGACTGATGACCGGCCCCTATGCGCGCTACGGCACCGTCGTGCTGGGTGGGCTGCTGGTGATCTACGCGATCATCGGCCTGTCCAAGGTCCGTTTCAGCGTGCCACGCCGAAACGAGAAATGGGTCGGCGGCATCGTCGGACTGATCACGGGTATCATCTCGGCCGCGACCGGCGTGCAGGTGATCCCGTCGATGCCCTTCATGCAGGCCATCGGAATGGAAAAGGACGAACTGGTCCAGGCGCTCGGTGTATTTTTCACCACCGCGACCGTGGCGCTGGCGTTCAACCTCACCAGCGCGGGATTGCTGAATGCAACAGTCGCCATTCCCGGTCTTGTCGCGATGGTCGCGGCTTTTTCCGGCATGTATCTCGGCCAACTGCTGCGCTCGCGCATGGATGCGGACACGTTCAGACGCTGGTTTCTGATCGCCATGCTGCTGCTCGGTATCTATCTCGCGGGCGACATGCTGGCGAAGATTTACGCCTAGAGCTTATCCCGCCGGTTCCGGAAAACCGGTGCCGACGTATCCGGATCGTGCTACGGATTCCGGCATGATCCGGGTGACGCGCGACATCACAATCGACGAGAGAGACCTCGACATTGCATTCGTGCGAGCCTCAGGGCCGGGCGGACAGAATGTCAACAAGCTCTCGACCGCCGCGCAGTTGCGCTTCGATGTCAGCCGCGTGGCGCTCGCGCCCGATATCATGATGCGGCTGGCCACGCTCGCGGGTCAGCGAATGACCAAGGACGGCGTGATCGTCATTCACGCCCAGCGATTCCGCACCCAGGAGCGTAATCGCGCCGACGCCATCGACCGGCTACTGGACCTGTTGCGCGAGGCCGCCGTGCGCCCGAAGCCGCGCCGCGCGACCCGGCCCACGCTCGGCTCCAAGATACGCCGTCTCGACGGCAAGAAACGCCGCAGCGACGTCAAGGCAAAGCGCAACACACGCAGCTTCGACGATTGAGAATTAGCGGGTAAAACATATCTGTTCGGCCGTACAATCGAGCCGATCTCCGGGTAAAATACGCCGGATCAGCGAATCGTCCCGGAATATCAATGCCCGTCCGCCAGCTTCCCATTCAGATCGTCAACCGCATCGCCGCCGGCGAAGTGGTAGAGCGGCCTGCGAGCGCGGTGAAGGAACTGGTCGAAAACGCCATCGATGCCGGCGCTTCGCGCATCGACATTTTCACCGAGGGCGGCGGACGCCGGCGCATCGCCATCACCGACGACGGCGCCGGCATGACGCGCGACGATCTCGCACTATCTGTCGACCGTCATGCCACCTCGAAACTCGACGATGAAGACCTTTTGCGCATCCGCACGCTGGGCTTTCGCGGCGAAGCGTTGCCTTCCATCGGCGCGGTGTCGAAGCTCGACATTGCTACCCGGCACGCCAGCGAGCCCCATGCTTGGACGCTGAATGTCGATGCCGGAGCGAAGTCCGATATTGTACCGGCCGCATTGAGCGCCGGAACACGCGTCGAGGTTAGCGATCTGTTTTACGCGACGCCAGCGCGATTGAAATTTCTCAAAACCGACCGCACCGAGGCGGAAGCGGTCCGCGAAGTGGTCCGGCGTTTGGCAATGGCACGGCCGGACATCGCATTTTCGCTGTCCGGCGAGGAGCGCGCGCCCGTCACATGGGCGGCGGCACTGCCCGGCGCACCGGGACGGCTGATCCGGCTCGGCGATATTCTGGGCGCGGATTTTCGCGCCAGCGCCATTGAGGTGCGTGCCGAGCGCGACGGTGTGAGTGTCGAAGGCTTTGCAGCGGCTCCGTCGCTGACCCGCGCCAATGCGCTCGGCCAATATCTGTTCGTCAACGGTCGGCCGGTGCGCGACAAGCTGATCCTCGGCGCAGTGCGCGCGGCGTATGCAGACTATCTGCCGCGCGACCGGCATCCGGTGGTGGCGCTGTTCGTGACGCTCGACACCCAGGAGGTCGACGCCAACGTGCATCCGGCCAAGACCGAGGTGCGTTTTCGCAATGCCGGACTCGTGCGTGCACTGATCGTGCATGCGCTGAAGGACGGCCTCGCCCGCGAAGGCAAGCGCACGGCGGCGAATTCGGACGGCGCCGCGATCATGGCATTCCGTCCCGGCAGCATTCCGCGCGCCGGCTGGGACTGGCGGCGCTCGCCGAATTTTCCACCGGCTCCCGCTGCGCCGGCCTATGCGAATGCGTTTTCTTCCAACACCTTTGCCGAAGCGGCGCAGGCCGCATTCGACACCGGCGCACCGGCCGCCGACGTGCGCTATGAGCAACCACCCGCAAGCGACCTGATCGACCGCCCGCTCGGTGCGGCCCGCACTCAGATTCACGAAACCTACATCGTCTCGCAGACCCGCGATGGCCTTGTGGTGGTCGACCAGCACGCCGCGCACGAGCGCATTGTCTACGAGCGGCTGAAGACATCTCTCGAGCGGAACGGCGTGCAGCGGCAGATCCTGCTGATCCCCGAAATCGTCGAGATGGACGAAGCCACCGTCGAGAAGCTGGTCGTACGCGCAGGCGAACTGGAGAAATTCGGGCTCAGCATCGAATCGTTCGGACCCGGCGCGATCGCTGTGCGCGAGACGCCGTCACTGCTCGGCAAGACCGACGCTGCGTCCCTGCTGCGCGATCTCGCCGAACACATGGCGGAATGGGACGAGGCGCTGCCGCTTGAACGGCGGCTGATGCACGTCGCCGCGACGATGGCCTGTCACGGCTCGGTGCGCGCCGGCCGCATCCTCAAGCCCGAGGAAATGAATGCGCTGCTGCGCGAGATGGAAGTGACGCCGAATTCCGGCCAGTGCAATCACGGCCGCCCGACCTATGTCGAACTCAAGCTCGCAGACATCGAGAAGCTGTTCGGGCGGAGGTAAAGCCCTCGCAATCACAAAGGCGAAACAGTGACGGTCTTCGCTGCAAAAGGCGAAAAGGTGGACGAACTGCGATTCGTCAGCGAATTCAGATTCAGTGTCGAAGGTGCGTCCGAATTTACTCGACACATTACGTCTGAATAAAAATTCAAATTATGGCAGAGCGGCTGCCCGCAGGAACGTGAACTCCGTATCGTCATAGGCGCGACGCTCAAGCTCTTCGAAGCCCTCGGGCGCGGCAAACCCCGCCGTCTTCGATTCCTCGACAACCACCAGCGCCTCCGGAGTCAGCCATTTTCCGGCGCGCAATGACGCCAGCGCCTTGTCGGCAAGTCCGCGCCCATAGGGCGGATCAAGAAACGCCAGCGAGAACGGCTCGACCGGGTAGGCAGGGCCGAGATTGGTGGCATCGCGGCGATAAACCTTGGTCACACCGCCAAGCCCCAGCGCCTCGACATTGTTGCGCAACAGCGCCCGCGCCTCGGCACCATTGTCGACGAACAGTGTGAACGCGGCGCCGCGCGACACCGCCTCGATTCCGAGCGCGCCGGTGCCGGCGAACAGGTCGAGCACCCGCGCCCCGTCGATCGGGTTTTCGTAGGCATGCATCAGGATATTGAACAGCGACTCGCGCAGGCGATCCTGCGTCGGACGGATGTCATTCGACGCGGGCGAGGCGATGTTACGGCCTCTCAGACGGCCACCGACGACA